>Ga0183095_10639_pt1 | contig 80228 bp, 81 predicted proteins | sample BioMet4_FD_130346 | JGI IMG/M metagenome (GOLD analysis project Ga0183095, IMG submission 130346) | Microbial communities from bioreactor (seeded with sewage sludge) at LBNL, California, USA - Biofuel metagenome 4 (v2) (version 3) | ecosystem: Engineered > Bioreactor > Anaerobic > Unclassified ... | reverse complement strand
GTGGGCCTGCAGGCCCGGCTGATGAGCCAGGCCCTTCGCAAGCTGACAGGCGCCATCAACAAGACCAACTGTATCGTTGTTTTCATCAACCAGCTGCGTGAAAAAGTGGGCGTGATGTACGGCAACCCCGAAGTGACCACCGGCGGCCGGGCGCTGAAGTTCTATGCCAGCGTCCGCATCGATGTGCGCCGCATCGAAACGCTGAAAAACGGCAGCGAGATGATCGGCAACCGCACCCGCGCCAAGGTGGTGAAGAACAAGGTGGCGCCTCCCTTCCGCGAGGCGGAGTTCGACATCATGTACGGCGAGGGTATTTCTCGCGAAGGCGAACTGGTGGATCTGGGCGTGAAGCTGGATCTGGTGCAGAAAAGCGGTTCCTGGTTCAATATGGGCGAGCTGCGCCTGGGCCAGGGCCGGGATGCCGCCAAGCAGTATTTCAAGGATCATCCCGACGAAGCGGACAAGCTGGAAGCCGATATTCGCCGCGATTTTCACAAGCTGATGAGCAATCAGTCCAAGATCGCCGCCCGTGCCGCGGGCCGCGCGGTGGACGTGTCGGCCGACGACTTCAACGACAGCGATGAGGATTGAGAAAATCGAACCGTCAAAACATAAGCAGGGGCGCGTGCTGGTGTTTCTGGAGGAGGGGACCCTCCTCCGGATCACCGAGCAGGAGCTCCTGCGTTTTGATTTGCGCCCGGGTATGGACTTATCCGCGGCAGATGTGGTACAATTAAAAAAATCCGGCGGCGCGTCGGAAACCCGCGCCAAAGGGGCGGAGATGATCGGCCGCCAGATGCTCTCCAAGAAGGAGCTCACCGGCCGCCTGGTGAAAAAAGGGGCGGAGGAGAAGGATGCCCGGGACGCCGCCGACTGGCTGGAGGATCTGGGCGCCGTGGACGATGCCGCCTACGCCGCGGCGCTGGCCCGGCGCTGTGCCGCCGGCGGGTACGGCAGACTGCGCCTGCGGGACGAGCTGCGCCGGCGGGGCGTGCCGGAGGCGCTGTGGGAGCAGGCTTTTGCCCTCCTGCCGCCGGCGGAGGAAGCCGTGGCCGCCCTTGCGGCGAAGAAATACCGGGGCGGCAGCGACCCCAAGGCCGTGAAACGGCTGAGTGACAGCCTGCTGCGCCGGGGCTTTACCTGGCAGGAGATCCGCCCGGTGCTGCGGCGCCTGACGGATGAAATTGACGAAACGTAAGGAGAACGGATACGGTGGGAACAACAGTTGCGTTTATATCCCTTGGCTGTGCCAAGAATCTGGTGAATACGGAGCAGATGATGGCTCTGTGCCGTCAGGCGGGATTTACCGTGGGGGAAGAGCCGGACGGCTCTGACGTGACGGTCATCAATACCTGCGGCTTTATCGACTCGGCCAAGCAGGAGGCCATCGACACCATTTTGGCGGCGGCGGAGCAGAAGGCGGCAGGCCGACTGAAGAAGATCCTGGTGACCGGGTGCCTCTCACAGCGCTATCAAAAGGAAATTTTGAAGGAGCTGCCGGAGGTGGACGGCATCCTCGGCACCGGCAGCTACGGAAAGATCGCGGACGCAGTGCAGGAGGTGCTCTCCGGCGGCAGCCCCTTTTACTTTGACAGCATCCATGCCGATATCGACGAGTTTGACCGGGTGCTGACCACGCCCCGGTATTATGCCTATCTCCGCATCGCGGAGGGCTGCGACAATCACTGCGCCTACTGCGTGATTCCCTCCCTGCGGGGCAAGTACCGCAGCCGCACCGTGGAGCATGTGCTTGCAGAGGCACGAAAGCTGGAACAGGCGGGCGTGAAAGAACTGATCGTCATCGCGCAGGACATTACCCGCTATGGCACCGATCTGTATGGAGAAAGGAAGCTGGCCGCCCTTTTGAAGGAACTGTGCCGGATGAATTTCCACTGGATCCGCCTGCATTATCTCTATCCCGACGAGATCACGGACGACCTCATTGAGGAGATTGCCGATGAACCCAAGATCCTCAAGTATCTGGACATTCCCATCCAGCACTGCAACGACCGGGTGCTTTCGGCCATGAACCGCCGGGGCGACAAGGAATATCTGCTGGCGCTGTTCCGGAAGCTGCGGGAAAGGATCCCCGGTCTGGTGCTGCGCACCAGCCTGATCGCCGGGCTTCCCGGTGAGGACGAGGCGGCTTTTGAAGAGCTGTGCGGCTTTTTGCAGGAAGTGCGCATTGAGCGCGCCGGCGTGTTTCCCTACTCTCCGGAGGAAGGGACGCCCGCGGCCCTGATGGAGCGGGTGGACAGCGCCGAGGCGGAGCGCCGGGCGGAGCTGCTGGTGGACGTGCAGTCCCGGATCATGGACGCATACAATGAAAGCGTGCAGGGAACGATCAGAGAAGTGCTGTGCACCGGCTGGGACGGACAGAATTATACGGGCCGCAGTTATGCCGAATCGCCGGATATCGACGGCCGCATTTACTTTACCGCCTCGCGGGATGTGCGCGAGGGCGAATTTGTGCCTGTGCGCCTCACGGGCAGTATGGACGGCGAACTCACCGGCGAACTGTGGGAGGACTGAAACATGACAACAGCCAATAAACTGACGATGATGCGCGTGGCGCTGATCCCCGTCTTTCTGATCGTGCTGTACTGGGGCTTCCCCGGCAGCCGCTACTGGGCGCTTGGTATTTACGCCGTGGCCTGCCTCACCGATTTTGTGGACGGCTATATCGCCCGCCACTATAATCAGGTGACGGATTTCGGCAAATTTATGGACCCGCTGGCGGATAAAGTGCTGGTCATGGCGGCACTTTGCTGGTTTGTGGAGCGGGGCGGCATGGCCGGCTGGGTGCTGGCAGTGGTGCTGTTCCGGGAATTTGCGGTGTCCGGCATCCGCCTGGTGGCCGTGGAGCAGGGGCGGGTCATTGCCGCGGCCTGGTCCGGCAAGATCAAAACCTTCAGCACCATGATCTGCATCTGCCTGATGCTGCTGGGTATTCCTCAGTGGCTGAATCTCACCTGCCAGGCCGTGATCCTGGTGACCACGGTGTATTCCGGGATCGAGTACTTCGTGAAGAACCGGGATGTGATCAAATCGGCTTGACAGAGAGTAAAAAAGCTGATATCATTACCATAATTCAATAGCGCAAGGATCGGAAAGAGTACTCCTGCGGCGCTGAAAAGAGAAAGACCGTCACCGGCTGAAAGCGGTCTTGCAGCAAAGGGGCGGAAAGTGCATCCGGGAGCGCGGGGGATGAAGATGCCCTCCGTCCGGCCGTCGTTATCGGCCTTTTGAGTGATAAAAGAGAGTGGAACCGCGGTCATCGCCTCTCATGTTTTGATGAAACATGAGAGGCGTTTTTTTCATTTTATGTCAAAAATTTTCACACGGCAAAGGAGCGTACGCACATGTATCTGTATAATTCGGCTACTCATCAAAAAGAGGAATTCAAAACCAACCACCCCGACATTCTGAAGATGTATACCTGCGGCCCGACGGTGTATCATTTTGCCCATATCGGCAACCTGCGGTCCTACATCATGGAGGACGTGCTGGAAAAATACCTGCGCTACATCGGCTATAACGTCAAGCGCGTCATGAACATCACCGATGTGGGACATCTCACCTCCGACGCCGACGAGGGCGAGGACAAGATGCTCAAGGGCGCTCGCCGGGAACACAAATCCGTCATGGAGATCGCCCAGTTTTACACCGACGCCTTCTTTGACGATTGCAGGAAGCTGAACATCAAGACCCCCGACGTGGTGGAACCCGCCACCCACTGCATCGACGAGTATATCAAGATCATCACCCGCCTGCTGGAGAAGGGATACGCCTATCAGGCCGGCGGCAACGTATACTTCGACACCTCCAAGCTGGAGCGGTATTATATTTTCAACGATCACAACGAAGAGGATCTGGCAGTGGGCGTCCGCGAGGGCGTGGAGGAGGACACCAACAAGCGCAATAAAAACGACTTTGTCCTCTGGTTCACCAAGTCCAAGTTCGAGGATCAGGCTCTGAAATGGGATTCCCCCTGGGGCGTGGGCTATCCCGGCTGGCATATTGAATGCTCCGGCATCTCCATGAAGCACCTGGGCGAGGATCTGGACATCCATTGCGGCGGCATCGACAACGCATTTCCCCACCACACCAACGAGATCGCGCAGAGTGAATCCTATCTGGGCCACCACTGGTGCAACTGGTGGTTCCATGTGCTGCACCTGAACACCAGCGACGGCAAAATGTCCAAGTCCAAGGGCGAATTCCTGACGGTTTCCCTGCTGGAGCAAAAGGGATACGACCCTATGGCCTACCGCTTCTTCTGCCTCCAGTCCCACTACCGCAAGATCCTGGTGTTCACCTATGAAAATCTGGACAACGCGGCGCTGGCCTACAGCAAGCTGATTGCCAGAATTGCCGCCCTGAAGGACGATCCCGCCGAAGAAGTGGACGAAGCAGCCGTCCGGCAGATGCAAGACAAGTTCCGCGCCGCTCTTGACAACGACCTCAATACGTCTTTGGCGATTACCGTTCTCTACGACGTTCTCAAGGCCAAAACCAACGACAAAACCAAGCTCTTCATTCTCGCCGATTTCGACAAGGTGCTGAGCCTCGACCTGCTGGCGGAAGCTGCCAGGAAGCGCAGCGAGCAGACCGCAGCCACCACGGTGGGCGGCTACACCGTCATCTCCGAGTCCGGCGAGGAGGACCCCGCCGTGGAAGAGAAGATCCGGGCCCGCGCCGAGGCCAAGAAGGCCAAAGACTTCGCCACGGCCGACCGCCTCCGCGATGAACTCAAGGCCATGGGCGTGGAAGTCGCCGACGTGGCCGGCGGCGCCCGCTGGAAGCGCATCTGACGCGCAGCGCGTACTGCCCGCCCGGCCGAAGCGTTCCCGCTCCGGACGGGGAAGACAAAAAACGGATCGGCGCGGCTCTTGACAAAAACGGCAGAAAAAGGTAATATAATAAAGAAAATGCACAATATCATGAAAGCCTGGTGGCGGGATGGACATTAATCAGGCGGTGGCCGAGAACATTCACCGCATCCGGAAAACAGAAAAACTGAGCATGGACCGGGCGGCGGAGCTTTCAGGCGTGTCCAAGAGCATGTGGGGGCAGATCGAGCGCGGCGGGGTGAATCCCACCATCTCGGTGTTGCAGAAAATTGCGGAAGGTTTGCGGGTGCCGCTCTCCGAACTGATCGTTCACGACGAAGAGCCGGCGGCCTGCGTATACAGAACGCTGGAAGCAGGCAGTCTGCGCATGTACAGCGGGAAGGTGATCCGCTATCCGCTCTTTCCTCTGGACGTCTATACCCGCTGCGAGAGCAGCCAGCTGGATATTTTCATCAGCGGCGGGTATGAGCCGAAGGATCACATTCCCGGCTCTCAGGTCTATCTGACGGTACTTTCCGGGACACTGGAGGTGCACGCAGGGGAGGATGTCTGGCACCTGGAAGGGCGGGACAGCATCCGTCTGGCCGGGGAACTGCCGTGGAAATGTTTCAATGCCGGCAACAATACAGCACGGCTGATCGAACGCGTTTATTATCCCAAACATGTATAAAACAACAGCGGGTCTGCCCACGGCAGATCCGCTGTTGTTTGATAGAAAAAGAAATAAAGAACAGATCTCTTACGGCTGCTTCTCCGGCCGCTTTTCTGCCCGCTTCCTGCACAGGCCGGCATACAGAATGTCGATGATGCCCAGCTGCGCCATGCGGGAAAAGGTATTGTCGCCCAGCGGGGCTTCATTGCGGCAGAAGGAACAAAGCCGCACGTCGGCAATGCGTCCCAGGCTGGATTCGTGCATATCGGTGACGGCAATCACAAAGGCGCCCTTGTCGCTGGCCACCTGCGCCGCTTCCACCACCTCCGGCGTTTCACCGGACTGAGAAACGGCCAGAAGCACGTCGCCGTCGCGGAAGCGCTCCACCAGCAGATAGTTCTGATGGATGGAATCGAAGGTACACACGCGCAGCCCCGCCTTGCGAAAATTGTGCTGCGCCAGAATCGCCACGGGGGACGAGCCGCCCACGCCCACAATATCCAGATTTTCGGCGGAGGCCAGTACGTCCACCGCCTGTTCCACCAACGAAAAATCCAGCACATCCAGCGTGTCCTTCAGCGCCTCCACACACCCGTTGGTGATGTAGGCGCCAAGGGCCTGAATGCTGCCGGCACCAAGGGCCTGGATGCTGCCGGCAGCGGGGTCGGACAGATGCGGTGCCTCGGGCAGACAGGCGCCGGCTTTTTCTTCGGCAATGGCCAGCTTCAGATCCTTGATACCCTGGTAGCCCACACTGCGGCAAAAACGCACCACGGTGGGCTGACTGACCCCGCTCTCCTGCGCCAGAACAGCGATGCTGTACGACAAAAGGCCCTCCTGCACACGCAGAACCGTGTCGGCCACCATGCGTTCTCCGTTTTTCAGAGAGCTGTATTTCAGCCGGATATTGCGTTCCCACCGGGTGACCCGGCGGTTTGTTGTAGCAGTATATTCCATAAAATTTCTGTCCTTGTCCGGTTAAAATATCTGACGCAGAAAATATCGCTGAAAAAGAAGATCCCGTTTAAATCACGCCAGTATATCGCTATTTTAGCACAAAATACGGAATATGCAAACCATCACTTCTGTGCCAGAAGCGCATGGCAGCGCCGCAGAATACCTGCCGTGTCCAGATCATATTCGCGGAACAGCTCCTCCGTCGCCCCCGACTGCCCGAACCGATCCTCAATGCCGGCCATGGCAAACTGAACCTGGACGCGCCCCATCAGCGCGGCAGCCACGGCTTCACCCAGGCCGCCGCAAAGGTTGTGTTCCTCCAGCGTCAGCAGGCGGCCGCAGCGAACCGCATAATCGGCAACAGTGCGGGTATCCAGAGGCTTGATGGTGTGAATGTTGAGAACAGCGGCGGAAACGCCTTCTGCCGCCAGTGCCCCGGCGGCCTCCATGGCGCAGGAGGTCATGACGCCTGTGGCGACCAGACAGATGTCATGGCCGTCGCGCAGGATCTGAGCCTGGCCCAGCTGGATGTCGCCCGCCTGAGAGGTCAGATCCGGGACAGGTTCCCGCGAGGTGCGCAGATACACGGGGCCCTGCCACGCGTAGGCCTTTTGAACCAGCACCCGGGCCTGATGATAGTCGCAGGGACAAAGCACCGTCATGCCGGGGATGGCCCGCATCCAGGCAATATCCTCGATGCACTGATGGGTGCCGCCGTCGCCCGCCGGCGTGATGCCGCTGTGGCTGCCCACAATTTTGACGTTGGCGCGGCTGTACGCCACGGCGTTGCGGACGATCTCACAGGCACGTCCGGCGGAAAACATGGCAAAGCTGGTGGCGAAGGGAACATAGCCCACATGGGACAGACCCGCCGCCATGCCGATCATGTTCTGTTCGGCGATGCCCGCTTCAAAAAAGCGGTCGGGATAGCGTTCGCGGAACGCCTGCGTCCCGGTGGCGTGGGCCAGATCAGCCTCCAGCACCACCACGTCGCCGTGTTCGGCGGCCAGTTCCAGCAAACCGTCGCCGTATCCCTGGCGGATGGACAGCTTATCAGACATGTGCGGCCACCTCCAGTTCCTTCAGCGCCTGCCTGAGCTCCGCGTCGTTGGGCGCCTTGCCGTGCCAGGCAACGTTGTTTTCCATGAAGGAAACACCCTTGCCCTTGACCGTGTCGGCAATGATGCAGCGCGGCCGGCCCGCGGACCTTTGATCCAGCGCATGGAAGATGGCGGTAAAATCGTGACCGTCGATCTCCTGCACGGCAAAGCCGCAGTCGGCAAACCGCTCCTTCAGGTGCGGCATGGACAGAATCTCGTCGGTGGGGCCGTCCAGCTGCAGACGGTTGCGGTCCACCAGCAAGGTGAGATTGTCCAGATGGTAGTGCGCCGCCGCCGCCGCGGCTTCCCAGACGATGCCTTCGTCCAGCTCACCGTCGCCGCAGAGAACATAGACCTGCCGGTCAGACTGCTTCAGCTTCAGCCCCAGCGCCATGCCGGCGGCCACGGAAACACCCTGACCCAGAGAGCCGGTGCTGCAGTCGATGCCGGGACATTTGCGCATGTCCGGGTGACCCTGCAGACGGCTGTGGGTCTTGCGCAGCGTGGTCAGTTCCTCAGGCGCCAGGTAGCCCTTGTCGGCCAGAATGGCGTACAGAGGCGGGTTGGCGTGGCCCTTGCTGAGGATGAAAAGATCACGGCGGTCATCACGCGGATCTTCATACAGGCGCAGCGTATCATAATACAGCGCCACCAGCAGTTCCACCTCCGACAGCGAGCCGCCGGGATGGCCCGAACCGGCCAGATGCATCATTTCAAGACTGCGGCAGCGCAGCATACGGGCTTTTTCCGCCAGAAAGGCGGTATCTCTGCTCATGAAAACACGCTCTCTTTCCTGTGCAGCCGGTCAGGCTTTGTTGTCGCTGCCGAAAAGACGGATCTTTTCTTCGCACTTGGCTTTGGCGGCTTCCAGCGCCGGCGCCATAATGGTGCGGGTCACGAAGCCCTTGCTCTCCTGATCCTTGCCGGCTTTGTAGTACGCCGCCAGCGCATCGGAAAAGGCGATCTGGCACTCGGTGTTGACGTTGACCTTGCAAACGCCCATGGTGATGGCCTTTTTCACCTGATCTTCGGGAATGCCGGAACCGCCGTGCAGCACCAGAGGCATGAGCCCCGTGACCTCGCGGATCTTCTGCAGCACGTCAAAGTGCAGGCCGCCCCAGTTGGCCGGATATTTGCCGTGGATGTTGCCGATGCCGGCCGCCAGCATATCAACGCCCAGGTCCGCGATCCGTTTGCATTCGGCGGGATCGGCGCATTCGCCCTCGCTGATCTTGCCGTCTTCTTCGCCGCCGATGGCGCCGACTTCGGCTTCCAGTGAGATGCCCTTCTGACGGCACAGCTCTACCAGATATTTGGTCTTTTCAATGTTCTCCGCAATGGGGTAGGAAGAACCGTCGAACATAATGGAGCTGAAGCCGCCTTCCAGCGCCGCCAGCGCCTGATCGTAAGTGCCGTGGTCCACATGCAGCGCCACGGGAACCGTGATATCCAGGAATTCCATGAAGCCCTCCACCGTGTCGGTGATGGTCTTGTAGCCGCCCATATACTTGGCGGTACCGCCGGAAACACCCAGGATCACGGGAGCCTTCATCTCCTGCGCCGCCAGCAGGTAGGCACGGATGGATTCCATGTTGTTCAGGTTGAAATGACCCACTGCGTAATGGCCGCGGCTGGCCGCCTGCATCATTTCTTTTGCATTGACAAGTCTCATTTTGTTTCTCCTTCGGTTTACAGTGTGACTTCCTTGCCGCCCGTCAGTTTGTTGACGATCAGAAGAGAGATCACGGTGAATAGTGTAATGATCGTAGAGATTGCGCAGGCTTTGCCGTCACAGCCTCTGGATACCATGATATATACGCCCAGATTCAGCGTGATGGTCCTGGAGCTGTACAGCAAAATGGAGGAGGACAGCTCAGTGACCAGAGTGACCCAGCTCATGATGGCGCCAGCCATGATGCCGTTCATCATCATGGGGACCGTGATCACGCCGAAGGTCTTCATCTTGGAGGCACCAAGACTGGAGGACGCTTCTTCCACGCTCATGGGGATCTGCTGCAGCACAGCTACAGAGCTCCGGATGGTGTAGGGAATACGGCGGATGACCATGGCGATGATCATGATGATCGCGGTACCGGTCAGTACCAGCAGACCCTTGTTGAAGCTGATGATCAGCGCGATACCGATGACAGACCCGGGAATGATATACGGGATCATGGAGAAGGTATCGATGATGTTGTTCATCACATTGCGCCGCCGAACCACCAGATAGGCGATCATAACGGCCATGACCAGAATGATGAGCAGCGCCGCACCGCAGATGATGATGGTGTTGATCACCATGTCACCCATGTCGGTGAAGACTTGCTGATAGCTCTTCAGGGAGTAGCCGGGCTTGAACATATTGCCGGTGAGAGAGGTGTTGCGGAAGGACAGGTAGATGATATATACCTGCGGCAGCAAGCTCAGCGCCACCAGAATATAGGCGTAGATATGAATCAGCGCATTGGTGAAAGGCTTCGCCTTGCGCGCTTCGATGGGATGCAGCGCGTTCATGGTGAAGTTCAGCTTATTGGCAGCCACCTTTTGCAGAATGAAAACGATGGCGGTGATCAGAATGGCAATCACGCTGATGGCCGCGGCAAAGTTGTGGTTCACACTGGTTTCGCCCACGAACTGTTTGTAGATCTCCACAGGGAAGGTGCGGTAGCCCTCACCGATCAGCAGAGGCGTACCGAAGTCGGCCAGCGCCCGCATGAAAACCATCAGGGCCGCCGCCAGAATGGACGGGGAGCACAGGGGAATAACCACCTTGTAAAGACGCTTGAAACCCGAGCAGCCCATGTTGTAGGACGCCTCCAGCAGGGAGTTGTCCAGATTCTTCATGGCGCCCGACACGTACAGAAAGACCAGCGGGAAAAGACGCAGCGTCAGCACGAACACACAGCCGCCCAACCCGTATATGCTGGGCGCCACGAGGCCGAAGGTCGCTTTGAGGAATTTGCTGATGACGCCGGAACGGCCCAGCAGCAGAATCCAGGAGTAGGCACCGATAAAAGGCGCCGACATGGAGCAGAGAATGATCAGAAGCTGCAGCAGCGAATGGCCGCGAATCTTATAAATGTTATAGAAATAGGCCAGAGGCACACCCAGTATCAAACTGAACACCGTGACCAGAATGGACAGCTTGAAGCTGTTGAACAGGGTGGAAAAATAGTAGTTGTCGCTGAAAAACTTCACATAGTTGTCCAGCGTGAACGCACCTGTTTTTGAGTCAAAGAAGGACTGCAGCGACATGTTTACAATGGGGTATACCATAAAAAGGATATACAGAGCCATGATCGCAATGCTGATCCAGACCCACAGGTCAAACTCTTTTGTCTTCTTCATTGCAGCGCCACCCCCCGTCACTGAACCAGCGAACGGGAGCCGTCGGCGGTAAAGACGTTGATCTTTTCACGCTTGATCTGCAGCGTGATGTCAGAGCCGTCGGCAATAATGTCGTCGATCTGGGATTCCTGAATGATCTCAATGTGTTCCTTTGTGCTGAGCTCCACAAAATAGTGGGTGTTCAGGCCCAGGAACGTACTGTAGAGAACACGGCCGTGCAGACCTTCCGAAAGACCCTTGGAAATGATAAATTCCTCCGGCCGCACAGAGGCGATGACTTCCGTGCCGTCCTCTGCAGGCAGCAGATTCTTCATGGGCATATGGTAGGAACCAAAGTTGATGCCCCGCATTTCGCCTTCGCCCGCCACCGTGCATTTGACAATGTTGGTGCGGCCGATGAAGGTGGCCACGAAGAGATTCTGCGGCCGCTGATACAGCACCTTGGGGGTGCCGATCTGCTGGATCACACCGGCGCTGATGACGGCGATCCGATCGGAAACCGCCATGGCTTCTTCCTGATCGTGGGTCACATACACCGTGGTAATGCCCAGCTTCTTCTGGATTTCTTTGATGACTTCACGCATTTCCACGCGGAGCTTGGCGTCCAGGTTGGACAGAGGCTCATCCATCAAAAGAACATCCGGCTCAATGGCCAGCGCACGGGCCAGGGCCACACGCTGCTGCTGGCCGCCGGACAGACGATCCGGCATACGATCTTTGTACTCCTCAATTTTCATCAGCTTGAGGAACTGGTTGGTGCGACTTTCAACCTCTTTGGCAGGCAGCTTGCGGTTTTTGAGGCCGAAAGCCACGTTGCTCTTGACACTGAGGTGCGGAAAAATGGCATAGTTCTGGAACACCATGCCGATGTTGCGCTTGGCGGGGTCCAGATCATTGATCCGTTTGTCGCCAAAATAAAAATCGCCGCCTTCAATGGTATTGAATCCGGCGATCATGCGCAGCAAAGTCGTCTTGCCGCAGCCGGAAGGACCCAGCAGCGTAAAAAATTCTCCTGCGTTAATATCCAGAGAAAGATCGGGAATAATCACATTTTCGCCATACTTCTTCAGAGCATGGCTGATCTTAATAGCAACTTTCATAATTTATCAGTCTTTCTTTTGAGAGGGATGCCTGCGCCTGTGGCGCAGGCATCCCAGATGGATGGCTGTTGTGATGGTCAGTTATGTACGCTAAAAGTTAGCCGTGAGTGTTCCACAGAGTCTTCCAGTGATCCTGGATCGTACTCTGGTTCGTGGCCAGAGCCTGGGTGTCAGCAACCTTGTAGTTGAAGGTGGACAGATCGGGCAGCCACTTGTTGTCGATCTTCAGATTGGAGTTGGCCTGACGGGCACCGCACTGATTGTAAATGGCCTGGCAGTCGTCGCTGGTCAGGAAGTCCATGAACAGCTTGGCATTGTCAAGGTTCTTGCAGTTCTTGATGATGGCGGAACCGAAGGCAATGCTGGTCACACCCTCGGTGGGGTACACGATATGCACGCCGTCCGCGCCTTCGGAGAGCATCTGCACGCAGGCAGGCTCATAGGTCAGACCCACGGTATACTCGCCGTTGTAAACGCCCTTGTAAACAGCGGAGGAACCTTCGGTCAGCACCAGATTGCCCATCAGGCTGTCGATGTAGGTCCATGCCGCGTCATTGTTCCAGCCGCCGAAGTCGGTGAGGATGCACTGCAGCTGGTTCCATGCGGAAGAAGAAGAGGTAGGATCGGCGGAAGCGACCTTGCCCTTCAGTGCGGGATTGAGCAGATCGGAATAGCTCTTGACGGTCACGCCGGCCTCTTTTTCAAGACCGTCGTTGACCCACAGGCAGGGGATCTGATAATCGTGATAGGTCAGAATGCCGGTGGTGTTTCTGAACTCGGTGGGCAGATTGCCGTCGTTGGCGGACACATAGGTTTCAAAGTTGTCCTTCATGGACAGGGTATCGGCGTATACCAGGCCGCCGAACATCACGTCTGCCTGGGGGTTGGCCGCTTCAGAGGTGATACGGGTCTTGCATTCACCGGCACCGGCCTGGGTGTAGTTCACGGTGATCTTGGGGTACTTCTTCTGGAAAGCGCCCATAATGGCATTGTACTGCAGGTCGCTGACAGTGGTGTACACATTCAGCGTGCCGGACGGCTCACTGCTGGTGCTGCCGCCGGAGGTGGTCGTGGTCGTGGTCGTGGTCTTGCCGCAGCCAGCCAGAACGGACAGGCACATCAGAAGAGCCAGGAGCAAGGCAAAGAACTTTTTCATCTGGGTTTCCTCCTATAAAATATATATTTTACCGGGGCTTCCTTCCCCGGCAGGGCACAAATTTACGCGCGCGATGCAAGAAAGGCCAGGACAGCTTCATGAGTGGGTATACCGGCCCGCCCGCCCATCTGCGTGCATTTCAGAGCGGCTGCGGCGCTGGCGTAACGAAGGCAGTCCGGCACGCTCATCTCCCGCAGCCAGGCCGACAAAAACGCGCCGTGAAACACGTCGCCCGCACCGGTGGTGTCCAGCGTCTGCACCGGATAGGCCGGAAAATGACGGACCGTGCCGTCAATGAGAGCCGTGCAGCCCTGCGAACCGGCTGTGGTCACCACGATCCGGGGACCTAACGCCGCAAAATAGCGCAGCGCCTTCTCCTTATCGTCTGTCCCCGCCACCCGAACGGGATAACGGGCGTTCATAATCAGAATATCGGTCAGGGATACCAGCGCCCGGTTCTTCTCATTGTCCTCCTGAATGCTGCAGGCATCCAGCGATACGGGCACGTCATAGGAACGCGCCAGCTGCGCCGCACGAAGGGCATTGTCGTATCGGGTACCATCCAGATGCAGAATCCCGGCATTCCTGAGCAGCGCCTTTTGCGCCTCCGTCCACCGGACGGGCGGCGCCGCATCCCGGCAGGGGAACTTGGTGCGCGTGCCGTTTTCCGGATGAACCATCACATAGGAAACGCAGCTTTGCACGCCCGGTATGACTTCCGCGCCCGCCAGACTGACGCCCGCGCTTTCAAAACCTTCCTGAATCAGACGGCCTGTTTCATCGTCGCCCCAGTTGGCGATGACGCCGACGGAATGCCCCAGTTTGCTGGCGGCCACCAGCGCCGTCCCTACCGCACCGCCGCCCTGGTGCTCGATTTTCAGAATATGCGTAGAACCGTCTTCCGGCGGATAGGCCTCCACCGTACACAGATAGTCGTAACAACAGTGGCCCACGCCCACAATCTCACAGGCCATAGCAACCTCCACGGTCAAAATAGACAAAAAATATACAAAAGGTATGTGCAATTTGTATATTTTGCCTCTCGCTGTCCTTATTAAAGCACAGACTACAAAAAATGTCAACATTATAAAATTAATTTTTCAAAATATTTAAATTGCGGAAACGGCAAAATAAAAAATGTCCTCTTTACCGGGAATCAGAAGAAAAAAATGCCCTGAAATCGGGCAACTTTAACAAAAAATTAACAAAACAAAGAAAAAGAGAAAGGCACAGAAACGGTTTGCGGACGGCAGGCGGCGCCGCGGAAACAAAAAACCGCACCCGGCGTCGGAACGGCCGGGTGCGGGACAGGCAGCTTATTCAGGGAGCGACAGAGGCGTGTGGTCGCAGATCTCGCGGATCTTGGCCTGCAGGTGTTTGAGATCCACAAAGGTGTCGGGCTTTTTGCGGGGGTCGCGCAGCAGGGCGGCCGGATGATAGAGCGCCATCATCTGCATCCCGTTTTTTTCAAAAAATTGCCCATGTTCCTGGGTGATCTTGAAATCCGGTTTGATGATCTCGGCGGCGGAAATGCGGCCCAGGCATACCACGATCTTGGGACGCATCAGCTCCATCTGTCGGCGCAGATAGTCGGCGCAGGCCTCCTTCTCTGTGTTCAGCGGGTCGCGGTTCTGGGGCGGGCGGCATTTGACGCTGTTGGCAATATAGATCCTGGTACGGTCAAGGCCGATCATGAGAAGCATATCATCCAGCAGCTTGCCCGCGCGGCCCACAAAAGGCTCCCCCTGCGCGTCCTCGTTGGCGCCCGGCGCCTCTCCGATCAGCAGTACCTCCGCATGGCGGTTCCCCACGCCGAACACCACGTTGGTGCGCGTCTGCGCCAGCCCGCAGCGGCGGCAGGAAAGACATTCTTTCTGCAATTCATCCCAGGCATCCATGACAGTTCCGTCCTCTCTTTCAATTGGTATCAGTGTAACAGAAAACGACCCCTTTGACAACCGCCGTATTTTTTGCCCCTGCCGGGAAACAATGACAGCAGGGGAGGGAAAACACACATGGCGCGATGGTTCTGGCTCTTTGTTTTCTACAGCTTCGGCGGCTATTTGCTGGAAAAGGCGTTTGCCTTCGCCGTACATGCCGAGCAGCAGGTGCGAAAATGCTTTCTCCTGTGGCCGCTGTGTCCCGTTTACGGTCTGGGCATGTGTGCCGTTTTGCTGCTGCCGGCTGCCGTCAGGACGCAGGGACTCCGGCTGTTCCTGTGCGGAGGGGTCACTGCCGCGGCGGCGGAGTATCTGACGCACCTTTTTTATGAGAAGGCGGCGGGCGTCTTTTTCTGGAATTACAGCTGCCAGCCTTTCCAGATCAGGGGACGGGTCTGCCTGCCCTTTACCGCGGTCTGGGGGATACTGGTTTTTCTGGCGGTGCGCTTCTGCCAGCCGGTGCTGGAGGAAGCGGCCCTGTCCGTCCCGGTGCCAGCCACCTTTGCCGCCATGCTGAGCCTGACGGCGGACGCGGTGGTGTCTTTTTCCCTGCTGCGCCGCAGCCACACCGTGGCCTATATGAGTCTGCCCCTTCTGCTGCGGGCGCTCAGGAACCGGTGACAGGCAGGTGCTTTTCCAGCCAGGCGAGAATGTCGGCGCGCACCTGATCCTTTTCCTTTTCGTTGAGGATTTCATGGCGCAGCCCGTCGTAGAGCTTGAGCTGCACATCCTTCACACCGGCGTTCAGGAACGACTGGTAAGCCTGCCGGACGCCCTTGCCGCTGCCGCCCACCGGGTCGCAGGCGCCGGAAACGAACAGAACAGGTGTCGAAGGGTCCATCTTCTTCAGATTCTCCGGGTTCTGGTTGAAGGCAAAGCCGTCCATCATATCAAGAAATACCCCCACGGTGCCGGGCTTGCCGCACATCGGATCGGCCACATACCGGTCCACATTGCCGCAGTCCACAGAGAGCCAGTCGAATTCCGTGCGGTGAGGCGTGAGGCCCTTGTTATAAGAACCGAAAGCCATCTTGTTTACCAGCGGGCTGACGGCGCTGCGCCCGTGCCTGCGGGCTTCCGCTCTGGCAACCAGCCGCCCCGCGGCGATGACGGCGGCGGGCTGGTAGCCCGTGCCCATAATCACGGCGCCCGTTACCGTGCCGGGATAACGGATCAGGTAGGAGCGGACGAGAAACGACCCCATGCTGTGCCCCATGATGAAAGACGGCAGCTGAGGCCAGCGATCCTGCGTCATCAGGTGCAGGGTGTACAGGTCGTCCACCACATGTGTCCAGCCGTCCTTTTCCCCAAAATAGACGGGTGTTTCACCTTCGGAGCCGCCGTGGCCCAAATGGTCGTTGCCTACCACTGCAATGCCCTGCTCGTTGAGATACCGGGCAAAGCCGTCGTAGCGGGCGATGTACTCGGAAACGCCGTGGGCAATCTGCAGGACGGCTCTGGGCGCCTGTTCCTCCGGCAGCCACTCCATGGCGTGGAGCTGGGTCTTTCCGTCACTGGAGGGATACGTAAATTCACGGATTTTTGTCATGGTAAATTTAACCTCCTTGTGTTATGATAAGGGCAAATCAACTGAGGACAGTATACCACCAGAAGAAAGAAAAAGAAACAGGAGGTTGCGATGGGAAACTACATACTGGCGCTGGATCAGGGAACGACCACCTCCCGCGCCATTCTCTTTGACAGGCAGGGAGAAATTGTATCCAAGGCCCAGCTTCCCTTCCGGCAGATCTATCCCCAACCCGGCTGGGTGGAGCACGACCCCATGGAGATCTGGGAAACAGAACGCCTGGCCGCTGCCGAGGTCATTCGCAGCAGCGGTCTGCCAAGTGCCGGCATTGCCGGCATCGGCATCACCAATCAGCGGGAAACCACCATCGTCTGGGAGAAGGCCACCGGCCGCCCCATCTACAACGCCATCGTCTGGCAGTGCCGCCGCACCGCCGACATCTGCGACGAACTGAAAAAGCAGGACAAGGCGGAGCTGATCACCTCCCGCACTGGCCTTCTCATCGACGCCTATTTTTCCGGCACCAAGATCAAATGGATCCTTGACCACGTACCCGGCGCCCGACAGCGGGCGGAAAAGGGAGAGCTGCTGTGCGGCACCGTGGATTCGTGGCTGATCTGGAACCTCACCGGCGCCCATGTGACAGATTACGCCAACGCCTCACGCACCATGCTCTTCGACATCCGCCGCCTTGCCTGGGATGAAGAGCTTTGCGCCCTGATGGACGTCCCCATGCAAATCCTGCCCACGCCTGTGCCCAACAGCATGGAATACGGCCGGGTGAAGCGGGGGATTCCCGGCCTGGAGGAGCTGGCAGGCATCCCGGTTTGCGGCAGCGCCGGCGACCAGCAGGCGGCTCTCTTCGGTCAGGCCTGCTTCGAGCCGGGGCAGGCCAAAAATACTTACGGCACCGGCTGCTTTACGCTGATGAACGTGGGAGAAGAACCGGTGCGTTCCCGGGCGGGCCTTGTGACCTCCGTCGGCTGGAGCGTGGACGGAAAAACCACCTATGTGCTGGAGGGCAGCGTGTTCAACGGCGGCAGCACCATCCAGTGGCTGCGGGATGAGCTGCACCTCATCGACTCCGCGCCGGAGTGCGATACGCTGGCCGAGAGCGTGGATTCCTCCGGCGGCGTGGTGGTGGTGCCGGCCTTTACGGGGCTGGGTGCGCCTTACTGGGATATGTATGCCCGGGGTGCGATCCTGGGCATTACCCGCGGTACCACCAAGGCGCACATCGCCCGGGCGGCGCTGGAGTGCATCGCCTTTCAGGTGACGGATCTGATGCTGGCCATGCGCCAGGACGCGGGCTGCGCCATTTCCACCCTCCGGGTGGACGGCGGCGCCAGCGTCAGCAGCCTGATGATGCAGGTGCAGGCGGATCTGCTGCGCATTCCGGTGGACCGCCCCGCCATGGTGGAAACCACCGCCTTTGGCGCAGCGGCTCTGGCGGGCCTGGCCTGCGGTCTGTGGAAAGATTCGGAGGAGCTCGCCTCCCTGCGGCACAGCCAGCGGGTGTTTTACCCCTGCTGCGCTCAGGCCGACTGCGACAGCGCCTACCACCTGTGGAAACGGGCTGTGAGCCGCGCCGCCGACTGGATCGAAAGATAATTCTTGCAAAAAAGAACCGTTTGCGATATACTCTATTCTGTAGAATCATATTTTTGAAAGGGGAATTCTTATGGCATTTCTGGATGAACTGACCAAGAAAGCACAGGCTTGTGCAGAGGTTGCCGCTGAAAAAGGCAAGGCTGCTGCCAGCTTGGTTTCCGAAAAAGCAAAGTCCGCCGCCGACAACGCCAAAATCAGCGTGGAGATTGTCACCGAACAGCATGAGATCGAGAAGAACTACAGAGCCATCGGCGAATGGTATGTTTCCGAGTATAAGGGCGAGATTCCTGAAGCCGTTAAGGACGTAGTGGACGCTATCAACGCTTCCAAGGAAAAGATCGCGGCGCTGGAAGCCTCCAAGGCCAAGAAGGACGACGACGCTTCCGAAGAAGCCGACACAGACATGAAGATTTGCCCCGTCTGCGGTGCAGCTTCTGCCGGTAAGTTCTGTCCCCAGTGCGGCGCCCCCATGGGCGAATAATTGCGATGCATGGAAAAACGGCTTCCCCAGGAAGCCGTTTTTTCTTGCTGTGCGACAGTGAGGTATGGCGGTTATGACTTTGACCCAGATGAACTACCTGATGGAAATCTTCAGGTGCGGTTCCATCAACAGGGCCGCACAAAACCTGTTTATCTCTCAGTCAGCGCTTTCCAGCACGATCCGGGAGCTGGAAAAAGAGCTGGGCGTTATGATCTTTCACCGCTCCAACCGCGGGATTGTCCTGACCGACGAGGGGCGGGAGCTGGTGACGCAGATCACCCCCATTGTGGAGCAGAATAAAAAACTGCAGAATTATTATGCGCAGCGCTCAGCCCCGGAGAAGGTGAAGCTGTCCATCTCTGCTCAGCGCTACCCATTCTGCGCCAAAGCTTTTGTGGAATTTCTGCACGAGCGGGAGGACCCGTTTATCGAGGTGAGCCTCCGGGAAACGGAAATGAGCGGCGTCATCGAAAACGTCGCCAGGCAGGAGAGCGACCTGGGAATTATCTTTCTCTCCGACCTGACGGAACCGTATATTCGCCGCGTGCTCGGCAGCAGAAATCTGGAGTTCCACCAGCTGGTGAAGCTTCGTCCGCACGTCTTCCTGCGAAAAGGACATCCGCTGTCGGGGCAGGAGGCGCTCCGCATCGAACAGCTCAAGGAATATCCCTATGTGATCTTCACCCGCCGCGACAACAACTCCAATTATTCCGAGGAGGCCGTGGTAGGCACCGGCGCGGACTTTAACCGGGTCGTATACGTTAACGACCGGGCGACCGCCTACAATATCATGGCCCATACCAACTGCTTTTCCACCGGCAGCGGCGTTTTGCCGGACGGCTACGGCGACGAGCGTATCATGGCCATTCCGCTGGCCGACCCGGTGGACGATATGCGTCTGGGTTATATCAAGCTCCGGGGCATCCCCCTGAGCGGCCTGGGCCATCGTTTTGTCACATTGCTGGAACAGATTATGGCCGAAACCCGCGCCTGAATCGCCCGGAAAATGCCATATTTGCCCCCGATACGGTCACTTTTTGAAGGCATCTCTCTTCATGAGAGGTGCCTTTTTTATTTATATTTTTACCTTATTCTCAAAAAATTCCATTGAAATGATAACATTTTTTGTGCCTATTCACAAAAATTTCAAAATTTGTTCATTTTTGGATGGAAAACGATTTCTGCCGCTTGACACCTGTATAAGTAAAACCTATAATAAAGTAAATTTCTAACCGGTGCAATTGCCGGGAAACGAAGGAGGATTTTTATGGAAGCTATCCGAACTTACATCTCGTCGAACCAATATCTGGCCTTCAGCATTCTACTGGCCGTTATGGTACTTGGCGAGCTGGTATCAAAGGTCACCAAGGGACGTGTTCCCAGCGCACTGATTATGATGGTGGTGCTGATCGCAGGCTTCTGGACGATCCTGCCCCCCACTCTTGCCAGTGATTCCGGTATTGCCCCGGGCGTTTATAAGATCACAGTGGTGCTGCTGATCACCCATCTGGGTTCTCTGATCAGCACTGAACAGATGAAAGCGCAGTGGCGTACGGTGGTTATCTGCCTGATGGGTATCGCAGCGATCTGCCTGTTTACCCTGACTCTGGGCAGCCTGATCTTCGGCCGCGCCAATGCCTTTGCCGCAACTCCCGTTCTGACCGGCGCCGCCATCGCGGCTACAATCATGTCCGAAGCCGCCAAAGCGGCGGGCAACGCACAGGCGCAGCTGGTGGCTCTGGTCACCATGGTGGTGCAGGGCTTCTTCGGCTTCCCGCTGACAGCCATGTGCCTGCGCAAGGAAACAGCGCGCCTCAGCGGTCTGTATGCCGAGGGTAAACTGATTTCCGCGCCGCAAGCGGCTGCCCAGGCTGCCAAGACCAATGGCAATCCCATGGCGACCAAAAAGGAAAAGTTCACCAGCGTCAACCTGATTCTTCTGAAGCTGACGGTTCTGTGCCTGATTTCCTATCTGCTCCAGCAGCTTACCAAGGGCTATGTGTCCATCTATGTATGGTGCCTGGTACTGGGCTTTGCCGCCAATGAAGTGGGCTTCCTGGAGTCCGACGCTCTGGGCAAGGCCAAGTCCGACGGTATCCTGATGACCTTCCTGCTGGGCTATCTGTTCTGCTCTTTCTCTTTTGCAACACCGCAGCTGCTGCTGCCCGTGATCGGCATTACGCTGGGCCTGGCTGCCGTTTCCACGGTGGGCCTGACCGCTGTCGCCTGGCTGGCCAGCAAGATCTTCCAGAAACAGGAAACCTTCTGGACCTGCTATGCCATGGTGCTTAATGCCTACCTGGGCTTCCCGCTGAACGTCATGCTGGTCAATGAGGCGCTTGACGAGGTCAAGGACCCCAAGGAGCGTGCCGCCATTTCCGGCGAGATCATGCCCAAGATGCTGGTAGCCGGCTTTGTGTGCGTCACCATCGTTTCTGTTGTTGTGGCCGGCATTCTGAAGAATTTCTTGTAAGTACATATCTACTTCAAAGAATTCCGCCGCCATTGCGGCGGAATTCTTTGCCCATCTGTCAAAAGCACGCCCCGGCCGCGGCCGGGGTGTGTTTGAGGTATTCTAAAAAATTTTGAGGAGGATATCGATCATGTCAAAATCCATCAAAGAACAGGCGCATGAGCTTGCTCCCTATATCATCGGCATCCGGGAGGATATTCATCGCCATCCTGAAGCCAGCCTGAAGGAATTCCGCACTACGGATCTTATCGCCTCCGAACTGGATAAGGACGGCATCCCCTATCGCCGCCTGAACCCCACCGGCCTGATCGCTGAGATTACCGGCGCCTATCCCGGCAAGCGCATCGCGCTGCGGGCGGACATCGATGCGCTGTGTGTCACCGAGAAAACAGACGTTCCCTTTAAATCCGAAAACCCCGGCTTCATGCATGCCTGCGGCCATGACACCCATACCTCCATGCTGCTGGGCGCCGCCAAGATCCTGGCGGGTATGAAGGATCAGCTCCACGGCAGCGTGCGCCTGATCTTCCAGCCGGCAGAAGAACTGGCTGTCGGCGCCAAGGCCGTTGTGGAACAGGGCGGACTGAAGGACGTGGATCTGATCTACGGCATGCATATTTTTGCCACCGTGCCGGCCGGCACCGTCATGATCCGTGAGGGCGCCATGTGCGCCTGCGCCGATATGTTCACCATCAAGGTGACAGGCAAGTCCTGCCACGGCTCCATGCCGGAAACCGGCGTTGACGCCACCGTGGCCGCGGCCGCCATCGTCATGAACCTGCAGACCATGGTCAGCCGCGAGCTGCCGCCCATGGCGCCGTGCGTGGTGACGGTGGGCAAGCTGACGTCCGGCACCCGCTTCAACATCTGTTCCGGCGAGGCCGAGATGGAAGGCACCTGCCGCTGCTTCGACGTGAAGATGCATCATCAGCTGCCCGCGATTATGGAGCGCATTGCCAAAAAGACCGCAGAGGCCTATCGCTGCACGGCGGAAGTGAAATACGACATGATGTGCGAGGTGCTGGTTAACGATCCTGCCTCCACGGCGCTGAACCGCGAAGCGGCTGCCAAGATCGTCAAGTCCCCCGAACTGCTGGTGGAAGGCCCCATGCTGATGGGCGCCGAGGACTTTGCCGAGTATACCACACACTGCACGGCCACCTTCTCCGGCTTGGGCGGCGGCGGCTCCTATCCGCAGCACAGCGACTACTTCTTCATCGAAGAGAGCGCGCTGGAATCCGGCGCAGCCCTGTATGCCCAGACGGCTGTGGATTTCCTGGAAAAGAACAAGTAACCGTCAGATCATTGAAAAGGACGCCGGGAAGCATTTGCTTCCCGGCGTCCTTTTAGCGCAAAAACAGACAGGCCGGCTCAGAGCTGAGAGAGCGCCTGTGCCAGATCGGCGATGATATCCTCCGCGTTTTCCAGTCCCACGGACAGGCGGATGAGTCCTGCAGGAATACCGGAGGCGGCCAGCTCTTCCTCCGTGTAGGTGGAATGGGTCATGGAGGCAGCGTGTTCGATCAGGGTTTCGGCGTCGCCCAGGGAAACGGCCACCGTGATCATATGCAGGCTGTTTACCAGCTTCATGCCGGCCCCCCGGCCGCCCCTGACCTCGAAGGACAGCATGCCGCCGAAGTCCTTCATCTCCCGCGCGGCGATCTCATGGCCCACATGGCTTTCAAGCCCCGGATAATAGACCTTCTCCACCTTGTCGCTGGCGTCCAGGAAAGCGGCGACCTTTTTGGCGTTTTCGCAGTGCTTCTGCATACGAATCTCCAGCGTTTTCAGGCCGCGCAGCACCAAAAAGGCGGAAAACGGGTCCATCACGGCGCCGGTCATGTCCTTCAGACCGAACATCCGCACCTCGCCGCAGAAGTCAGCCCTGCCCACCACAAAGCCGCAGATCACGTCGCCGTGACCGTTGATGTACTTGGTGCCGGAGTGCACCACCACGTCGGCGCCCAGCGCCAGGGGATTCTGCAGGGCGGGAGAGGCAAAGGTGTTGTCGCAGACCACCTTGATACCGGGGTTGTAGGCGTGAGCCGCCTGCGCCACGGCCGCAATGTCGGTGATCTTCAAATTGGGGTTGGCGGGTGTTTCCAGATACACCGCGCAGGTGTTTTCCTTGAGATGGGACTTTACAGCCGCCAGATCGGAGGTGTCGATAAAGTCCACTTCCACGCCGTAGCGGGTCATGCCGTGGTTCAGCAGGGCAAAGGTGCAGCCGTACAGCGTGCCGTCGGCAATGATATGCTTTCCGGCGCCGGCAATGGTCCACAGCGCGGCGGAAATAGCGCCCATGCCGGAGGATGCGGCCACACAGGCTTCGCCGCCTTCCAGCGCCGCCACCTTGGCCTCCAGCACGGCAACGGTGGGATTGCCCAGCCGGGTGTAGATAAAACCGTCCTCCTGCCCGGCAAAACGGCGGCCGCCCTGCTCGCAGCTGTCAAAAACAAAGGTGGAGGTCTGAAAAATGGGAGTGGTCAGCGCGCCGTACTGCGCGTCTTTTACGTTGCCGGCGTGGATCGCCTTGGTGCCGAAACCACAGTTCTCTTGCAGCATGATATCGTTCCTCCTTAATTTTAGATCATTTTTCCTCTTTTTTTGCAAAACAGGCGTTTCTGCTGCTTAAAATGTATCACATATCAGGATGGAAGCGGTAGCCCTTAAAACCAATAGCCTGTTATCGGCGGAGCAGATAACAACTCGGGCCCCGGCAGAGAAAAATGCCGCAAAGGGCTTATACGGCGGGGAGAACCAGGGGAAATATAGGATTAATATGGCAATACGACAGAAATAGACCCTGCAGGCGGGGCCTGTATTTGTTGAAAATCAATGATAAGAAAAACAGATAACGGCAGAAATGAAAAGCGCCGGAGAAAGAATTCTCCGGCGCCGGCTGTCTATGCCTGCAGAGATTGGATCAGGCCAAAAAGCCCTTGAGAATGGTGTCCTCGGCTTCTTCCTCCGTCAGGCCCAGCGTTTGCAGCTTCAAAAGCTGGTCGCCGGCGATCTTGCCGATGGCGGCCTCGTGGATCAGCTGGGCGTCGGTAGAGTTGGCGGAGATCTCCGGAATGGAGCGGATGTTGGCGTGGTCCATGATGATGGAGTCGCACTGGGTATGACCAAAGCAGCGGGCGTTGCCCACCATCCGGGGATAGAATACCTGAGAGGAGGTGCCCTGCGCCACGGAACGGGAGATCACACGGGCCTTGGAATCCTCGCCGTTGAGCTCGATCTCCACCTCGGAGGTGGCGCTCTGTGCTCCGTGAGTCAGAAGGCGCTCCGTCAAAACGGCTTCGGCGCGCTTCTCACAGACAAATTTGGTAAACCGCTTGGTGGAGTCGATGCCTCTGATCTGAACGGTGTCCATCTGCATGCTGGAGTTTTCTCCCAGGTATACAATGGTCTGAGGGTTCATCACGTTCTTGCCGTCGGCCCCGTCGCCGTCTTCCCCATAGTGCTTTTCCGAATAATGAACATGGGAGTTCTTCCCGATATAGAAGGTATGCACGCCGTCGTGACGGGATTCGTCGCAGCCGCTGTTGTGAATGCCGCAGCCGGCCACGATCTCCACGTCGCAGTCGTCGCCCACATAGAAGTCGTTGTAAACCATCTCCCGCAGGCCCGTTTTGCTGATGATGACGGGGATGTGGCAGGCTTCGCCCTTGGTACCGGCCTTGATGCGGATATCAATGCCGGGTTTGTCGGTTTTGGGCGTGATCTCGATATGCTCCGTGCTCTGCCGGGCTTCACAGCCGCTGTCCTTGCGGATATTGAAAGCGCCCTCAGGCTTGCCGGTAAGATCCGCAATTTTTTCCAGCAGAGCGGCGTCAATTTCAGTAATCATGACCGTTGTTCCTCCTTTGTCAGTACGGGGCAGGTACCCAGCGTATCCGCCAGGATCAGCGGGAAGATCTCCTCGGTGGAGCCGCGGTGCGCAATTTGGCCTCCGGCCACCACGATGATCTCGTCCGCCAGCTGAATGATGCGCTCCTGATGGGAGATGATGATCATGGTGGATTCCTTCCTGCGGTGAATCTGTTCAAATGTTTCGGTCAGACGGGCAAAACTCCACAGGTCGATGCCGGCCTCCGGTTCGTCAAAGATCATCAGATCGCTGTGACGGGCCAGAATGGTGGCGATCTCAATGCGCTTGACTTCGCCGCCGGAAAGACTCACGTCCACCTCGCGGTCCATATAGTCGTTGGCGCACAGACCCACCCGCGTCAGGTACTGACAGCACTGCTCCTTGCTCAGCTTGTCCTGTCCGGCGGCGAGCACCAGCAGATCGTGAACGGTAATCCCCTTGAAACGGGGCGGCTGCTGAAAGCCGTAACTGATGCCCAGTCTGGCCCGCTCCGTGATGCCAAGAGCCGTGATATCCTGCCCGTTCCAAAAAATCCGGCCGGCGGTCGGCTTTACAAGTCCCATGATAATCTTGGCCAGCGTGGTCTTCCCGCCGCCGTTGGGGCCGGTGAACACGATCAGCTTGTGGTCGGGGATCTCCATGTCAATATGTTTGAGAATGTCCGCTTCCCCGTCGGCGGCGGACACATGGTAACAAATGTCTTTCAGTTCCAGCATTGGAACACCCTCCTTATGATCGGCGCCAAAGCACCATACTGCCTGTTCCTTTTCAGTATAGCACGCGGTGGACACCTTATATGTTGTAAATGCAACAAAATGAAAAAAACGACAAAATAGACCCAACTAAGCAATCTATTTTAACAGAGTTTTGAGAAAAAAGCAACGGACATCAATCATTTTCCACGAGCGGACAGACACGCTTTTTCCCACCCTGTCATAGTATGACTGGAGAAGGAGGCGTTCAATCATGGAAACTGGAATAAAAACAGAGGGGCCGGCCTATGACTACCGGCAATACGACCAGGTGTGGCGCCGGGTGGCGCCGGATTTGAATCCCTATCCGGAGGTGCGGGCGGCCATGGCGGCCGAAGCGGGAACCGACGCGGGCCTGTCGGGCACGGCAGCCGGCGCAGCGGTGTCCGGCGCAGTGACACCCGCCGCGGCAGCTGCCGGAACCGGTGCGGCCGCCGGTACTGCCGTGCCGGGCACGGGAATGTCCGGCATGACGCCCGGCACCAACATGACAGAAGAACCGGCGGCCTGCTGCCTGGGGACGGCGACGCCGGCTGAGCTGGAGATGCTGTCGGGTTTCATAGAGGGCGAGCTGAACGACCGGCGCGTGTATCTCTGCTATGCCCGCCGCGCACCTACCGCCTATGCCCGGCAGGTCATGAAGGAAACGGCGGTGGAGGAGGGAACACATGCCAAACGGCTGATGGCGGTGTACTATCTCATGACGGGCGCGTGCTATACGCCGTCTGTGGCGGTGGGTACAATGAATGTGCCGCCTTACTGTGAGGCTCTGCGCGGCCGCTATCACGAGGAGATGTGCGGCAACTTCAACTACATACGGGCTTCGGAGGAAACAACGGATTACTGCCTGACGCGCATTTTCGAGGAATTGGCGGCCGATGAATACCGCCACGCCCAACAGATGCTGCATTTGCTGGAAAACGCCATTCGGCCCCTTGCATAAGCGCAGACGTTTTGCTACAATAGGGAAAATCAACAAAGGAGGATGCCCCATGAAAGAATGTATCAGCCGGGAGGCGGCCTTGGCGGCCCTGAAAAAATATAACAAGGAACCCTTCCATATTCAGCACGCACTGACGGTGGAAGGCGTCATGCGCTGGTATGCCAACGACCTGGGCTACGGAGAGGACGCCGATTTCTGGGCCACGGTGGGTTTGCTGCACGACATCGATTTTGAGATGTGGCCGGAAGAACACTGCGTTAAGGCGCCGGAGCTGCTTAGGGAGGCAGGGGCCTCCGAGGAATTCATCCATGCCGTGTGCAGCCACGGCTACGGCCTGTGCTGCGATGTGGAACCGGTGCAGGAGATGGAAAAGGTACTGTTTGCCGCCGACGAGCTGACCGGCCTGATTGGCGCGGCGGCGCTGATGCGTCCGTCCAAAAGCGTGCAGGACATGGAGGTTTCCAGCCTGAAAAAGAAGTTCAAGGATAAAAAGTTCGCGGCCGGCTGCTCCCGGGATGTGATCGTGCAGGGCGCGGAACGCCTGGGCTGGGAGCTGAACGTGCTCTTTGAAAAGACGCTGGAGGCCATGCGCTCCTGCGAAGCGTCGGTGGCGGAGGCTGTCGCCGCGCTGTAAGGCACAAAACCGCAAAGCAGCGCTGCCGCTTTGACCGGCAGCCGCAAATGAAAAAAAGCTCTCGCCGCCATTATGCCGGCGGGAGCTTTTTGGCAGAGATACGGCAGGACAAAGCGCTGCGCAGAGAACCGCTCTTTTCCGCAGGCCGGCTTTGCCCTTTGCGCGATAGTTCCAAAGGGTAAAATTCGCAAACTCATAAGCGCTTATGCAAAGCTGTTTTCATAGATATCCATAAAAGAGGCAACAAAGCCTGCCTGCTGCACTTCTTCCGCGGTACCGTGCGTCAGCTGCCAGCCATATTGGCCGTATGTCCTGAAATTAAAGGGATTCAGAGGCAGCAGACGGTATTCCTTTTGAATGGCCCTGATCCCCTTGGCATACAGCACCTGCAAGGTACCCAGAGCCTTTTGCGGATTTTTGAAAACGGCCCGCCCGTATTTGTCGGCGCCAATGTCAAAATCAATGCTTATCTTACCGAACGAGTCGATATCCACTCCGCCTTGGACATTCCCGTTTCCGCTGATGTAGACCTGAGAATATTTCAGCCGGTCATCGGGCAGATACCCGCCTTTGACAAGAAGCTCTTTCCCGATCCATACCAGCGAAACAAAAAGCAGCAGCGCCGCCAGAAGGATCAGAACCCTGTGTTTCCTGTCCTTGTCATTGGTCAACTGCAGCAGCGAGAGAATGTTTTGCTCGGATTGCCGGACGGCGGCGTCCTCGTCTATCCGCTCTCCGGCAAAAAATTCGTTGAGCGTGATCCCCAGCACATCACACAGCTTCTGCATGATGGATGCGTCCGGAAGATTGATGCCTCGTTCCCATTTTGAAACGGCGTTGGTGCTGACGCCCATCAACTCAGCCAACCGACTCTGCGTCATCTGTTTTTCCTTTCTTAAAGAGGAAATGAACCTGCCGATTTTTACCTGCTCCACCGCATCCCCCTCCTTTTAGAAAAGCATAGCACGAACGCCCAAAATTCCCACACACCGAAGGTTTAATTCCGGGCGCAGCAGCTCGGATTTCCGTTAACTGCGTTTTTCAGAACCAGTATATCATGCCTCACAGATAAAATGAACAGGCACCGCCGCAAAAGCGCTTGCGGCGGTGCCTGTTCGGCGTCTGTCTGCATGGACAGACAGACGGGCGTTTTATGTTATTCGATGGAGATCACATAGTAGTACACAGGCTGACCGCCGGGCAGAAGAGAGATCTCTGCGTCGGGGCAGGTGCTTTCAAACAGCTCCTGTACGGCCTGCGCGTCCTCGGCGGACACGTCCTCCCCGTAAAAGAGGGTGATAAACTCGGCATCCCGCTCTTTGGCGCTCTGCGCCAGCTGGGACAAAAGCGCGTCCAGATCGCGGCCGGTGCCAAAGAGCTTCCCGTCCAGCAGCGCCAGATAGTCGCCCTCTTCAATATCGAAGCCGTCAAAGTCGGAGTGGCGGGCGGCGTAAGTGATCTGCGCGGTGGACACATGGGAAGCGGCCTCGGTCATAGCCTGCAAAAGAGCCTGCGGATCTTCTGCGTCCGGATCGGCGTTCATCATGGCGGTGATGCCCTGGGGCACGGAGGCGGTGGGAACCACCAGCACCTGCTTCTCCGTCAGATCTACGCACTGCTGCGCGGCCATGATGATATTCTTGTTGTTGGGCAGCACAAACACCACCTCGGAGGGGGTGCGGTTGATCTCCCTGAGAATGGACTCGGTGGAGGGGTTCATGGTCTGACCGCCGCTGACGATACTGTCCACGCCCAGATCGCGGAAGACGGCCGCCAGACCGTCACCGGCGCAGACAGCCAGAAATCCGTAGCGTTTTTGGGGCGCAGCTATCGCTTCTTCCGTTTCCGAAGGGGCGTCCTCCTCCAGATCGTCCACGCTCTGCGCTTTTTTGCCCGCGGCCACGTCGTCGTACTGGGTGCGCATATTCTCGATCTTGGCCAGCTCCAGCGTACCGTACTTCTGCGCTTCCGTCAGAGCGTCGCCGGGGGTGTTGGTATGGACATGCACCTTAAAGGCATCGTCGTCCTCGCCGATCACCAGACTGTCGCCAATGCTGCTGAGATAGGCGCGCAGCGCCTCCAGCGCCACATCCGGCGTGTTCTTGCGGATAATGAAAACGGTATCGAAGGCGAAGGTGATCTCCTCGGCGGAAAACACGTTGAAATCGGCTTTTTCACTGGCTTCGGCGCCCTCTTCCACCTGAGGCATGGGTTCGCCCCGCAGGCACTGGAGCATACCGTCCAGAATAATGAGATAGCCCTTGCCGCCGGCATCCACCACGCCGGCTTTTTTCAGCACCGGATTCATTTCAGTGGTCTGCTCCAGCGTTTCATAGCCCACCTTCAGCGCTTCGTCCAGCGTGTCCTCCACATCAAGGCCCTCCTCTGCCGCCTCCACCGCCCGCTTGGCGGCCAGGCGCGAAACGGTAAGAACGGTACCCTCGGCGGGCTTCATCACGGCGCTGTAGGCCGTGGCAACGCCCTCCTGCAGGGCGTTGGCCAACGAGAGGGCATCCACCGCTTCCAGACCTTTGACAGACTTGGAAAAACCGCGGAACAGCAGCGATAAAATGACGCCGGAGTTGCCGCGGGCACCCCGCAGCAGGGCGGAGGCGGTGATGGACGCCGCTTCACTCAGCGTCTTTGGCTCGGATTTTTTCAGCTCAGTACCGGCTGTGTTGATGGTCAGGCTCATATTGGTACCCGTATCGCCGTCAGGCACGGGAAATACATTCAGATCGTTGATGCTTTGCTTTTGCAGCGTGATGCAGGCGGCGCCGAAAAGCACCATCTGCTTGAACTGCGCGCCGTTGATACGTTCAGTCATACTCTGTTTCTCCTTTTACCGACGGACTTACATGGAAAGCGAATCCACGCAGACGTTAACAGACTTAACCTCCACGCCGGTATTCTTGGTGACCACATATTGCACCTCACTCATGATAGAGCGGCAGACAGTGGTGATATTGACGCCGTTTTCCACAATAATATGGAGCTCGATGGAAACGGTGCTGTCCTCATTGTAGGTAACCTTGACGCCCTTGCTCATGGCCTCACGGCGCAGTAAATGCACCAGCCCGTCGGTCATGCTGCGATAGGCCATTCCTTTTACGCCAAAACAATTGGTAGCCGCGGCGCCGGTAATATTGGTAAAAACAGCGCTGCTGATGGTGATTTCGCCCTTGTCAGACTGGACCTTTATCATAGCAAACTTCCTTTCTTCAGAAGATGGCAGCAACATTTATGAAAATTTCATACAGTACATGCACATAATATAGAATTATATTATATACGATTTTCCGACGGATAACAAGATAAAAATATGGGAAAGAAAGCAAAGGAAAATAAGAAGGACGCACTGCCGGTCCCTGTGTCCGACAGCGCGTCCCGGGCCGGTCAGTAGCCCAGCCTGCGGTTCACCAGATGCTTCAGGGGTTCGCCTTTGGCGTAGCGTTCCAGATCCTCGCAGAACATATTCACGTTGATGTCGCAGGTAATGCCCAGCGACATATTGCCCGAGCAGTGGGTCGTGAGAATCAGATTTTTCGTGTCCCACAGCGGATGATCGGCAGGCAGCGGCTCCGGCGTCATCACATCCAGCGCGGCCCCGCCCAGACGGCCCTCGTTCAGCGCATCCATCAGCGCGTCCTGGTCAATGGTGCTGCCGCGGCCCACGTTGATAAGCAGCGCATCCGGCCGGAGCAGGGCAATCCGCTCTTTGGAGAAAAGACAGGCCGTTTCCTTTGTGGAAGGAAGCGCCATCACCAGAATATCCGTCAGGGGCAGAACAGCGTCCATTTCATTTAGCGTATAAATCTCGTCGTAAGCCGGGTCGGAAGGCTTCCTGCTGCGGCACACGCCGCGCACGGTTTTGGCGCCCAGCGCCTTGGCCCGGCGGGCAAAATTGGTGCCGATGTCGCCGGTGCCCAGCATGGTAATGGAACTGCCGCAGATGGAGCGCATGGGCAGGGACTGCAGCCAGCCGTGCTGCCGGACCACCTCCTGAAAATCGGGCATCCGCCGCAGCAGCATCAGCGTCACCATCAGAATATGCTCCGAAATGGTGATGCCGTAAGCGCCGGAGGAGTTGGTCAAAAGTGTGTCGGGGCTGGGGAAAACGCTCTCGTCCTGGTAGGGTTCCACACCTGCATAGCAGCAGCAGAACCACTTCAGGTTCCGGCTGGCCTTGAGGACATCGGTGCTACAGTGACCGTAAAGAACCTCATATTCCGTTTCGTGGCCGCGCAGGGCGTCCCCGTTGGGGAAAAACCGGACGGCAAAGCCGCAGCGGGCGGCTGTTTCCTCGACCTGACGGCGATGGGCGTCGTTCATATATTTGTCGACGGCAGCAATTGTTCTCATTGGTATACCTCCCATATATTTTCGGCACAGCGCATCCCGTCCGCGGCGGCGGACAGAATGCCTCCTGCATAACCGGCTCCTTCACCGCAGGGCCAGATCCCGCGGATGCTTGCCTGCCCGTGTTCGTCCCGCAGCAGGCGGACGGGGGAAGAAGAGCGCGTTTCCACGGCGGTCAGTACGGCGTCGCCGTCGGCGTAACCACGGACCTTCCGCTCCAGCAGCGGCAGAGCATCGGCCATGGTTTCCCACACAAAACCCGGCAGGCATTGCCGCAGATCCGTGAACGTCACGCCGGGACGGTAGGTGGGCAGAATACGGCCCGGCCCCGCAGAGGGCCTGCCCAGCAGAAAATCCTCCACCCGCTGAGCCGGGGCCCGGTAGCCGCCGCCCCCCAGCTCGTAGGCGGCCTTCTCCAGCTGACGCTGGAAAGCGATGCCCGCCAGTGGGTGGCTGCCGCCGAAATCCGCCGGCGTCACGCTGACCAGAAGCCCGCCGTTGATGTTCTCTCCGGCCCGGGCGTATTCACTCATGCCGTTGGTGACCACCTGCCCTGTTTCCGAGGCCGCAGCCACCACCTGCCCGCCGGGACAGACGCAGAAGGAAAACGCACTGCGCCCGTTCTCCAGATGGCAGGACAGTTTATAAGAGGTGGGGGGCAGACAGGGATGCCCCGCGTACTGCCGGTACTGCCGGGCGTCCATGTCGCTTTGCCTGTGTTCGATCCGCACACCCACGGCAAACGCCTTGGGCTCCATGGCAAGACCCGATTCATAAAGCGTCTGAAACGTATCGCGGGCACTGTGACCCAGCGCCAGCACCGCGTTTTGCGCCGGCAGGGTATAGGCGCCCTCCGGCGAAACGATGCGCAGTCCCCGCAGCGCGCCGCCTGCGATCTCTATTCCCACCGCCTGATGGCCAAAACGGATGTCGGCCCCCAGTCCCAGCAGGCGCTGCCGCAGAGCGATCAGCGCAGCGTGAAAACGGTCGGTGCCCACATGGGGCTTGGCGTCGGTGAGAATGGAGTCCGGCGCGCCGCAGGACACCAGCGTTTCCATGATCCAGCGGTGCCGGACATCCCTGGTGCCGGTGTTCAGCTTGCCATCGGAGAAAGCGCCGGCACCGCCTTCACCGAACTGGACGTTGGAGGCGGGGTTCAGCACGCCTGTGTGCCAGAAGGACGTCACGTCCCGCTGACGCTGCTCAACGCCCTGCCCGCGTTCGAGCAGGATGGGCCGCAGACCGCATTGCGCCAGCACCAGCGCACAGAAAAGTCCTGCGGGGCCGCCGCCCACTACCACCGGACGGATCGCGGGAGGGACGGCAACAGGCGCCGGCAGACGGTAGATCTCCGGGCGGTACACGGATACGCGGCTGTCGCGGCAAGAGCGAAGGACCTGCGTTTCCTGCGGCACTGTCACCGCCACGGAATAGACAAGGGAAACGGTTTGTCTTGCGTCCACCGACCGGCGGAGAATCTGCAGCGACTGCACGTCCCGGAGATGCAGCACCCTGGCGGCTTTCCGGGAAAGCACCGCTTCCCCGTCACCGGGCTGCAGAGTCAGACCTTCGATCTTCAGCAAGAAAAATCACCTTTTTTCAAAAAATCCGCAAACTTAAAGTTTGGATTAAGATTTCCGCGTATAGTAAGAAACAGATAAAGAAAACAGCAACAGAAACGGCCGAACCAATTATAATATAGATTCCGGCCGACAACAAGAAGAAGTTGCCGTTCATAAAAACTTTTACCTGATTTCATGATTTTGTCACATTTCTGTTTTATGCTGTCACACGTAAATGAAAACCTGCAAGGAGGACGCGACCATGTATAACGATGAAGAAAATCTGTATCATTACAACTATCGCAGCGGCGCTGAGCGGCCGCAGGACGATTATAAACCGACGGGAGAGCAGCCGGCACCAGAACAGCCGGTGCAGGAACAGTCAATAGAGCCTCAGAAGGAAAAACCGAAGAAGAGCTTCTTCAAGAGAACCGGAACCAAGGTGGCCGCGCTGGCTTTGAGCTGCGCCGTGCTGGGCGGCGTCTGCGGCGCGGGAATCCTTCTGGCCGCCACCAACAGCAAGAACGGCAGTACCTCCATTTCGGTCAGCTCCCGGCAGACCACCGCCGTCAGCGTTAAAACGGTGGACGGAAAGACGGCCATGAGTATGTCCGAGGTGTATGCTTCCACCGTCAACAGCGTAGTGTCCATCAACACCTCTTCCACTACCACCAACGTGTTCGGCCAGAGTGTGGAATCCGCTTCCGCCGGCAGCGGCTTTATCATCACCGCCGACGGCTATATCGTCACCAACTACCATGTGATCAGCGGCGCGTCCAATGTGTCGGTGACACTCTACAGCGGCGACACCTATACAGCTTCCATTGTGGGCGGCGACGAGGATTACGATATCGCCGTGCTGAAGATCAACGCAGCCGACCTGCCTGCCGTGACGCTGGGCGACTCCAGTGCCATCAACGTGGGCGACTCCGTGGCCGCCATCGGCAACCCCTTGGGCGAACTGACCTTCAGCATGAGCGAGGGCATTGTTTCCTCCAATAACCGCGCCATCAACGTGGACGGCACACCCTTCAACATGATCCAGGTGGATGCCTCCATTAACCCCGGCAACTCCGGCGGCCCTCTGATGAACAGCTACGGCGAGGTGGTGGGCATTGTGTCCGCCAAGTATTCCAGCTACGCCAACACCTCGGTGGAGGGTCTGGGCTTCGCCATCCCCATCAATGACGTTTCCGCCATGATCAAAGACATTATGGAAAACGGCCAGGTCACCACCAAGCCGTACCTCGGCATTACGGCCGGCACCATGTCCAGTCAGATGGCTTCTCAGTATAAGATCGACATCACCCAGGGCGTGTTCGTTTACTCCGTGGAGTCCGGCGGTGCCGGCGCCAAGGCGGGACTGCAGCTCGGCGACGTCATTACCAAGGTCAATGATACCGAAATTACCTCCATGGACGACCTGTCCGCCGCCAAGAAGAATTATTCCGCGGGCGATACCGTCACGCTGACCGTCTACCGCAGCGGTTCCTATATCACGCTGCAGCTGACCTTCGGAACGGCGCCTGCCACCACAACCACCAGCTCGTCCAATTCTTCGGGCAACAGCGGTTCTTCCGGCAACAGCAATACCTACGGCTCCTATGGAAACGGAAACACATACGGCAGCAATGGATCTTCGGGCAACAGCAACGGCTACAATTATTTCTTCGGCAGCAACGGTTCCTCCGGCAGCAGCAACTGACCGGGTTTAGATAGACTTTTTCTTCCTTCTCCTTCCTATATACCACAGCGGCGAGGATTTTTCCCGCCGCTGTGGCTTTTTTCGGTGCGGCCGCTTTCCCGGAACGATACCGGAGCGGGGCATAGCATGAGAAACAGGCTGACGGGAAATGAAACGGTCCCTGCGGCGGAGCGGGAGCAAAGGAAAGAACGAGGAGCGGGCGGCGCGCCTGCCTGAAGAAGCACCGCCGGCAGGGAAATACGGCAAAAAGGCGGCAGACACGAAAATGTCTGCCGCCTTTTTTCGGCAGCAATGTTTATCCGGGCTGTCTGCCGGGGGGCAGGCGGGCCTGGCGCAGGCCTTACAGAAAGGACAAAAGCTCCTCCGTTTCCCTGCGCGGCGGTGCGGCGTTCCATTTTTCGGGATAGCCCAGCGCGATAAGACAGGCCACTTTCCGATTCTCCGGCAGTTTCAGTGCCTCGTGGACAGCCTGTGCGTCGAAAATGCCGATGATGCAGGTGCCAACGCCTTTTTCCCGGGCGGCCAGGCAGAAGGTCTGCGCGGCGATGCCGGCGTCGAACAGCTCCCACCCGTCTTTGCGCTCGGTGTCGAAGGCACCGTCGACACTGCGGCCGGAAAGACCCGTTTCATAGGACAGCACCGCCATGGCGGGGGCGCGGGTCAGTGTTTTCACATTGAAAGGAAAGTCGGGAATACATTTTTTCACCAGAGCCTGTTTCTTCTCGGCGTCGTCAATAACGGTATAGCGGGCGATTTGGGTGTTTTTCCAGCTGGGGGCGTAACGGGCCAACTCCACGATCTCCTGCAGCGTGCCGCGGGAAACAGGTTCGCCGGTAAACTTCCGGCAGCTCCGCCGCAGGCGGAGGCAATCAGCAGCATCCATGGTCAGATCTCCTTTGCACATTGAAAATCAGCAGCTGACCGTATTCTACCACATCTGCGGTGCGGAAACAAATTTCATTTTTCCGCCGCGTTTCCCGGAAAGCGCCCCTCCTGCGCGTCAACAGTGAAATCGTCGGAAAGGATCGTGCCTTCGTCGACCAGATACCCGCAGCCGCCGCTGGCGAAAGTGCTGTCAGGGTCGTCAGCAGACAGAAGAAAGCGGCCGTCCACCGACACGGAAAACGAATGGCCCCTGCAGGAAAAGGAAACAACGTACGGAAGATCTTTTTCATAGGAAAAGGCGCACCGTGCCAGGATTGTGCGGGTGCTGCGAAGGGAGGAACGCTTTCACCTGCGGGAAAATGGGAAACATCAGCGCAGCCTGCTGCATCGGGCAATTCGGCCCTCCGGAAGGGATTTCCCAGTGCCCGGGCAGAACAAATTTTTAAGCGCCGCGGGGCTTACCGGGAGGGCGGCGCCTTTATGCCGCTCTGCTGCCGATGGCGAACAGCTTCTGTTTTGGCAAGTGCGCATGCGCGCTCTGCGCGGGGAGAAACGTCCTCAACACAAACGCTTCTTTTCAACTTGCGGGGGTGAAAGGAAGAAAAACAATAAACCGCTCATTTGACGGCACTTCACACTTGAGAAAAGGCGGCTGTCATGCTACAATTTAGAAAAGATCGACCGACGCAGACAGCATCGTCCGGACGCGGCTTGCCGCCGTCCGGATCGCGAAGCGCCTTGAAAAATAAGGAGATGTGAAGACGTATGAAATTAGGCATCGTGGGGCTTCCCAATGTGGGGAAGAGTACACTGTTCAATGCCATTACCAACGCGGGCGCGGAGAGCGCCAACTACCCCTTCTGCACCATCGAACCCAACGTGGGCGTGGTGCCTGTGCCGGATGAACGGCTGGACAAGCTGGCAGAGATGTATCAGCCGGACAAGAAAACGGCGGCGGTCATCGAATTTGTGGATATTGCCGGTCTGGTGAAGGGCGCCAGCCAGGGCGCGGGCCTTGGCAACAAATTTTTGGAGAACATCCGCCGCACCGACGCCATCGTCCATGTGGTGCGCTGTTTTGACGACGAAAACATCATGCATGTGGTGGCGGACGCCGGCACCAACGTACCCGTTGATCCGCTGGGAGATATCGGGTGCATCGATCTGGAGCTGATCCTGGCGGATTTGGAAATGGTGAACCGCCGCGTGGACAAGGCCGCGAAGGCCGCCAAGGGTGACAAGAAGTTTCTGCATGAAGCAGAGCTGTTTTCGGCCCTTGCCAAACATCTGGACAAGGGCCAGTCCGCCCGCACCTTCCCGTGTTCACCGGAGGACGCGGCGGTGCTGGAAACGGCGGATCTGCTGAGCCTCAAGCCTGTCATCTATGCCGCCAACATGGATGAGAACGGCTTTGCCGATCAGGCGGGCAATGCCTACTATCAGCAGGTGAGGGAGCTGGCACAGAAAGAGGGCGCGGAGGTGCTGCCCATCTGTGCCAAGCTGGAGCAGGACATTGCGGAACTGGAAGAAGAGGACCGGGCCATGTTCCTGGAGGAACTGGGCATTGAGGAATCGGGACTGGAGCGGCTGATCAAGTGCAGCTATGAGCTTTTGGGCCTCATCTCCTTCCTGACCTACGGCAAGGATGAGTGCCGCGCCTGGACCATCAAAAAGGGGACCAAGGCGCCTCAGGCGGCCGGCAAGATCCACAGCGACATTGAACGCGGCTTTATTCGCGCCGAAACCATCAATTTCAGCGAAATGATCGCCTGCGGCAGTGTGGCGGCGGCCAAGGAAAAAGGCCTGCTGCGCAGCGAGGGAAAAGAATATGTGGTCAAAGACGGCGATATGATTTATTTCCGTTTCAACGTCTGAGCCCGTTTTGGCTTGAAAACATCTCCTGTCATCGGACAGGGGATGTTTTTTTGCCCCGGATTGCCCGGGAGTGCGGTGCGCCGCGCCGAGGAAGAGAAAAGCGCCGGCGTGTACGTAAGGAAGAAGCTGACCGCCGGCGAGGGCGTAGGAAGTGTATCGCTCCGGCGCCTCGGCGGCGACGGTGGAATATCCCAACGGCGCAGGAGAACCGATGAGCCTTCGGGACTTCTTCGGCGCCGGCCGGGCATTTTTGCTGAGCCTCTCCCGCGGGGAAACGAAAAGCCGCCTCCCGGGGCGGGAGAGCGGCAGACAGAAAAAAGAAACACCCCCGCGGGCCGATGACGGTCTGCGGGGGTGGGCAGGTTACCTGACTGCGATGATCTCGATCTCGCACAGGGCGCCCTTGGGAATGTCCTTCACCGCCACGCAGGAGCGGGCGGGCTTGGAGGTGAAATAGCGGCCGTAGACTTCGTTGAAAGCACCGAAGTCCGCGATGTCGGCCAAAAAGCAGGTGGTCTTGACAACGTTTTCAAAATCGAGTCCGTTGGCTTCCAAAATGGCGGCCACGTTTTTGCAGGACTGCTCGGCCTGCTGGGCCACAGTGGTGCCGCTGATGGCGCCGGTGGCGGGGTCAATGGGGATCTGACCGGAGGCAAAAAGCATCCCGTTGACCGAAATGGCCTGAGAATAAGGGCCGATGGCGGCGGGCGCTTTGTCAGTGCTGGTTACCTGAAACATAAAAAAGACTTCCTTTCTTTATTTTAGATGACTGTTTTATCATAGCAAATGAGGATTGAAAGCGCAATGCCTATCTTTTACTGGTCCAGCACGGTGTAGTGCGCCCGATCCAGCGCCCGGTACACCTCGTCCACATGGGCGGCATTGCGGGTTTCCAGCACCATGGATACCACACACGAGTTGACCTCGGTTTTCTTGTCCTCCCGCCGGTGGTCGATGCTGACAATGTTGGCGCCGGTTTTGGCGATCAGAAGCAGAAGCGACGCCAGCTGGCCGGGCTTGTCCGTGACCTTGGTGGTGAGCTTGGTGAGCCGCCCCGCCTTGGTCAGGCCCCTGGTGATGACCCGGGAGAGGATGGCCACGTCAATGTTGCCGCCGGAAACCAGACACACGGTCTTCAGGCTGGTGTCGACAAGGCCGAACAGCGCGGCGGCCACGCTGACGGCGCCCGCCCCTTCCGCCACGGTTTTCTGCGTTTCCATCAGCGTCAGAATGGCGGAGGCGATCTCGTCTTCCGTCACGGTGACGATCTCGTCCACATAGTCCCGGCAAAGCCGGAAGGTCAGGTCGCCGGGCCGTTTCACGGCGATACCGTCGGCGATGGTGGAAACGCCGGGCAGTTCGATCAGCTGGCCCCGGCGAATGGATTCATACATGCTGGGCGCTCCCGCGGCCTGCACGCCCACCACACGGCAGGAGGGCTTGAGATGCTTGACGGCAAAGGCGATACCGCTGATGAGTCCTCCGCCGCCGATGGGCACGATGATCTGCTCCACCTCCGGCAGCTGGTCCAGGATCTCCAGACCGATGGTGGCCTGCCCGGCGATGACACGCTCATCGTCAAAGGGGTGGGCAAAGGTGTAACCGTGTTCTTCGGCCAGCGACACGGCCTTTTCGTGAGCATCGTCGTAAACGCCGTCCACCAGCACCACCTCCGCGCCGTAGCCCTTGGTGGCTTCGATCTTGGACAGCGGCGCGCTGGCCGGCATGCAGATGATGGAGCGCACGCCGTTTTTGGCGGCGGAATAGGCGATGCCCTGGGCGTGGTTGCCGGCCGAGCAGGCAATGACGCCTTTGGCCTTTTCCTCGTCGGAAAGGGTGCTGACCTTGTAATAGGCGCCGCGCAGTTTAAAGGCGCCTGTCATCTGCAGGTTTTCCGACTTGATGCAGATCTGAGGGCCAATGGCCGGTGCCGGGGAAAGCGGCGTGAGGCGCGCGACGCCGCGCAGCGTTTCACGGGCGTCCTGAATCATTTCCATGGTGAGCATATGGCGTTTATCCCTCCCGTTTTCATTTGGTCACATCGAGAATACCAGAAAATGGGTCTTTCAGTCAAGCATAAAAATAACTAAATTTGTCCACATGATGAGGACAAAATAGCCAAATCACGGCTGCGGCGTCTGGAGCTCGCCCACCGCGGACACAAAATAACGCCGCAGGGGCAGCCCGTCCCGAAAGACGCAGTGCCTGTCCCAGAAGGAGGAGCAGCGGGAGATGAGAAATCCGTTTACAAGGGCGCAGAGCACGGTGCCCCACTTCACGCCCTGAAAGGTGCCGAAGCCGAAAAAGGCAAAGGACAGCACAACGCCCGCAAGACAGCTGACGCAGTCATAGCCGGTTTTGAACCGGTGGATCTCCACCCCATAGCGGGCGGACACCTCTTTGACAAACAGCTCGTACACCTCCGGAGAGATGTAGGTGCGGAAAAGCAGAGAAACGCCGATGGCGCACAGCAGCAGGCCGCCTGCGTAAAAGACGCACCGCACGGCGGCGGTATCGGCGTCCGCCAGGCCCACCAGCGCCATGGCTCCGTCCAGCAGTGCGCCGTAGAGCAGCGCCGTGACGAAGGAAAAAAGGTAGGAGAGGCGAAACCGCCGCAGCAGAAGCATCATGCACAGCAGCAGCGCCGCCTGCAGGGTGTACTCGGCGGTGCCGAAGGTGAAGCCGGGGATAAGGAGCGAAAGCCGCAGGTACAGCAGATAGGCCGGCGCCACCACCATGGAAACCCCGAAGTCGGCGGCCTCCATCAGCGCCGTGCCCAGCGCCAGCGCGGCAAGGCCGCAGCCGTAGGCGGCTTCTGTATAAAATGCTTTTTTCATAGGTGCCTCCCTGTAAAAAAACAACAGCTTTCGGCGTTTGATGAAGAAACGCCGAAAGCTGTTATCTGACGGTCAGTATAGCGGAAAAACCCGCGGTTGTCAAATCTTACCCGTTTTTTTTGGTTCCTTGCCGGGCATACTGAAAACGGAGGTGGAACCGTGAAAAAGAAACAGGAAAAATTCCCCATGGACGCCACGCCGGACGTCCACATGTTCCCCGGCGTCCCCCAGAGCTGCTTTGACGTCGTCAATCAGTACGGCACCTATAACGTGCAGCCCACAGTGGATACGGAGAACACATTTCCGCTGGTGGGGCAGGGTCTGCCGCAGCAGTGGAAGCATATGTCGCTGGGCAAAAAAGAGTTGGAAAACGGGGAAGAGCTCTTCGTAAAAAATCCGCCGGCGGATCCGGGAGAGCACGCCGGTACGCGCTGAAAAATAAAAGTACAACACGGAAACCGTGTTGTACTTTTTTGTGGAGCGGGCGACGAGGCTCGAACTCGCTACCTCGACCTTGGCAAGGTCGCGCTCTACCAGATGAGCTACGCTCGCAAATGGTGCCTCCGGTCGGAATCGAACCAACGACACGGGGATTTTCAGTCCCCTGCTCTACCAACTGAGCTACAGAGGCAAATGGCGACCAAGATGGGGCTCGAACCCACGACCTCCAGCGTGACAGGCTGGCGTTCTAACCAACTGAACTACTTGGCCATCTCTATGGTGGGAACAACAGGGCTCGAACCTGTGACCCCTTGCTTGTAAGGCAAGTGCTCTCCCAGCTGAGCTATGCTCCCACATCCTTGCCGCTTCTGAACGGCAAGGATGATTATACTAAAAACCGTTCTTCCTGTCAACAGGAAAATGCAAAGTTTTTATTCTTTTGTTTGGATCTCCCGGAGCAGCGCGCGCAGTTCCTCTCCGGAAAAATGGTGGACAGCATCACAAAACTGGCAGGTCAGACTGCATTCTCCCTGCTCCGCCAGAATAGCCTTCAGCTCTTCGGCGCCAAGGCTGACAAGCGCCCGCTCCACCCGTTCGCGGGAACAGGTGCACCGGTATTCCACAGGCTCTTCTTCCAGAATCTTTACATCAAAATCGGACAGTACCGTGCGCAGCATGGCCACCGGGTCCGGGTCCCTGTCCAGAATGCCCGACACGCCGCCGGCCGCCATAACCCCGCCTTCCACCTTGGCGATGGTATCCTCACCGGCACCCGGCATCAGCTGAATCAGATAGCCGCCGGCCGCCCGGACGCTCTGGTCGCAGTCCACCAGGACACCCAGCGCACAGGCGGTGGGAATCTGTTCAGACTCCACAAAGTATTCTGCCACATCCTCGGCGATCTCACCGCCCAGCAGATTGACCGTGCCCACATAGGGGTCTTTCATGTTCAGATCCTTGATCACGGTCAGCGTACCCTCTGTCCCTACGGCGGCACCCACATCCAGCTTGCCGTCAGGGCGCAAAGGCAGGTCCGCGGCGGGATTGTTCACATAACCCCGCACATTTCCCTCCGCATCGGAAACAGCCAGGATCCCGCCCAGAGGGCCGTTTCCCCTGATCTGCAGCGTCAGGCTGGCGCCCTGGCCCTTCAGGGCATTCCCCATCATGGAGGCGGCCGCCAAAGTGCGGCCCAGCGCCGCGGTGGCCACCGGAAGCGTTTTGTGGATCTGACGGGCCCGCTCGGTCAGATCTCTGCTGCTGATGGCCGCGGCCTGCACCAGCCCGTCCCCGGTAATGGCGCGTACGATACGATCACTCATGGATTCTTTCTTCCTTTTACAATTGGGATCGGCGGCAGGAGAAAAAAATCCTCTGCTCATCCGCCTTGGGAGGACGCAGTTTTCGGTCACCGCAGAGGCGGATGTCCTCAAATCCGGCCTCTGTCAGCCACTGCATCAACTCCTCCACGGAATAGGCCCGCTCGCGGTGCACCTCCGCGCTGCGCTGCCAGGCACCGCCGCGCTTCTGAAAAATATCCATCCAATAGGTGCAAAGCCCGGTGTGCCGGGCAAATTCCGTGCGCCAGACACAGTAGGTATCCTCCGTTTCGTCCAGAAAGACCTGATCGTTCAGGCTTTCCAGCTTGCAGCGGCTGTTGATGTCAAAAATCAGCACACCGCCGGGGGCCACAAAAAGATGCAGCCGTTCAAACGTGCGGCGCACTTCCCGGGGATCGGTGAGATAATTCAGGCTGTCCAGACAGCACACCGCCGCGTCCACCGTTCCGTAAAGATCCAGCTTAGGCATCGACTGGTGCAGAAAGATCGGCGGCATGGATTCGTCGCCCTTCCCCTTCTGAGCTGCTGCGCAGAGCATTTCCTCCGAACCGTCCACTCCGATGGTTTCGTAACCGCGGGCCGCCAGAAGCCATGTCACGCTGCCTGTCCCGCAGGCCAGATCCAATACGGTTTTTACCGGAATCCTGCTGCGGCGAAACAGCTTTTCCAGAAAATCAACCAAATTTTCGTACTGCACGTCCTCCGTCAGCTGGTCATAGGAGGCTGCCAGCGTATGATAACAGTTCACTTCTTCATTTTCTCCAAAACACTCTCATAGCCGCCCGCACCGTAAATCAGCGACCGGTTGACACGGCTGATGGTGGCACTGGAGGCACCGGTCTTTTCAAGAATATCGTTGTAGATCAGTCCGTCGTTGAGAAGCGTTGCCACCTCAAAACGCTGCTCCATGGAGCGCAGTTCCGAAATGGTACACAGATCCTGAAAGAAATGATAGCATTCTTCCTCTGTTTCCAGGGTCAAAATGGCCTGATAGAGCCTGTCGCTCTTTTCTTTTTTGGCGATCTTGGACTTTGCCGCTCTTACCATTGTGATTCCCTCCTCGGTATATTCAATCGATATAATACAAGTATTTTACCATATTAAACCGTGAAAGTAAACAGGAATCCCAAAGTTTTTTGCAGAGGCATCACCCCCGCCGCAGACACCGCATAGAGTAAAGTACACTCAACTCAGAAAGGGCGTGGCGATCCTTGCAGGGGCAGTTACAGACGCGAACTTACATAAACAACCGCTGCTGGCGGGCGGACGACCTGCCGCTGCTGACGGCGGAGGCGGAGCTTCCCCATTGGGAGGGGAAGGGCGGCGAGCGGTTCAACCGCTACTATCGCTCCTATGCGCGGGCCTTCACCCGCTATTGTGAAAAGGAACTCCTGCCGCACCTGCGGGAGGAATATCAGCAGGCCGTGACTTCTTCCGGCGTGCTTCCCTCCTGTCGCGCGGAGCTTCACACTACCGTTACCATGCAAACCGGGCAGCTTCTCAGTCTTTTTACAGATTCCGTGGAAACCGGCGGGCCGCGCAGGCTGGTACTGCGCCGCGCCGACACCTGGGATCTGTCCTGTGGGTTCCCGATGACACTGTCCGCTTTTTTCCCCGGCGGAGGCTGTCGGAAAAAACTGCTGGCACTGGCAGAGCGGAAGATCCGCGCCGAACAGGAACAGGGAATCTCCTGCTATCATCCCGACTATCGGAAAGAACTGCGCACGCATTTCAATGCACAGAATTTTTATCTCACGGACGAAGGGGTGTGCTTCTTTTATCAGATGTACACCATTGCTCCGGCTTCGGAGGGAATTCCCCTTTTTTCTCTGCCCTACGATACGACCGGAGGACCCGTGCTGCCGGACACCGCAGCGCAGGAAGCCCCTGACAAAAAGGAGCAGGCAAAACACGGATAACCGGTCTTGAAGACGGCTCGGCTTCGCTTTTGCCCAGCCGCCCAAAAGATAAGGGACGGATATTGGATTCAATATCCGTCCCTTATCTTTTTTAATGTGTCAGAATGTTTTCTCCCCGCACCTGCGGCCTGTTATCAGGCGGCAGGCCGTCAGAGCTTTTTACCCGGCATGGCGCCGGTTTTCAGATACTCCATCGCCTCCGTATATCCGGCAAGACCGTGGCCGCAGATCATAAGGCGGCAGGCCGGAGCCGTTACCGGCCGATGCCGGAAATCTTCGCGGCTCTGAATATCGGAAATATGCACCTCCACTGCCGGCACCGAAACCGCGCGCAGCGCGTCATACATGGCATAGCTGTAAAAGGCGTAGGAGCCCGGATTGAGGACAATGCCCCCGTAAAGTCCCTGTGCCGCCTGAATGGCGTCGATAAGCGCGCCTTCATGATTGCTCTGGAAGCAATCCGCACTGTCGCCTCTCTCCTGTGCCCACGCCTTCACCATCCGGCAGAGCGTTTCATAGGTGTCCGTCCCATAGATCGCCGGCTCACGGCTGCCCAACAGATTCAGATTGGGGCCGTTCATGATCAAAAATTTCATGGTTCATCTCCCTGCATCTCCATCACAGTCTGAATGGTTTCCGCCAGTTCCAGCACTGTGCCGCCCGTCAGCGTCACGTCGGCACAGCGGCGGTACTGCCTGACGCCCAGCTGTTGTTCCCCGCCGCTGTCCGGCGTTTTCTCCTGTCCGGCCGGCGGCTTCAGCCCGGAACGGTCCAGAAAAAAGACCAGCCCGCTGCGGCGCAGAGCCGCCATATCACCGTGAGAGAGCACAACGCCGCCGCCCGCCGAAATCACCGCACCGCTCCTGCCGGCGGCCGCGCGTGCACAGCGGCTCTCCGCTTCCCGAAGATACGGCGCGCCGTTTTCACGCAGGATCTGCGCGCGCGGACGGCCTTCCTCTTTTTCCACCATGGCATCCGTATCAAAAAACGGGAGGCGCAAGGCACCTGCCACCGCTTTTCCCACCGCCGCCCGGTCGCCCGCCGGCATTCCGATCAGAACAATATTTTTCATGGATTCTCTTACCTTCTTCTGTTTTGCCCGGTCATCCGGCACCGTCCGCTTTTCATTTTGGGCAATATACTGCGTTTTATAGGTTGTATATTAGCTTTTTGTGACTGTCATCGACAGTTCGGACGGCCGCTGTTTCCCGTCATGCCGTCAATTCCTGCAGCAGCAGCTCCACGTCTGTTTCCTGCAGGCGCGCCTGGCCTTCCCGCAGCACCTGCACCAGCGTGACCGTCCCGCCTCGGCACTTTTTGTCCAGCGGCAGATACCGCCGGTAGTCGGACGCCGTGCAGGGCAGCTGCAGCGGCAGGTGATAACGCCGCAGCAGGGCACCCAAATGTTCCCGCAGCGCAGGCACAATAAGGCCCTGCCGCTGCTCCAGCTCCAGCATTTTCATCATGCCCGCCGCCACGGCCTCGCCGTGCAGGCAGCCGCTGCAGGCCTCGTAAACGTGGCCCGCGGTATGGCCGAAATTCAGCAGCTGGCGCCGACCCGTGTCATATTCGTCCTCCGCCACGATGGCGGCCTTGGCCGCGACGGAACGTTCGATCACCGCTTCCCACCGGGGAAACTCCTGCTCCAGCTCGGACAAAATAGCCGCGTCCACCGCAAAGCCCATCTTGACGGCTTCCGCCGCACCGGCAGACAGCTGCCGCGGCGGCAATGTGGTCAGGCAGTCGGGATCGATCAGCACAAGACGGGGTTGATAGACGGCACCCACCAGATTCTTGCCCTGCGGCAGATCCACAGCGGTCTTGCCGCCTGTACTGCTGTCCAGCTGGGCAAGAAGAGTGGTGGGGATCTGGACCAGCGTCAGACCCCGCAGCATGGTGGCGGCAACAAAGCCTGCCAGATCGCCCACCACGCCGCCGCCCAGAGCGGCCACCGCGTCAGAGCGGGTGAAGCCCGCCCGCGCCATGGCATCGTACAGTTCCGACAGGCGGGCAAGGCTTTTGCTCTCCTCCCCCGCCGGGACCGCCATCACAAACACGCGGACGCCCAGCGCTGTCAGCTGTTTCTCCAGCGCGGCAGCGTACAGCGGCGCCACCGTCGTGTCCGTGATCAGCGCGAGCTTTTCGCCGGGACAGACCTGGCGGATCTCCCGGGCAGCACTCTCCAGCAGCCCCGCACCGATCTTCACCGGGTAGGTACGGGAACCCGCCTGCACAGTGAGCTCTTTCATGTCCGTTTACAGGGCGAAATTGCCGTCCGTAAAGACCGGCACCTGCCGTCCGTCGTGGGTAACGCCCACAATGGAAAGATCGCGCGTTCCGATCATGAAATCCACATGCGTGATGGAATCGTTGAGACCGTGCGCCTTGAGTTCCTCCTTGTCCATATCGCGGCCGCCCTCCAGGCAGGGATACGCCTCGCCGAACGCGATGTGGCAGGCGGCGTTTTCATCGAACAGTGTGTTGTAAAACAGCAGCTTCTGGTTGGAAATGGGGCTGTCGTAAGGCACCAGCGCCACTTCTCCAAAGTAGGACGCGCCTTCGTCCACGCTGATGGCGGAACGCAGCACTTCTTCGCCCTTCCCGGCGTGAGCCTCCACGATCCTGCCGTCTTTCACCACAAAGTGAAACTGATCAATGATATTGCCGTCGTTGACCAACGGCATCGAGGCGTACACCACGCCGTTGACGCCGGTACGCAGCGGCGCCGTAAAAATCTCCTCCGTGGGCATATTGGCAATGAACTCCTGGCCCTTGGGCGTCACGTCGTTGCCGGCCTCCCAGACATGGCCCTCCGGCAGCTCCACCCACAGGTCGGTGCCAAGCGCGTTGGTATAGTGCAGCTTCTGAAAGCGCAGCGCATTGAGCTTATCCTTGCGTTCGGCCAGCATGGCCAGATGCGCCTGCCAGCGCGCCACGCTCTGCCCGTCGCCGGTAAGCCGCACCGTCTGAAAAATGGCGTCCCACAGCTGTTCCATGGCCCGCTCGTCCGAAACGTCCGGGTATACCCGTCTGGCCCAGGAGGAAATGGGGATGGACGCAATGCACCAGGGGAAGCCGCTGCTCATCTGCAGACGGTAAAACTCCTTGAGCGCCTTGCCGCCTGCCTGCTGGGAACGCACCAGGCGACCCGCCTCCACACCCAGAAGATTCTCCGGGTCCTCCGCGTCGATCGCCAGATAAGCCGCGCCTTCACGGGCATAATCGTTGAAAAAGGCTTCCCGCCACCGGGGAACCTCATCAAACACAGCGTCATCCGCCCGCAGGAATTTCTCCCGGGTCAGAAAATCGTCGTGCCAGTTCATCACAACCTCCCGGCAGCCCGCGTCATAAGCGGACGAGGCGCACAAACGGGCAAAATGCGCGCAGTCCACCGGCGTGGAGATCACCAGTGTCTGCCCCTTCTGCACATTCAGGCCCACTTCGATCAAAAGCCGGGCGTATTCTTTCAGCTTGTTTTCCTGTGTATATTCCATCATACATACCTCTCTTTGTCTTTTATTCCCGCAGACGGCGCCTTGCCGGCACTGCTCCTCATTTTGCCGCCTGTTCTGCTATTTTATGCCATAGGAACCCGGAAGTAAAGAAAAGGCCCTGCCTTCCATGCGCAAAAAGCGGGACGCCTTCCCCCTTTTTGGAAAAAGCGTCCCGCAGGGCGCACGGTCCGCACGCTCCTTATTTCCGCAAAATATCGTTGAGATCCTGCAGCATCATGGACCCGGCCACCACGATGACCCGGTCGCCGTCCATGATCCGCGTTTCACCGTCGGGGATGATGATCCGGGTATCCCGTGCCAGCGCCGCGATCAGCAGTCCCTTCCGCAGGGGCAGTTCGCGCAGAGGCTTGTCCAGCAGCGCCTCGCTGCCCTCGCCCGCCACGAACTCCAGCACCTCCATGGCGCCGTCAAGCATCCGGTGAAGGCTCTCCACCGCCACGCCTTCCGAGTTGGCCAAAGCACGGACATACCGCGTGATCTGATTGGCAATGATGTCCTTGGGACTGATGATGCTCTCAAGGCCCGTGTCACCCACCGCTTCCATGTAGTTGGGGCGGGTCATCTTGGCCACCACCTTGGGTACCCCCGCGTGACGGGCGGAAAGCGCCATCAGCAGATTTTCCTCGTCGCGGTCAGTCAGGGAAACAAAGGCGTCGGCATTGAAAATGCCCTCGCTGGCAAGCAGATCACTGTCCGTCCCGTCACCCTCGATGATCAGGGCGGTGGGCAGTTTCTCCGAAAGCTGCAGACATTTTTCATGCTGCCGCTCCACGATCCGCACATGCGTGCCGGTCTGATCCAGCTCCCACGTCAGATACATACTGATGCGGCTGCCGCCCAGAAGGGAAACGTTCTTCACCTTCTGCAGATGGCGGCCCATACTCTGCAGCATGCGCAGCACCTCTTCCCTGGCGCCGATCACATACAGCTTGTCGCCCGGCTGCGCCACAAACGTGCCGTCCGGGATCACCAGCTCGCCTTCCCGCTCCGCCGCGCAAATCAGCACGTTGGCCGGCTTCTGGCGGCCGTAGGTGTCCAGCGCCACACCGCTGAGCGCGTCGGACTCCGTCACCTGAAAGCCCACCATATCCACCCGGCCGCGGGCAAACGGTTCCACACTGAAAGCCGCCGGGAAACTGAGGATCCGGGCAATCTCCTGGGCCGCCACCAGATCCGGATTGATGAGCATATCCAGCCCGATCTCTTTTTTCAAAACCGGCGCGTCGCGGCGGTAATCCGGGTTGCGCACCCGCGCCACCGTATGCCGGGCACCCAGTTTTTTGGCAATCAGGCAGCACACCAGGTTCGTTTCATCCTGTCCCGTTACCGCGATCACCAGATCTGCCGAGCGAACACCCGCCGCGATCAGCATGCTGATGCTGGCGCCGTTGCCTTCCATGCACAGAACATCCAGCTTGCTGTCCGCCTTTTTCAGCGCCGTCACATCCTCGTCTACCAGGACGATGTCATGATTTTCTCCCACCAGTTGGCGGGCAATGGCATAGCCTACCTTGCCGTTGCCCACAATAATGATCTTCATTTGAAGTCTTTCTCCTCTTCTTGTATTTTTGCGGCCAGCTGCGCTTTCAGCCGCCGGTCTTTCATTTCCAGAACCACCCCGTTGAACTCCGCGCCCATGATCATCACCGTGCCGCTCATGTAAAGCCAGATCAGCATCACTACAATGGTGGCAATGGAACCATACAGCTCCGCGTAGTGCGCCATATGCTCCACATAAAAAGAAAAGCCCAGCGACAGCGCCATCCAGGCCACCAATGTCAGCGCGGCGCCCGGCATCACATCCCGCAGCGGCCGTTTGCGCCCCTGCGCCAGCAAATACAGCAGCGCCACGGAGGCAAACATATAGACAGCCATGATCACAAACCGGATGTAGTTCCATACATTGATGAACTCATCCGACACATAGATCAGTCCCGACACAAACGACAGCACCCGCCTGCCCACCGTCACCAGCAGCAGCGTCAGCGCAATGGTCACGATCATCCACACGGTGAAAAGAAGAATCCGCAGCTGATTGAACACCATGCTGTGAGGACGCCCCAACCCGTACGCCTTGCGCACCGAGTGCATCAGGGCGCTGGTGGCCCGCATGGGAAACCAGACGGAAAAAACCAGGCTGAACCACAAAAGCTGCTGACTGGTATTTTCGGATACATAATTTAAATAAGCCTGCGCCAGATCCACAATATCGCCGGGCACAAACTGCGATAAAAGCCGCGTGGCACTGTCCACATCCAGGTGCAGCGCACCGATCAGCGCGCTGATGAAAATCAGCAGCGGAAAAATGGCAAACAGCAAATAGTAACTCAGCGCCGCGCTGTCACGCCCCACATCATGGTCGTAATAACGCCGGAATAACAGGACCGCTCCTTGCCCAAAATTGCTTTTGGGCTGAAATCCACCTTTTTTTGACACACTTTTTCCCCCTTCGCAGGAGTTTCCTTATCTTACCACAACTCCTATAAAAAAGAAAGCCTTTCTTGCCGCTTCTCTGCATTTTGCCCGTTCCGCTTCCGGAAGCGTCCGTTCTGTCGCTTACCGCGCTTTATTTTTTGTTCTATCGTTGCATTTTTTGTTGACTGCATATATAATACAAAATAATCATATTCTGTCGGCCGCGTCCGGAGTTCCGGCGCTTCGGCAGCCAAGACTGTTGGGAGGTCATATGCATGCCGTCTTCTGAGAAGCTGACTGAAGAAATACGACGGGAAATCTTTTTGCAATACGGGTCCTTACGGCATTTTTGCCTGCAAAACAATCTTTCGCTCTCCACTCTCGGCGATATGCTCAAAAATGGCGTAGGCAGCAGCCGGTATCAAACCGTTTTTCAGGTCTGCTGTCTTTTGCACCTGCCTTTGCCCGTCATCGGCTGCGGGCAGGAATACCGCTGTGCAGAGCTGACAGCGGAAAAGCTGAGCCGCTTAGATCAGACAGGTGTGAAAAATGTACTAAAATCCACTGAAGGAATGAACAGAATGTGAATTATTGCGCCAATCTTTTTTTTACTATTGGCGAATCACCGTATACCGTGCTATAATGATGGCTAATGATGTTGTCCATCGATTTTATAGTAAAAGAGGTTATTAATATGGATGATTTGACCAGGCTTGTTCAAGAAGAAATCAAACGGCAGTACAAGAGCGTCCGGCAATTCTCTTTTGCTGTGGACATACCTCTGTCCACCATCAACAGCGCCTTGCACAACGGTATCGGCGGTTCCTCTTTCGACACGGTTCTTCAGATCTGTCATGTGTTGGGCATCAAGGCTTTTCAGGTGGACAACCCCTTCTATCTGACCGACGATATGCAGCAGATCCTCAACAAATACGTGGAACTCGACGATTACGGCCGTCATACGGTCAGCTCCGTCATTCAGGTGGAGTACGACCGCTGCGCCAAGGGACAGAGTGTTTCAGGCGGACACGGCAAGGCCTCAAGGTTCCCCGCGACCGACGATGACGGCATGAAAAAATAAGTGAAGGCAGTCAGCTCACGGGACTGAAAAGGAGCCCTTTGATTGTTTCGCCCTTTTTAGGGCACGCAGTGATCCTCATTTGGATGAAGCCCTGTTTTTACAGGGCTTTTCTGCTGCCCGGCAGCAGAAAAAAACCGGCTTTTTTTGCAAAAAACAACCTATATCGGTGATACCTCTTTACTTTTCAGGTACCTGTCTGCTATACTGATTAAAATATTTTCTGATCCGCAAAACGGCGGTTTTTCGCACCTGCCGTGCGCTGTGCCGGCAGGAGCCTTCCGCGTCGGCACGGAAAACGGTCATATTGTCAAAAGGCGGTTCTGCCCCAGGGGCGGGGCCGCCTTCCCACCATCCTGATCCCGGGAGAAAGAAGGTTTCTTATGAATCTATCCGCCTTTTTTACGGAAAACCCAGACGTGGCCATCGCCTTTTCCGGCGGAACCGACTCGGCGTATCTGCTGTATGCCGCTATGCGCTGGGGACGCCGGGTGCGGGCCTACTATGTCAAATCCGCCTTTCAGCCTCAGTTTGAATGGGAGGACGCCCGCAAAATAGCCGTGTTTCTCGGCGCGGACATGGTGGCCCTGGAAGCGGATATTCTCTCCTGTCCCGCCGTTGTTGAAAACGGTCCGGAACGCTGCTATTACTGCAAAAAAGAGCTGTTTTCCCTGATCCTGCGGCGGGCCGCGGAGGACGGTTTTTCTCTTCTGGCAGACGGTACCAACGCCTCCGACAGCGCCCAGGACCGGCCCGGTATGCGGGCCCTCCAGGAACTGCACGTCCGCTCCCCCCTGCGGGAATGCGGCCTTACCAAGCCGGATATCCGGCGTCTGTCCCAGGAGGCAGGGCTTTTCACCTGGTGGAAACCGGCCTACGCCTGCCTTGCCACGCGCATTCCCACGGGGGACGTCATTACAGAAGAAAAACTCTCGCGCACAGAATGGGCCGAACAGTATCTCTTTTCCCTCGGATTTCATGATTTCCGCATACGGCTGATCAACGGCGCCGCCCGCATTCAGATTCCTGCCGATCAGCTTCCCATGATGCTGGAAAAGCGGGCCGTGGTATTTGAGGCGCTGGCCCGGGAATATGACGGCGTCCTGCTGGATCTGGAGGCGCGCCATGTCTGAAAGCCGCGAAATTCTGGAGGCCGTGCGTGACGGAACGCTCTCCGTGGAAGAAGCGCTCCTGAAAATGAAAGCCGCGCCCTTCGAGGATCTGGGCTTTGCCAAGATCGACCACCACCGCGCGCTGCGGCAGGGCGTGCCGGAGGTGATCTACGGCGCCGGCAAGACGCCGGAGCAGACCGCCGCCATCGCACGCTCCATGCTCCGCGCCGGACAGGAAACCATTCTCATCACCCGGCTTTCGCCCGACAAGGCAGAAGCGGTGAAGGAATCCGTACGGCTCACCTATTACCCGGAAGGTCAGATCGGCATCGTCGGCCCCCTCCCCGCCCCTTCGGGGCTGGGCACCATCGCGGTGGTCACCGCCGGGACCAGTGATCAGCCTGTGGCCGAGGAGGCCGCCCTCACGGCCATGGCGCTGGGCAATCAGGTCACAAGGCTGTACGACGTGGGTGTGGCGGGACTTCACCGCCTGCTGGCCCACCTGGACGACATCATGAGCGCCAGCGTGATCATCGCCATCGCAGGTATGGAGGGAGCCCTTGCCAGCGTCGTCGGAGGGCTTGCCGACTGTCCCGTCATCGCCGTCCCCACCAGCGTGGGCTACGGCGCATCCTTCGGCGGCGTGGCCGCCCTCTTGTCCATGCTCAACTCCTGTGCCAGCGGCGTGTCCGTGGTCAATATCGACAACGGCTTCGGCGCCGGGTTCCTGGCCAGCAGGATCAATCATATGGGAACAGCTTCCCCTGTCAAGGAGGATCATGCAAAATGAAAACACTTTACCTGGATTGCCGGATGGGTGCCGCCGGCGATATGCTCACAGCCGCCCTGTGGGAACTGCTGCCTGACAAAGAGGCGTTTCTCGCGCAAATGAACGCTCTGGGCCTGCCCGGCGTCCGCGTGGAGGCTCAAAGCACCGCCCGCTGCGGCATCACAGGTACCCACTTCTCCGTCACGGTGAACGGCGAAGAAGAATCTTTCCCCGATCATCACGAACACAGTGAGCACAAACACGGCGAGCACGAGTACGGCGAGCACGAACACGGCGAGCACGAACACGGCGAGCACGAACACGGTGAGCACGAACACCATCATCACAGCGGCATGGCGGATCTGACCGCCTTGACGGCGGCACTGCCGGTATCGGAGAGCGTCCGCGGCCATGTGCAGGCGGTCTACCGCCTGCTGGCGGAGGCGGAGAGCGCGGTGCACGGCGTGCCTGTGGAACAGATTCACTTCCACGAGGTGGGAACGCTGGATGCCGTCGCGGACATCACCGCCGTGTGCCTGCTGATGGAAAAGCTGGGGCCGGAGCAGGTGATCGTGTCGCCCGTTCATGTGGGCAGCGGTCACGTTCACTGCGCCCACGGGATCCTTCCCGTTCCCGCACCCGCCACCGCCCGGCTGCTGCAGGGCATTCCCATTTACAGCTCTTCCGTGGACGGGGAACTCTGTACCCCCACCGGCGCCGCGCTGCTCAGGCACTTTGCCGGCTCCTTTGGGCCGATGCCCGTGATGCGCGTGGAACGGATCGGTTACGGTATGGGCCGGAAAGAGCGGGAACAGGCCAACTGCCTGCGCGCCTTCTGGGGAGAAACGGAGGAAAGCGGTACAGAAGACAGCGTGCTGGAGCTGCAGTGCAACGTGGACGACATGACGCCCGAAGCGGTAAGCTTTGCCATGGAAATGCTCTTTTCCGGCGGAGCACTGGATGTGTGGACGCTCAGCGCAGGCATGAAGAAGTCACGGCCGGGCATCCTTCTGTCCGTTTTGTGCCGGCCTGAGGACAAAGAAGCCATGCTGAAGCTGCTGTTTTCACATACCTCCACGCTGGGCGTGCGTGTATTTCCGTGCCGGCGCTGCACGCTGGAGCGTTCCCAGCAGTCCGTTGTCACCCCCTGGGGAGAGATCCGTCAAAAGGTGTCACGGGGATATGGAATCGAAAAGGCCAAATATGAGTATGAAGATCTGGCAAGATTGGCGCGGCAGGAGCAGTGTTCCCTCGACGAGATCCGCCGCCGCATTGAACGGTGACGGGCCCCGGTCTGTATATTTCTTTTATCCGGCCCCTTCATTGTGTTGTTATCGACTTGGAGAAGTGTTAAAATAGAGCTATAGAGATGGGTTTTTGCCGATGGGTGCCAAATCCCGCGCGAAAAGCCCTGATACAGAAAGGAGGCTACCGGCGTGGAGTATGCTCCCTTTGTAGAACTGGATGTATTTGCCACAGCGGTATTACTGATCGTTCTCGTCAGCTCCCGCATCAGTACGCCCCGGCTGGCCTCCGGCAGGCGCTTTCGCTCGATCGTACTGCTGACGATCGGTGTCCTCTTCTGCGACGCGGTGGGAATGCTTCCGTCAGGCCAGTCTTTCCCCGGCGCCGCGGCGCTGTTGTGGGGCTCCAATTTCCTCTATTTTGTTCTCTCAGGCGCCATTGCCTTTTCCTGGCTCGTTTACTCGCTGGTAGAACTTAAACCGTCGCTGCGGATCTCCACGCTGGATTGGATCGGCATTTCTTTTCCCTTTTTTGTTCTGATGGCGGCGGACGGCGCCTCCTTCCGCTACAAGCTGCTTTTCTTCATCGACAGCGCCAATTTCTATCATCGGGGACCGTATTTTTACCTGCAGACCGTCGTCTGCTTTGGCTACCTGCTCACCTCCGCGGCAGTGGCGCTGGTTCAGATGTGCAAGGAAACGCTTCTGGAAAAACGGCGGCGCTGTCTGTGGATGGGAACTTTTGTGGTAATGCCGCTCATCGGAGGCACATTGCAGATCCTGCACTATGGACTCTTGCTCCTGTGGCCCTGCACCGCTTTGTCGCTCCTGCTGGTCTATGTGGGCATTCAAAATCAGCAAATCTCGCTGGATTCGCTGACGGAGCTCAACAACCGGGGGCGTTTCGACCGGCATCTCTACAATCGCTGCAACGCTTACGATGGAAAGCCGCTGCTGTTTTTGTTTCTGCTGGACGTGGATAACTTCAAGTCGATCAATGACCGCTGGGGTCATGTGGTGGGCGATGAGGCGCTGATCCAGGCCTCGCAGCTCCTGAAATCCGTCTTTGCCGGACGCAACGCCTTTCTGGCCCGCTATGGCGGCGATGAATTTGCCGCCATCTTTTCCTGCGAGGATGCAGACGAAGTGGCCGGCGTTCTGGCGGATATGGAGGACAAACAGCAGTGCTTCAACAATGCGCCCGGTCATCCTCCCTATGAGCTGCGCTTCAGCATCGGCTGCGCCCAGTACGATCCCCAGCGGCACACCGACTGCGCCCGCTTTATCGCCGACGCCGATATGCGGATGTACCAGCAGAAAAAACAGCGGCAGGAAAACCTGAACGGCAAGGCGTTCGTTTCCTCACGGCGGCACGGCTGATTCCTTTTCTCTTTTTTCCTTTTGAAAACACAAAAGCGGCAGACCGTCGGTCTGCCGCTTTTCTCATGTCTGATCATCAGGGTTTCTCCTCCTGAGCCGCCGTGCCGCCGCCCAGATCAAAATCCTTTTGCGGGCCGTCCCGCTTGAGCATGGTTTCCATAACGCGGATGTCGCTCTCCACGTCCATGGCGTCCATCTGATAGAGCTGATCCAGCTGCCGCTCAAAGCCCGCCACAATGGCGTCCATGGTCTTGCGGATCTTGTCCTTGGCCTGATCCAGATTCTCGCCGCTGACGCCGGCTTCTTCAAATTCCGCGTAGGAATCCAGCAGCTTCTGCGTGGTGGGCAGATAGTAATTCAGAAAAGTGCCGGCTTTTTCCTTTTTGGCAGGTTCTGATTCGATGATGCGGAAAATCTTTGCCGCCACTTCCTCCAGCCGGTCGATCTTCTGGGACAGGATGGGGTCTGCAATCCGGTCGTTGGCCCGGTGAATGTTCCGCAGAATACCGGAATAGCCCTCCTCGGCTTCTTTGGGCTCCGCTGCCGCGGGTTCACTCCGGCGGGCATAGTCCGCCGCGGCCTGCCGGGTCCTGAAAAACATGCCGCACCCCAGATCCACATAGGCCTCCGCGCCCCATTGGCCTTTTTCCACCATGATCTCCAGATCCTTGACCACTTTGTTCACGGGCACGTCCACCGCGCCGGCAAACTTTTCCAGCGGTACCGCCCTGTCGTCGCCGGCGATGGTCGTATATTTGCTGAAACGCCGCTGGCGCTGCACCATGCCCCTGCTCCCGATCCACAGACCCACGCCGCCAAGGCCCATGCCCATGCCGTAAATCAGCTGCGAGATCATCTCCCAGCTGCCGAATACCTCACGGACGGCGCCCAGTGCGATGGCCAGGCCCAGGCACAGCATGACGATGCCCACGGCCTTCATGACACCCGCGCCGTGACTGGAGTACTGAGGCGTTTTGGTCACCTTATTTCGGACGGTGGTCCGCGGCGGCTCCGCCTGCCCGGCACCGGCTGTTTGATTCCAGCTGCCGGACGGCGCGCAGGTACCCGCCGATTGCTTGCGGCGGCTGCCGTCGCTGAGCTTGGAGATCAGCAGGATCAGGCCCACCGGCCACAGGCCTGTGAGAAAGAAGATCCCAATCAGAATCCAGGAACCCACCTCGTCCCTGTCCGGTTTGCGGGGACTTCCGTTGGGCTGAAATCCGCTGCTGCCGTTATAAGAATATGCCATCAGGATGGTGTCCCTCCCCGCTTCGTCAGTTTCCGTTTATGACCCTGTTCGTCCACTACATAGGTGTTCTCCAGCTGTGTTTCCAGGTTTCCCATGACGGCGTTGAGATACTCCTGCCGCAGCGAGGCCCGCTCTTCCGTTTCCGCCGCCGTCAGGCCCTCCGGCGTCCTGGCCTTGCGGGCCAGCTCATTGATGCGGTCAATCTTTTTCTGTTCCATCTTCGTCCTCACTCATATCGTTTCAGTGTCAGCATCTGACGGCCCTTTCTGGTCGGGCCGCCCACCTCTTCCACATGGCATTTGCCAAGACCCCGCACGGTAATGGTATCCCCGGCGGCAATTCCCCTGTCCGGCTTCAGACAGTCCTGCCAGTTCAGCTGCGCTTTGCCGCCTTCGATCAGCTCCGCGGCTTTGCCGCGGCTGAGGGAGAACGCCGCGGCCGTCACACTGTCCAGCCGGAGCGAGGACACCGTGTCCTTGAATACGCGGCTGCGCTCAGGCGGCACCGTCAGTTCCTCCGGGGAAATCTCTTCCACCTGCAGCGCCTCGCGCCCGGCGCTCTCCCAGTTCTGCACCAGGAAATCAGCCGCCGCGGGTGTGGCCAGTATGTCCGCACTGCGGGAGGAAACCAGCAGATCGCCCAGCGTTTCCCGGGCCACGCCCAGTGCCATCAGGCTGCCCAGCAGATCCCGGTGCGTCAGGGCATTTTCATGGTAAAACCGGCAGCGCAGCACACGGATCGCCGACGTTTCCGGCGCCTCCAGCCAGTCCGGCAGGAAACACAGCCGGCAGCGCTCCGCTTCTTCATAGCCGCCCCAGAAGGTAAAATTCTCCCGCACGCCCGCGGCGTGCAGGACGCTCTGGCTCAAAATCCGCTCCTGCGGACTGAGGAAGCCCGTGTACACGGGAATACCGCGCCGTTCAAACTGCTCGTATCTGTCCAGTACCCGGGCCAGCAGGTATCGCTCGTCCTCCGTCCGGGCCGCGCGGGATAAAAGCAGCGTCTTATCCATCGCTCGCCTCTCTGTGCTGCGTGCGGTACAGCCGGGCGTAGGCGCCGTCTGCCGCCAGGAGCTCCGCGTGGCTGCCCTGCTCGGCAATGCGCCCGTCCTGGATCACCAGAATCCGATTGGCGGAACGGATGGTGGAAAGGCGGTGGGCAATGATCAGCGTGGTGCGGCCGCGGGACAGCTCGTCAAAGGCATGCTGAATGCGCGCCTCGGTCACGCTGTCCAGCGCGGAGGTCGCCTCGTCCAAAATCAAAATGGGCGGATTTTTCAAAAAGATACGGGCAATGGCCACCCGCTGCTTCTGCCCGCCGGAGAGCAGCGTCCCCCGCTCTCCCACATAAGTGTCGAATCCATCGGACATGGCCATGATGTCGTCATAAATCTCCGAGCGGCGCGCAGCCTCAGCCACCTCCTCGTCAGAGGCACCGGGTCTGCCGTAACGGATGTTCTCGCGAATGGTGTCGGCAAACAGGAACACGTCCTGCTGCACGATGCCGATCTGCTTGCGCAGCGACCGGGCCGTTAAGTGCCGCACATCCTGCCCGTCCACACAAACAGAGCCTTCCGTCACATCGTAAAACCGGGGAATCAGCTGGCAGAGCGTGCTTTTTCCGCCGCCGGAGGGGCCTACCACCGCCACGGTTTCACCCGGCGCCACATGGAGATCCACATCGTGCAGCGTTTCATCGCCCTGCTCGTAAGAAAAATTCACATGGTTCACATCCACCTGCCCGCGCGCGTGTTCCAGCACCGACGCGTCGGGATCGTCCTGCAGGCCCGGCTCCGTGTTCATGAGCTCCAGAAAACGGTTCAGTCCCGCAAAACCGTTGGAAAACAGTTCTGTAAAGTTGGAGAGCTTGCGAATGGGATTGATGAAGGCTGTCACATACAGGGTAAAGGTGATGAGATCAATGTAGTTCATGCGGCCGTCCATGATCAGCCAGCCGCCCACGGCGATCACCGCCACGGGCAGAATGCACATGAAAAATTCCAGCGTGGCGTTGAAACGGCCCATCTCCTTGTGGAATTTCCGCTTGGCGGTCTTGAACACCTCGTTGGCCTCGTCAAACCGCTGCTGCTGCTCCGCCTCGTTGGCAAAGGCCTTGGTGGTCCGGACGCCGGAGAGTCCCGATTCGATCTCGGCGTTGATGGCGCCCGTTTTCTGCTTGGCCCCGCGGGACGCTTCGCTCATCCCCTTGCGGCGGCGAATCACCACCAGAAGAAAGACCGGCATCATCACCGCCACCACCAGCGCCAGCCGCCATTCCATGGAAAACATGACGATCAGGGCGCCCACGATGGTCACTGCGGAAATGAACAGATCCTCCGGCCCGTGATGCGCCAGCTCCGTCACTTCAAAAAGATCGGTCGTCAGGCGGCTCATCAGCTGGCCCGTCCGGTTTCTGTCATAAAAATCAAAACCCATCTCCTGCATATGGGCAAAAAGATCCCGGCGAATGTCCGCTTCCACCCGAATGCCAAAGGTATGGCCCCAGTAACTGACCACATAGTATAGCCCCGAGCGCAGCGCAAACGCCGCCACCACCGCCGCCATCACCCAGAAAAAGGTCCTGTACAGGTGGTTGGGCAGCCATTGGTACATGGCCGCACGCGACACCATGGGGAAGGCCAGGTCAATGATGGCGATCAGAAACGCACAGCTCATATCCACCGCAAAAATGCGCCGGTGCGGTTTGAAATAAGAGAGAAATACGCGCAGAGGGCGGCGTGCGGCGGCTTGTGTTTTTTTCATGCAGGAAACTCCTTTTCCGTCTTTCACTTTGACAAAGAATTATATCATTCTTTCCCACATTGCGCAAGAAGCCGCGTCCCCCGCTGAGCGGCGAACGCGGCTTTTCTTTTCTTTGTTATCCGACCCGGATGACGCACTCCAGTGACGTGCCGTCCACCGTGGCGTGCAAAACGGTCTTTCCCGAGGCCACACCCGTCACGGTACCGTCAGCGCTGACCGTGGCCACAGAGGTGTTCTCAATGCTCCAGGAAACGGCGGAGTTGGTGCCGATGACCTCCATGGGCGCCGTATCGCCCACGCCCAGAGAAATATCGTCCTTGGTGCCGTAAATCGTTTCAAGCGTCAGGTTGGCCGCCGGGGCGGCTGGTTGTACAGGCTGCGCGGGCGGCTGAGCGGCAGCCGTCACCGTCACCGTGCAGGAAGCCGTGCCGCCCGTATCGGAGGTCGCCGAAATAACGGCTGTTCCCGGCGCCGCCGCGGTGACGCTGCCGGCGTCAACAGTGACGACAGACGCGTCGCTGCTCTGCCATGTGCAGTTTATGCCGCCGGTAACGGTAAGGACCTGCGTATCCCCCACCGTCAGCGACAGGGATGCGGCGGAAAGACTCAGCGTTTCGGATGTTCCGGCGGGCGCCGTGTCGGTCTGCGCCGCAGGCACGGCTGCGTCATCCCCGGAAAAAAGATGCCGGATGGCGGAACCGAAGAAGAAATAGATCACAAGCCCCACCAGCAATACCAGCACCACGACCATGGCCGGTCCCAGAATGCTGGGACTCTTGCGCGATGCCACGCGATGACCGCTGCGGTTTTTTCGGCCGGGCTTGTTATAAGCAGCGTCTTCTTCACAGAAGGGGCAGGTTTTGTAGCTGGTGGAATACATCTCCCCGCAATCGGGGCACTGGCGCATACTCATAGAAGCGATACCTCCCAATATCTTTATCCGTGTCAAACCGTCTTTGCCAAAAACGGTTAAAATTTTACATTTACATAATACCTGCTTCCCGCCGCCTCGTCAACTGCATTTACTGGAAGTTTAACGTTTTTTTACAAGTTTTGCACCGGCGCACCTTGCTTTTCCCCGCACTGTTTTCTATAATAATAGTCGGGAAAAATTTACTTTGCCTGGAGGAACTGTCATATGAATACCATTTTTATCGGTATCGCCGGGGGGACCGGTTCCGGCAAAACCACACTGACGGAACACCTGCAGGCGCGGTTCGGCCCGGATATCAGCGTCGTACACCACGACAACTATTACAAACGTCAGAATTGTTCCTTCGAAGAGCGCTGCAAACAAAATTACGACCATCCCGACGCCTTCGACACCGACCTGATGATCCGCGATCTGAAGGATCTCAAAGCCGGCAAAACCATCCACTGCCCCGTTTATTCCTACGCCGATCACAATCGCACCGACGAAACCATCGAGATCGCACCCACCAAGGTGGTCATTGTGGAGGGCATCCTGATCTTCCAGAATCCCGAACTGCGCGACCTGCTGGACATCAAGATCTTTGTGGAAACCGACGCCGACGTCCGCATTCTCCGGCGCGCCCTGCGCGATGTGGAGGAGCGGGGCCGTTCCATGCAGTCGGTGGTGACGCAATACCTCACCACGGTGAAGCCCATGCACGAGCAGTTCGTGGAGCCCACCCGCAAATATGCCGACATCGTGGTGCTGGAGGGCGGCCATAACCTGGTGGCGCTGGACATGATCATGCAGCGTATCGCCAATCACATCGCGGAAAACTGACCGTCAGACAGGAAGAACAAAAAAGGCGGAGACCAATGCGGCGATTGGTTTCCGCCTTTTTGCGTCATACGCCGCTCTTTGCCTCTTTCGCTCCGTCCCGTACCACTCCGGGGCGGCAGTGCTTCATCAGATACGTCATCAGCTGCTTCACGTTTCCCGGGAGAAAGACGCTCCCGTCATACAGCAGCTCCACATCCGTCTGCCAGGGATTGCCCTGGATCTCCCGGCTGACCAGCCCGCGGCTCTCTCCGACGGCGGAGGCCGGCAGCAGGGCCGTCCCCAGTCCCTGCCTCGCGAGGAACAGCGTTGTGCGGGCGTCATCGTTCCGGCAGGCGATCTTCAGCTCCAGATTCCGGCTTGCAAACGTGCTTTTCATGACATGCTCCCAACGGCGGTATACGATCAGCCGCCGTCCGGCCAGCTCCTCCAGCGTCAGAGGCGCGGCCGTATCCGCCGCGTCCTGACACCGTTCCACCGCCACCATCCGGTCCGACAGCAGCGGGAGATGGTCGAAGCCGTTGCCGTTAAACGGCGTGCGAACGATCCCCATGTGAATGGTGTGCGTGCGCAGCTTTTCCAGCAGCTGATAGGTGTTGGATTCATAAAAATCGAGCGTCACACGGGGATGCAGGCGGGCATAGTCGCACAGCACCGTACAGATCTTTGTCTGTATGACGGAGGAGATCAGCCCGATCCGCACCGTACCGCCGCTCTCGCTGCCCTGATCCATCACCTCCTCGCGCGTTACTTCCACCATCTGCAGCAGCGGGATGGCCCGCGTGTACAGCAGCTTGCCCGCATCTGTCAGCACCATCTGACGGGGAGTCCGTTCAAACAGAAGGCAGCCAAGCTCATTTTCAAGCTCATGGATCTTTACGGTCAGAGGCGGCTGAGATAAAAAGAGCTTTTTAGCGGCCGCTGATATGGTCCCTTCCTCCGCCACCGTCACAAAATAAGTCAACTGCTTGATGTCCACATCTCTTCCTCCGATCCTCAAACAGCATTTGTATAGGAAAATCATATACATATTATATTATATAGATATTTGTCATATGATGCAAGCATTGATAGAATGTGAACACATAGAAAATTTGTACCGAATTTCAGCAAAATAGTGAAAAATGAAAGCTTTTTACTAAATTATTTATAAATTGTTTATTTTATCTCATATTAGGGAGAAAGATAGCACGTATTGCTATACGGCCGATGTACATGAAAGAACTGTGGGAAATTTACATCACCTTCGCAAAGGTGGGCGCCATGACCTTCGGCGGCGGCTACGCCATGCTGCCGATCCTGCAGAAGGAAGTGGTGGAGCAGAAGCAATGGGCCACGGAAGCGGAGATTCTGGATTATTATGCGCTCTCACAGTGCATGCCGGGCATCATCATGGTCAATACGCTGGCCTTTATCGGGAAAAAGCGCAAAGGCGTTCCCGGTGCCATCGTCGGCGGGCTGGGCGCGGTGCTGCCGCCTCTCATTATCATTACCGCCATTGCCGCGCTGCTGACTGCTTTTGCCGATGTTCCCGCGGTGCAGAACGCCTTCGCCGGCATCCGTGTGTGCGTATGCGTGCTGATCTTCAATTCGATCCTGAAATTGTGGAAGAGTTCCGTGGTCGATAAGATATGTCTGGCCCTGTTTGCGGTGGTTACCGTGCTGTCGCTGGTCGCCGACATCAGTCCCGTGATCTTTATTCTGGGCTCTGCCGCCATCGGCATCGCCATTAAATGTCTGGGAGGTAAAAAGAAATGATTATCCTCCAGCTGTTTTTTGAATTTTTCAAGATCGGTCTGTTTTCGGTGGGCGGCGGCATGGCCACGCTGCCGTTCCTCTACGATCTCTCGGACAAAACACAGTGGTTCACCCACGCCCAGATCGCCGACATGCTGGCCGTGTCAGAGTCCACGCCCGGCCCCATCGGCATCAATATGGCCACTTACGTGGGTTACACCACCGCCGGGATTCCCGGCTCCCTGGCAGCCACCATCGGCGTGATCGTACCCGGCATTGCGCTGGTCATCCTGATCACAGCCATTCTGGACAAATTCCGCCACAATCCTTATGTGGAGGGCGCTTTCTACGGTCTGCGCCCGGCTTCCACTGCGCTGATCACTTCCGCCGGCATCCTGGTGGCCAAAATTTCGCTTTTCCATGTGGACCGCTATCAGGCCACCGGGGTTTTCAGCTCCATCTTCGACTGGAAGGCACTGGCGCTGGCGGCCGTTCTGCTGATATTGACGCAGGGCGTCAAAGCCACCAAAAATCTGCATCCCGTGATCCTGATCGCCGCTTCGGCAGTGGTCGGCATCGTTTTTTCCTTCGCGGGCGTTTAATTCTCCCGCCGCTTCTTCATTCTTTTGTATGCTGTTTTCCGCCTCGGTACCAGGGGGGAAATTGTCATAATCTTTTCCACGTGTCATGATGTTCCAATCATTTTAAGGAGGAAGAGAAAATGAGCCAAGAAACAGAGAAGAAAAAGCATGTTCAACCTTGGCAAGCCATTTTGATGATCGTAGTGGGCATTGCCATCATTATCCTGGGACTGAAGGTAGTAGGCGCCAAGAACCAGATCATTCTGCTGGTGGACGGCGTCGTCATGTGTGTCATGGCCGTTTGCTTCGGCATCAAATACGATGATCTGCAGGCGGACATGAAGAGCACCATCAGTTCCATGCTGGTAGCTATTCTAATCCTGATAGCCGTAGGTATTCTGGTAGGCACATGGATGATCTCCGGCACCGTGCCCATCATGATCTATTACGGCATGAAGATCCTGACCCCGAGCATTTTCCTGCCCATCGTCTGTCTGGTCTGCACTCTGATGTCCGTGATGGCCGGTACCTCCTGGGGCACGCTGGCCACAGTGGGCGTGGCCTTTATGGGCGTCGCCCAGGGACTGGGCGTGCCGCTGCCGGCCACAGCCGGTGCCATCTGCGTGGGCGCTTTCTTCGGCGACAAGGTGTCGCCCCTGTCCGATTCCCCTGTGCTTGTTTCCAGTGTGACCGATGTGCCTCTGATCGAGGGCATCAAACACTCCCTGCTTTCCACAGCTCCGGCTTACCTGCTGTCCCTGATCTTTCTGACTATCTACGGCCTTCGCTTCGGCGGCGGCACGGTCGGCGGCGAAACCTATGAGGCCATTCTCAGCACCGTCAGCACTCAGTTCCATCTGACGCCCCTGCTGCTTCTGCCGCCCGTTGTGGTCATCGTGCTGATCGTTCTCAAGAAGCCCACGCTGCCCACCTTTACCGCCGGTATTTTTACCGCGGTATTTCTGGCCCTGATCTTCCAGCACAGCACCGTCAAAGAGATCTGCACCGCTATGTATGCCGGCTTTACCAGCAAGACCGGCGTGGCCGTCATTGACAGCATGCTCACCCGCGGCGGCATGAGCAGCATGCTGGGCACCATCGGACTGCTGGTGGCAGCCGGTGTGTTTGGCGCGCCTTTGCGGACCGCCGGCGTGGTGGATATTCTGCTGAGCTTTGTCTGCCGGATTGCCAAAAACGAGAAGATCATGTCTACCGGCGTTCTGCTGCTGCACGGCATTTTCTTCTGCATTACCGGCGCCTATTACGTTTCTTATCCGGTCATCGGTTCCGTTACCAAGGATATGTTCCCCCAGTACGGTCTGGACAAAAAGAACCTGATGCGGATCTTCCTGGATACCGGAACAGGTCTGGCACCCATGGTGCCCTGGTCTACCACCGGCGCCTATGTGCGCTCTACCCTGGGCTTTGCTGAAACCAGTATGTCGTTTATTGCCTTTGCACCCATGCTGTGGCTGTCCATCGTCTTTTCTTTGCTGATGGGCATCACCGGTATCGGTGTGGCAAAATTAAAAACGGCGGACGATACCGCCGCACGCTGAGGAGGACAGTATTGTGGAAACCATTTTGCAGCGCTGGTATGACATGATCGGCATCAACAGCGTCAATGGGCACGAAGTTGATCTGGCCGATTATATCGCCGGTGAGCTGCGCGCCATGGGACTGGAGCCCCATTACAGTTATTTTCAAGAGGACCTGGAAACGCGGGTGCGGCCTTCCCTCTGGACACGTCTGGAGAGCGGGAAGCCCGGATGCTCATCGGCCACATTGACACTGTGGCCGTGGCACAGGGCTGGCTGACCGATCCGTTCACACCCACGCCGGAGGGGGACAAGATCCACGGACTGGGCGCCATGGACATGAAGGGCGGACTGGCCGGCATTCTGGAAACGCTCTCTTACTACACCCAGCACCGCGACGCGTTCCGCGGCGATATCCTCGCCTGCTTCGTTTCTGATGAAGAGGGACTGTCCAAGGGGACTTATCAGCTGGTGACAGAAGGCATCCGCGCCGACTTCGCCATTATGTGTGAATGCCGTTATGACAACGTGGCCGTCGGTTTCCGGGGCCGCTACAGCTTTGAGATCACGGTCCACGGCGTGGCAGCTCACGCCGCGCACTACCCCGAAGTCGGGGAAAGCGCCCTGATCTCGGCCGGTCGGCTGGCCGAAGCCATCGAAGCGCTGCCCACACTGACCCACCCTCACCTCCGGCACGGCACCTGGTGCGTGCGCTACATTGAAGGCGGTCACAAGGGAACGCTGGTGGTGCCGGACAGCTGCTATCTGTTCGTGGATCGTTATGTGGTTCCCGGCGAGAACGACGAAACCTGCATCGCTCAGATGCAGTCCGCCGCAGATTCTCTGGGACTGGGCAGCAAAGTGGATATTCGCCTTAAACCCCGGAATTCGCCCTATATGCAGTCCTTCGCTCTGGCGGAAGATCACCCGCTGGTCACGGTACTCCAGAAGCATTTCGCTGAGGTCACCGGCCAGAAGCTTCCCGTTGCCTACGACGCCTCTGTGTGCGATTCCAATATCCTGGCCGTTTCCCTCGGTATCCCCACCGTTACGTTCGGTCCGTCCGGCGGAGGAATGCACGCCGCCAACGAGTACGGTTATGCCTATCAGGTGAAGAACTGCGCCGAGGTCTACCGCCGCACGGTGGCAGATATGCTGAACTAAGCGATTTTCGTTTTCACACTCCCCTAATAAGTAAAGAGGGCTGTGTCCTTTTCAGGACACAGCCCTCTTTACTTATTTTACCGGGTTTTTTCCACCCGTCAGTTTTCCGGCGGCCTTCGCCGTTTTTTTTCTTCCAGCGGGCCAGCCTTTTAATCCAGATACCCGTACAGTCCCCGGACGGACACTTCGCCGGAGCGGATGATCTCCCGCCGCCCGTCCCCGTGGCGCACCACCAGACCGAACTGATCGTCCACATCCAGCGCAAATACCTCTTCCCGTCTGTCGCCCGTCACGATCTGCACGGGTTTTCCCAGCGTCACGCAGTCCCTGCGGTACTGATCAAGCCAGCGCCCGGGCGACGTCAGGATCTCTCTTTTCAGCGTGTCCAGCTCCTCCGTCATGGCGGCGGCCAGCCGGGGCCGGGACACGCGCGTGCCCGTCTGTTCGTCCAGCGACGAGGCGATCTGCGCCACCTCGCCCTGAAAATCGGAGGCCCGCTGATGGACGTTGACGCCGATACCCATTACCAGGTACTGCACAAGACCGCTTTCACCCTCCAGCGCCATCTCCGTGAGGATCCCGCAGATTTTCCGGCTTCCCATCACCAGATCGTTGGTCCACTTGATGCCCGGCCGCACACCGCAGGCGCGCTCCACGGCGCTGCACACCGCCACCGCACCCAGCGCCGTCACCGGCAGAACATCGGCCGGCGGCACTGACGGCCGCCACAGCACTGTCAGATAAACGCCCTGGCCCGAAGGCGACTGAAAGGACCGCGACATCCGGCCGCGGCCCGCCGTCTGGCAATCCGCCACCACCACCGTGCCGTCCGCAGCGCCTTCCGTGGCAATGCGCTTGGCATAGGAGTTGGTGGAATCCACCTCCTGCAGACAGATCAGATGTTCCCGCGGCCGGGGCAGATAACGGATGATCTCCCGCTCCAGCAGCTCGTCGGAAGCCTCGCTCAGCCGGTAACCCCGGCCCGACCGCGCTTCCACCTGACAGCCCTTTTTTCGCAGGCCTTCCACCGCTTTCCAGACGGCAGCCCGGCTGATCCCCAACTCCGCGCTGAGCGTTTCACCCGACACAAACGTCCCCGGACAGGCCGACAGTGCTTCATATACCGCGTCACGGCTCATGGCAGTCCCCCCTTTAGCCCTTTATTCTATACGCCTTTCTCCTGTTTGTAAACTTTTTTTGCCATTCGTGGTTGACAAATCCATTTAGTTGTTCTATTGTAAACCTATCATTGTTTTGGAGGTTTACAAGTATGCTGCACACGACCAAAACACGGGATCTGGTTCTGACGGCGCTTTTTGCCGCACTGACGGCGGTGGGCGCCTTTATCCGGATTCCTTTCGCCTTTTCCGCCATTACGCTGCAGGTGTTCTTCACTGATATGGCAGGCATTCTGCTGGGCCGAAAATGGGGCGCGCTGTCCCAGCTGGTCTATGTGCTTCTGGGTTTGCTGGGCCTGCCCATCTTTACGGCAGGCGGCGGCTTCGGTTACTTTCTCTATCCCACCTGCGGCTTTTTGCTCGGACTGATCCCCTCGGCCTGGGTCATCGGCAGACTGACCGAAAAAAAGGCGGACTTCGCCCATATCACGGTGGCCTGTCTGGCGGGACTGGGTGTTCTCTACCTCATCGGCATCCCCTACATGGCGTTGATCCTCAACGGTTACATGGGAAAAGGCATGAGCCTCTGGGGCATTCTGATGGCGGGCATGATCCCCTTCCTGCCGGGCGACGCGGTGAAGATTCTGGCGGCAGCGGTGCTGTGCCCGCAGCTCACCAAGCGGCTGCGTCAGGTGCATTTTGACTGATTTGAACAAATTTTTCGACATATTTTCTCCGTAATTAGCGAAAACGTGCATTGCTTTTTGTCCCCGCCGCCCATATAATAAACAAGAAAATTTGAAAGGAGGCGGGAACCATGGCAAAAAGCGTGACGCGCAAAAAAACCATTGGCCCCGCTGTTCTCTTTTCCACCGTTTTGGGACTTATGATTTCTTTTTGACCGGTTTTTAAACCGGTCATTTTTTTTGCATCTGTGTGTTCATTATTTTTTATATACGAGAAAGAGAGGCTGTCACATGAAGAAGAAACTCGGACAAGAACCCATCTACGACGTCAGGGAGTTGGGCATCCCCCGCACACTGCTCCTGGGCCTGCAGCATCTGTTCGCCATGTTCGGCGCCACCGTGCTGGTCCCCATCCTGGTACAGAGCTATGGAATGCCTCTGAGCATTCAGACCACGCTGCTGTGCGCGGGCATGGGCACGCTGTTTTTCCACCTGTGCACCAAATTCAAAGTTCCTGCCTTTCTCGGTTCCTCCTTCGCGTACCTGGGGGGCTTCGCTGCTGTGGCCAACCTCAACACCGGCAAATACGCGGCCATGACCGGCGCGGAAAAGCTGCCCTATGCGCTGGGCGGCATCGTGGTGGCAGGCCTGCTCTACCTGGTTCTGGCTCTGCTGTTCAAGATCGCGGGCGTCAACAAGGTCATGCGCTTCTTCCCCCCCATCGTCACCGGCCCCATGATCATCCTCATCGGTCTGAATCTGGCGGGCAGCGCCGTGACCAACGCCAGCACCAACTGGCCTCTGGCACTGGTGGCCATCGCCATTATCATTGCGGCCAACATCTGGGGCCGCGGCATGATCAAGATCATCCCCATCCTGCTGGGTGTGTTCGGCTCGTATCTGGTGGCCGTCTGCTTCCATCTGGTGGACTTCTCCGGCGTGGCCGCCGCCAACACAGTGGGCCTGCAGAACTTTGTGATCGCCAAGTTTGATGTGACTTCCATCCTTGTGATGGCGCCCATCTCCATCGCTACCATGATGGAGCACATCGGCGACATTTCCGCCATCTCCTCCACCACCGGCCGCAACTTTATTGCGGATCCCGGCCTGCACCGCACCCTGCTGGGCGATGGTCTTGCCACCTCCATGGCCGGTTTCATCGGCGGCCCGGCCAACACCACTTACGGTGAAAACACGGGCGTGCTGGCCCTGAGCCGCGTCTACGACCCCAGAGTCATCCGTCTGGCAGCCTATTACGCGGTGGTCCTTTCCTTCTTCCCCAAGTTCGCCGCGCTGGTCAACTCCATCCCCACCGCCATCGTGGGCGGCGTGTCCTTCATCCTCTACGGTATGATCTCCGCGGTGGGCGTCCGGAACGTGGTGGAAAACCATGTGGACCTGACCAAATCCCGCAACCTGATCATCGCCGCCGTGATGTTCGTCAGCGGCCTGGGCTTTACCCAGGGCATTACCTTCACCATCGGCAGCGCCAGCATCACCCTTACATGCCTGGCCATCTCGGCTCTGGCCGGCGTGCTGCTCAACGCCATTCTCCCCGGCAACGACTATCAGTTCGGTGTAGATGTCACCGCCGACAAGTCCGCTGACCTGGGTTCTTATTAAACCATCACTCCTTTCTCTCAAAAAGAGTCCCCCGGCCGCTTCTACAGCAGCCGGGGGACTCTTCTATATCTATCTCAGTAATTTTCCTTGCGGACCTCGAAGTAGCTCTGAGGATGCGAACAGACAGGGCAGACGTCGGGGGCCTTCCTGCCCACCACGATGTGGCCGCAGTTGCGGCACTCCCACATGGTTTCGCCGGCCTTTTCAAAGACCTGCTGCATCTCCACATTTTTCAGCAGCGCACGGTAGCGTTCTTCGTGGGTACGTTCGATCTTGGCCACGCCCGCGAACTGTGCCGCCAGCTTGTGGAAGCCCTCTTCCTCGGCCTCTTTGGCCATGCGGTCGTACATATCGGTCCATTCGTAATTCTCGCCGTCGGCGGCATGGGTCAGATTTTCCGCGGTGCCGCCCAGCTCGCCCAGCGCCTTGAACCAAAGTTTGGCATGCTCCTTTTCGTTGTCGGCGGTGTGCTGGAAAATGTCCGCGATCTGCTCATACCCCTCCTTCTTCGCCACGCTGGCAAAGTAGGTGTACTTGTTGCGGGCCTGGGATTCGCCGGCAAAGGCCTCCTGCAGATTTTTCTCCGTCTTGGAGCCCTTAAGCACCGGTTCACCGGCGGGCGCGGCAGGAACGACAGGAGCCGCGGCCTTCTTTTTGGTGAACTTGCTGCCGGGGCAGCGGCAGATGGGGCAGATATACCCCTCGGGGATGGGATCGCCCTCGTAGACAAAGCCGCAGATGGGACATACCCAGCCCTCGTCTTCGCCGATGGTACGGTAAACGGTGGCGGTGGGAGGCGTGGCCGCGGCGCCGCCCTTGCCCAGGAATTCGTCCATGGTCATCACGCGGCCGCCGTCAAACACTTCCCCGTCCACCGCGTCGCAGACGAAGAGAACAAAGCTGCCGATCTCCACCGTCTGGGCAGTCTTGCAGGATACCAACGCCACCATGCCGTCTTTCACATAGGGGCTGCCGTCTGCCGTGCGCTGCACGTCGTAGCCTTCAAATTTATTGACGGCGCGGCTGGATTTATAGCCGAACAGATTCACCAGCTCCTTGGGGCAGTCCTTGCCCAGCATAGTGACGGAAAAGGCGCCGGCAGAAAGCGCGGCCTTGCAGGTTTCGCTGTCCTTGTTCATGGTCACGGTCACCTTACGGGGATTGCCGCTTGTTACCTGGGCAAACGAGCTGACGATACAGCCGCTGTCCTTGCCGTCGGCGGAGGCACCCACCAGATATAGTCCGTAATTCAGCTTGTCAAATACTTTTCTGTCCATTTTTCTGTTTCCTTTCTTATGCCTCACAGGCGTTCAATTTATTGATACTTAATCTCAATTAGATGCTTTTATTATACGAGCTTTTCCGAAAAAAGCAAGGGAAAAATGGAAAAGCACGGAAATGCGCCAAAGAAAGCCCTCCTGCGGGAAAAAGACGTCCTTTGGGCGATAAAAAAGCAGCGGAATGAAAAACGTTCCGCTGCTTTCGATGGTTATGGGCGCTCCGCCCGGCCGTAAAGCCAGGACGTTTCATGCATTTTTTTGGCCAGCTGGGCAGTGGTTTCTCCGTGAAGCAGGCGCCACTGCCAGTTGCCGGTCTGTGTACCGGGCGTATTGGTGCGGTGGCCCTTGCCCAGCTCCAGATAATCCTGCATCTGGGTGACGAAAAGCCTCGCATTGGAGCTCATGCCGCCGCGGATCATGCCCCAGCAAAAACCCTCTTTGTCGTTGAGGCCCAGATAGCGCTCCGCCAGACGAATATCGGCGGGATCGGCCTCCTGACGCCACAAAAGCAGAGGACTGTTGTCGTGGGTCCCGCCGTAGCAGATACAATTTTCCGGATAAGCGTGGGGCAGATAGTCCGCCGGCTCCCGGGAATCGAAAGCAAATTCCAGCACCTTCATGCCGGGCAGTCCCGAATCCTGAAGCAGCTGCCGGACCGCAGGGGTGGTATAGCCCAGATCCTCGGCAATGATCCTGAGCTGTGGGAACCAGTTGGTCAGGACTCCCACCAGATCCATGCCGGGGCCCTTGACCCAGTGGCCGCTGCGGGCGGTCGTTTCGCCGTAAGGCACCGCCCAATAGCTCTCAAGGCCGCGGAAATGGTCGATACGGATCACGTCGAAGAGCTTGGCGGCACCGTCTACCCGGCGAATCCACCAGCCAAAGCCGTCTTCACGCATCCGGTCCCAGCGGTAAAGGGGGTTGCCCCAGAGCTGGCCGTCCTCACTGAAGTAGTCCGGCGGGACACCGGACACCTCGGTGGGTACGTTCTGTTCGTCCAGCAGGAAATTCTCCGGCTCGGCCCACACATCCGCCGAGTCCATGGCCACATAAATGGGCAGGTCGCCGATAATGCGGATGTTCAGGCTGTGGATATATTCCTTGAGCGCATGCCACTGCCTGAAAAACAGGAACTGAATGTAGGTGAACAGCTCCACGTCGCTCCGCAGCATCGCCCCGTAATTTTCCAGAATCTCCGGGGACTGGCGCAGGCGGATGGCGTCATCCTCCCACTCCGTCCAGGCACGCATACCGAAATGGCGCTTACAGGCCATGAAGAGGGCATAATCGGGCAGCCAACGGCGGTTTTCTTCCACAAAAGCATCCACTTCGGCTTTGTCGCGTTCCCAGCCGCGCTCTTTGGCACGAGCCAGAATATTGAACCGATGCTCGTAGATCTTGCCATAGTCCACATACCGGGGATCCTCACCCCAGTCTACAGACTGGACCTCGGCGCGCCTGAGAAGTCCGTCGCCCACCAGCAGATCCAGATCAATAAAATACGGGTTGCCGGCAAAGGTGGAAAAACTCTGGTAGGGAGAGTCACCGTAGCTGGTAGGGCCCATGGGCAGTACCTGCCAGTAGCTCTGACCCGCGCGATGCAGAAAATCCGCGAACTGGTACGCCGCCTTCCCCAGCGTTCCGATGCCGTGGGGAGAGGGCAGGGCATAGATCGGCAGCAATACGCCGCAGCTTCTTTTCAAAGTCATCATCTCACTTATGGGTAAATTTCGTCAGCCCTTCACAGCGCCGGCTACGACGCCTTTGATAATGTGCTTCTGGCAGCTCAGGTAGAAAATAATCACCGGCAGAATACTGATCATAATCAGCGCCATCACGGCGCCCAGATCCACATGGCCGTATGAGCCCTGCAAATACTGGATGTGAATGGGAATGGTCTTGTAAAGGTTGCGGTCCAGCACCAGATAGGGCAGCAGGTAGTCGTTCCACACCCACATGATCTCCAGCACGCCCACCGAAATCATGGTCGGTCTGAGCATGGGAAACACCACGGAAAAGAAGGTGCGGAAAGGGCCGCAGCCGTCAATCGCCGCCGCTTCCTCGATCTCCAGCGGCATACTCTTGACAAAGCCCGCGAACATGAAGACCGCCAGCCCTGCACCGAAGCCCAGGTAGATCACAGGAATGGTAAAGGGGGTATTGAGTTTCAGGTCATAGGCAGTGCGGGCCAGGGTGAACATGACCATCTGGAAAGGCACCACCATGGAAAAGACGCACAGATAGTACACCAGCCGGGCAAAGCTGCTGTCCACACGGGAGATGTACCAGGCCGCCATGGAGGTACAGACCAAAATCAGCGCCGCCGACAAAATGGTGATGATAAAGCTGTACAGCACCGATTTCAGGAAGGGATAGCCGCCGATGGTCACGCCGTTGATATAGTTGCTGAAGCCCACAAAGGACTCCGCCGAGGGCAGGGCAAAGGTGTCCGTGTTGACAAAGGAGTTGTCCTTGAAGGAGTTGTTGAGTACCTCCAGAATGGGCATCACATAGAGAATGGAAAGGGCGGCAAACACAACGGTGAGTACAGTCTTTCCCTTTTGTTCCTTCCGCATTACTGCTGGACCTCCTTTCGTCTGGTACCGGAGAGCTGCACAAAGGCAATCACGGCCACCAGAATAAAGAACAGTACGGCCTTCGCCTGGCCCACACCGCGGGAGTTGGCGTTGAGGTAGAAGGTATTATAAATGTTAAGCGCAAGCATTTCAGTGGTGCGGATGGTGTTGCCGTCCGCGGCAAAGGTAAAGGGCTGACCGCCGGTCAGCGCCAGGTTCTGATCGAAAAGCTTGAACGAATTGGTCAGAGTCAGGAAGGTGCAGATGGTGATGGAGGGCATCACGGTGGGGATGGTGATGCGCCACAGGGTCTGCCATTTGGTAGCGCCGTCGATCTTGGCGGCTTCGATCATATCCTCGGGCACGGATTGCAGACCCGCGATATAGATGATCATCATATAGCCCACCTGCTGCCAGCACATCAGAATAATAAGGCCCCAGAAGCCGTATTTGGTGCTCAGCACGATGGCGGTGCCGTAGTGGGACAGGATCCCGTTGAAGATCATGGACCAGATGTAGCCCAGCACAATGCCGCCGATGAGGTTGGGCATGAAAAACACCGTGCGGAAGAGGTTGGAGCCTTTTATCCCGCGGGTCAGCGCGTAGGCCACGGTAAAGGCCAGCACGTTGATGAGGACCAGCGATACCACGGCGAACAGCGCCGTGTACCAGAAGGCATGCATAAAGGAGGTGTCGCGCAGGGCCTTGCCGTAATTTTCAAGGCCGATCCATTTGGCGTCGCTGGTGGTGGTGAATTTACAGAACGACAGGTAAACGCCCCTGCAAAAGGGGAAGATAAAGCCGATGCAGAAGGCCGCGAAGGTGGGCAGCAGAAATGCGGGAAATGCCCTTCGGATAGGCCGACGGATCAGCTCCGAGTTTACGGCTGCTCTGTCTTGCGTTTTCTTTCTTTTCATAATAGCGATCATCAGTCCTTTCGCATCGTGCGTATGCCGGCAAGCGCCGGACGGGAGCGAGCGTTGCCACTCGCTCCCGTCTGTTCAGCCGGATATGGAAAACAAAGGAGGAAAATACGCGTCACTGCGCCTTATACTGGGTCGCCCAGCCCTGCACCATGGCAGTCTTGACATCGTCCCAGGAACCGGAGCCGGCGGAATACTGCGTCAGAGCGGCCACAACGCCCGCACGCCAGGTATCCACGTTGGGGGTGTAGTTGAAGGCCCAGGTGACGGTGTAGTTGCCCTTGCTGATGTAGCTGTTGGCATCGTTGAAGAACACGTTGTCACTGCTCTTGGCGGACTTGAAGGGGATGGGGCCAAACTGCTGCGCCATCATGGTGGTGCCCTTGTCGGAGGTAACGACCCACTTCATAAAGTCAAGCGTCGCCTTGATGTTGGCCGCGGAAGCCTTGGAGTTGACAGCCCACATATTCTCAGTGCCGCTGCACAGGCCGGCCTTTTCTTCACCGGACACGCCGCAGTAGATGGGAATCATGGTCAGATCGGAGGCGTTCATGTTGAAGCCCTTGGTCTTGTCGGTCACAAGATTTGCATACTCCCAGGTACCGTTCTGATAGAACACGGCCTTGTTCTGACCGAATTCGGCTTCAGCCTGGTCACCGGTGGCAGAGGCAAGGGCAGCGCCCTTGGTGTCGGAGTTGTTGATATACAGATCCCAGATGTTCTTGTAGTTGTCCAGATAGGTGCCCTTGATGGTGGCGGGCTGAGCGGTCACTTTATCATCGCGGAACTCGTAGAACAAAGGCATATTGGCCAGATGGCCGGAGAAACGCCAGGAGGAGGAGCCGTCAAGACCAGCGGAGGTAAAAGCGGCGAAATCCAGCTTGCCGGCAGCGTGCTGCGCGGTGATGTCTTCCGCAACGGCCTTCAGGGACGCAAAGTCCTTGATCTCGCTGACATCATGGCCGGCCTGCTTGAGCAGCGCCTTGTTCACGATGATGCCGAAGCTCTCGTAGCAATAGCCGATGGCAGCCAGGCTGCCGTCTTCCTTGTACAGGTTGAAATCATTGGTGGTCAGTTCCTTGGCCACGTCGCTGTCCTTCAGGTTGTAGCAATAGTCGCCCCAGGTCTTCAGTCCGGCCTGGTTGCCGCACTGGAACATGGTGGGGGCGGCGTCGCCCTTATCCATCTCGGCAGTGAGGGTTTCCTGATACTTGCCGGAAGCAGCCGTCACGACCTTGACGGTAACGCCGGTTTCAGCGGTGTAATCCTTGGCCAGCTGCTGCCAGGCGGTGTCGGATTCGGGCTTGAAGTTCAGATAGTAAACAGTACCGGCTGCTTCTTTGCCGGAATCTTTGCTGGTGGTACTGCTGGAGCTGCTGCCGCAGGCGACCAGTCCCAGTGCCATGACCAGAGCAAGTGCCAATGCAAGAAACTTTTTCATGTTACATTCTCCTTTTTGATTTTATTTTCACGCCCTCGCCGGAGAGCAGGAAAATCATGTAAGGGAGCGCACGGAGGCACCCTGACGCAGCGTGGTGGGCAGCAGCTCATGCCTGTGGCCGCTGCGGCCCTGGATCATATCCACCAGGATCTCCACACTTCTGGTGCCCATCTCTTCCATGGGCTGGCAGAGGGTGGTGAGGATCGGATCAATGTAATTGGAGATCTCCAGACCGTCGATGGCGATCACGGAACAATCGGCGGGGACGGACCAGCCGTGTTCCCGCAGCGCCCGCATGGCGCCGATGGCCATGTTGTCGGCAATGGCAAACACCGCCGTAAAGTCGTCGGTTTCCGCCAGGCGCTGCTTCATGCTCTCATAGGCATCCTGAATGCGGAACGTACCGGTGGAAATCACCAGCCGGGGATCCTGCGCCAAGTGCCACTGCTGCAGCGCCCGCTCGTAACCGCGGTAGCGCAGCTCGCTGATGGCGTGGTCGTCGGTGCGGGAAATCAGCGCCGCAATGCGCCGGTGACCGCTGCGGTAGAGCTCCGTCACCGCCCGGAAGGCTTCCTCCTCGTCGGCAATGGAAACGGAGGAATATTCCGCGGGGTCCAGTGTGCCGTACTGATTGCTGTATGAGCAGCAGACGAAAGGAATGTTCAGCAGCGCCATCTCCGCCGAAGTGTAGTCAGAGCGGCCGCCCAGAAATACAATGCCCTGGAGCCGTTTTTCACGCTCCATAATGGCACCGCATTTGATCTCATCATCGCCGGTACCGATCTGCTGCATCACCATGGTGTAGCCGGCCTGATCGATCTTCTTTTCAACGGCGCGGATGATATCGGTGTAAAAGGGGTTGGATACGCCGCGCACCACCAGCCCGATGGTGTCGGACTTGGTCTTGACCAGATCCCTGGCGCTGTTGTTGGGAATATAGTTGCTCGCAGCGATGGCATCAAGTACCTTTCCGCGAATCTCATCGCTGACATCGGGGCGGTTGTTCAGCACGCGGGAAACCGTACTGACGCTGACACCGCAAAGTTTGGCAATATCCTTGATGGTCACTGAGCTTTCTCCCCCATTCCGAACCAAAAAACGTTTCCGGTAATGTTACCGGTAACGTTTCCAGCTCCTTTATGCTCATATATTATCAATTTCGCTGCATTCTGTCAATGCAAAACGTTCGTTTTTTAGGTAGATTTTACAGCCCAAAATTTGTGCAATTTCACAACACGCCTTTTGCACAGACAACTCTTCCCGGTTTCTTTCAGAATTATACGGCCCGCGTTTCCGGAATACGGCAATCCCCGCGTGCCGGGAAAAAACGGGAAACGCCAGGCGATACCGGACACAGGCAGCACAAAGCGGCCGGGTGCGGAGGCGAAAGCGCGGCACCGGGCAGAGATGCGGCGGTGCCGGAAGGGCGGCAGGTCCGCCAAAACGTCCCCGGCAGTTTCCCAAGGTGCAGAACGGCCGCCGTTTCCTGCAAAGCGCGCGGCAGCTTCTCGCTCCGTCCGCTTTTTGTTGACACCGCTTTTGACACGTCTTATAATGCTGTTAAGAATTTGTATCAGTTAGCGGCAGAGCAGGGAGAACAACCGGCCTCACCGCGCGCTGAGAGAAGGAGTTGTCCATGAGGCGCAGAAACACCCGGCAACGGGAAATCATCAGGCAGGCGGCGGCAGGCCGCAGCGATCACCCCACCGCCGACCAGATCTATCTGGAGTTGGCGCAGAAACACCCCACCATCAGCCGCGGCACCGTGTACCGCAATCTGAAACTTCTGGCCCAGAGCGGTCAGCTGCAGCAGCTCAATATGCCCGGCGCGGACCGGTTTGATTGCCGCACCGACCGCCACGCCCACATGATGTGCGTCAGATGTCAGGCAGTGCGCGATGTGGACAGTCCCTACGACACGGCGCTGGACCGAAAAGCCTCGCAGGAAACCGGCTACCGTGTGGCGGCGCACTACGTCCTTTTTGAAGGCGTATGCCCGGCGTGTCTGGCTAAGGACGACAACGGCTGAGAGGATCGGCACCATCCTGCGCGCGGATGGCAGCGAAAGGAGTTCTTTGGATGACAGATTTTACCCATTTCAATGAAGAGGGTCGGGCCCGCATGGTGGACGTGTCCGACAAAAGCGCCACCCGCCGTGTCGCCGTGGCCTTCGGCCGGGTGCTGGTAAACCGGGAAACCTTCGACCTCATCCGCTCCGGCGGCCTTGCCAAAGGCGACGTGCTGACCACGGCGCAGATCGGCGGCATCATGGGCGCCAAGCGCACCTGGGAGCTGATCCCCATGTGCCACCCCATTCCCCTCACCGGTGTGGATCTCTCCTTCCGCCTCAACGAAGAAGAACTGGCCGTGGAGATCACCGCCGCCGCCCGCTGCACCGGCGTCACCGGAGTGGAGATGGAGGCCCTCACCGCCGTGTCGGTGGCGGCCCTCACCGTGTATGATATGTGCAAGGCCGTCCAAAAGGATATGGTCATCGACCGCATCTGCCTTTTGAAAAAAGAAGGCGGCAAAAGCGGTCTTTTTGAAAGGAGCGACACCCCATGAGTTATTCAGCAGCCGTGATCACCGTCAGCGACAAGGGCTATGCCGGACAGCGCACCGACACCAGCGGCCCCCGTCTTGTGCAGCTTTTGCAGGAGGCGGGTTACGACGTGGTCTACACCGCCCTCGTCCCCGACGAAAAAGAACTGATCCAAAAAGAACTGCTTTCCTGTGCCGACGAGCGGGGCATCCATCTGGTGCTCACCACCGGCGGCACCGGTTTTTCTCCCCGGGACATCACCCCCGAGGCCACAGAAGCGCTTCTTGAAAAAAGGACGCCCGGCATTCCGGAGTATATGCGCGCCGTCAGTATGCGCATCACGCCCCGGGGGATGCTCTCCCGCGGAACGGCGGGCATCCGCCGGCAGACGCTCATCGTCAATCTGCCCGGCAGCGAAAAAGGCGCCGCCGAAAATCTGGAGGCCGTCTTGCCCTCGCTGCGCCACGGGCTGGACACGCTCACCGGCAAGGGCGGTGACTGCGGCACACCGTACAAGGAGGTGCATTCCCATGGCTAAGGTCGTTGCCGTTTGCATCAGCGAGGTGCGCGGTATTCAAAAACATGAGGTTCCCTCTGTCACCCTGGCGGCGGATTTCGGCATTGAGGGCGACGCCCATGCCGGCCACTGGCACCGTCAGGTCAGCCTTTTAGGTGTGGATAGTGTACAAAAAGTGCAGGATAAGGTGTCTTTTGATTTGGCGCACGGCGCCTTTGCCGAAAACATCCTCACCGAAGGCATCGTTCTTTATGAATTGCCCGTTGGCACCAGGCTGCAAATCGGGGAGGCCACGGCGGAGGTGACGCAGATCGGCAAGGAGTGCCACAACGACTGCGCCATCCGCAAGGCCGCAGGCGACTGCGTGATGCCCCGGGAGGGCATTTTCGTCAAGGTCCTCACCGGCGGCACCGTCCGACCCGGCGACCCCATCGAAATTCTGCCCTGAAGCCGCCCCTCCGGCGACTGGCGGACCTTTATAAAACGGCAAAGGCGGCAGGCAAAACACCGCTGCCTTTGCCGATGAAAAAGCAGAACCGGCAATAACATCCACCCTGCTGTATCTCTTTTCGGCTGATACAATTATGGAAGTAATATTGACCGAAGAAATGCCCCTGCTGCGGTGAAGAGATGACGGCCGGCTATCTCCAAAGCGCGCGAAAAATTTACTTTTCGGCAAAGCAGCACCATGGTATCCTGATCCCGGATGAGGCGACGGATATTCTGCTCAGCCATCACAACCGGAACATGCCTGTGTGCGACGCATATCACTGCCCTGCCTGCCACCTTGTGATAAGCCGCTATGTCGATGAAAACGGCCGCAAAAGTGCATGAACCTTTGTCCTGTCACTTTTGCAGACCCGCCATAAAGAGGTGCCCCGGCACCAAAGGCTCCGGGGCACC
>Ga0183095_10638_pt1 | contig 80370 bp, 76 predicted proteins | sample BioMet4_FD_130346 | JGI IMG/M metagenome (GOLD analysis project Ga0183095, IMG submission 130346) | Microbial communities from bioreactor (seeded with sewage sludge) at LBNL, California, USA - Biofuel metagenome 4 (v2) (version 3) | ecosystem: Engineered > Bioreactor > Anaerobic > Unclassified ... | reverse complement strand
GGCATAACCGCCTGTGGAACGGCGGCAACGGCACGGCGACGATCAAGCTGTACAAGCGGGAACATGGGAAAGAGGTGCTAATCGACGAGATTGCCGCCAAGAACGTAGGCTGCAAATACGGTGAGTACGACCCTTTGCCGGGCGAGCGGCCCGTAAAAAAGTGAGCTTTACCGACCGCTGCGATGGCTGGTACCACCAGCCATCCGGCGGCCAACTGGTGGTTTGAAAATTGTTTTTATACGCTGGGTATTTATATGACGCCCGTCGATTGATTACTCATGAAGGTCACGATCTTCAACGGTTCCCCCAGAAGGGAAGGTAACACATGTGCCGCGGTCTCCCGTTTCGCGCGGGAGCTAATCGGCCGCGGTGCCGAGGTCGAGATCGTGTATCTGTTCAAACTCAATATTCTCGGCTGCAACCACTGTGATCGGTGCCAGCATGAACGGCTGCCACGGCGGTGCTCGATTGACGACGACATGCTCGAGCTCTACCCCAAATATCTTGCGGCCGACATTGTCGTCTTCGCCTCTCCGATCTATATGTGGCAGATCACTCCCTGCACGCAGGCCTTTCTGACCCGTCTCCAGTGTCTGTGCCAGAGTTCGGATTTCAGTTACAACGAGGAGAAGGGGAAGAAGCTCGCTGTGGCCCTTACCATGGGCGACGGCTCCGACAATGCCGATCTGGCGGTCGAGGAACTGAAGCGTTTCTGTCAGTACTTCAGCGCCGACTACCGGGGTGCGATGCTGATACCCTTCGCCAAGAAGGCCGAGATTGATAACGGGCAGCACGATGCGGAGATTACGGAGTTCGCGGATAGGGTCCTCAGCCGAGTTTCCTGTTATCTCAACTGATGTCATGCCGATCCGCGGAATGCAGGTTCGGTTCGCTTACTCGTACGAGCGGTTGTCCGTCACGTGCTTGGCCTTGCCCTCAAACCGCTCAAGGGTGCCGGGCAGATTCATGTGGACCTCGGTCTTGAGGTTCAGCACGTCCTTCAGCTTGGCCTCGGTCTCGGCGGCCATGGCGTTAATCCTAGTCATGTCGTCGGTGAGGCAGTGCTCGTCGAGCTCCACGTCCACGACCATCCTGTCCATGTAGTTGGGGTTGGTCAGGGTCAGGTGGTAAAACGGCGCCAGGTAGGGCAGGGTGCCGATGACACTCTCGACCTGCGACGGGAACACGTTTATGCCGCGGACCACGAGCATGTCGTCGGTCCGGCCGGATATGCGGTCCAGGCGAGGGTGGGTGCGGCCGCAGTCGCACTTCTCCCAGGTCAGCGACGAGATGTCGTTGATGCGGTAGCGGATGAGCGGGAAGGCCTCCTTCTGCAGCATCGTGACGACGATCTCGCCCCGCTCGCCGTCGGCGCAGGGCTCGCCGTCCTTGTCGAGGATTTCCATGTAGCAGAGGTCCGCCCATATGTGGGCGCCCTGCTGCCGGTCGCACTCGAGGAACATCGGGCCGTAGAACTCGCTCGCGCCGTAGCAGTTGTGGGCGCGGATACCGGTGCGCCGGTACAGCTTCTGGCGCATGGACTCCGACCACGGCTCGCCGCCAGCGAGGGCCAGGTGGACCTTGGTGTCCTTCCGGATGTCGATGCCCTTCTGGTCGCAGACGTCGGCGATGTGGAACATATAAGAGGGAGTTCCGGCAAGGCAGGTGACCGGCAGGTCCTGCATGAGCTGGATCTGGCGCTCAGTGTTGCCGGTTCCGGCTGGGATGACGGTGGCGCCGACGCGCTCGGCGCCGTAGTGGGCGCCGAGACCGCCGGTGAAGAGGCCGTAGCCGTGCATGTTCTGGAAGACGTCGTTGCGGGTCAGGCCGAACGAGGTCATACCGCGGGCCAGGGACTCGGTCCAGTTGTCGAGGTCACGCTGGGTGTAGCCGACCACGGTCGGGTGGCCGGTGGTGCCCGAGGAGACGTGTATCCGCACGAGGTCGCTGTAAGGCCGGACGAAGAGCCTGTCCGGATAGTGATCCCGCAGGTCGCTCTTGACCATGAAGGGAACCTTACGGAAGGCGGCGAAGCTGTCGATGTCCTCCGGTAGGAGGTTGACAGAGCGGAGCTTGTCGTGAATGAACGGAGAGGCGTCGTACATCGTCCGCAGCTCTCTGCGCAGCAGGCTGAGCTGCATCTTTTCCAGGTCCTCGCGGGGCATCGTCTCAATTTCTTTGTTCCAGAACGCCATCTGTTTCACGACTTCTCAGGTGTGCCAATGAGTGGCATGGATAACAGGTGATTGCCCGTAACGATATAAGTAATGTCCGACCGGCGACTGGGTTTGGCTCATTATTTTTACCGACGGCGGGTTAGCAGGAATAGTTAACAGCATTGATAACCTAACTTAGTTGTCGGCGGTGTGGGAAGCAGTGCGGCGAGATATTGCTATGCTCGCCATCGCGGTCTTTCTCATAATCTCAGTGCTGGTGCCGACATTCGGCCATTCTCTTGGTTATCAGCATGCTCATTACTCCGGTCGGGCTTGCCAGTTGTTTGAAATCCTGCGAGAGGGCATCAAGCTGAATAAGGTAGTTGCCATATGATGCTGGACATCAACCCAGCAGACGGAACTTACGATCAGTACGCGAACGACTACAACCCGGTCATCATGGAGTACCGAAGGCGATCTACGGGAAGTGAACGCTTGGTGTTTCCATAATCCTTTGCAGGTATTTTGTGCGGCAATTAATCATTCGTGGTTCTGGAATCATCGGCAGACAATATTTCAATCTTCAGAATTTCTGTCGACCGTCAATCTCATTGCCTTCGTATATTCCGGTCATTCTGCTTTCGAACAACAAAATGGGATCCATAAACGGTAAACTGTGTCAGTATGAAAGTGTAGGATGCAATCACAGTCTACTCGGTCAGATTCTCGCCTTAGAAGCAGAAGACGGTGGAACAGTGTGCTGACATGTACAATCTGACTTTTCTGATGTAATTCTATGAGATCCTTAAGTTAATCAAAGTCTGACTAGACAGGGAGATCTGCCGTCAGGCCTTGGCTGAGTATAAAAAGGATCGAAGGCCTATACACATGATGGGGTCAGCAGGACTTCTGACTACGGTGACCTTTCAGGCATATCATCCTGAGCAGGCTGTCAAATAACCGAAGGCACTTGACCAGTCCGACTCCGACACTATCGCGGTCTGGGTTCAGAAAAACCTGGTTGATTACGATAATCCACGCGTCAGCGGAAAGTGCTGACCGGTGATTTGCGCGGCGTCTGGCGTTATCGCGTCGGTGGCTATAAGACCTTTTCGCGGATTGATTGTGGTCTTCATGGTGATGGAAGTTTTTCACCGTCGTAATACCTTCAAATGAATTTGAGAGTGATAACGGCTGGCGGGGGTTGGATCCCCGCCGATTGTTTTCACGGCAGCGCAATAGTGCCGACGACCCGGAGCTTGCCGCCTTCCAGATACATCACGACGGCCTTGTCGCCGGGCTTGTAGATCAGATCGCTTTCAAGCGTGAACTTCACCTGCTCGCCCTTGGCGCCGGCCGCAGCGTCCACGTGGGTCGGGACCATCTGCATCCAATGGCCGACGTGCAGGACCATGCCCTCCTTTAGGGGGTTCCGCCAGTACTTGCTCATAGCCACGGTGCCCTGTACCGCTCTGGTCATCTTGATGGCCGGGTCGGTGGAGCAGACGAAGCCGCGGTCCAGCTCGTCGGACTCGATTCCCTTCAGCGCCAGGCCGACATGGTCGCCCTTGACGCCGTCCTCGCAGTCGACGTCATGCTTCTGTATCGAGCGGAGGATGACCTCCTTCTGCAGTGGCCAGACGGTCATCTTGTCGTGGATGCGGAAGTAGCCGTCCGCGACCGAGCCCAGCACCACGGTGCCGACACCCTTGACGTTGAAGTGGCTGTCCACCGGGCAGGAGCCGCAGGAACCCTCGCCCGGTTCGCGTCTCTCGGCGGCGGCCATAGCCACTAGAGATTCGCGCATCTTGAGCGGGTTCTCCTCCACGAACGCGTAATGCTCTAGCGCGGTGCCGGCGATGAGAGGCTTCAGCTGTTCCGGCTGCAGATAGTTGCGGAGCACGATCCAGCCCTTGTCCCGGCCGAAGGCATCGACCATGACGATGGTCTCGCCGAGGTTCGAATCGATTTGGTCCACCGCGAGCACGACGAACTCGGACATGCCAACTGCATAGAACAGCGAGGACAGCTTCTCCGGGTACTTCGACGGCTCGATCATGGTGATGGAGTCCTTGCCCTCCTTCACTTCGTAGAAGGTCATGTCGGAGACGGTGCCCTTCTTGCCTATGCTGTTGGCCAGGCCGGTCCCGCCGACCATGGCGATATTGAGGTTGCCCATCCGCTCAGATCTCCGCGGCCTTGATGACCTGCAGGCCGGCGGCCTGCAGCACCTTCACGGCCTTCTGCGGGTCGTCGACCCTGACCAGCAGGCCCTCTACCTTCTTGCCGGTGAAGGCATAGCCGTACTCGATGTTGACGCCGGCGTCGCCGAGCGCCTTTGCGGGACCGTAGAGCGATCCGGGGACATCGGTGATCTTGACGCCTATAATCTCGGTCTTGCGGACGATCAGGCCCTTGGCCTTGAGCTTCTCGTAGGCTGCATCGGGCTGATCCACGATCGCCCGGAGGATCCCGAACTCTGTAGATTCGGCCAGGTTGCAGGCCTTCATGTTAATGTTGCATTCCTCGAGTGTCTTGGCGACCGCCGCAAGGCGGCCGGGAACGTTGTTGACGAATATCGAAAGCTGCGTGATGATATAGTCTTCCATTTCAAATCACCCTTTTGTCGATGACCCGCTTGGCCTTCCCGTCGAAACGGGGAAGCTCGCCGGGGGCCTTCAGCTCTACTTCTACGGCGATATTGAGGTACTTCTTCAGCTGGCTCTCGATATGAGAGCGCAGCGCGATCATATCCTCGACCTTGTCGCTGAAGGCCTCGGGTTTGATTTCCACCTGCAGGACCATCCGGTCCAGGTCGCCCTCGCGGGTGACAAGGATCATGTACTGGTCTCCGACCTGCGGGATGCGCATGAGGGTATACTCAATCTGAGACGGGAACACGTTGATGCCCCTGATGATGAGCATGTCATCGGACCGGCCGGTGATCCTCGAGATGCGTGGCGAAGTCCGCCCGCATTCACAGGTTTCGGTGTGCAAGGTGGTAAGATCCTTGGTCCGGTAGCGGATCATCGGCATGGCCTCCTTCTTCAGCATCGTGACGACCATCTCGCCCTCATTGCCGGGTTCCAGCGGCTCGCCGGTGTCACGGTCGAGGATCTCGACCAGCATGGTATCGCCCCAGATGTGGGCGCCTTTCTGAGCCTCGCACTCGCTGAACATCGGGCCGGCCTGCTCTGAGGTGCCGTAGATGTCATAGGCCTTGATTCCCATCTCATTCTGAAGGCGGACCCGCATGCTCTCGCTCCAGGGCTCGGCACCCAGCACAGCCTTTTTCAGGCACATGTCCCGGTGCCAGTCGATGCCCATTTGGCGGGCGGTGGTGCACAGGTGCATCAAGTAAGATGGGGTGCAGGCGATGGCGGTGACGCTCAGATCCTGCATCATTTCCAGCTGGCGCTCGGTGTTGCCGGTGCTGGCCGGGAGGACGGTGGCGCCGACGCGCTCGGCGCCGTAGTGGGCGCCGAGGCCGCCGGTGAAGAGGCCGTAGCCGTAGGAAATCTGCATCACATCGCCCGGTCCGATGCCGCAGGCAGTGAACGAGCGGGCGAGGGCCTCGGTCCAGTATTCAAGGTCGCCGCGTGTGTAGGCGACGAGGGTCGGTTTGCCGCTGGTTCCAGATGAGACATGGTAGCGGACGATTTCGTTCTTAGAAGCCGTGAACATCTTGTCCGGGTAGTTGTCGCGCAGATCCTGCTTGTACATGAACGGCAGCTTGGTGATGTCTGAGAGGGTATTGATGTCGAGCGGCGAGACGTTCTGTGCCTTCATCCGGTCGTGGTAGAACTTGTTGAAGCTGTACAGGTTGTTGACCAGTTGCTTCAACTCCCGGTATTGGAGCTGCTGCAGCTCCTCGTAAGGCATGCATTCGATTTTCGGATTCCAGAACATCTTCGAACTTCCCTTATTGTTGCGTCTGGATGGCACTCTTAATATTAATGCATGGTTTTCCAGGTTCCATGGAAGACGACTCGGCGCAGCAGGCGGCATGGGAGCGGCTGTACGCCGGCCAGGCCCGGCCCTGGCGCGGCGTGGTTGCCGTAGGGCTGCCCGATCTGCCGGTCGGGAGCTCTGTTTTGGATCTGGGATGTGGAAACGGTAAGACTGCGGAGGCGCTCTGCGAGCGCGGGTTCGCGGTGACCGGCGTGGACTATGCGCCGGCCGCCATCGCTTCCTGTCAGCGGCTGCTAGGCAGCCGGGCGGCGTTCGTTCTCGCCGACTGCCGGGCCTTACCTTTTCCGGACGGCTCGTTCGCGGCCGTCACAGCGGTGCATCTGTTCGAGCACCTGCCCCCGGAAGATTTGCTGTTGGCATTTCGGGAGGCGGTACGGGTCCTGCATCCCGGCGGCTATCTTCTCGTTCGTTCGTTCGCGGCAGGCGATATGCGGGCGGAGGGGCAGGCCGAGCGGGACAGGAACGGGCTCCGTTATTGTTACTATGACGAAGCGGATTTCCGGGCGGTCAGCGCGGGCCTGGAGGAAGTGGGTCTGACGACCTTGCGCGAGCCGACCCGCTTTGGCACAGTGCGGGTGCGGGTGGAAGGTCTGTTCCGCCGTTCGACCGAGCAGTGAAAATGTCTTAATATAGCAGACCGATGCCAGAGGAGAAGTGAATAAATGGAATTGGAAGAACCCATCGAGAAGGCCCCATCCAGCGTTGTAAATCTGTGTGTCGGGGCAGCTGCCCTGGGCGTTATCGCAATCGTCGGCCATCTGGTCGGGGTTTTCATCCTGGCGGTCGTCTTCGGTGCGCTGGGGCTGCTGATCGGCGGTTTTGCCATGAGCCGGGCCTACAGGGACGGCGGCATGAATAAGAATTCTTACATGGGCATCGCGGCCGTCGGTCTCCTGCTCTCGGTCATCGCCTTCATGCTCGGCTTCATCGGCCTTGTCGGCGGCATGTGAGGAAGATGGCCGTCTACCGCGGTAAGTACATCCTGCCCGGCCTCGACCGCATCTCGCCCGAGATGGAGGCAGACCTGAATCTGGCGTACGGAATCTGCGAATCCTATCGGACCGAGTTCCCATGTGAGCAGTGCGGTCGCTGCTGTCACCAGCCCAACATTGTCATACAGCCTGAGGAGGTCGATCACATCGCCGCTGCGGCCGGCATTCCGCTCTACGACTTCATGACTCAGACGGTCTACCAGACCGCCGACGGCAGATTGCTTTTTAAAAAGGGCAAGGATGCGCCGTGTCGCTTCCTCGGATCAGATCGTCACTGCACCATCTGGCGGGACCGGCCCGAGATATGCGACGACTTTCCGTATCTGGTCTCAATGTTCATGAGCCGGGTCTACCTGGCATTGGTCAACCCGGATGTCGACATCCTGCAGCTTATCGAGTACATGGATGATCAGTGGCCCTGCACCAGGAATATCAAGTCGACCATTGCGGAACGGGTCGCCGCCGGCCGGCAGACGCGGGCTCAACACTGATGTGCCAACACGAAATGTGATGCTTCCGGCAGATAAGTCTCCGGCCGCAAGACGTGCCCCTCACCCGGTACTCTGAGCCGAGCGCAGCCGGGGATGAGGTCGGCGAGTGCATCGCCCTCGCGCGGCTCTACCATGATGTCTTCGGTACCGTGAATGGAGAGCGTCGGCACTGTGAGCCGCCGTGCCGCCGTTGATGCATCGTAGGTGTCTACCGCCCGCAGCTGGTCGAGCAGACCCTGAGGGGTCGGCAGTGGCGGCAGCCGTACTGCTTTGCTCTCATGCTCCATGCGTTCGAAGTATCCTTCTGGGTGGAGCAGGAGATTCAGGGTCCGGTCGACTGTTGCAGCACTTGTTTTGCCTGCGGCGTATTCGCGGGCCAGCCCGTCAAGGATGTATGCGGCACGTGCCGGCCGATAGCGGTAGGCAGAGACCAGAGTGAGACTCCGTATCTGCTTGGGGTAGCGGGCGGCGAAATCGAGAGCGATATGGGAACCCAGAGACCATCCGAGGACGTGCACAGAGCAGAGACCGAGGCAGTCAAGCAGGCCGGCCAGGTCATTTGCCAGATCCGGAACGGTAAACGGTCCTGCATACTTTGTCCGGCCAGAACCCCGATTGTCGAGGGTGATGAGACGGAAGCGGTCGCCGAGCAGCCCTTCCGCCTTCTGCCAGAACGCAGTGGTGCCGCCCAGGCCGGTGATGAGAACCAGTGGGACCCCCTGTCCGGTCTGCTCATACCAGATATCTGTTTCACCGACTGCTGCGAAGGTCATATGGATCAGCGAAGGCGTGGTGCCATAAATGCTTGCTTAAGGTCGGCAAGGGTCGGTTTTATCAATCTCCGAACCGATTGATAATGCCGGTGAGATAGATGAAGGTCGTTGCTTTCAATTGCAGCCCGCATAAGGACGGCAATACCGCCCATATGATCGCGGATGTGCTCAAGGTCCTGAACGAGAACGGCATCGAGACGGAGACCGTGCAGGTCGGGGGCTCCGACATCCGGGGTTGCCGCGCATGCAATGTATGTGTCAAGCGGCAGGACATGAAGTGCGTCTTCGTAGATGACATCCTCAACAAGTGCATCGCCAAAATGGTCGCCGCCGACGGCATCATAATCGGCAGTCCGACCTACTTCGGAGATCTCACGCCCGAGTGCAAAGCGCTCATCGACCGGGCCGGGTACGTAATCCGTCACAACGGCAATCCGCTTGTCCGCAAAGTCGGTGCAGCTCTGGCGCCGGAAGGTCGGGCCGGTGCGGTCCATACCATCGACTCCATAATCCATCTCTTCACGATCAGCGGAATGTACGTCGCCAGCTCTTCATATTGGAACGTTTCCCTGGCCCGTGACTCTGGAGACTATGAACTGGATGCGATGGGCAAGCAGACGATGCGTGATCTCGGCGCGAACATGGCCTTTCTGCTGAAGAAGCTCGCCAAATGAGCTTAGAAGAGTTGGATGCGGACATGCAGCATTCCGCCGTATTCCAACCGGTAGTCGCCTTCGAAACCAGAAAGCAGGGCGCTTCCGCCGATGCCGACGTATATTGTCGTATTCTCATATGAGCAGATCAGCCGATAGGCCGCAGGATGGCCGCAGGCTATATCTAACAATTGTGCCAGATAAGTAGCGGCGGTATCATCGCCGAGCTGTAGCGAGGCAGCGGTCAGGTCGGCGATGGCATAGACGCGTGTACCTTCGACAGGGAGGCCGAACTCGGCGGCGGTGATGCTGCCGAGGAAGACTGCGTCGCTGAGTTCGGCGGCCTCCTGTCTCGGCAATTCCGCCGGTTGCTCGTCGGCGAGCGTGATGGCTGTCACGGCGAGACCCATGAGCACGATGAATATCATCGCGTCGACCGTTGCAGTAATGCCCTGCCGGTCCTGATTCAGATGCATGCAGCCACCTCGAAGACTGTCGGCACCAGCCGGCCGTCGTCCGCTGGAACATCGCGCAGGAAGCGATCGCCGGTCATTCCGCCAGTCATACTGCCTATGTGCCAGTTTCCCTCAGTCAGTGTGCTGTTGCCCGGTGAGTAGCAACGGATGGTGAGGCCGGCATAACCCCACCGATCCGCCTGCTGTTGCAGCGCGGCTGTCAGATCGCCCCTGTAGGCGCCATCTGTGATAGTCACTCCATACGTCGAGGTCCGGTCGAAACTTGGAATCTCTGCCGCTTCCTGCATCGTCTCTCCGGCCAGGAATCCCGTGAAAGCGGTCAGCACCATGCAGACCATCATGGTCGCCATGATCGCCTCAAGGAACCCAATATCGCCTCTCCGACCTACCTTCATGGCCGGAGGGTGGATGTCCTGGTTCTTAAAGTGCGCTGACTGCGGTTAATCGGTCAGTCGGTGCCGCGCAAATACGCGCCGTAGTTGATGCCACCGCACATCTCGACAAGAGAGGTTTTCGCACTGACATCATCGTCGCCGAAAGCCTTGGAAACCGCCGCGGCAAGAGCCTCAGGACGTTTCCGGAGATCTATGCCCACTGATTCGATGCCGAAGGAGCCGATTTCCCGCAGGTACGGCAGGAGCATTAGGTCAGAGGAGTTGAGAATGTGTGCCAGTCCGTACTGATCGCGGTAGACCGGGAAGCGGAAGCCTTTTTCGTCCTCAAGGAAGCCGTTAGTCATTCCGGGGTCGCGGGTGCACATGAGTTCGGTGCGGCCGAAGGCCATCGCCTCCAGCCGTCCTTGGTAGCGGTCGGCGATCGCGTGCATCTCGTCCTTCGACAGCTCCACCGACATCGTGGTCTGGTAGAACGGCTGGTGCAGGCGGGCGTTGAACATATTCATGCAGTGGCCGGCATAGACCCGGTCTCCTTCCTGCGGGAGGTATTGTCCGGGCGTGTTGATCATCAGCGGCCGGCCGTTCGTATGGATGTCGTCGAGAGGAGTCAGCCGCGGAATGAGAGTCACGCACTCCACCTCGGCGCGGTCGCAAAGCTGTTGGGCCTCGGCAATGGCATCGTTCTGTTCGAAATAGATGCGGTCAGCATACGGCAGCACGGCGTTGAGATTGCGGAGCGAGTTGACGTAGAAGGACATCTCTGGCAGTGCGATCTTCGTCCGCGGCTTGACCGGCAGTTCGCTGTGCACGTTCGACCGGGCGTGCGTCCCGTCAAAACGGGGAGGTTCGCCGACAAGGTTCTTGATGACGTCGAGACGTGGGTCGTAGGTGCGATAGACGTCGTAGACGCCGTCCGGCAGTGCGAACGGCGAGGCCGTCTTGCCGATGGCGCTTAGTTTGAAGCCGCCGACTTTTCTGTCGCTCTGGTAGAGCGAGAGGCCGTCCTTGACGTTCACCGGCTCTCTCAGCTCGGCGGTGTCGAACCGCCGGTCGACGAAGTGCGCCTGACCGAGGAAGAAGCCGCGGTTGTCCGCATACTGCTGCTGGACCGGTGAGACCACGCCTCCGAAATAGCCGCAGCTGTAGCCGCGGTTGAAGACCGTCTTCAGGAGCGCATCTGCGTCCGCATACGTGACCGGGTCGTCGCCACGGTTGGCGGCGGCGTAGACTTTGGACGCCAGGTAGGCGTAGGCTTGGCTCCGCATGCGGCCCTCTATCTTGGCCGATGTCACGCCGAGCTTGGCCAGCTTCGGCAGCCAGTCCACACCGTAGAGGTCGGCGTTGCTGAGTTTATAGCCTTGGCTTCCATCCTTGGTGTAGCGCTTGCGGCAGGGTTGGGCGCACTGTCCGCGGTTGCCGCTGCGTCCGCCGACCAGGCTGGAGAAGAGACATCCGCCGGAGAGACAGTAGCATAGCGCCCCCTGCACGAAGACCTCCGTCTCTACAGGTGCGTCCGGGACGATTTGGGTGAGCTCATCGAATGTCAGTTCGCGGTTGAGCACGGCGCGGCTGATGCCATTCTTCGCGCACCATTCGAGGCCGGCGGCCGAGTGGATGCCCATCTGGGTCGAGGCATGCTTCTTGATGTCGATCATATGGATCGACTTGAGCAGGCCCAGATCCTGGACCAGCACGGCGTCGGTGCCGATGTCGGCCAGGAACTTTACGAACGATACGGCCTCGTCCATCTCGCTGTCCTTGATCAGCGTGTTGACGGTCACGTAGACCTTCACGTGCTGGTCGTGGGCGTAGTTGACCGCACCCTCGAGCTGCTGGTCGGTGAAGTTGTCCGAGAAGGCCCGGGCCCCGAAGGATTTGCCGCCGAGGTAGACCGCATCGCAGCCGCCCTTGATCGAGGCGACGAGTCCTTCCGGCGAACCGGCCGGCGCAAGTATTTCCATGGTGAGCGCCAGGTGTGCCTTCCTTATAAAATCATGCCGATGTGATGGGGCATCTAGTCGAGCGCTGAGGACTGTGTAACGTCATATCTGTCACATTATCTCGATGGAAGGGCCAGAGTGTTTGAAAGTTGTCATCGGTCCGTTCCTTCAGGTCCACTGCTGCCATCAGTTAATCAACTAGGTGTAAGCCGTACCGGCTCGTTCGTCGTAGGCATCAGCTTCTGTCTGGGCGGCCAGACTGCGCGATTAACTGCAGTATGTCCACCTCTTAACCTTCATGCCGCATCGAAGAGGTATGAAATCAATCCTGTCTTCAGTTAAGCACACGGGGGGACCGGCCCTGGTGCCGCAGAATCGGTCGGTGGACTCTGCCGGCATTCTCCATATCGACTGCTGTTCCTGCACTCAGTTGCCGGATGTCGGCTCGCCTGTCTGCGTCCGCTGTATTGCGGACGCGCTTGCTCAACTTGGCGGGGCGGACCGCATCCAATTGCGGACGGGCAAGGATACGGAGATTTCTGGCCCTGCTGCCGAGATTCTCTGTGAGCTGGCGGCCGTTAACAGAGTCTCCCTCTCTGCGACGGATGACCGGCGTTGTGCGAGTTGCGCACGCTCGCCGCAGCGGGTGATGTCCGCTGCCTGGGCCGATTTCCCTGAGCCTTCTTTTGCGGCCGCCCGTAACGGACTTTACACTGCGCCGGAGGATGGCCCGGGCTGCGCGGCCTGTCTCCAGCGCACCCATTCCGCGCTGACCATGGCCGAGCGGAACATGGATCGGGTGCGTCAGAAAGCCTCCATCATGGCGGCTGTTAAAGGAGGGGTCTAAATGTCTTTCATCGGGCGTCTGGTCCGGCCGACGCCATCCGTCCGTCAGCCTATCCAGCCTTGGGGCGCGCCGCTGGTGAACGCAGCCGTGTCCGTGACGGACTGCGGAGCCGCTGTCCAGCAGACGCTGGTTCAGCCGGTATTCGTGTCCGGCGGCGACAGTCTCGCCCGGGAACGTCCGGTGGTTGCTCGGAGCACCTTCATGGAGGACTATCGGAAGATTGTCTCCGGTCATGTGCGCATCAAGCCCTCGTACGCGGACTGCTGGCTGATCGGCAGTGCGGGTGAGCTAGAGGTGCTGGCTGAATACGCCACCCCGAACGGCAGGGTGGTCATAGGGACCGCCGCCGACGGCGAGACCGAATACAATCTGACTCCGGCCGAGTATACTACTTCCGACGCCCTCAACGCGCTCATCGAGAGCACCATCGTAGCCGTGCGGGACGACTTCCGCCACAACGGCGGCCGCACCGACCGTCAATCGGTGACTGCGGTAGCCCGCGATGTAATCATGGCATCGGCTGACACTGTCATGCTGGCCAGCAGCGGCGATGCCGCAACATTCGAAGCGCAGGTCGACCGCATGTGCGACACAGTCTATCGCTATACTGTAGGCCTGGGTGTTTTCGACATCCTGCTGGCTGACCCGAAGCTCGAGGATATCTACATTGATGCACCCTGCGACCGCAACCGCATTCATGTGACCATGGCCGGCGTGGGAGGCATGAACACGCATGTCCGCTGTCGGACCAACCTGGTCGTCGACCGGCGGGAAGTAATGAACCTAATCAACGTGCTAAAGCGCGAGAGCGGCCTGCCGTTCTGCGAGTCTAACCCGATCCTCGAGACCGATATGCGTGCCCAGGACGCCCGCGCAACCGTGGTCGACTATCCCATGAGTCCCAACGGAGACGCTGTCGCCATCCGGAAGCATTCCAACAACCCGTGGACGCTGGCTCGGCTCATCGCCAACGGCACGATCGATGCGCCCACCGCCGGCCTGCTCTCGTTTCTGGTACAGAACCGCTGTACTTTCCTTATCTGCGGCGCCCGTGGCGCCGGCAAGAGTTCGCTTCTGTCGGCGCTCATGTTCGAGTTTCCGATTGCGCAGCGCATCCTGACCATCGAGGACACTATCGAGCTGCCGGGCGAGAAGATGCGTCGTATGGGATACAAAGTCCAGTCGATGCTTGTAGACGAGCGGATCGAGGGCAGCTCGCTCTCCCGTTCGGACGAAGCTCTGCGCGTGTCGCTGCGGATGGGAGAGTCGGCCATCATCCTCGGCGAGGTCAGGGGAGAGGAGGCTCGTACGCTCTACCAGAGTATGCGCACCGGCCGGGCCGGCAGCTCGATCATGGGAACCATTCACGGAGACTCGGCGAGCTCGGTCTTCGACCGTGTTGTACATGACATGGGTATTGCGCCGGAGGCGTTCATGGCCACCGATGTGCTGGTCACCATCGGCACCTTCCGCGACCGCGTCACAGGTGCCCAGGTACGGCGGGTCAATGAAGTCGTCGCTACCGGCGACCGCGCCGGCCAATTCGTGCCGCTAAGCGCCACCGTTCCGGCTTTCGGCACACCCGTGCTGCGGCGGGTGCTTGCCTCGTCGATGATGAGCGAGCGGGAGATAGCTGACGACATAGCGGCGAGGGCGCTGCTGAAGTCCTTCCTGGCCGCCATGGGCGGTAAGTACGGCGAGGAGTACTGCGGACCGGAGTGGAATGGGGCAGTCAACGAGTTCGTCGTCAAAGCCGCCGGTAGGTCGCCGGCGGAGATCCTTCAGGCCTTCAAGGCGAAGTTCCGCGCCCAGACGGAGCACGATCCGGAGGGAGCGGTATGAGTGAGTCCTTAGCCAGCCCTGTGGCTAGGTTGCAGACGCTGCTGGGCGTCTGGCGGCGGACCGGTCCGCAGGTCACCTGCACTAAGGCTCCGTTGCTGCTGAACGAGGCGCCCGCGGTCATCGGCATGATGACTGTTGTGATCGGCAACGGCGGCTCGCTAGACCGTGCCATCCGTGACGTGGCGGCAAATGGGCCCCGGTTGAGCGCCGGCCTCTTCAAGACCATCGTTGACGATGCCGACACACGGGTCGAGGCGGACATGAAGATGGCGCTGACTCGTCTGATCACTGCCCTGCCCGAAGGCACGGCCGGCTTCCGGATGGCACTTCACATGGTCATTTCGGCCGCCGAGGCCACTGACCGCGACGAGCGGACCAGGATGTTGCGGGATGCTTCCGATGTGGCGCTGGCCGGGCTGAAGGAGGCCGGCAAGATGTACAGTGCCTCCCTTAACGCGCCCTGCATGGCAATCTTCGGTCTAGGTATCATGGTCCCGATGGTCCTGATGTCCATCCTGCCCATGCTGAGCATCGGCGGGCTCTTCGGGCCCTCGACCATAAGCCTTGGACAGATCATGGCCGTGACGCTGGTCATCGTGCCGGCGGGGGTGGTGACGGTCATTCTCTCGGTGAAACAGCGCAATCCGTTCATGTCAAGCGCACCGGGCGACCGTGACGTCCGCTGTGCCCTGCCGATGTCAGTGGCTGCTCCGTTGCTCCTGCTGTTTTTGTGTGCGGGTATGGCCCCGGTTACCGCGCTCTGCTTGGCCTTGGCCGGCGCTGGCGCTCTCTGCTTTGCAATCCGTTATTCCGTGTATCGCCAGGAGGCGGCGAGGGAACGGCAGGCGATGTTGCTGGAGGACTCGGTATTCGAGATGGGAAACCGGCTGGTCTCCGGGGACAGCTTCGAGGATGCGCTGGTGCGTTCGGTTGCCACGCGCGGCGAGTGTAGCAGACTGGCAGAATGCCTGCGGCGGGAGCTCGACATCTGCCGCGGTGACGTCCCGACGGCTATCCGTCTAGCGTTGGATTCCGTCTCGCCGGCAGTAGCGGAGATGATTTGCGGCATACACCGGGCGGCGGTCAAAGACCTTCGGGACGCTGGCCGGCTAGCACTATCGGTCGGGCGGCAGATGCAGGATCAGGAGGCTGTGCGGCGGGCCATCCGCGCCGATCTCAAAGGCATGACGGACACCATGTTCGGCACCGCATCGGTCTTCGCGCCGCTCGTTCTGGGTATGAGCGTTTCGATGCTGGCTCCGCTTTCGCGGCTCTCATCGGCAGTGGACTTCAGCGGGACTTCGCTGATCCTCGCGGCCTACCTCACCGAGCTCTGCGTGCTGATGGCTGCGCTGATGTCGTTCCTGGACGGCCGGACCGGTCTGCGGGACATCGTGCGGCGGTTCTCTCTGATGCTGCCGGTCGCAATGATTGTATTCATACTCTGTACGCAGATTGCATTCTGAAAAGGAGGCGGGCGATGAAAAGTGCTATTGCCCGCCGAAATGGTTTATTCTTACTCGCAGCGGGTCCAGCCGCAGGAGCGGCAGACATTGCAGCCGCCCTGGAAGCTCAGCTCGTCGCCGCACTTGGGGCACGGATTGACGACCTTCTTCGGCAGCTGCGGCTCGGTGGTGGGGGCGATGAGTGTCGCGCCCTTGACCTGCCGCTGCATCTCGTCGTACATGTCCAGCAGGGCCCAGCCAACTGCCATCGGGCAGCAGGATCCCTTGCTGGTGTCCTTCTTGGTGAAGGTGCGCACCACGTATGACGGGCAGGAGCCGCATGACTTGAGCTGGTCGACAATCGCGTTTATGTCGCAGCCGCTCCTGGCCGCCAGGGAGATCATGCGGGACAGGCCGATCATGAAGTTGTTGCATCCGCCGGTGGAGCCCTTGTTGAGGTAGGCTTCCAGCAGCTCGCCGGTGACGGGGTCGAAGAACGCCGTGCAGTGAAGACTGCCGCAGCCGGTCATCAGCTTCCGCTTCTTGCCGATGACGTTGTCGGAGACGGTCTTGACCACGCCGCGCTCGCTGGCGACGGCAGCGGTCACAGCCTCGTCCTTCTTGGCGGCGGTCTCTTTGTCTTTCGCCTTCTTCTCTTCGGGGGTCAGGATGCCCAGGCGCTTGCAGCCGTCCCGGAAGACGGTGACGCCCTTGCAGCCGATCTGCCAGGCATACATGTAGATCTCATATACGTCGGTCTCTGAGAACTCGTGCGGCAGGTTGACGGTGGAGCTGATCGAAGCGTCGATGTGCATCTGCCAGGTACCCTGCTGGTTCAGGCGCTGCTTGTAGTTCAGGTTCTGAGCAGTGACGAAGAACGGCGGCAGTTCGCTGTCGTCCTTGAGGTCGTGGGCGTCCATGTAGTCCTTGACGACCGGCGGGTATACCTTGTAGAAGTCGTCGTGATCCGAGAGCGAGGTTGTCCGCCGCTCGAAGTGAGTGGCAAAGATCGGCTCGATGCCTCCAGAGACGCCTATCATGGTGGACAGCGTGCCGGTTGGAGCGATGGTGAGCAGCTGCGAGTTACGCACGCCGTACTGCTTCACGAGCTCGCGGGTCGCCTCAGAGGTGTTCTCCTGGAGATACGGGGAGGCCATGAGTTCGTCTATGTTGCACTTGGCGAACTTACCCTTCTCCTTGGCCAGGAGGGCAGACTCGCGGATGGCCGCGTCAGCCATCACGAAGCCGAGTTTGTGGCAGAAATCCATGGCCTCCTTGGTGCCGTAGGTCATCTCCATCTTGATCAGCATATCGGCCAGGCCCATGATGCCCAGGCCGATCTGGCGCCAGTTGGTTACTGACTCGCGCTGCTCCTGCAGCGGATGGAGCGGAAGGCCTTCCTCCAGCACGTCGTTGAGGGCCCGCACAGCGATGCCGACTGCCAGCCGGAATTCCTCTTCCTGGAATTTGCCATCCCGCACGAAGGCGGAGAGGTTGAGACTGCCCAGCAGACAGCTTCCGCCTGCAGGTAGGGGTTCTTCGGCGCAGGGATTGGTGCCCGCGAAGGAGTAGTCGGGGAACTCGCTGAGCATATTCCAACTGCTGATGCGGTCCCAGAACAGGCAGCCCGGCTCGCCGTAGTCCCAATTGGCATAGCAGAGTTTCTTGAAGAAGCCGTAAGCGTCGAGGTTCTTGACGACTGTGTCATTGGTTTCTGGGCGGACGAAAGTCTGCACGAAGGTTGTGCGGTCGCGCACACACTCCATGAACTTGTCAGTGACCCTGATGGACATGTTAGCCTTGGTGACCCGGTCTACGTCGGTCTTTACAGCCATGAACTCTTCGAGATCAGGGTGTTCGCAGGAAAGAGTTAGCATCAAAGCACCGCGCCGGCCGTGCTGGCCGATTAGTCCGGTGACCATGGAGAACAGGTCGGTGAAAGATACCGCACCAGAGGTTTCGGAGGCGGTATTGTTGATCTTGGCGCCGCGGGGAGCGAGTTTAGAGAGATCTATGCCGACGCCGCCGCCGTAACTGAAAGTGCGGGCAGCCTTACTCGCACAGTCGAAAATGGATTCGATAGAGTCTTCAGGCGGGGTGATGACGTAGCAATTCGAAAAGGTTACCTTCAGGCCGGAACTCTGCAGACCCCGATTGGCGAGGATGCGGCCGCCGTAGAGGAACTTCTTCTGGACGATGAGGTCGCGAATCTTGTCATCGCCTTCGCAGATGCGGTCCAGCCACTGGTTGAAAGTCTCGCCATTGTGGCAGTACTTCTTGTTCCAGATGTCGATACCGAGCTGATTGTCAGCTCCCAGCCATTGCTCGATTTCCATAGAGTGTCTCCCTTTCAGACCACCATCGGCACGACTATACTAAAAAAGTTCTCTCAATTGGATGGATGGTTTATATGTCCATGACTTAATCACATAATGATTACATATGGTCTGGTCCCCTGTTGGGTTAATCATATCCTTCTCCGGACAACATTCTGAAGGTTTCGCTTTCGGTCTCTGGTAAGGGCACGGCGTAATGTTATTAAACAAGGAGAGAATTGTGGGTGCATAACATCCGACTTTCGCCGCGGGTGCTGTTTTCGGTCTTATTGACGGAAGGGACAAAGACATGAGCGCTAATGATGCTGAATCATCCGGAAACGTTGTCAAGACAGGCACGACCACCATCGGCATGAAGATCAAGGACGGGGTGATTCTCGCTTCCGACCAGCGGGCCACCATGAATAATCTTATCGCCAACAGCCACGTGCAGAAGGTCTATCCGCTCGCAGACAATATCGGCATGACCATCGCCGGCGTCGTAGGCGACGCGCAGCTCATGGTCCGCTATATGCAGAGCGAGATTGCCATCTACAGTATGCAGAAGGGGGCGCCGATCACTGTTCCTACTGCGGCAACCATGGTCGGCTCCGTCATCCGCCAGGGCCTGTATCTGGGACTCATCGTCGGCGGCTATGACCGTACCGGCGGCCACGTCTTCAGCGTCGACGGTGCCGGCGGTGTGATCGAGGATAACTACACTTCCGAGGGTTCGGGATCCATCGTTGCCTATGGCGCGCTGGAGGCTGACTACAAGCCGGACATGAGCAAGAAGGACGCAATCGACGTCGCGATTACCGCGCTGAACTCCGCACGTCGCCGGGATAACTACACTGGCGACGGTATGCTAATTGCCTATATCGGCCCCAGGGGATTCGAGTGGATTCCTCAGGACGATATCAAGGCCCGCTGCGAGGAGCTCGGGTTCCACTACCCGAACTGAGTGCGTTTTTCACGCCAAAACCTCTTCCTTTATCAAGTTTTTATCAAGCTGGTTGAGAGATGAATGCAGATAGGCTGTTCGACAGTCTGAGAGAGCAGGTCACCGACCTGATCCCCTCCGACATGAAGGTATCCAAGATCGAGTTCGAGGGCTCGGTCATCGTCATCTATACGACGAACTATGACAAGTTCTCATCCAATGATGACCTCCCCCGGAACTTGGCGCAGACACTGCGCCGTCGGGTGGACATCCGGCCCGATCCTTCGACCTTGGAGGATGCGGGAAAGATGGAGGAGAAACTCCGCGGCATGATTCCAGAATCTGCCGACCTGTATGATATCAACTTCGTCGACGAGACCGGCGAGGCCATAATCGAGGCTGTCAATCCCAACGAAGTCATCGGTAAAGAGGGCGAGCTGCTGGCCAACCTAAAGCAGGAGACCGGTTGGAATGTTAAGGTCATCCGGGCCCCGCCGATTCCCTCGAAAACGGTCTCCGATGTCCGCGGCTATCTGCGGGCCAACTACGATGAGCGGCACAGCATGCTCAAGGTTGTGGCCCGCCGGTTGGTCCGTCCGACCATCGACAGTGAGCAGTGGGTCCGCGTCACCACCATGGGCGGCTTCCGCCAGGTCGGCCGGTCGGCGTCGCTGCTCACCACCCGCAACAGCAAGGTCCTCATCGACTGCGGGCTCGACCCCGGCTCCGATGCAACCCCGTACTTCTCCATTCCAGAGGCTCAGCCGCTCAGCGAACTGGATGCCGTGGTCATCACCCACGCCCACCTCGACCACTGCGGTACGCTGCCGGCGCTGTTCAAGTACGGATACGAAGGTCCCGTCTACTGTACTCCACCCACCAGGGATCTGATGGCCCTGCTGCAGCTGGACAACATCAAGCTCGGTTATGGCGAGGCCAAGAAAAACATCTATGAGGCCAAGGACGTGCGCAAGGAGATCCTGCATACAATCGCCCTTAAGTACAACGAGACAACGGACATTGCCCCAGACATCCGGTTGACCTTCCACAATGCGGGGCACATCCTCGGCTCAGCCATCGCCCACTTCCACGTCGGCGACGGTCTGCACAACGTTGCCTTCACCGGAGACACCAAGTTCGAGAAGACCTGGCTGTTCAACCCGGCCAACAACAAGTTCCCGCGTTTGGAGACGCTTGTCATCGAGTCCACCTACGGTGGCCACAACGACATGCAGCCCTCGCGGGCCGAGGCATCCGACCAGCTCGGGGAGTACATCAAGGAGGCCACTAGCCATGGCGGCAAGGTGCTCATTCCGGTCTTTGCCGTCGGCCGTTCGCAGGAGGTCATGCTGGTCATCGAGGAGCTTGAGCGGACAGGTAAGATACCGCAGATCCCAGTCTACCTGGACGGCATGATCTGGGAAGCGACAGCCATCCACACCGCTTACCCGGAGTATCTAAACAGCCAGTTGCGGACAGAGATTTTCCAGAAGGAGAACCCGTTCCTGTCGCCGATTTTCCACCGGGTGGAGACGGCCGACATGCGGGAGGAGATCTGCCATTCGCCCGACCCCTGCATCGTGCTAGCCACCAGCGGTATGATGTCAGGAGGCCCGGTGCTGGAGTATTTCCGCGAGTGGGCGGACAATCCCGAGAACTGGCTGCTCTTTGTCGGCTACCAATCTGAAAACAGTCTCGGCCGTACGATCCAGCGCGGCCGGACCGATATTACCCTGCCGGCTCGCGGTAAGCAGATCACCGTTGAGATCAAGATGAACATCGAGACTGTTGATGGATTCTCCGGCCACTCCGACCGCAAGCAGCTGATGAAGTACATCAGCACGCTCGAGCCGAAGCCGGACCGCATCATTATCGGGCATGGCGAAGATCGCAAATGTACCGACCTGGCGTCCTCGATCTACAAGCACCTCAACATCCAGACAGTGGCACCCCAGAATCTGGAGACCATCCGTCTTAGGTGATGCGATGAAGACCGTCGTAGCCATTACCGGCGCTTCAGGCATCATCTACGGGATCAGACTCCTGGAGGAACTTCCCGGGCAGAAGGTGCTGGTGATGTCTCGTACCGCGCAGGCCATTCTGCCGGCGGAGACCGGTCGGGTGCCCGCGGAAGCGGCGGCGCTGGCAGACGAGAACTACGACGACGCTGACCTCTTTGCACCGATCGCTTCGGGATCCTGTCGCTACGAAGCGCTCGTGGTGGCACCCTGTTCCGAGTCCTCGGTGGCTAAGTTCGCCTGCGGGCTCGGCGACACGCTGATATCGCGCACATTCATGTGCGCACTGAAGGAAGGGCGCCGGATCATTTTGGTGATCCGGGAATCGCCCAAGAGCGCGATCATGCTGGAGAACGAGCTTAAGCTGGCCCGGCTCGGCGTGACTATCCTTGACGCGAATCCCGGCTTTTACGGGCATCCGCAGACTGCGGACGATGTGGTGAATTTCACCGTCGCCCGCTGCCTCGACCTGCTAGGGGTCGAGCAACATCTGCTCCGGCCCTGGTCAGGACATTAAGTAAGGCAGGTTCCGAAGGCACATACTCGAACGAGAATGTTAGTCTTCGATGTATGTGCAGAAGGCTTCATGGTACAATCATCTGGCTGTACTCATTATTCTTATCGGTTTTATTTTTCTTATTGTCGGTTGGTCGGTGCTCGATGATGATTCGAATCTACTGACTCTCGTATGCTGGCTGTTCCTATCGGGATATCGCAGTCGAAGTGTTCAACGAACTGCTGATCTGCGCCCCGAAGGCACCGGCGGCCTGTCTGCTCGTCGGCGGCGCTACATGCGACAGGAAGCGGCGGCCTGGAACGGTGCCACGGCATTGTGCTCTGCGCCAATATGTTATCATTCAGTGTCACGCTTGGATTCACAGTATTGGCTACGATTACGATTGTCTTCTGGCGATGTTTCGAGGGATGTCTCAGCAGACATGATTGAGCGCTCAGCTGTTTTGCTGTTTTAAAAGTAACCGTCTGCCGTAAGGCAGACGGCTGAAATGTTTCCTTCACTCTAGGAAAATGCCCGGGCGGCCCGGTACCGCGACGCGGGCTTTGTCCTGCGGATCGTACTTGTCCTGGTCGTCGGCGCTGTACACCGAGACCTCAAGCCCCAGCTCACTGGTCAGGAAGTCCTTGGCGGACTGCAGAAGTGCGGTCTCATCAAGGGCGGTCAACGGCCGGCGGGCGTCCGCGCCGACGCGCATGACATCAACAGCGGTCTTCTTGGCGAACTCAGCGACGACCTTGCCCTGCCGGCGGAGACCGGCGTCGGCCATGCAGGCTTTGGTGAGACTGGGTATGGTTAGATCGCCGGCGGCCTGCTCGTCGATAGCCAGCTGCAACACCTGGAGCTTCCAGGCGGGCGTGGTGTAAAGCACGACACGCTTGGCCTCAGTCTTGGCAATCTTGCGGATTTCGTTGACATCGGCGATAACCTCCTGTAGGTGGTCCTCGCCGTACTCTGCGGCGGCGGAGATGGCATTCTTGTCTGCATCAGGCAGCTGAGCCTCGGCGACCAGGCCGTCAAAGCCGGCCTCGTGCCACAGTTCCTCGGCGACATGCGGGGTGACTGGCATCATAGCATTAATCCAGATGCGGAGCGCCTGGCGTATGGTCTCCTTGTCCTTGCCGCCGCGCCTGGCATACCAGCGCATGTCGTTGGCCATGTCGTAGTAGACGATGGTGGTCATCTGGCGCAGGTCGTACTTTTCCATCGCGGCACGGATCTCGTTCAAGTGAGTGTTGAACCGCGAGAGTAGCCAGCTGTCAATTGTCGCGGCGGGTATGTCCGCCTCAGCGGCTATCAGGTCCTCGACCGTGGTCATGATCTTTTCCAGCTTTTGGCGGTACGTGAAGACGGTGTCCTCATCCCATTCGACATCGACGAACATTGACGCAACGTTGGCATAGTACAGCCGCATGCTGTCGACACCGTATTTGGCCGCGGCCCCAGGGATTGGCTGAGCGCCTCCCTTGGACTTGGAGATCTTGTCCTTGTTCTTGCCGGTGACATACCAGTTGACGATGATGCCGCGCGGCTGCATATTGTCGGGCAGAATGGCCGCGTGGTTCATCAGGAACACCGGGAAGTGGACGGTCATGTGCTCTTTGCCGCCCAGGTTGATGTCCAGCGGGTACCAGTAGTGAACGTCCGCCTTGATCTGCTCCAGCAGCTCCGGCGCGATGCCGGTGGTCTGTGCCACTGCCGCTACGTTGCCCTGATTCAGCACGACGTAGTCGAAGAAGCACGGCTGCATCTGCACCGGTTTGATGCGGCCGTCGTTGGTGTACAGCGAGATCGTGTAGTATAGCGGGTAGAGCGTGGAGTCGGATATGGCCTCGATGGTCCACCTCTTATCATACGGGAACTTGGTGCCCAGCCAGTTGCCCAAACGGACGCAGGCCCGCTCCCGGAACCAGTCAAGAACACCGTTGACATTCTCCTGGTACTCCTGCGGGTAGATTTGCATCTGGCGGGTGTGCATCTTAGTCCGGTCGGTCAGCGCCTGGTCGCCGTAGTTGATGAACCACTGGTCATCGATCTTTTTGATGTGGACGCGGCGTCCGCAACGGCAGACGACCTCCTCTGTCAGGTCCCGGAAGAGTGCGGCCTCGCCGGCGTCCAGCATGGCCTGCTTCATCTTATCTTTGGCCTCTTCGACGCGCATGCCGGCGAAGGCGCCGCAGGTGTCCTTCATGCGGCCCATGTGGTAGCCGTCCTTGTAGACCTGCTTCTTCGCCTCCTCCATCAGCTCGCGGACCTTGGCCGGGTCCGCGACCGCGGCGATCTTCATCCGCTCGATGATGTCCTGCGCCGGGAACTCGCCGTAGCCTTCGATGCTGATGATCGAGACCGGCTCGACGCTGTCGACCATCTCGGCCCGCAGCTTGTAAGTGGCCTGGAGCGCGGCATCCCGCTTGATCTTCTGGAGCGAGTCCCAGTCGTCCGGGGCGTCGGACGGGACCGAGGTGACCAGGCCGGTCCCGACGTCGGGGTCGACAAAGTCGGCCGGGAAGACCGGGATGAGCTTGTGCAGCATCGGTGCGCGGCACATCAGGCCGATCAGATCCTTGCCGGCGATTTTGCCGACGGTCTTCACGCCGTCCATCTGGAGCTGGAACTTCTCGGCGGCCTCCTGGGAGACCACCCAGGTCTCGGTACCGACCTGGACCTTGGCGTACTCCAGGTCCGGCCGGACCCAGAAGCAGACCTGGCCGTAGACGGTCTCCGGCCGCAGCGTGGCCGCGACCAGGAAGAACTGCTTCTCCTCGCACCAGAACTTCAGCAGGGTGTACTCCTGCGTCTCCGCCTGGCCGCCCTTCGAGATGTCGGTCTCGGAGGCGTCCACGGCGACCGGGCCGCAGTTCGGGCAGAACGGGGCGTAGTACGGCTTCTGGATGAGCAGCCCGGCCTCCTTCAGTTTGCTGAACTGCCACTCGATGAACTTGCCGTAGTCCGGGAAGAGCGTGCAGGTGAACCGGCGCCAGTCGGCGAGGAAGCCGAACCGCTTCCAGTAGTCAGTGACGTAGACGTTGTTGAAGAAGCGGACGACGTCCATCGGCTCCTTCAGCTGCTCCAACTCCGCCGGGGTGCAGCCGTTGTTCAGCAGGTAGTCGACGGTCTTCTGATCCTTCGCGACAATCTTGTTGCAGAGGCTGATGGCGCCGTTGCCGGTGGCGTGGGTGCCGACCGGGAAGAGGACGTTGTAGCCGGTGGCCCGTTTGTAGCGGCCGATGGCGTCGGTGTAGGTGTAGCCGCGCAGATGGCCGACGTGGAGGTAGCCTGTCAGGCCCGGGTAGGCGAAGATCAGCATGAACTTGGGGCGGCCGTCCCGTTCAGCCTCGTTCAGTTTCTGGTCAGCCCAGGCGGACTGCCACTTCTTCTCCATTTCGGCATAATCGCGACTCATCTGGAATCCCTTACTCTAATAGTCGCGCGCATGCGTCCTAATTAAATAAACGTACCCCTGAAAATCGTACGGATCACGCGGTGCCGGGCGTATGACCGCAGTCGGACGGCCGTCGGCGGTAGCCCGGCCGCTGCGGTTTGGGACCCGTCTGTCTTACGTTCGGTACAGCAAGATATTAATGTTGGAGCGCGGATATGAGGATCAGAGAATAGAAGAACAGACTGCTGGCTGCGATAAGACCGCGGCCGCCGTCGTTTTCGTCTTCTATCCGTCTGTCTTCCGTCGTAAGACGTCTGTAAGACAACCATTAAATACCACGTAAGACATGTATTTCTTGCAAGACGAAGGGATGGGACTCTGCGGCTTGTAACAACAAGGCGACACGAATGACGACCAACGACGACGGAACCAAGATCACGATCCGGGTGTCCCCCGAGGACATTCAGCTCATGGAGGACTTCATGAGCGATCACGAGATTGAGAATCGTTCTGATTTCGTTCGTGACGCGATCCACGGGTACATACAGAGCAGCAACACTGCGGCTGAGGCGGGCGGGGATGGGATTTACGTCCACCTCAGCGCAGTGCAGCTCGAGACCCTGGAGAACATGAGGAAGGACGGAACGATCTTCGACGCGGAGAGCTTCATCAGACAGCTCGTGCTCGCCGAGATCATTCCCAAGGACTCTCTCGAAGACTCCAAGAGTCGGGCGTTCAAGGCTGCGCAGCAGGCCTCGCGGATGATGTGAATTCAAGGTCAGCCAGTCAGAAGGAATGGATGCACGGCGTTCAGGACGCGCCTCAATAAGTCAGACATCGGGGGATGCAGAATGGCAGTCAGTGAAGAGGAATCGGCATATCTGGAGGTCGAGAATGACATCGCAGTCGCTGGTGATGTGCGCATTGCCGTCATCGGAGTTGGCGGTGCCGGCTGCAGAGTGGCCTCTATGGTCTACAACAGCATGAGTCAGGCCAAGGTTATTGCGATCAATACTGACAAGGAAGCGCTCGCTCAGACGAGCGCAGATGTCCGCCTCTACATTTGTAAGGAGGTTACCAAGGGCGTCGGCACTCATGGCGACTATGTTCTTGGTAAGAAGTGTGCTCAAATCCATGACTCTGAGATTATGGCCACAGTTTCCGACTGCAGCACAGCAGTTATCGTCGCCGGAATGGGCGGCGGCACCGGCACCGGTGCGGCGGCAGTCGTAGCCGAGCTCTGCGACCGGGTCCACGTTAAGGTGGTGGCCATGGCAGTTATGCCTTTCAGTTTCGAATCCATGGAGCGTCAGCGTGCAGCAGCAGAGGGCTTCCGTCAGCTGCACGTCATCTGCAAGGATGTCATAAGGATCGAGAATGAGCGGATTCTGTCGGTGCCTGGTGTCGTTTCGCTGAATGATGCGATGGACCGGGTCAATGACAGCGTCGTGGCCTGCATCCGGTACGCAGTCGCCGATGCTGCCAAGATCGTCAAGAACGATATGACCCTCCGCATGAGAAAGACCAAGGAAGTTGTCCCGGTTCAGAATGCCGGTGATGGTTCCAACGTCGTTACTTCGGCAATCTTCCAGATTCAGCCGAACTGAGCGGGCGGTCATCCGTCTGCCATTATTCCATTGCAAGCCGGCGGCAATGCCTTTCGTCAGGCGAAGTACTCTTGGGGGCCCGGAAGAGAAATACTCTCGGGCATATTTTTAAAAAAAATTATTCAGGCCTTGGCCTGCTGCTGCATGGCCTCATAGCCGAGGTCAAAGGCCTTTTTATTGAGATCCTTGGATTTCTCCGGGACGGTTTCCAGCAGAACGGTCTTGAGTAGTTCCCGATCTAGCGGGAAGCCTTTGATCGCTGCCACTGCACCGATCATTACGGCGTTCGCAGCTACGGCCTTGCCTGCGGCGATGGCAATCTTGGTCGCTTCGATAGTCAGCAGATGGTCGTTCTCCGTCCGCACGGCCTTGACGAGGTCGTCGATGGCGGGATAGGTCTCGAAACCTGCCGCCACGTTGGCCGGGTAGACCGGATCCAGGTTCATCAGGATCGCGGTCTTGCGGCTTCCCAGAGTCAGGGACCGAACGGTCTCCACTGGTTCGAAGCTCATGATTAGGTCCGCGCCGCCGGTGGCCTCAAGCGGGCTGTAGACTTCGTCGCCGAAGCGCAGAGTAGACAGTACGCTGCCGCCGCGCTGGGCCATACCGTGGACTTCGCTCATCATGACTTTGAAGCCGGCGCGCATGGCTGTATTGCCTAGGACCATGGAGGCCAGAAGCACGCCCTGCCCGCCGACGCCGACGATCTGTACCGAATACTTCATTGTCTCACCCCGATGGCACCCTTGGGGCACACGTTCGCACACATGCCGCATCCGATGCATTGTGAAAGATCGGTCACGACCTTTCCGTCTTGCTTGATAAGCGCCGGGCAGGCGATCATGTTAAGGCAGGTGTAGCACCTGACACATTTGCTCTGATCTACCTCACAGGTCTTCTTTTCCAGCCGTTTCTCCTTCTTCAGAAGCAGCGGGCATGGGCACTTGGAGATGACGACGGCAACGCCGTCGAAGGCCAGTGCTTCCTTCATGACCGCGATGCACGACTTGACGTCATACGGGTTCACGGTGCGGATGAACTGTACGCCGAGACCTTTGACGACGTTTTCGACATCTACGGGCGAGGTGTCTATGCCGCCGAAGTGCCGGCCGGTGCCTGGGTTGGGCTGGTGGCCGGTCATGGCTGTTGTCCGGTTGTCCAATATGACCATTACGATGCTATGGTGGTTGAACAGCGCCGAGGTCAGCGGCGGGACTCCGGCGTGGAAAAAGGTAGAGTCACCTATGAAGGCGATGGGCTTTTGGTCGGTGACCTGGGCGAATCCGCCAGCAGCTCCGGCGCCGCCGCCCATGCAGATAATGAAGTCGGCAGTGCGGAACGGCGGTTGGACACCAAGCGTGTAGCAACCGATGTCCGAGCAGTAGACGACCGGCATATTGCCGACCGCCCGTTTGGTCGCGGCGTACATGCCCCGATGGGGGCAGCCAGCGCAGAGCGACGGGGCCCGGCCTGGCAGTGCGAGCGTCGGTTTGGGCATCTGGACCGGCGCCGGCTTTACCTTGACCAGTGCGCTGAGCCGCTGCATGGTGTCGGGCGAGTACTCCCACTCACGCGGGAGGGTGCCGTCGCGTTTGCCGTGAATCGGTACGAGCAGACGCTGCTGGGCGCAGATGCGGAGCACCTGGTCTTCCAGGTAAGGCTCTAGTTCCTCAACGACGATGACGTACCGTTTTCCGCGGACGAAGTCGGCGATCTTCTTCTCTGGCACCGGATTGGTGAAGCCGAGTTTGAGTATTGCGGTGCCGCCGGTGAACTCTTTGACGTAATTGTAGGAGACGCCGGAGGTAATGATGCCGATATCGCCGGTACCTTCGACGCGATTCAGCGGGGAGACTTCGGAAAGCGCCAGAGCCTGCCTGTTCATCTCCAGAAGCCGGAGCCGGTTCTTAACGGCGAAGGCAGGGATGTTGACAAAGCGCTGATCGTCCTTGTCGAAATGCCCCTTCATCGGAGTGTCCGTGCGGAGGGCGCCGAACTTCACCACCGCCCGGGCGTGGTTGATTCTGGTCGTGGTGCGGTATAGCACCGGGAGACTCAGTTTCTCCGACACTTCGTAGGCCGCGGCGATGAAGTCCTTTGCCTCCTGCGGGTTGGACGGTTCGATCATCGGGATGAGCGCCAGGGTGGCATAGTACCGATTGTCCTGCTCGTTCTGAGAGCTGTGCGCGGACGGGTCGTCCGCGGACATGACCAGCATACCGGCCCGGACTCCGGCATAAGCCAGAGTCATCAGCGGATCGGCGGCGACGTTAAGGCCGACGTGCTTCATAAAGACGAAGGAGCGAACGCCGGAGGAGGCGGCCGCGGCCGAGACCTCGACTGCGGTCTTCTCGTTGGACGAGAACTCGAAATACATACCGGCCTTGTCCGACAGCTCCTCGAGGAGGTTGCCCACCTCCGACGAGGGCGTGCCCGGATACGTGGAAGCGAACCGAACCCCGGCCTCAAAGAGGCCGCGGGTGATGGCCTCGTTCCCGAGGAGGAGCTCTTGTGCGCTGTTTCCCAGCAGATCTGCCATTTAGAATACCTCAGATGGGACGGATATCGACACGTCGTTTAATTGGGTTTCGTAATAGAACGTACGGCAGAGGGAAAGGATAATAACAAACGAAAGCCTAGGTGCGAAGCGCGCAGGGGTAGCCAAGCTAGGAAACGGCGCAGGACTTAGGATCCTGTCTCTAGCAGTTCAGGGGTTCAAATCCCCTCCCCTGCACTTTTTTTGTTCTGGTTTCTTATCGCAGTTAATCAACGAATCAATTTAGTGACAGTGTTGGTAAATTAAGTGTTTCTTGAAGAACGAAGTGATCGTGGGCAATCTGCGCATTTGTAGAAATCACACTTCGGTAAATTCATGATAATGATTCGACTGGGTTCAGGGCCTATTTCCAATTGCAGCCTATTGAATTTGGTATCGCCTTTGTTTGGTGGCCCCTATATAGCACGGACGAACGTTTGAATACTGCTTTTCCCATATCACACGCATTGTCATGACATCGTGCAGATGTGAGGCTGATGTGCTGAACATCAAATTTTTCACTGAGTTTCAGAGACATTACCTCATCGACTTGCAAGCCAGTTTACATTTGCTCTTTAAGATGAGCGAGGAGTCCACATGCCATTGTGCCGTCTGTGAGATTGTAAACGGCGGCAGTTTTTGCACGGTGGCCTCTGACGACATGGGCTGCTGCATTTATCTGGCACCGCAGGGCGGCTTCATCGCATTCGGATGGATCAAAGACAGGATGATGATGGCTGTGGATTGCAAAAACGGCACCCTGTCCATAATCTTCAAGAACGAAAGGATTGACGACGATAATGGAGGTTTGAGACAATGAAGACGGTTCAGAATCCTCTTATTGCATACTGCGGACTCGACTGTGCAAATTGTGATGCCCGTCGGGCCACTGTGAGTGGTGACGAGACCTTGCGGGTGCGGACTGCGCAGTGCTGGAGTGAATTGAATCATGTGCCAATCACGCCAGAGATGATCAATTGTTTGGGCTGTCGGACGGTCGGTCCGAAGACTGTTTACTGTGAATCAATGTGTCCAATCAGACAATGTGCGCGGAGCAGAGAACTGGAAACATGCGGTGATTGTCCGGAGATGGAATGTTGTTCTAAACTCGCCCCGATTCGCGACAGTAACCCAGAGGCTCGGGCCAATCTCAATCCTTCGCGCTGAGAGCCAATGTGTTCCGCATCATGCGATTCAGGTTATCAGTCCAGGCGCTACTCCGCATTTCCTTCTCTCCGTCCTTGAAGTTCGGGAGGATCTTCTCTTCAAGCTCGTTGAAATCGATGATAGTCATTATATCGAAGTGTGATGAACGTTCTGCGTTTATATTGGTCTTGCTCAGGAATATTATTACTTCCCAAATACAATGAGGAGGGTCATGAGACGGGTGGTCATTATCTCCATTGCAGCTGTCTCGCTGTTGTTGGCTGTGTCTGTCGGAGCTTTCGTTTATCAGGAGATGAACGATGCGCAGGGCCAGGACGATAACAGCGATCACACCACAGCCTATTACGACAATTTTGTTTATCCTGGAATGCCAGCAGTCATCCTCAGTTCCGGCAATCAGTACAAAGCAATCGAGAGCGCTTTGGTCGGATATACGGACGCAATCAAGGTGACTACAGATGCCGCCGACGTAACGGCAGGTGCTATCGTTTACATCTGTGACGATTGGGTTGTCAGCTATGGAACGCTGGCAGCGACCGCAGTGATCAACGGTTCCAGCGAGGGTGGCTATGCTGTGATTTCATCCAACGTGGCAGCGATAAAAGCGGTCGAGTCGTCGGTGAGTTGGAATGATTCGGCAATTTTCAACTGTTACTGCCAGATCGGCGGAATCACTCGGTGCTTCGGTATAGAGTGCGAAAGCTACCAGACGGCCGTTCAGGCTTGTTATAACTGGGCAGCTGAAAGTCTCAACCTGGGAAAGCCGTTGGTCTGAGCGGTATAGGGAACGGTAAATAGACGCAAGCCGTCCCTTCCGTCATGGCATTCGACGGCAGGGCCAACATCGTGGAGATCAATGTTGACAGCAAGACGGTCATCTTCGATCCCTACATCCGCAAGAAGATCTCGGGCACCAAGCTCGGTCCCATCCTTGGTATGAGCGACCTCGTCTCCCCTTTCAAGGTTGCCTGCGAGCTGGCCGGTCTCTATCCTGGTGACAAGGCGAACAAGTACATCGATGCCGGCAACATCCTGGAGCCAGTCATCCGCAATTACGTTCGCCAGCACGCCGCAGATCTTCTTCCATCAGCGCTGGGAGTGGCGGACTCCACATTAGTCATAGTGGAGGAGCCGGTGGCGAAGGAGACCTGCGGATACGACCATTTCCATGACAACAGAGTCTTTGGTGGGCTGGTAGACGGCTATCTGGCCTACGACGGGAATAGGCAGGCTATCCTGGAGATCAAGACGGCGCACGACAAAGGGCGGTGGTTGGACGCGGACGGGCAGGTTTCCATCGTTCCCGAATCTTACATGATGCAGGCGGGCCTGTATGCTCAATTGTCCGGTCTCAACCGGATTGTCTTCGCTGTTGCTTTCCTGGAGGACGACGATTACGCTCGTCCAGGCACTTGGATACCGACGCCGGCGAACACCTTCTTGGTGCCGAAGGTCCGGCCGAACATGACTAAGCCAATGGCTGATGCCGAGCAGTGGTACCACGACTATATCGACACCGGTGAAACGCCTGTCTGGACGGAGGCCGATGCCGAGGTCCTTAAATACCTCCGGGCCTACAAGCCGGGTCAGCCCCAGCATCGGCCAGGTCACAACAGCTTCCGGCGGCACTGAAGCCGGAAAAGAGCAAGAAAGCAAATTCTCCCGCAGATCAAAAATCAGGGGGGGTCGGGACATAAGTCCGGCCCCCATTTTTTTTCAATTCAACAGATGCAGAATATCGTACTTGTAGACTTTTTCCGGACAGGCATACTGACAGCGATAGCAGGCCGTTCCAAGACAATCCTTTGTCTCCACAATGATGGTCTTGTCCGGTTCTACTGTGAGTGCATGCTCGGGGCATTCCTTCTGACACTTCTTGCAACCGGTGCAGCCAGGCATTTTCCCGACCAGCTGGGTGCCAATGTCGTGGATGATGTGCAGGCCTCCGGCGCCCAAGACTGGAATGTCACGTATGACCATACGATGTACCTGAGCGTCACCATGGGGCTTGGGCAGTGCTTGGATTCCGACCAATGCATTGTTTGCGTTGTACATGTCTATCGACATTCCTTCGTCCCAGTAGGCCAGCTCCTGGACGTAGATCTGTTCGAAAGTTTTGTCCTCGGCGAACATGATGTGGTTTGCCCGGATGCCGTTGGCCGTGGTCTGAAGGGTGTCCAGCAACTCGGGGTTGCGGAGTAGGTCAGTAGCCAGTGCCAGAGAGGTATTGCCCCATTGGTAAATCTCCTGCGAGGACGGCGGGATGAGCCCGACATCGCGTGCCTTCACTGCATCCACATAGGTGCCGGAGGCCCCGGCCATATACATCACCTGCATGTCTGCAAACTTGATACCGGCGTGTTCCAGAAGAGTGAAGTGTCCAGCGCGCATCGCGCCAATAGCCTTGGCCGCTTCGGAGATGTCATGGGAATCGATGTAGACGCCGTCCTGTAGGTTTAGGCGGCCTTCGTCGGTGTTCAGCTGACCTTTGTGCCAAAGATGCTCGTACTGGGATACGGCGACGGCGGCAACTACGCCAGTGCCGGTGATGCCTTTGGCTTTGCCGTGCATCGGTCCCTCTTCGGTGATCGTATTGAGACCGAAGTCCACCTTGTCGCCGGGTTGTGGGACAATCTGATCATCTAACACCATGCACCGCCATTGAAAATCATAGTCGAGGTCGCTGATGGCACCAGGTGCAGCTAGCATTCCGCAGACGATGGACTGGCCCTCCATGGCCGGCCCTGCCGCTGCCGAGCCTGTGTAGATGTCGTCGCCGACCTTCAGTGCCATCTCGGCATTGGTTCCATAGTCGGTGACCATGCAGTTCTTTTTCTGCTCCAGGAAGCCTGACTTGTACATCATGGCCAAGGCGTCGGCGCCGATTTCATGGCGGATAGCTGGCGGCACATACAGTTCGGCGCTGTCTGATACATCCACGCCAACGTCGACGGCTGCAAACACGCCTGCGTCCCTTTTCTGCTCTTTGATGCCGCGCGCCTTCTTGGCATTTGCACCGGCGAAAGCCAGATCGTCAACCGGGATGCCTTGGAACAGTGACAGCTGTATCGGGTTGCCGCAGATGCTGACCCGTTCGACCTGGTGCAAATCGATGCCCAGCGTCCGAATCACCTTGTTGACCGTGTCCATGACGATCTTGTGTGCGATCTCGTTGCCGACATTGATGCAGAATGTAAGGTGATCCATCACATTCGCGCCCGGTAGTGGATGACATTCGGTCACCGATGTGGAGAGGATTTTCCCGTCGCTGAGGTCAACTGCGTGCGCGCGTATTCCGCTCGTTCCCATATCCAATGAAATGCCGTAACCCATGTTTTTTCCTCCAAGTTGTTTGCAGATAGCGTCTTTTTGCTGTTGCTGTAATCGACAACGATCTTCATGGCTTTAAAAGAGTAGTGTTAACGGATTGTAGTTTGATAGACCATGGATGTAACTAGTCCAATTTTTGTATTCAGTAAGTATGCATAAAGACCGAGAAAATATACTCTAAAATTATAAAAACACCGTAATTAACATACTTTGTTAAAATTTAGTATTTAAAAAATTCTATACTTTAGTTGTATCAAAATTGTAACATATTTAAATATTATCATGTATGGATAATGCAAGGACATATCATCCATCCATAATAAGTTAATTATATTGATAAACGGAATTCCATTATCAACCGCGAAAAGCGGTCGTTTCGGAGGAATAGGAATGATAAGTTGCGAAGGTGTGGATTTCACAAAAATCCTGAACCGCTATGATCTGAAGCTTCAGAACGAGATGACGCCTGAAGCCGCCGCCAAGAAAATGTTGCCGACAGATCTGGTTTTCAAAGAGATTGCAGAGTGTGTCCTCTATATGAAAATCAAAGAAATCGGGCCTGTCGTCACCAAAGCCCTGGCTGTAAAGAAGCCGCTTGACATCATAAACGATGGACTCGTGAGCGGTATGGACATCGTTGCTAAGCTGTATGCAGAGCACGTCTACTATCTGCCTGAGATCATGATGGCTGCCAAGACCATGGAATTCGGCATTGCTATTGCCCAGAAGCAGATTCCGGGCGGACGCGTTACGAAAGGCACCGTCGTCATGCATGCTGCTGAGGGCGACCCGCACGACATTGGCAAGAACATCGCGGCTGTTATGATGAGGGCCGCCGGATACACTGTCATCGACCTCGGTCGTGATGTCGCAATCAAAGACTTCGTTGATGAGATGATCAAGTCCAAGCCGCTCTTCGGCAGCGGTACTGCACTCATGACCACAACCATGTCCGCCTTCCCGGCGGAGGCTAAGCTAATGAAGGAGGCCGGACTCACGATGCCTCTGATGGGTTGCGGTGGCGCTGTCAACCGGGACTACGCCAACTCGTATGACCTCGGGATTTACTCGAAGAAAGCCCCGCAGACTCCGCTTATTGCCCAGAAGCTCCTCGAAGGATACGACTGGAAGAAAATAAGGGAAGAGTGGGATTCGATTGTCGGAGGTGCTTGAGATGTCTGTCACCAGATACACAAAAATGGCTTACGACTCGGCGGACGAGATGACGTTCGGTCGGGCTAAATACCCCGTTTCATACGGGTTCGGTATTAAGATCGGCGCCGGCTATGTGATCCCCGAGATCAACTACGCGCCGAGGCCGGGCACTGAGAAGGATCCGGCCAGACTGAGAAAGGAATACGTCGACTACATCACGACGGACTGCCTGAATCGTGCAGTCACCGCTGGCTTCCCGAACCTCCAGCTTGAGACCGAGTGGGTCTCTCAGATGAACCAGGAGAAGCTCTCCGCACCTGTCGTTGCCGGTCAGAAAGAGGTCTGCGAGAAGTTCCACGAGGAGTATGGCATCAACTGTGCTGTGCGCCAGACTATCCCCGACCAGCGTGAGGCCGACCGCGGCCTGCGCCCAGGCATGGACGGACTCCACGCTTACCCGGAGAAGTTCTTCGAGTGCTGCGAGATCGCCTGCGAGAACGGCGCAGACAATCTGTCAGTCGAGTCTGTCGGCGGCAAAGAGTTCGCTGACTACGCTGTCACGAACGGCGATATCGTCGCCTTCCTGTTCGGTGTCGGCTATCTGGGCTCCATCGATATGACGTACATCTGGCAAGAGATGGTTAACATCGCGAAGAAGAACCGGACTACCCCCGGTGGCGATACCGACTGCTCCGGCGCGAATGTAGCTATGTTCATGGCGGGTGGCTTCCTGGACAACGATGTCCAGCGGACCTTCTCGGCTATCGCTCGGTGCATCGCTGCGGCGCGCACTGTAGTTGCCTGGGAATGCGGCGCGCAGGGTCCGGACAAGGACTGCGGCTACGAGGGCCCCATCTGCAAGGCTATCGGCGGCAAGCCAGCGGCGCAGGAAGGTAAGAACTGTCAGTGTGCCCACTGCGATCTTCAGGGTAACCTGATTGCTCAGTGCTGCGATCTATGGTCCAACGAATCGGTCGAGTACCACCCTGAGTTCGGTGGTACCTCCGTCCAGTGCTGGCTGGGTAGCCTCGGCTACGAGTGCTCCCTGATGAACACTGCACTTCAGACCCACCAGGAGAAGACTCTCCGCGACCTGTACATGCTCTCAGACCGCACCCGCGGTCCGGAGGCCTATGTCCTAGCCTACGACCATGCTTACGAGATCGGCAAGGCCATTGCAGACAACGGTAGCAACCTCTACCTCCGCTCCAAAGCGGCGGCGGAGAAAGCTATCGAGATCCTTAACCGCGGCTACAACAGCAAGGAGCTGCCTCTGACCAAGAAGCAGTACGATGTGCTGAAGGACGCCGAGAAGAAGATTTCGGCCCTCCCGACCGAGGAAGACAAGTTCGTCGAGGAGTGCGTCAAGAAGTACACCGGTCTCGTTCCGAACTTCAACATGAAGAACTACGGCCTCTGATCGGGTAACAGCGATCGACACCAACTGCACCCCAAACCACTTACGGCCGGCCCTACCCGCCCGGCCGTGCTCTCTCTTCTTCTTTCACAATTGGGTTTCCAGCCCGCCGGCCGTCCGGGAAGCGGCCGGCTACAGTTATTCTACCGTTCGGTTCGCCGGTGGTCTTTTCTTGTTACCGAGATCACATCTTCTTGTGACAGACTGTTCTGATCGCAAGAACCGGATCAAATAAAAAGAACAAAAATCGGGAATTGGGAAGTGGCCCGGTCATCCGGACCGGTCTTCTCACTCCTTTTTCTTACCAAAATGTTTCTGCCAGAATGACGGCTTGTCCTGCTTTTCTTTTTCGGCCGCTTCTTCCTTGCGGCGGTCCTCGCAGGCTTTGCAGTGGCACTCATGATCATTGTCGTGATGGTGCTCATGGTGCTTGTCATCGCCGTCATGATCATCGTGGCAGTGACATTCATGGTCGTCATCATCGTCGTCCTCGATGACTTCGCCGTTCGGACCGTGGTGGTGATGGTGGTGGTGCATGCTGGTGGGGTCAAGCTGGTACTCGATGCCAGACTCCTCTACTGCGTCAATCATGATGTGCTGTAACTCGTGCTCGTCGACATCCAAGACAGCGCACATGAAGTTGAACTTTACGTGCTCTGTCGGGGCCATCGTGCCGTGGTGCTCGACGCCGTTGTCCATGTCGATGAGGTTCAGGGTGATTCCCTTGCCGTCTTCGGTGTAGACCGCCGCCTTGATGTGACCGAGCAGACAGCCCGACTCGCCCTGCACGTACCTGCCGACCTTCATAAGTGCGTCGGCCAGACGGGCCTCGGCGTCAGAGTTGAAGTTCTCGAAAGTGCCAGTCACTCCGACTGCTACGCCTCCGGCCTCCTCAATCGAGGATTTTTCATGTTCGTGGTCTTCGTGCGAGTCGCTCATCTCATCATCCCGTAGACTTTGTCCAGGTTGGTACCTTCTTTCACTGAGACTGGCATTATAGTCTTGTCCGGGAAGCGCTTGGCAAGCCAGTCAGTGGCAGTCTCAAGCTGGCCTGGGGTGGCCAGATCGCATTTGTTAATCAGGATGAAGTCAGAACCGGTCATCTGTCTGGTGAAGAATTCCTCCTTCTTTTTGATCAGATCGTTGAAACGCTGAATGTCGGCGATGCCAATGATATAGTCCGCATCTTCGTCTATGCATGAGATGTGGACGATGTCCTTTACCTTGTTCGGCAGGGCCAGACCGGTAGGTTCGATCATGATGATGTCGGGATCTAGATCATTCTTGATGTTCTGCAACGCTGTGGTCAGAGTGCCGGACAGTGTGCAGCATATGCAGCCTGATGGCAGTTCAATGGCGTCGTAGCCCTGAGCTTTCAGTGTGGCGCCGTCGACACCGATTTCGCCGGATTCGTTGACGACGATGGCGACCTTCTGCTTACGCTCACTGTACATCGAAGCGAGCCTCATAAGCAGGGACGTCTTGCCGCTGCCCAGGAAGCCGCCGAGGATATATACGTACATGAGCGACGCATAGGCTTGCGCTCGTATTTATTTTTTTTATATGTACGCGCGTGACGGCTGTTTACTGTTTAACTTATATCGCGACATAGAAGGACAAAGGTCTTAAGCGAAACAACGATGACAGGTAAATAACCCAGGCCGGGGATGGGACGGCGAGGGTACGGTCGAGAAGCAGATTACAGCAGATGCCCTCATTATGACGGGCGACCCGAAGCGGGCACTGCGTATGATGGCAGTCCCGATGCTCGTCTCGCTTGTCGTCGCGCAACTCAATACCCTTGTCGACACATTCTGGTGCTCCAGTCTCGGCTCTGTCTCCCTGGCGGCGGTAGGCGTGGTGGAGTCCATCTACCTGATCCTTTCCGGCATCGGAGCCGGTATCGGTGTCGGTGTTTCGGCTTCTCTGGCGGCGAAGGTCGCACGGCGTGACAAGAAAACTGGCGATGCCATCGCAACGCAGTCTGTCGTATTCATGACAGTCGTCGGCCTGCTCTGCACGCCAGTACTGATGGTCATTGGCAACCCTATCATTATGCTGGTGGGTGGCCAGGAAATCTATGATGATGCGGCTGCATACGCACTGCCGTACTATCTGGGTGCCGCCATTATAGTGCTCCAGGAGGTCTTCGCCGGCGTGCTTCGCGGCGAAGGAGCCTCGAAGAAGTCCATGGTGATCATGGTCATCGAGGCCATCCTGAATATCATCTTTGACCCGATTTTCACATTTGTATTCGGCTGGGGCATCCAGGGATTAGCCTGGGCAACTGTGGTGGCTATTGCAGTCTCGGTCATTCCGTTCATTTATTGGTATTTCATCAGGCCGCAACTGACCTACCTTGATATCCATCTGCGCCACTTCCGTTTCAACCGTCAGTATATCAGCGATTTCCTCTCCATCGGTATCCCGAAGGCAGTCGAACTCGATATCATGGCCTTTGTTAACTTTGCGTTGAACTTCTTCGTAGTCTGCTGCGGTGGAGCTTTTGGCTTAGCCGTCTACAGTACTGCATGGAAGTTCGTTGACCTGATTCTGGTGCCATCGGCAGCTATCGGCGGTGCACTGATTCCGATCTGCGCCGCAGCCTATGGGCGCTGCGATTTTGGCAAGGTACGGCTAACCTATCGGTATGCGATGGGCTGGACGTTGGCCATTACTGCCGTGCTGGCCGTCCTGGTCTATTTTGCGGCCGACTGGCTGATGGTACTCTTCACATACAGCAATGCTTCGGCAGATCTTCGCGAGCCGCTGGTCCATGCGACACGGATCTTCATGATTATCGGTATCCTTTACTCGGCCATCAATGTCTCTTCATCACTGATGCAGGCCATGCGCAAGTCAAACGGCTCAATGTGGAGCACTCTTATCCGTAATCTCACACTGATCATCGTTTTTGGAATCACTTGCCGTTACACTCTGGACACGATGTGGTGGGGCTTCGTTGCGGCCGAGGTCTTCGGCATGACGCTCATGGTCGGCTGGGCGGAGTATGCATACCGGCTCCGGCGGCGGGTTTACGGCCCCCAAACATCCTGAGGGGTGGTGCGCTAAGACGGGGAGAGTATTTCTATTCCTTCGTCAATAGTGCAATGCGCATTACGCAAGGGGTCCGATGACAGAGATTACAGAGGGAACCTGGTTTGCCTACCAGATGTCGGCAACACAGTCCGGCAGGCCGAAGAACGAGGTCACCATCGAAAGATACACGATCACGAAAATCAACGGCAGTCAGTGTACCGTCGTCAAGAACGTCAACGGCAAGGACGTCGAGACCCTCCAGACCTCGGTAGAGGACGGATCCTGCATCTTCAGTCTGAACGGGCTTGAGAAGCGCGGGGCCGAGAACATGAGCACGGCTTTCGGCCATATGTATGTTAATATCTATGAGGTTGAGCGCTGCGGTGGATCGGAGCGGGTCTTTTTAGGAAAGGACAACATAGTTTTCCGTGACATCCGCACCCAGATGTGGTCCGGCGGTGTCCTGTACACCGAGACCAGAGAGCTGAGCTGGACCAGCATGAAGCTGTGAGCTGGCGGTTTTTTTTATAAATACTCAGCGGTCGTTCGACGGCCGCATTTAAAAAAAGAGTGCGGGGGATTAACCCCCGTGTAACCATACGCTCAGTGCGTATGATCGTCGACTTCTCCCGCATCCCATACCGTGATGCCGCTGGTATCGAGGCCTTCCTTCGCGAGACAGCTCGTGGTAAACTTCGGGGTTTCGATGCCGCTGTGCTTCTGCCGCTCGTAATCCCGATATGCCGCAAAGGCGTATTTGGACAGAAGCAAGACGGCGACCATGTTCGCGATGCCCATGCAGGCCATGAATACGTCACATATGTCCCACATCAGTTGTAGCGGGATGACGCAGGATATGAAGACAATCGCGACCAGCAGAGACCGCAGACCGTAGACGTAGATCTTCTTATGAGACAGGAACTTTACGTTCGACTCGCTGATCGAGTAATAGCCGATTAGACTGCTGAACGCGAAGACGACCATGAATATCGACAGCAGGTAAGGTGCGCTTGCACCCAAGAAGCCCTCGCTCATAATGTACTGGACCAGCGGAGCCTTGGTCAGGCCGAGGCTGGCGATGGTGGAGTAGTCTGCGAAGGTCAGGATGACGAAGGCAGTCGCCGAGCAGACGACGATGGTATCGATAAGGACGCCGAGCGACTGGATGAGACCCTGTTTTACCGGGTGATCGACTGCTGAAGCAGAGGAGACGTTTGGAATCGAACCGATGCCGGCCTCGTTGGAGAACACGCCCCGCCGCAGGCCGGTGAGGATTACGGTGCCGATGCCGCCGGCCACGAAGGATTCGGGGCTGAAGGCGTCAACGAAGATCACCTGAATGGCTTCCGGAATCATGCTGTAGTTGATGAGGATCGAGATGAGGCAGAGCGCAAGCCAGCAGAGCGCCATGGCCGGCACCATGTAATAAGATGCCTTGGCAACCCGTTTGATGCCGCCGAATATAATGACGGCGGCGATGGCAGTCAGCAGCACGGCGAAGAAATACTCGTTGCCGTTGAAGATGAAGGCGGCCTTGAAGGCGTCACTGGCGCTGCCAGCCTGTACGCCTACAAAGCCGATGCCGTAGGTGATGATGGTCAGCAGGGCGACGAAGATCGCATAGGTGTGCTTCTTAAGTCCGTTTTTAATATAGTAGGCCGGACCGCCGATGAACATGCCGTGCTCGTCCTTTTTCTCCTTGAAGATCTGACCGAGCGTGCATTCCATAAATGAGGAGGCAGCGCCGATTATGGCGAAAATCCACATCCAGAAGATCGCACCAGGGCCACCGATAACGATGGCGGCAGCGACACCGGCGATGTTACCGATTCCGATCCGGGTACCGAGGCCGATGCAGAACGCTTCAAAGGAGGAGATCGACATTCCCTTCTTGCTCTTCTCACCACTGAAGGCCAGCCGATTTTCCTCACCTAGATGGGTGAGCTGCATGCCCTTCAATTTGATCGTAAAAAGAATCCCGATTCCAATCAGGAAGACAAAAGCAATGTACCAGACGTTCACGTCGATGACATTGTTAACAAAGGTATCCGCATCGTCAAGGAAACTAATGGTTTCACAACCCAAATATAAAGTTACGGATGTAACTCTAATCTAAATGCATTTCGAAAGAAAACTGGCTGATGGATTGTAAGCAGTGTAGTCGCTTACGTTCATGCACCCTAGCCTATTCAGTCGGAGAAGACGACACTCAAGCATCTCAAACGATTTCTTATCGTGGCCGTATGATGGATGTTGATATGTTGTCAGAGTCTGTCTGGTGATCAGGAAATACGGTTTTCTGTTTACCGTGAAACGACTGGTGTTCTTGAGTACGGCGACAATTGCGTAATCGATTGACTGATGCTGATTCTCATCTCGATTGAAAGCTAAGGGCATGAGACCTGCTAGGTTGTTTCGAGCGATGGTCCTGCTGACAACCTGGCCGAACCAGACGGCAATTCAATATGTCAATAATAGGGCGGTCGCGGACATGAAGCCATTGATGCAGAACACACGATTGCCACTGCATTGCCAAACAACTGGCTGTATAGATTTTCAGGTGGAAAATAAAGAGAGAGGGTGGCGGGGACAGGACCCCGCCGAATAGTTTCAGCTGCCGAGATTGGCCTTGTCGACGGCCTTGTCAATCTCGGTGCGCAAGCTTTGTGGCAGACCCTTGATGCCGCCAACTAGGAAGCCACGGACGATCATGCTGACCGCGTTGTCCTGAGTGAGACCGCGGGACATAAGATATTCAATCTGGTCCTGGGCGATCTTACCGACGGCGGCCTCGTGAGTCATCTCGACGTCGGCGAAGTGCGCCTCCAGTTCGGGAATGGCCTCGGTCACGCCGCCGTCCTTCTGGACGATGCTGCGGCATTCAAGATGGGCCTTGATGCCGGGCGCATTGCCGACCAGCCGGCCGCGGGCGACCATCTTGCCGCCGTAGGTGATGTTCCGGGAAAGAATTTCGGCATTGGTTCCCCTGGCGTTGAGCATGGCGCAACCGCCGGTGTCAATGTCAGAGTTCTCATGCGCGATGCACATGGTGTTGAAGCTGCATGAGGCACCCTCGCCGTTAAGGAAGGCAGTAGGGAACGACTGCACTGTGCCGACCGGATCCAGCACGACGTAGTTATTTACGTAGCGGGCATTCTTTCCTATCATTACGTTGGTCCGGGGCCGAACGGCCGTATGGTCGTTCCAGCTATGGATCATGGAAAATGAAAGGGAGGCGTTGTCGCCGATATACATCTCCGAGACACCGACGTGCAGCGCTTCGTTGGCGCCGTGGACTGTGGTGCAGCCGGTGATGATCTCCATCGAGGCGTCATGGTCGACCACGATGATGTTGTGGAGATTCTGGATTCCCTGGTGCTTGCCCAACATCATACAGGTTTGAACCGGGTACTTCAGGTGGTAGCCGGGTTTTATGTACAGGAAGTATCCGTCGGAGTCCTCAAGATATGTCTTGGCAGTGTACTTGTCCTTGGTGGGATCCAGCGCCTTCCAGTTGTACTGGCGGGCCCATTCGAACTTCTGGAGCGCCTGCTTGGTGTCCATGATGATGAGTCCGTCCTGCGCCCGATTGGAGCAGTGGCTCATGCCGTTGTCGATGAACAGGATGGTGCCGTCCCGATGGCTGTCGTCGGCAGTGACGCCGACGTTCTCCATCCGCTTCGCCAGATCATCGGGGGTGTCCTGCAGTTTTTCGATCTGCTCGGGTTTCCGCTCGCCCTCGGCGAACTTGTTCATATCGATGTCTGGCCCAAAGGCCGCAGCCTTTCCGAGGGCCTGCTTCACTGAATCTTGACGATCGTCTGACATGACTTGCAGTCTCCGTAGCCGTTTTCCTTGATGTCCTTGAGCAGGTCGGCCGGACGGCCGGTACAGCGGATTTGGCCATCAATGAGGATGTAGGCCTTGTCTGCGCCGATGTAGTCCAGAATCTGTCCGGTGTGGGTGATGACCAGTGCCGAAACCCGCTTGTGCTTGTCCGCGCCGCAGTGTGTATCGCCGTAGATAAGCTCGTGTACTTTCCGGCCGATGAGGCCGATGTTCTCCAGATCGACGCCCGACTCAGGTTCGTCGAGCATGACGAAGTCCGGGGCCTGAGCAGCGAGCTGAAGGAGTTCGGACCGCTTGATCTCGCCGCCAGAAAATCCGACGTTGACGTCGCGGTCCAGGAAGTCCTCCATCTTGAACTCGGTCTCCTGGCCAGTCTTACCGTGACCGTTAGCCGCGGTGACTTTTACCAGATCGCCCAGCTTCACGCCGGTGACGTTCGGCGGCCGTTGCATCATCATGCCGATACCCAGACGGGCGCGCTCGTCGACAGTCTTGTGCGTGATGTCCTGATCCTTGAAGATGATGTGTCCGGCGGTAATTTTCATTTGTCCGTAGCCCATTATGGAAGCGAGTAGCGTCGATTTGCCAGAGCCGTTGGGTCCGAAGAGGATGCAGGTCTCGCCCTCTTCCATACTGAATGAGACGCCCTTCAGAATCTCCCTGTCACCGGCCGTCACATGCAGGTCTTTGATCTCGAGAAACGACATTATCACCCATATCAGCGACTTAATAATTAAGGATTAACTAATTCATCTCTTTTCGCTCAGGTCTTCGCTGTCATTCGGGCCTGCTCGTGAGCGCTGAGGAGGTAGAACGGAACTGCTGCCAACTGCGTGATGAGGCAGAAAGCAATCATCACATTTAGGTCCAGGTCGTAGAGCCAGCCTGAGAACCAGCTGCCGAGGAACCAGAAGATGCCGAATGAGGTCTCGAAGATGCCGAAACCTGAGGACCGGTTCTTCTTGGGCACGATGGTGGTGACGGCGGACTTGAGCACGGACTCCTGGGCGCCCATGCCGATGCCCCAGAGCGCAACGCCAAGCAGGAGTAGCGGGAAGCTGTGCGTTCCGAAGATCAGCCAAACGAACGGTGCAGCGATGACAGTCGGGACGACGAGCGTCTTGAGCCCCCATTTATCATAGAGCCAGCCGCAGCAGAGAGCTGCGACGGCATCGATGCCCATTGCGGCTGCGTAAATCAGCGTGACATTCTCGCCCGAGACCAGGCCGCTGCGCAGGATGTGCATGGTTATAAGTGGGAAGTCCAGAAAGCCGGCGGCGAAGATGCTGATGCCGATGATATAGAGGATGAACGTCCGGTTCAGCCGGAACGGCGCTTCGTCTTTTACATCGGGTTCGAAATCCTCGGGATGCGGGAACTGATGCTTGGCGAAGAAAAGCAGCAGGATGGTTATTACAGCAGGTACCGCCAAGACGGCGAAGCATACCTGATAGGTGGAGAACAGGTTTTTTGTCCCCTGATATACCAGGATGACGTAGAGAATGATCGGACCCAGGAAGGCACCGAGCTGGTCGAGAAACTCCTGGAGGGCAAAGCTCTTACCGGCGCCTGCCTGCTTGGCGGCGAAGGACATCAAGGTATCCTTTGCCGGCTTTTTGACGGCTTTGCCCACCCGCTCCATGATCACGAAGAAGCAGGCCAGGAGCCAGCCGTTCTCCGGGACGAGAGCCAGTAGCGGCACGAAGACTAGGTCGAGGATGTATCCAGCGATACACAGAGTCCAATACCTGTGAGTGCGGTCGGCTATGTAGCCGGTTATAAGACGCAGCGAATAGCCCAGGCACATGCCAAGGCCGGAGACGAAGCCAATGGCAGTGGCACTGGCTCCGGCCAGACTGAGGAAGGCTCCGAGAATGCTGTTCGCACTCTCATGCGTCATGTCGGAGAACATGCTCACAATGCCCATCAGCACGACGAATGCCATGGCGCTGCCGGCGGCGAACTGAAAGTGCTTCGTTTTATTACCTGGTTTTATCAACTAGGATAACGATATTTATCAGTAGTTGCCGAAATTATTCCCTTCAGACTTTTTTTTAAATCTAATCGCTGCTATCTTATGATGACATGCATGAAGGGTGACTGCATTCGGGGCGAATCAGCGGCTAACATCGAAGAATTGCTGGGACCGATTGGGGTCGGACGGATCCTGCTCGGCCGTCGGCGGCTGCCAAAGGAAGTACTGCTCGATATAGTGGCAGCGAAGATTGCCGTTAAGTGGCCATCGGCAGTCTTCTGGTCAGTACATGGTTCTTCAGCCGGAAAACTGACAGATATGCTTGCCGTGCATCCGCAGCAGGATGTCTAGGTGGTCATCCTAGTCTATGATATGTTTGCCTTTCTGAGTCTGGAGGACGAAATGATGGCGTTGATGCCTGAAGTTATCGTTTTCGGAGCCCAGGAGATCTGCCACCAGGTTCCGGCAGTCATACGTCTTCACTGACAGCAAGCTAAATCCGTCTGCAGGCATATGCACTCTCCATGAACAAACTGCGCGAGATCTACTTCGCGGGCGGATGCTTCTGGGGCACCGAGCACCTGATGCAGGCTGTCGTTGGAGTTACATCGACAGAGGTCGGTTTCGCCAACGGCGATCCACAATTGCATCCCAGTTACGAAGAAGTCTGCCGGCGGCAGACCGGTTATCGGGAGACCGTACATGTCATCTATGATCCAGCTCAGGTCAGTCTCGATTATCTAGTCTACGTCTTTTTCGCATCGATAAACCCGACACTCCAGAACAGGCAGGGGAACGACTGCGGGCCGCAGTATCAGGCTGGAATCTTCTGGGTTGATGAAACTTCTGCGGAGACGGTGCGTCGCATAGGGGCGGTTGAGGCTCGCCGCCATCAGCCGTTCTGCGTGCTTCTGGAGCCGCTGTCTGTCTTCCACCGGGCGGAAGAATGTCATCAGCAGTATCTGGATAAGAATCCACACGGTTATTGTCATATAGACCCGGACCTATTTACGCAGGTGGCGGCCCGCAGTTTCGATCCTGCCGCCTACGTCCGGCCGACCGATGATGCGATCAAGGAACAGCTCACCGCCGGGCAGTATGCAATCACGCAGGAGGCTGCCACCGAGCCTCCGTTCGAGAACGAATATGACGGCGAGTATCGTCGCGGAATCTTCGTGGACAGGATTACTGGCGAGCCGCTTTTCTATTCGTCCGACAAATACAACAGTCATTGCGGTTGGCCGGCATTTGCGAAGCCTCTCGATCCTAACGCTTTAGTGTATCGCGAGGACCATCAATTGCCGCTCACCCGCACTGAGGTCCGTAGCCGGGTCGGGGATTCCCATCTCGGTCACGTCTTTTACGGCGACCGGTCATCGCCGACCGGTGCTCGTTATTGTATTAACAGTGCCGCACTGCGTTTTATTCCATATGAGGAGATGGACAAAGCAGGATACGGTCATCTGAAGGCTGGTGTCGGTCCGAAGCGCGAGCAATGGTGAGCTCAGACCTTCGGCTCGGCGAGTACGTAAGCGGCGTAGGAGCAGCTTGCGGTCACCCGTAGCCCTTCCTGGTGTGCGAAGTCGAGTGTCGCATCGATCAATTGGCGGCCGATGCCTTGGCCACGCAGTGCCGGGTCGACGACTGTATGCTGGATATCTAGCATTCCGTCGTTAATTTCATAGGTGAGATAGCCGGCCTCGCGGTCATCACGGCGAGCGGAGAAGCGGGCTGCACACCGTTGATGCACAATCTCAGTCTTCATAGTAACACATCGTATTGGCACGGATAATGTTTTGCTGGCCGACAGTTTTTGGCTGAGGTGTGGATTGTCGCTCATTTCTGCTGGTGCGCGACGGGTTGTGCGAGCACCACTGCAGTTCACATCAGCTGTATGGTGCGATGCAGACAGCATGCGGCGCCTGACGGCAACATGAATCATGATGCGCCGCAGGGCGATCAGTTAACTTTGGTCGCCGTTGAAATTTTACGGTGGCATTTGTACTCATAGCGATTTTTTTTCAGATATCATGCACAAAGCATTTATTTACACGCTGGTCAAACCGCCGGTAGCTCGATAACCTGGCATCGGTCAATGCGATTAATGGTCAGTCTAAAACTGAGACGGCATTCACCGGATGGGCGGTGAGAAAAACGCTGGCCGCCAAATGGCGGCCAGACAAAAAAAAATCATTCGAAAGTAGCGGAAATGTTGCGCTTGAGCCCGAAACCTGCCACGGCCTCTGTTGCTTTCAACATGGCGCAGGGTACGATGCAGGCGGCGTGCGGGATGCACTTGCCGGCGGTGGTGTAGACCTGAGTCTGATTGATGGGGGTGGCTATCTCGTTCAATGGGATGACAGTTCCGACCTCGGCTACGAGCTTCTTCACATGCGGACAGGTGGTTTCCACCGAGAAGGTGACATTTCCCTCCTCATCCATCTTGGCCACTATGACGGCATTCATTCCGCATACTCCCGAAACGACATCGATTTTGCAGTCGGCCATAGCAATCACTGATTTCAGATTGAATGGTGGTCAGGATATATAAGGTCAGACGGCTGGTCTCACTGTTTCTGGCCTTGTCTGGCAACAGCTTCGGCCTTTGCGGCAATGGCTGTCTGGTCGCCCAGGTAGCGGTGGGAGACGGCATTCAGGTCGTCGTCTAATTCATACAGAAGCGGGACGCCGGTGGGTATGTTTAATTCGGTAATGGCCTCATCGCTCATGCCGTCCAGATGCTTGACCAGCGCCCGCAGCGAGTTGCCGTGGGCTATGACCACTACACGCTTACCGGCAGCGATGTCGCGGGCGATGGCGCACTCATAAAACGGTATTGCCCGAGCAACGGTATCGGCCAGGCTCTCAGTGAGCGGATGGCCGGCAGCGGGAGTGTTCTGATAGCGCGTTTCACGGATGGGACAGCGGGCATCGTCGGAAGCCAGCGCCGGCGGCCGTACTGCGTATGACCGACGCCAGATCTTGACCTGCTCCTCGCCGTACTTAGCGGCAGTCTCAGTCTTGTTCAGACCCTGTAGCGCGCCGTAGTGGCGTTCGTTAAGCCGCCACGATTTCTCAACAGGGATCCATTCCAGGTCCATTGCGCCAAGCACTGCGTCAGCTGTGTGGAGGGCACGTTTCAGAAATGAAGAATAGCAAACATCGAAGATATAGCCTTCGTCGTGCAGAATTTCACCTGCACTACGCGCTTCATTCCATCCCTTAGCGGACAAGTCGACATCGGTCCATCCTGTGAAGAGGTTCTTCTGGTTCCACTCGCTCTCTCCGTGCCTGATCAATACCAGCTGCTTCATGCGACTGCCGTCCGCGGCTCCGCAAAGGAGCCTGACAAATAGTGATAGTGCGTCCACCGTTTTATGGTTATCCTGCGGCTTTTCGCCATAATCTGAAATACCGCTACAAGATACATCCTACTGATAATTATGGAAACCGAAGCCATGCTGTTCCTCGCTATCCTGGTCGTCTTCGCGGTGCTGATCTGCGTCTTCAGCGGCGTGAAAATCATCCAGCCATACGAGCAAGCCATATACATGCGGCTAGGCAAGTACGTTCGGGTTCTCAACCAGGGCCTGAATGTCGTCTGTCCACTTGTGAACAAGGTCGTCAAGATTGACCTGCGGACGGAGGTTATGGACGTCCCTAAACAAGAAGTCATCACGAAGGACAACTCTCCGGTGAACGTCGACGCAATAATTTATATCAAAGTCACCGACCCCCGCAAAGCGTTCTTCGAGGTCACTGACTATAGGCTGGCGACTGTGAATCTGGCCCAGACTACTCTTCGGTCGGTCATCGGTCAGATGGAGCTTGACGAGATTCTCTCAAGCCGGGAGAAGATCAACGTCCAGTTGCGGGACACCCTTGACGAGAACACCGACAAATGGGGTGTCCGTGTCGAGAACGTTGAGATCAAGGAGGTCGATCCGGCATCGAAGGTCAAGGACTCCATGGAAGAGCAGACTTCGGCGGAGCGGAAGCGGCGGGCCGCAATCCTGGAAGCGGACGGCATGAAGCGCGCCGCAATCCTGGAGGCTGAAGGCAAGAAGAAGTCACGCATTCTGGAGGCTGAAGGCATGCGGCAGTCGATGATTTTGGAAGCCGAAGGCAAGCGGTTGGCCATCATCCTGGAAGCTCAGGGTGAAGCGCAAAAGCTGCGCATTACGGCGGTCGGTGCTGCGGCCATGGACTCAAAGGCCCTTTCCGTGCTGTCGATGGATACTCTCAAGAGCGTTGGTCAGGGCGCTTCGTCGAAGATCTTCTTCCCGCTGGAGCTCACCAGGTTGGTGGATGGTATTTCCGAGTATGTCGGTTCGGCGCAGAAGGTGCCGGACCGTGCGGTGTCTGACAGTGAGTCCGTCAAGCAGGCTGTCGGCAATCCCGACGACGTGCTCGGCCCCATTCCCACTCAAGAGGACATCCAGCGGGAGACTGAGGAATTCAATCGGACGGTCGAAGATGATATCGGCGAGTCAAACAACATCGCCGAGACTGTCAAAACTCCACGGATGTGAGTTCAATGGACCCAACCACTATCGCACTGGCGCTAATCGCCTTGGGCCTGATCTTCCTCATCGCCGAGGCCTTCAGTCCTGGCGGGTACCTGGTTATTCCGGGTACGGTGCTGGTCATCATCGGCATACTCGGCTATGCCTTCACGGATTTCCTGTTCACCTGGAAGTCGCCGCTGGTGGCGGCCCTCATCGCCATCCCGATGACCGCGCTGACCGTTTTGGGTTACCGCTATCTGGGAAAGCCGGAACCGCCGTCGACGACAGTCGCCGACTCGCTGGTCGGAAAGACGGGGGTCGTTACGGTTGCCGTCGTTCCGGGTACCCTCAGAGGCAAAGTCAAAATCGGTTCGGACACCTGGAGTGCCGAAGCTGACGAAGAACTGTCGACAGGAACTGCCGTTGTCGTCGATGCCAGTGCCGGCGTACACGTACACGTCAGGCGGGAATGAATCAAGGTTTCCTGCAGTAATTTCAAAAACTCTTTCACAGTGCCGGCAATTCGTCCGTAAACAGCGTCGACAAGCATCATGCCGTTTATCCCGATTCTGTATGACAGATGTCCGTCTTAATCCTACAGCCTGGGATTCTTTTAGAATCAGTATAACCAAGCTCGACAGAGATGCCCTCATTTAGTGTCCAGTCGTCGAGATTTATTATCATCATTCAGTCGCATTAAACATTGTTCGTTATTAATACGGTCAATTGTCAACGACATATTTTGGTCGTCTTATGTGAGTGTGAGACTTAGCCGTCATTGACCGATCGCTGCATGCAATTAGATGTGCCGATGCCGCATACGACGGACCATTCTGTATGCAGCTGTTTGTTTTCTGATCTGTGAAAGGTTTATATCCTTTGGCTCAATCACAGACTTACCCAATTGGGCAAGTAGATCAGCCCGGTAGATCGCTGCCTTCGCAAGGCAGAGGCCGCGCGTTCGAGTCGCGCCTTGTCCACTCTTTTTATTTGGCCAAACTCCCGTTACTATCGTTGCGGAAAATTTTGATAACGTTGAGCTTTTTGAGTATGTCGATGGCATTGTCAAATAGACGCACAACACTTTGCAGGGAGTATGTCCGTGACAGATCCGAACGTAGTTTTCCCTCGATATCTCTGTCCCGGCACCTTCGAATGCGGCTGTCTCACCTGCGCTCTGTGACAGACCCAGCACAACAACCCGTGGGACGGCTTCAGTTGGATCTGTGCTTCTACATCGAAAATTATACCAAACATAACAACGTATTGGTCTCGCTATAGAGACATTTGCATAATGGTCATGAACCATGAAAATAACCAAACTGGTTCATAAAGCGGTTTGTAAATGGTATTTAACCGAGATAGCGGTTGGTTCGGTTTCAGATTCAAACCGTTGGTCGACTTTCTCAATTCGTAACACTGAACCGATTCAAACTCATTCAGGAGATAAAGGCATCCTTGGAAATTTCTGTATGAGTGACTTCAACTGTTGTAAGACTGCCTTGCAGAAAAATGTCCATATGCCTTTGCTTAATTACAACAATCCCTGATTCTCCTGGGCCATCAGAGAGGTATGCAGATTGCTGAGTATCGTCAAATCGATCTGTAATGATGTCATTTCCAAACAGACCCGACTATGCCTTATCGTGCCGATGATATTAAATTGGAACAACATCGTTTGTTGGAAAAGCGAACACCATGCCATATCATAGAAAAATACAAAATTAATTCATGCTGAGTGAAAGTTAAAAGAATTTTATAAAATGGCAAAGATACCATCACCAGACGATTAGGAACCTAATGTTTAAAATTCCGAACAATTCTGCAAATAAAAGCGGAAATAACAATGAATTAGATTAAATTAATCGAACAGTTCTGTTACAAAGAAGAAGTAAACAATTATTCAGATAAAACCATTCGATGTAAGACTCATTATCTGCTATTTTATTCATATTCACAGTGTCCGTAAGTTATCATTTTCAATATTAAAATCAGGGTTATCGTCACAATCATTGCATTGTCTGTGTCATCGACATCATTATAAAGTGCAGAGAATGGGATCTTGTTCGTGATTTTCGGTATTTTTTTACGTTTTTCAAACTATTTGTATGTGTTTCGAATTTCGTTATTGCTAAGAGGCCTGATTAATTTTGTTTCTATGTCTAGTCATAGAGAAAAAGTTAATTTTACAATGAAAAAAAGAATTATAGTTAGAACTGTACGAAGCCTTTACAAAGGAAGGGAGTTGTCGTAATGTTACGGTTACTAAATGAACTATGCTGAGAACCATATCCACGAAAGAGGTTGGTTGCCTGCAGTTTACTCATATTATGATTGTGTGAGATGTATATTTTCGTCCAGATTGGAGTATGTCATTGCAGTCATGAGTATAATGACGACAATTTTTTTTTGGATATCAAACAAATTATGAAAAATTTTCAAAAATTTTTCAAGAATTTTAATAATGAGTATATTGTCTACTGCGTATTCAGTTTTACGATTGTTGAAGTATTATATGAAAACAATATTTGTTCAAATAATTGAAGTTTGTAAAATTCCAAAGATTTTGAACATTGCGTTGAGTTCCATTATTACTCATGTTTATTAACAGAAAACTAATTAAATTAGTTTATACAATACACACAATAGTATGACTACGAAAAGAGGTTTGAATTTACAAATTATCTTAAACGCAGCGGCAGAATTGGCTGAAGAAAAAGGACTTGAAAATGTATCGTTATTTCAGGTCGCGGAAAAACTTGGTGTTAAATCCTCATCGCTATACAATCATTTGAATGGATTGCAAGAGCTATTGTCAGGTGTTGCAAAAATCGCCATCAACAGGTTGGAAGACGCTATTTGCAATGCAGCAGTAGGTCGGTCTAAAGAAGACGCATTGATAGCAATCGCTAGCACATATCGTAAATTCGCGAAAGAAAATCCTGAACTTTATAAAGCGATTTTGAGATTCCCCACTTATAGTGACAGCGGTGTTCAAGAAGCAGGTCATGCCCTTATCTGCATTCTGTATCAGGTGATGGAGCCATACCATTATGACAAGGAGGAGATGATCGATTTTGTTCGCGGATTCCGCAGCGCGCTTCATGGTTTCGTCTCACTTGAAGAGGCAGGTTTTTTTCAGAATACCGATGCCAATGTAAATAGAAGCTATGAGCGTCTTGTTTCAAGCCTTATATCGACCTTAGATACAAAAAGAGAGATTTGAATGTATCAATACATAGCATTGCCAATAGCTGGATTCGTGGTAGGTTTGCTGATCATATCGTTGGGAGGTGGGGGAGGAGCCATCTATGTAGGGCTACTTACCACCTTATTCGGTGTCTCACCTGCAATTGCAGCGTCTACCTCTCTTGCAACGACAATTCCCACCACAGCAGTGGGAACTTTTAGTCATTGGAAAGCCGGGAATGTGAACTGGCGTTTTGGGTTCACAATGTTGATAGGGGGTGTAGTTGGATCTATCATGGGCTCCCTGTGTTCGAAGTTTCTGCCAGAATGCCTGTATGGTTCGATCATCGGTATAACCCTGCTGTTGCTTGCGTTACAAATTCTGGTTTCAAATATTAAGAAAAAAGGCAGTGCACGGAAGGCTATTCAGGAAGCAAATCAGGCAGATGAGAAATCCAGTACTGTCAAAGCAACTTGTTTCGGTTTACTCGGTGGAATCATGTCGGGGCTCGTCGGTCTTAGCGGTGGTGGTCCGATTATCGTGGGTCTTATGATTCTCGGGTGCTCTGCGCTAGAAACAGTTGGAACATCAGTTCTTGTGCTGTTTGGTATAGCTGTTACCGGATTTGTCACTCATCTTGGGATTGGAAACATTGACTGGGGACTTGTGGGACTACTTACAATCGGCACTGTTTGTGGGGCTTTTGTAGGACCGGTTCTCCTCAAGCACTTGAATAGAGAGAAACTAGAGAAAGCCCTTCAACCTCTGCTTTTCATCATGTTGGTGATTATGGGTGGAATGGAGGTACTCAGATGATGTGTGAAACAGTCAGTCAAGTGGACAGAATGAGAGAATTGGTCTCGACTGTGGTCTATCGAAAGTGAATCCAAGCCAGGGATGTTGTTCGGCTTCAAGCGAATTTATCTGGAGATGACGGAATATCTGCAGATCATCATGGCGTTCTGGTTTCCAGTCGCAGATGCCACGGCACGGGATGGTTTCTTAGACACTTTATTGATATTATTGCTGAGTATCTACTCTCACGCCAATACACCAGGCGGTAGCTGTTCGCAATGAAAGAGACTGGCATTGTCGTAAACCAGGATTTCATCGACATCTACTATCGGACGTTGTTGCTTAACAAGCTGGCCGTCTGAGTTGTCCGCCATATGATAAGTCTTATCCTGTTCTATGCCTCTTAAGTTACTGCGCTCATTGCAGTTAGCTTCGTGTTGGGTGTCAAAGAGTTCATCATCAGTATTCTGTTAAAATTAGCGGCTGGAGCCAGAATATTTCGCGGTTCAGGTTGCTGCTAATCCTATTCGTAGTGTTTATACGGACAATATCACGTCTGTCCTCGTTCATAGCTTTACGAGGCTGGCTGCGACGCAAGTCATTGTCGCTTAGGTAAAAGAAATCACCTGGTCACGTCAATGATGTTCGTGCTGAATACCTTGTATTAATGTTTAGGTCAAAACTGTCTCATTTATTTTCACAGGCTTCAGTATCTCTTAGGCCATCAGGATGTTATTGGGTGCAACTGTCTACCAGTTTTCTGGCCATCGTTGAGGCTTTGTGCTGATTTTGCGATAAAGTTATGAATCCGAGATTCCATGTTATTTGTCTTGGATTGTACCGTCGGTGACAGGAACTAAGCAGAGTGGTCTGGGCGTGTCATGGGGGTGTCTCTATCCATTTAGGCTTGGCTATGGTAACAAACAGTGCACGACTTCGTACATTTTTTTTACATACATTCCTTACTACTGTCAGATAATAAGTTTTGTATACTTGTTGCGCCATAAATGGAGCTCTTATTCTGTTCAGTGTTGTGCAGACGACAGCAACCTGTTGACCGGGTACATTGAAAGTAGAGTGGTTACACATTGTCTACTGTATTTTTGTCGCTAAGATTGTCTGTACACTTGCTCTCGACTGACATATATCGGCCTGTTGGCCGTCGGGTTGCTGATATGTCAGATAATAACACAGGTCAGTTCTCTTTCTGGACGTGGTGGTGAAGAACTATCAGACAACTGCGGAAGTTCGCTTTTTCGCTCGGCTTGGTATCATTCAGTATCGGTATCGCTGTCGAACTGTCAGGTCTAAATTATACTTGTACTTTCTTGAGCCGCTGCATAGGCAGCGGCATGGATAAAGTGGTTCAGTAAAACGAATCTCGGTCTCCTAAAGGTGAGGCTCAACTCCTCTGATACTTCCTACAGATCAATACCGGGCAGTAAGCCATCCGCGCCACCTTTTCAGCGACGCTGCCGATAAGCACCCGTTTGATGTTGGTCCGGCCTAGCGAGCCACAGATAACCAGATCGTAATGTTGCGATTCGTCGATTATGACATCTGCAGCATGGCCAGTTAGGACCTTGGTGTCCAGCGGTACGCCGTTACGTGCGGAGAGGGCACTTACTTGGGCCAGAGCGTCTGCCGAGGCTTCCTTAGCATACTCATTTCCGTTTGCGGCGCTGAATTCGTTGCCGGCGGTGAAGAAGACTTCTGGATCGAAGACATACAGTGCGGTTAGATGTGCGCCGTTCTTCTTCGCTGTGTTCACGGCGGACTCAACAGCATAACGGCAGCTGTCGGAGCCGTCGGTGGCGACCAGGATGCTCCCATACATGCGGACGCTGAAGTCCATGAGCGGAGTTTTTTTGACGAGAGTGTGCTCGATCTGTGGCTTAGGCTTGTGCAGGCGGCTGATGACGGCACTGGCTTTGCTGATGGCGAAGAGCACGACAGCAACTACACCTACACCAATGAAGGTCCACTGATAAGAACCGATTGCCGGGATGATTAAGGCGGTGAAGATGATTGCCGAAATGAACGTAGCGAGGTTGAGCGCAACAGAGTAACCGCCCATTATTCTGCCTGCATCGCATGGTCCGGACAGATGGGCCAAGGAGCCAATGACTGTCGGCATAAGTAGGCCGAGGCTGACGCCGATCAGCACCATGCTAACAGCGACGGCAGCCAGGTTCCCTAGGCCGAGACAGAGCATGCCAGCACCCATGCACAGGAATGCGTATGCGTATGCGTCCATCTCAGATAGTTTGTTAGCGGTCTTGGCATACAGTATGCTACAGATTGCTTGGCAGACACCCATCACGCCGAGCAGGATACCGCAAACGAGATAGTTTTCGCCAATCTCCGAGATGTAGTAGGAGAAGTTCACCGGGACGGCGAACATCATGAACATCTCGAGCGCGACCATGAGGTAGCACAGCCGGATGCGGTGCTGCCGGTTCGGAATCTCTGGTTCTGCAGTAGTCCCGGCCGCACTGACTATTGGGGTCGGTTCGCGAATGCCAACAAGTGCTAGAAGAATGATCGGAACGCCTATCAGATAGACCAGGAACGGGAAGTTCCAGCCGATATCAGCGAGACTGCCGCCGAGAGACTCGAGGAATAGTGTGCCGATACCGATGGCTGCGGACTGGTAGCCTACGACCTTGGCACGGTCTTGGCCGAAGTAGTATGCGCCGATGAGCGCCGAGGCCGTCAACGAGATGCCGGCGATACCGATACCTAGCACAAACCGGCCGCCGAGCATGAGCCAGAAAGAGTCGGTGAAGTAGCCGAAGACGCCGGCGATGGTGAAAATGAATAGCGAGAGGACGAAGGTACGGGCCCGGCCCCACCGGTCGGCGAGCATACCCATACCAAAGCCCGTAAGCGCGGACGCAAGAGCCGGAAGGGTGATGACCAGTGAGATCATGAAGGCCGACTGGTTGGGAAATGCCCGACTGATCGGCTCGAGGGCCGGCGCGATGGCTGCGGCTCCCATGAGAATGACCATCGATGCAAGGAGGATGGCTGCCAGTGAGACCTTGCCTGGCTTGAAAGTATTCGGTTTTAATTTTTCCATGGGCGCGCCAAAGTGAGGTTGAATATAGGGGTAACTGAACATCATACAGTCTTTTTACAGACACGCTGTCTGTATTTCTGTATCAATTGTCTAATAGTTATCGCAAATCACATCTCGTCATCAGGTATGGGTCTTTGCTGTTAGTGAGTGTGTTTGAGATGAATCTCTGACAATATAAAACACGGAATGCGACCAAGAGGTCCTTAATGCATATGGAGTATTCCTTATCTTCATAGTAGCTATGGCCACTGCTGCAGATTCTACTGTAATACGTTTTGAACTGAACACAGGCGGCCTATGAACGTGCACTAGAGACAGAAGGTGCTGGTTGCATTAGTGGCAGTGACGGTGGTGTCATGCTTTTTCTCGTACCGATTATGCAGATATTCTCCGAGGACTTGGAAGCCTTGGCTGTCACCAAGGAAGCGGTCCTCGACAACAACCTCAGCGCTTGGAGCAGAATCCCCATGACTAAAACGCCCGATAAGGTGACTGCATCAAAACAGTCATAAACGCACTCAACGGCACTGGTGACACTGAGAAACCTTTTTCAACTTTATCTTGTGTCGGCCTATTTTTCCTTCTTCAGTAGAGTACTGCGGTGACCGCGAAGTAGAACAGATATACGCCGGTCAGCAGATACATTACCCAGTTGACGGTACGCCCCTTCCCGGCTGCCAGCATAGTCAGGCAATAGGCGATTATACCGAGTCCGATGCCGTTGGTGATCGAATAGGTCAGCATCATGCCGGTGAAGGTGATTGCTGCCGTGATAGCGATCTCTGGCCGACTCCAGTCGATCAGACGCAGGGTGGTCATCATTAGGCAGGACACAATGACCAGCGCGGCCACGGTGCACGGATAGGAGACCACCGATAGGATTGGCCAGAAGAACAGAGCGAGTAAGAACAGAATGGCGACGGTGAACGCCATCAAGCCGGTCCGACCGCCAGACTCGATGCCAACGGTGGACTCGGCGTAGCTGGTCACCGGCGAGGTACCGACAGCTGCGCCTGCGAGCGCCCCGAAACTGTCAGCCAGGAAGACTTTGCGTCCATCCTTAAGGTGGCCTTCTTCATTCATCATCCCGGCCCGATGGGCAAGCGACATGACCGTGCCTGTGCTGTCAAAGAATGTGACCAGCAGAAACGAGAAGATAACGAGGAAGTACTGCATATCCCAGTGTGCTGATGCCAGGCCGGCGGCAAAGGCTCCCAAATCCGGCAACTCTGGGACAGCCAGTAACTGGTCAGGAAAGGTGACAATGCCAAGTATCATGCCGACGAGCGCGGTAATGAAGATACCGATGAAGATGGCTGTCCGCCAGCCCCGAATGTAAAACACGATAGTGATGGCGATACCGAAGAAGGCCAGCAGGACCGCTGGATCGGCCAGATCGCCGAGGGCGACCAGCGTAGACGGATTGCTTACTATAATGTGTGCACTGTTGAGACCAATTATTAGCAGGAAGCCGCCGATGCCGGCTGTGATAGCGTAGCGGAGATCGGCCGGTATGGCCGCCACCAGTCTCTCCCGCAGACCAGTTAATGACAGTGCCAGAAAGAACAGCGACGCGATGAAGACTGCGCCGAGAGCCTGGGCCCAGGAATATCCTATGAGCACGACGACGGTGTAGGTGAAGAACGCGTTGATACCCATGCCAGGGGCGAGTGCTATCGGATAACGGGCATACAGTGCCATGACGCTGGTGGAGACGACCGCAGAGATAACAGTGGCTGTGAAGGCATGGTTCCAGTTCATGCCGGCAGCTTCCAGCATAGTCGGGTTAACCACCAAGATGTATGACATTGCGAGAAATGTGACCAGGCCCGCCTCCAGTTCGGTACGCAAGGTGGAGCCGCGCTCATGGATTGCGAAGAAGGAGTCCAGCCGGTCAGCAAAGCTCATGCAATATCTATGTTGTTATAATGCTTTAACCCTGTGGTCAAGTTGGTCGCGTATCCAGTCGCTGGAGGGCTGTTAAAACAGACATTAATTACATAAAATCAACATATTGGAAAAAGGTGGTTTTGTAAATAATATTAAAATGTTTGTACGAATATGATTCAAGTTTGGGTTTTAAACAATAATATTTATATAGTGTACACGACTAATAGGAATTGCATCCACCATTGCATTGCACCTCAAACTCCTTTTTATTCACTCTTTATTTTTATTTTCATCATTCATGCCATATCCTACAATTGTTTATTTCCTCTTTGTAAAAAATTTACCTGCGAGTATATTTTTATAGGAGGAAAGGAAATTAAGATGTCGTGTCCTCGAAGAGGCTGCAGATTGTCCCTCTGTCTGCATTGGCCGTCGTAGCTATCACCGGAATAGTCCATGTAGCTGTTTCGCTCGACACCGCCGATTCAACTGACGCCGCGTCCAGGGCGATGTCGGCAATACCTGAATATGATGGACTGGCAATCGATGACTGTTCGGAGGCCGCTTTTTGCTGTCACGGGAAGCCTATTGGCGATGTCGGCATGACGAATGACCGCCATCACCATGCAGTCCGCTTCTCAGAAAGCAATGATGTTCCCAGCAACGAGGTGCTTTTTCGGATTGGATCTTCGGCTGACGACGATGCCGTGGTCGAGGTGATCATCAGCAGCGAAGCCGACGGGGCAGATGAAGAATCCCTGAGAGAGCTTGCCGACTTTCTCTTCGACAGCGGTCAGAGAGGCACGTGTCGGATGGCCCTGAATGAGGTTTTGGCGACGATGTCCGCCAACGTCTGCTCGGTATTTGTCGCTGAATGCGGCACCAGTATGTTATCGGACAGCCGGCACACAGCCTCGGCCGCCATACTGACTGTGGATGAAGAGTCGGCAGAGGACATGACTGTCGGAGCGCTCAGTGATGACACGTCCGATGTGCCGGATGGTATTTTGAACAGACAGGCAGCAGATGCCGTTGCTGCGCTTCCGGTCCCGGTGGCCGCTGCGCCGGCTGTGCCCGTTCAGCCTGTCAGCTTAATATGTCCGGGAGCCTTCAGCTCTTGGCCCTGAACAGCCTCCTACAGCCGCTCCGATCGAAACACGTCTTGTCACGTCGTTCTATTCTTGCGGCTACGATCGGCCATTCTTTCTTAGAAGAAATGAAAATGATCTCACGATTGATATCGATCACGGCACCTGTATCAGCACTGACTGACGGCAATTCGCTCGTCTTGGCATTGATTATCGCGATTGTCCTGCTGATAAACGACTAGCTGCTGGTCTGTCTGCGTTCAAGGAGGCACATCTGAATCAGAGCCAGCCCAACATCAGGCCCGGCAGCACATCGATTCCTATTCCCGCAGCCAAGCCCAATACTTCTGCTCAAACCTTTAAAAAAACGTTCTTCCGGCGGCATATTAGTTCCCCCCGCTGCCGGAAGAGCGACCTGTCATCTCCGCGTGTTTTTATCGGTGCATGCAGTTCGGCGGTCCGATAGTCATGGTCTGCAGAATCAGATACAGCTTCACCGGCCGGGTGCAGGGAGTCGGCTTCCGCGCGACAGCACAGCATCTCGCTGAGCTCCTTGGTGTGACCGGGTGGGTTCGGAACGAAACCGACGGCAGCGTGACCATGGAAGCGCAGGGCGAGCGGGACCAGATTGAGTCACTGATCATCCGGTTGCAAAGCGGCGGAGGAGATATTGCCGTGACAGGGCTGTGCTTTCAGTCTGTTCCGGTCGTGCAAAATGAGCGGGTTTTCATCATAGATCGTCGCCGATCCGTTGGACCCCGCTGTCTGCAGGACTTCTGGTTTCTGGAGAAGATGACATGCTTAAACCGGAATGCCATTCTCTTATGATGGTTCAAGCCAAGTGCTGAGATACCTGTGGTAAGTTCGCCTTTCATGAATCTCCAGATTTACTGAGCCAGATTCTGCAGAAATGCACGGTCACGCCAGTTTTATCTGCCTCTGCACTGTCGCAGACGCGCGTGGAACCGCCTACCGCGAGCAGGAGATCTGCAACTGTGTGTTAAGTTCTACACGGCCGAATGGAACTGAACCTGTTCGACTGCTGTACATCAACATTCTTCGTTCGTAACGTCCAGAACTCTGCAGACCTGAACCGCGTCGTCAAATGCGCCGCGGTTGCCAGCATATGCTATTCCCAGAATGACTGGAACTTCCGGATGTTGCTTTCGGAGTGCTTTAACCACATTGCCGTCTTTATGAGTTGCCGGGGCATTCTGATCTCGTTCATGAACATGCACATACACAGTGAGCACACCTTCTAGTTCTACAAAAAGGACAACGAGCAGGACTGGTGCAAATTATACTTCCACACTGACCAGAGTATCAAGTGCCTGACCAAAGATGGAGGGGCCGAGATAAGCGGCGCCGATTGTGACTACCTCGGCCGCAGCTTCCGTGGTGCCGTTGCCCGCGAAGAACTCCTCAAATGGAAGATGCATATGAAAAATATGAACGAGAGACAGGTAAGGCAAAATTGCAGAATTGCGAGAACACTCGGTATTACGAAGTTCTGACACCAGAGTATGTTTCTCCTATCGTCATCGAGGTCGACAATATAAAGCTGAACTGCAACCTGGAGAATTGCTTCGCGGTTGCAAGCAGATCTCTTTCAATTCGACGCACATAATGTCTGGAACCGGATTCGACTATGACTGATTTTGCATGGCCGGCTGTTCGCCTATGGCAACACTTGGCGCTACCGTCTCTACGTCAACCACAAACTCACCCTGATCAATCAGGCCAAATGTAAGATCAACGAATACTGCCGCGACGGCGCTATACGCATCAATAGAAATTGCGGCTGCGCTCTGGCCTACAACCTGAACAGATGCGGTTGCTGGTGCCTTCAGTCGAAAGCGCCACTGGACCTCGCTAGTGCCATGCGATGTTACGACTTCAAGGACTATCCGATGAACGACTGCTTCTGCATTGGTGATGATCTATTGCACATCTTAACGGAGGGCAAGAAACAATTGTTGATTGGCAACACTGTCTCGATATCGTACCAGTATTGCAGTCCACTGTCTTTCTGTCGATCCTTGGTAAGGCAAGTGCACAAGAGAGACGCTAGGCATTGTCTTGGCGAGGAGTCAATCTGCTAATTCCAATAACAATTAGTCCAAGCTCATTCAGTCCTTTTATGTCCTCAGACAGGGAATTCGATTGCTGGTTCGAAGAGCGCTAAAAAGTCGCTTCCGAACCTACGAGGACCGCAGCTTGCCTAAACCGCGTCAAAACCATGCCGATATGCATGACAGTTGTCAAAAAAACCGGTCATCGAAAGGAAAGCTTGGGCGAAATTTCTTTGCTTCCGCCCGGCGGTTTCTGTCGAGCGGAAGTTCATCGGCTCAGAATGGCAGAACCGCCCGGCCGTATTGGACTTCTATCAGTTCGGCAGCAGCAACATACATCGCGGCCGCTCCGCAGCAAATGCCAAGGAAACCAGCGATGACCGTCAGTGTCTCTATGCCGGAGAAATCTGCGGCCGCTAATAGAAAGAAAGTGGCGGTCAGTGTGGAGAAGACGACCTTGGGGCCGTAACGTCCGTTCAGTGTTCCTAGAAACAGGCAGAGGGTCAGCAGTCCCCAGAGCAGGCAGAATACTCCCATGGAAGCAGACTCTGCACCGAGGCCGAACGGATCAGCCTTGATGGCAACAAAAGTCAGCCAGAATGTGCCGTATAGTGTGAAGGCGGTCGTACCGAATGTGTTGCCGTTGCGGTATTCCATCAGGCCGGCAGCCAGTTGGGCTAGGCCGCCGCAGAAACAACCCATGGCCAGAGTAACCATGTTGATTGGGAGGACGCCTGCATTGTGCAGTGAAAGGAGAATGGTGGTCATGCCGAATCCCATCAGTCCGATGATTGCAGGATTGGCGGTCTTAACGGTCGGCGGAGAAATGTGGTCGGCCATAAACATCAATTTAAACGATGCTATAAAAATGTATCAACTGTCGACTACGTTAGTCGTCGATGAACGATTAATAAATGGCCGGCCGGAGAATCTCCGGCCGGGGGCTGCCGTTGCGGATCGTAGTACTGCTCAATCACAATTCTCGAACTGACTGTTGTATAGCTGGCTGTAGAATCCGTGCTGTGCTAGCAATTGCTCGTGTGTACCCTGCTCCACGATGTTGCCGCTCTGTACAACTAGGATCAGGTCGGCGTTCTTGATAGTCGAGAGCCGGTGCGCGATTACGAAAGATGTGCGGTGAGCCGTAAGCCTGTCCATCGCATCCTGGATCAGCCGTTCAGTGCGGGTATCGACGGAGCTGGTAGCTTCGTCAAGGATCATCAGCGGCGCGTTCTGCACCATTGCCCTGGCGATTGTGAGTTGTTGCCGCTGACCGACGGAGAGCGACGAGTTGTCGTTAAGGACGGTATCGTAGCCGCGTGGAAGTGTTGTGATGAAATGGTGCAGCCCCACAGCCTGACAGGCAGTGACGATCTGATCGTCAGTCACCCCTTCCTTGCAGTAGGCGATATTGTCGCGGACAGTGCCCTGAAAGAGCCAAGTGTCCTGGAGAACCATTCCGAACTGCCGGTGTACGTCTGTCCGCCGAAGGTCCTTGGTGGGCACGCCATCCATCAGTATCTCGCCGCTGTCCGTCTCGTAGAACCGCATCAGAAGGTTAACTAGCGTAGTCTTCCCTGCACCAGTAGGTCCGACGATAGCGATTTTCTGACCTGGATATACATGCGCGGAGAACTCATGGATGACTTCTGTGCCAGGAACGTAGCTGAAGCGGACGTCCCGGAATTCGATGTCGCCGGTGGCGACGCGGTCGCTGGGCTGCTTGTCGGCCTCGTCAGCCATCTCAGGCGTGCTCAAGAAGCCGAATACACGTTCAGAAGCAGCTGCCGCGGACTGCATGGAAGCAATTGTCTGACCGATCTGGGAGAGTGGCTGGGTGAACAGCCGGACGTAGATCATGAAGGCAACTATGGTGCCGAATGAGATCTGCCCGTCTATGGTTAGCATGGCTCCAACCACGCAGACTGCTACGTAGCCGAAGTTCCCGATGAAGTTCATCAGTGACGGCATCAGTCCAGCGAGGAACTGGGAACGGAAGGCGCTCCGAAAAAGATCGCGGTTGATGCGGTCAAATTCTGCCTTGGCCTTCTTCTCGCCGTTATATGCCCTGACAACGCTGTGGCCGCCATAGACTTCGCTGACCAGGCCGTTCATCGAACCGAGGCCCTTCTGCTGCTGATTGAAGTACTTCTGCGAACGGCTCATAATGAAGAACATCAAGCCGAAGCCAAAGAGACTGGCCAGAACAGCCGTGCCCATCATCTTAATGTTGGTAATCGCCATCATGAGCAGCGAGCCGACCAACAGAGTCACCGCGGTAACCATCGTGCCGATACTCTGGTTCATCGACTGGCCGATGGTATCAATGTCGTTGGTGACACGGCTGACGATGTCACCGGAGTTCATCCGGTCGTAATAGCTCAGCGGAACACGGTCGACCTTCGCAGATATATCCTTACGAAGCCGTCCAGCAGTCTTCTGTGAAATGGTAGCCAGAATGTAGTTCTGGAGCATCGACAGGCCGGCACTGATCAGATATATGGCCAGCAGCAGGATTGCAATGTTCTGGATCTGACCTAGGTCGATGTTACCGCTGCGGATTCCTGCCATCACAATGTTGGTGACATCCTGGAGCTTGCTGGGTCCGACAAGCGTTAACGCAGTGCTCACAAAGGCCAGGATGACAGCTGCTATCAGGGGCACCCGGTAGTTATGCATATAGCGGAGCAGTTTTTCCCAAGCATCCTGGAAGTTCTGAGGTTTTTCGCCGGGTCCATGAGGGCCGGGTCCGTGCCGACGCGGCGACTGAATTTCAGTCATAGGCCCAGCTCCTCAGCAGACAGCTGTGATACTGCAATCTCGCGGTACACCGGGCAGCTCTGCAGGAGCTCCCTGTGGGTGCCGATGCCCACCACCTTGCCGTTATCCAGTACGATTATGCTGTCGGCCTCCATGATGGTCCCGATACGCTGCGCCACAACCATGGTGGTTGTGCCGGCGGTCTCCTGCTTTAGAGCTGCACGCAACGCGCGGTCAGTCTGGTAGTCGAGTGCAGAGAAAGTGTCGTCGAATAAGTAGATCTCCGGCTGGCGGCAGACTGCGCGGGCAATCGACAGCCGCTGCTTCTGGCCGCCAGAGAAGTTCGTACCACCCTCGGCCACATGCCCTCCGAGACCGCCGTCCAACTTGCCGATGAAGTCGGCCGCCTGAGCAATCGTAACGGCCTGCTGCACTTCTGTCGCCGTGCGCTCGGCGCCCAGATCGCCGTAACGTATGTTCTCCTCCACGGTACCAGTAAACATAACGGCCTGCTGAGGCACATATCCGAGTTTGCGGCGTAATGCCTCCTGCGTATATTCGCGTACATCCACTCCGTCCACCAGTACCTCGCCTTCGGTCACATCGTAGAAGCGTGGAATGAGGTTCAGGAGCGTGGTCTTGCCGCAGCCGGTAGATCCGATGAAGGCCACCGTCTCTCCCCGATGGACGGTGAAGCTCACGTCGCGGACGACGTAATCGGCGGCGCCAGGATACTTGAATCCTACATGGCGGAACTCTACTTCGCCTTCGTGACCGATGGGAGCCTCGGTCACTGGGCCGTCACTAATGCTGGGCTCAGTATCAATGACTTCTTCAATCCGTTTTGCAGCGACCGAAGCCCGCGGGACTATCATGAAGATGATAACCAGCATCAGGAAGGCCATCACGACCTGCATCGCGTATGAAGAGAAAACAACCATGTCGGAGAACAGGGAGTACTGCAGTGCGACGGTCCCGGCATCGTTTATGAGATACGAGCCGATCCAATAAATGGATAGGGTCAGGATGCTCATCACAGCAGTCATCACCGGCATCAGGGGGGACATAGCCCGCGAGGTGAAGAGCGTGGTTGTGGTCAGATCACGGTTAGCCTTATCGAACTTATCCTGCTGATAATGTTCGGCGTTGTACGCCCGCACTACCCGTAGCCCCTTCAGTCCTTCGCCCAGCACCCGACCAACGTTGTCGGTCAAACTTTGGACCTTCCGGAACTTCGGGAAGACTAAGTAAAGCAGGATAATCACGCCGAGAGCCAGTATGAGGATGGCGACGCCAGTAACGGCTGTCCACTGCCAACTCTTGCTGGAGATCTTATAGATCGCCCAGACGGCAAGGATGGGAGCCTTGATGATGACCTGCAATCCCATAGCCACGGCGGTCTGAACCTGGGTGATGTCATTCGTTGAACGGGTAATCAGACTGGCGGTGGAGAACCGGCCGATGTCAACGGCTGCAAAGGACTCGACGCGGTCAAACTCTTTTTCCCGCAGACGCCGCGCCAGGGAAGCGGCAATCCAGGCTGCGAGATAGCCGGTGAAGATGGCCGAAAGCAGGCTGAGAAATGCGCAGGCGATCATCTTCCAGCCTTCATCCATCACCTGGGCAGCGGTGCCGCCGCCAGAAATGATAGAGGTGATGCTCGTCATGTAGTCGGGGATGCGCAGGTCGAGGTAGACCTGAGCCATGATTAGGAGCACGATTACGCCGACCAGAATCCAATCACGCTTCTGCAGGTAGCGCAGGATCATGGTTGTCCCTCCTGACGGTCGGTCGCGATGCGGGCCTCGACGATCCGCAGCAGACGCCGCAGTTCCTCCTGTTCCGTCGGCGTGAGATCGGCCAGCATCTCCTCGTGCGCTGCATGCAGGCATTCCCGCAGACGTTCCACGACATCCAAGCCGCGTATAGTCAACTGCAACTGGTACCGGCGTCCGTCAGTGCTGGTGTTGGCTACGAAACCCTGAGCAATCAGCCGTCCGACCGTCCGAGTAGTGAGGCCGGGATCTATGTTCATCTCGTCTGCCAGCTCCTTCTTCGTGAAACCTTTGCAGTCGCTGAGAGTCATGAGGAAGGGACCGTCGGCGGGTGTTAGTCCGTACTCCGTCAGTAGAGGCGCGGTGCGGCGATTGAAGTAATTTTTCATGATGCGCGGTGATAAGATTGACCGGCATTGTTCATCCACGAGGATTGACATATCAATCTAATATATAATGAAATTGACAAGTCAATCCTATAGTTCAGACATTCCAGAAACGTATGGCTCGATGAATCGGGGTCTTTTCAGGTATGTCGAGCGTGTAACATACGCTTAGCATCAGCCGGCTGTAGATGTAGCTCTTGATGGTCTGCAGAGAAAATACAGATGATCATGCGAACTGGTGGTTTTGCATCAGTAATGCTACACACTATTTGTAGTCCGGCGGCCGCCATCTAAACGGCCGCCGGGATGTCAGTTCATGACGTTCTCGGACTCGAGTTCTGCAAGGATATCCTTGCGGATGCCGGTGAACTCGAGCGATGCGCGGTCGCGCGGCCGTGCCATCGGCAGCTCGACGATCTCCTTAATCTTTGCTGGCCGCTTGGTCAGGACGATAATGCGGTCCGAGAGGAATACGGCTTCGTCCACCGAATGGGTGACGAAGACAATGGTCTGCTCGGTCTTGGCCAGAAGCTTGAGGAGCTCGGCCTGCATGATGTTCCTTGTCTGTGCATCGAGAGCCCCGAAGGGCTCATCCATCAGGATGACGTCCGGGTTAGTGACCATGGCGCGGGCGATGCCTACGCGCTGCTTCATGCCGCCTGACAGCTCATGGATGCGGGCATCGGCGAACTTCGTCAGGCCGACGGTCTCCAGATACTGGTCGACACGATCCCGGCGCTCCGCTTTGGGCACACCAGCAATCTCCAGACCATATTCCACGTTCCCGCGGACAGAGCGCCACGGGAATAGAGCGAAGTCCTGGAAGACCATGCCGCGGTCAGGGCCGGGAGCAGTGCAGATATGATCGCCGATGCGGACCAGGCCGGACGTGGGCTCCTCCAGTCCCGCGATCAAACGTAGCAGAGTGGTCTTACCACAGCCCGATGGACCGACAAGCGATACCAGCTCGCCCTGCTTGATATTCAGACTGAAATCCTCGATGGCCACCGTCGACGTGCTGTCGTTCCGGAAGGTCTTACTCAGGTGCTCAATGCTAATGTCGCCGCTCATTCCATCCCCATCCTGGTCGTAATTACCTTGTGTGCATAGTCAAACAGCCCAGTGGTCAGGATCCCCAGGATTGCGATAATGAAGATGCCGACAAACACGTTGGGCCAGTATCCGATCGAAGCCTGGATACCGACGAAGTAGCCGATACCGCCTCCGTAAGAAGCATAAAGTTCGGAAGCAACGATACACATCCAACCGATTCCTGAGCCGACCCGGATGCCATTCATTATGTATGGAACAGCGCACGGGAACATCACCTTGTAGAAGACCTGAGTATTTGATGAGCCGAGCGTACGAGCTGCATCGATCAGAGAATGGTCGATCTTCTTAACACCGAAGACTGTGTTGGACACCAGCGGGAAGAAGATACCGATGAAGACCACCAGCACCGGACCCCAAGTGTATCCAGTTGCGAATAGCAGAACCGGCGCCCAGGCTATTGGTGCGATCGGACGCAGAATCTCGAAGACTGGATCCATGAACTCTTTGAAAGTTTTTGAATAGCCCATAAGCATGCCGATAGGGATGGCCACCAGGAACGCCAGGGCGAATCCCTCGAGGAAACGCCGAAGGCTGATCCAGATGTTCGCCCACATGCTGATGCCGGTGACGGCATCGCCGTTAGTGAAAAGGTCAACGGCTGCCTTCCATACCTTGTCAGGAGTCGGTATGGCAGCAGTCTGTACGAGCAGGGCCAAGTCCCACCAGAGCAACAGGAAGATAACCAGGCTGCAAATGGTTATCGTCAGTGTGCGAAGCCAGCGGTGCCAACGGTTGTTCTTGTCCCTCCAGATGGTCTGAGAAGAGGCTTTGAGACGTTGACCGAGCGGAATTTTTCCGTTTGTCGAAGTATCCGAGGCAATAATATTGTCAGATCCAGTCATATATTCACCAGTTATTGATAGAGTTCAGCACGGTCGGTGGTGCGCCGGCGAGACCTATGTCTATGTGTCCGGCCAGTACAGCGTTGATGACGTCACCGCCAACGCTGAATGTGCTGGTGTTCAAGTTGATTCCGTAGGCGGAGAAGATGCCCTGCTCCACGCCGATGTGGAGCGCGATCTGATGGATGTCATTCGCAAGCACGCCAACGTTTATGGTGATAGGCGAGGTAAGATGGGTGTAGTCAGTCGGAGTACGCCCGGCTGCCTGATTCAGGTAACTGGTGTTTATGAGCCAATTAGCGAAGTCGGATTCGCTACTGAAGCCCATGTCGGCCATGGTATTCTTGAGCAGGCCAAGCGATTCATAGGTCTTGATCATCGTCACAAGGCCAGCGGCGAGGTTATCGAGCGAGTATGTATACTTCACCTGCTCCAATGCGTCGGCTATGGTTATTTCGTTCGTAATACCAGTGTTCTTCTTTACTGATTCCACAAGCGTCTGGTAGTTCGAACCGCCGGCATCGATGGCAGCGTTGACCCACTCCACCGAGGCTACGTAAGCCGACAAGAAACGCAGGACTGCGTTGGAATTGGATTCTGCGAACTCGCGGTTAGCCACCACGACACAGCAGGGATGATCTCCATCATAGCCGATTGCTTTCCACAGGGCCAGACTGTTGCCGACGCTGTATGCATTGTTCGAAGATGTGTTGATAATATTGCTGTAGTTCGGTTCCCAAGCGATGCCGGCATCGATCTTGCCGTCCACCAGATAGGACGCCATGTTGCCTGGAGCGACTACAGTGTAATAAACGGTGTTGGCTTCTCCGGAACTGGTTCCTGCAAGTTTGAATTGGAAGCCCAGTATTTGGGTCACGAAATTCATGATCATCATATGCTGAATCGAAGAAGGACCCGGGGTAGCCACCGTCAGGTCTTCCCAGAGTTTGGCAGAAGACACATCAAAAGTCAGTCCAGGGTGATCATTGCTTGCGAAGACACCGGAACCGTCTTCGTTTACCATAGCGATAATTACGGTCCGGCTGTTGGCATCTGACTGTTGACTGTTCAGGTAGACTCCCGCCCCAGCCAGCACAATGATGATGGCCACGACTACGCTCCACATCTTAATATTCATGGTTCACCTATACTAAATTAATGACGGTGAAACTATTTATTCCCTTAAAAGTTGGTCTGCAGACAGGCAATTTACCTGGGTTTTCATATTACTTTGCCTGGCTTTCGCTGCCAACCCGGTAAGGTCGTATATCTTCTGCGCGGCTTCGCCGCGCCCCGACGGAGGTTTTCAGCAGACCCGTACTGCCAATTTATTACCCGACCCCGAAGGCCTTTTCCGCACGCTCGACCGACATCCGCGTACTGTGACAATTTTCAATGCGGCCCCGCAGGCCAAAAGAGATCCGTCACCCTTTCCGCCGATGCTGTCCGGCCCTGCTTCCCCGTCACGGCCGTTCATTCGCTGAGCTGCGCCTCCATCTCATCTTCTAGCACGTCGGACTCCGCCGCGGCCCGCGCCGCGGCGAGGACCTGCGGGTCCGACACGTATTTCCGGTCCTCGCGGACCAGGGTCCAGATCAGCCGCGCCAGCGAGTTGGCGCACGCGACCAGCGTTTCCTTGTACTTCTTGCCCCCGGCCCGGAGCCGGCGGTACTTCTCGGTGATGAACGATTCCTCGTTCATCACGTGGACGAACGCCGCCTGACAGAGCAGCCGGCGCAGGTCGGCGTCGCCCCGCCGGCTGATCGGACATTCCTTCGGTCTGTCCGCGGATTCGCGCTGCATCGGGATCAGCCCCGTCGCGGCCGCGAACGCCCGCGCGTCCGGAAAACGGGCGAGGTCGTCGATCATGCACGTGACGTAGGCGGCCGTCAGGACGCCGACGCCCGGGATCGACCACACGATCTCGAACATCCGGCTGTCACCGAGCAGCTGCCGGAGCAGCTTCTCGGTCATGACGATCCGCTGTTTGAGCCCCTCGGCCTTCTGCACGTCCAGCAGGAAGATGTAGTCGCCGGTGGCCTTCAGCTCCCGGAGGGCCGCGGCCGCGGTGATGTCCCGGTAGGTCCGGGTCAGTTTCCAGCCCCGGACGAGCAGGTGCGCCTGCAGCTGGCATTTCAGCACCGTCAGCTCGCTCCGGTCGTTCAGGTCGAACCGGCACAGTTCCCTGAGCAGCAGGGTCGCGCGGGACGGGATGTGCGAGACCGCGAACTCGCGCTCGCCCATCATCCGCCGCCGCATGTACCCGGCCAGCTTCTCCCCGTCGTTGGTGTCGTTCTTGTCCGCGGCCTTGGTGATCAGGTACAGGTCCGTCGCGTGGGCGACGGTCACCTTCAGGCCGAGGCCGGTCAGCATCCAGTACACGTCGTGGGACTTGGTCGAGTTCTCGATGAGGACCTCGGCCTCGTGGCCGGCCAGGCGGCCGGCCAGTTCCGTCATGCCCCGGGCGTCCGCCGGGAACCGGTTGAAGTCCCGGTTGAACCGTTCCAGGAACGCGGTTTGCCGCGGGCGGGGTTCGCCGTTCCCGGCGAACACCGCAAAAGCGGCACATTTCTCTTTATGCACATCGATCCCGATCGCTGTTTTCATGTTCTGCGTTGCTCCTGCTGCAACCCAAAACCGGTCCTCCGGCGACCTCGGAAGCGCTGGGTTTTTAACCCCGGCCACCCATGAAGAAACCGGTCTGCGGTTTTTGTTGTAGCAAACTCATATCGCAGACCAACTTTTAAGATGGGTGGATTTTCCTAATAAGGATAAATTAACGGTGTTTTTATTACCTTTTCAAAGCAATCGGATGTGATTGTCATTCAATCACCACAATCAGGCACATGTCAGTCCAGCTGACAACTGTGCGTTCGATTGTAGCTCCGATCAGCAGTTTGACGGAGACTGCCAATAAATGGTTTCTCAAGGCATCCAACATAGGGCTGAAGAGTACTCTGTACTACGGCTGTAGGTAATTAATCAGATTGCATTATGTTGCCAGTTCAGGTCACCAGTAATCTCGCAGTCAATTTTTAAAGCTAGAAAAAAACTCTTTATTCATATTCAAATAATATGAGCGAATAGACACGGGCATATGACAAATGTTTGGCACGACATCGCGCCTGAGAGGATCGATCCGCATCACTTCATCGCTTACATCGAGATCACAAAAGGAAGCAAAGTGAAGTACGAGCTAGACAAAGAGACCGGAATGCTGCAGGCGGACCGCATAATGTCCACTTCGACCCAATACCCCTGGAGCTATGGCCTCATCCCACGCACCCTTGCGCCCGATCACGACCCGCTTGACGTGCTCGTCATCAGCAGCGAGCCAATAATGTCCAACTCAATCGTCGAATGCCGTCCCATCGGAGTCCTCCGCATGATCGATGGCGGCGACCAAGACGACAAGATCCTCGCCGTCTTCCCGAAGGATCCTTACTTCTCCGATATTCGTGAGTATACCCAACTCCAAAAGCACATCTTCGATGAGATCCAGCATTTCTTTGCAGTCTACAAGCAGCTTGAGGGCAAGATCACCGAGGTCCTCGATGTGGAGAACGCCGAAGCTGCACGTCAGACCATACGCAGTTGCATGGACGCTTACAACGAGAAGTACCTCGCCAACAAACACTGAGTACCCGGCGGTCTGAATGGCCGCCGGTTTTCAATACCCCGCGGTTTCATCGCCGCGGAGCGTAAGCCAAAGTCTTAATCCAGGCTTGAAGATACAATCTGCATGGCAACCATTCCGAGTGCAGTCAAGGAGATCTTCGACGCCCACAAGGCCAGCTTTAAATTTTACGCGCTTGCCACCTCTTCGAAAGAAGGAGTTCCGAACGTCGTGCCTATCGGCTTCCTCTGGGTCGAAAACGAGCGCGAGATCTGGATCGTCGACAACTATCTGAACAAGACTCTCGCCAACATCAAGGAGAATCCGGTCGCAGCCGTCTATGCTATCGGTGCCGATGGACATACCTGCGTCCAGGTCAAGGGCGCCTGCCGCTACTACACCAGCGGTCCGGATTATGACAAAATATTCCAGATGGCGAAGACCAAGAATGAGAAGTATCCGGCGAAGGGGCTTGTTAAGATTATCGTGACGGACCTCTACGATACCACTCCCGGTCCGAACGCCGGCAAGAAGTGCTGAATGCTCTGCCGGTCCGGAGTATCCGGACCGGTGCCGTCAGGTCGTTTTCTGGCCATTGGCAGGCTGGTCCAGGTAACGCCGAACCAGCGGGATCAGCGAGCACCCAATGGCGTTTCCAAGGACCACAATCAGTATGAAGACCACTGTATCAGGCTGGAAGATCATCTTGGCCGACGCGAAATAGAACATATCGGCGATCGAATGTTCAAATCCGGCCATGATGAAGACCGGGACACAGATGAATGTCGCCCATATGAACTGATGGTTCAGGTACTGGTCGACTGCGATGTACATCAGGATACCGCAGCCGAATGCACGGACAAGAATCTGGGTATAACTCAGTGCAAGCTTGTTATTGCACATCATCTCCGCGGTGCCGCAAGGTAGGAAGTATCCCATGATGAGACAGGCTACGTAGTTGCCGATAATCGTGATCAGTACGAGCCAGATGTACGACGGAGGATTGTTGAATATGTAGCAGACTTTACCAGTGTAGAGGTAAAAACCATATACCAGTACAGTGAAGAGGCCGATTGAGAACAGCACGGCACCGACAATCTTCTCACTGCAGCTAAGGAAGACCCAGCCGCCGACACTGATCATCATGCCTGCCAGCATGGCCTTCAGGAACCACCTGAGGTATTCGTTTACCGGCCGGACCGCCGTTTCGTTCGCAGTCATCACCACCCTGCATAGTTCCCCGATTTAATAACTGCTACAACACTGGAATTACATTCAGCTGACACTAAAGGCTACTATGATGGTGTTGGCACCCAATGTCGTCGTCAAAGCCAGCAGATTATGATATGAACGAGCATTATATGGCTGTACTGAATGACAAAGATCTGACAACAGAGCATAACGAAATCCAACCTACAGATCATGACGTCACCGTTCAGGATCGTTCCGGCAGGAAATCGGTCGCGGACATACCGCCGCCAAAGTGACTGTATTTCTTATTTTAACGTAAGTCGGTCATAGTCATCATCAAAGGCAGGGGAGTCCGAAAGGAACCTGTGGTTTCAGTTTCGGCAAATATCGTCGAGAAGACATCGTCGTTATCCATAATATGTTGTTTACTGATTTCACAGTTTCATATTATTGATGCTCGAGTCCTTCGTAGACGGATACGGAGCTCGTGCCGTCAGAATGTGGCATGACTGCTGGCGTAGTGTAAGAAGGACGCATATAGTCAATCGTCGTCTTCAGTGAGCCGCACCCACTCTGTTGCAGCGGCAATCGCTGCGCCGAAGAAAATGAAGCCGAGATAAACCCAGCTTGGGCTGGTGTAGTAGGCTGCAACGAAAAGGGCGAAGCCGACCACAGCCCCGATGATACCCGCCTCCTCGACCTTGGTTTTGTCCTCACGGGTGAGCTTGGACATTTCACACCTTCCGGTCGAGTGTAGCTTCGACGGCCGCGACCATCTTGTCTGTAATCTCGCCCGAGGCACCGGTATAGGTTGCTGGATCCATAACCTGAGAAAGTTCTGTCAGGGTCATCAGTTGGCGAATCTCTGAACGTTCCCAGAGTGTATCTTTCAGATCGCGGTCGCCGTCTTCTGCTGCCATAGAAGCCTCCCGGACGACCTCATGGGCGTCCTGCCGGCCCATACCCTTGCCAACCAATGCCATCATGACCGGTTCGGCCATAATAAGGCCGTGCGCGGACTGAATGTTCTTCACCATACGGTCCCGGTGAATATCCAGGCCTTTGAAGACCTGGTTCATCTTGCAGAGCATCTGGTCGATTAGAACGAAAGCATGCGGCAGAGTGAAACGCTCAGCCGACGAGTTGGATAGGTCCCGCTCGTGCCAGAGAACCTGGCTCTCGAAGGTCGGGACGACGAAGCCGCGCAGAACACGGGCCAGCCCGCAGACGTTCTCGGAGTTGATCGGGTTCCGTTTCTGAGCCATGGTTGAGCTTCCAACCTGATGGGCGGCATCGAAAGCCTCGGAAACCTCAGCAATCTCCGACCGCTGCAGATTACGGACTTCAGTGGCGTACCGCTCGAGCGATGTGCCGAGCATGGCCAGTAGGCAGATGAGCTCAGTATAGCGGTCACGGCCGACGACCTGAGTCGCAGCCGGCTCGTAGGTCAGGCCAAGGTCGGCCATGACTTCTATCTGCACCTTCATAAAGTTCGGGCCGAGCGCGGCACCGGTCCCCACGGCACCTGCCATCTTGCCTGCACAGGCCCTGGGCGCAATCTCCTCGAACCGCTCCCGGTACCGCAGCATCTCTGCGATGTAGCCAGCTAGTTTGAAGCCATATGTTATCGGAATGGCGAACTGGGCATGAGTCCGGCCAATCTCAAGGGTATCCCGTTCACGTTTGGCAATCTGAGCCAGCGTTAAAGTGAAATCGTCAACGTCTGCCGCTATTATAGCCAGAGCCGCTTTGATCTGCAAAGCAGTAGCAGTGTCAACGATGTCGTTGGAGGTGGCGCCCAGGTGGACGTACTTGCCCGCATCACCTTGGCACTGCTCAGTCATCGCCTTCACCATCGCCATCAGGTCGTGGTTTGTGGTCTTTTCAATCTCTTTGATACGCTCAACGCTGACAACGTCGGCGCCGGCGACGCGGGTAATTTCGTCCGCATCCGCCTGTCCGATCTCACCGAGTTTCGCGTGGGCGCGGGCCAAGGCAGCCTCCACCTGCATCTGATACTCAATGCGGCTCTTCTCCGAGAAGATAGCTTTCATCTCTCTGCGACCGTAACGATAATCAAGGGGACAGACGTAATCGCTCATGATGAATCTGAATCTGTGATTGTTTAACTTTATTTATATGTTATAGTGATAGAGCCTATTTCCGTTTCCGGGCCGACAGCACACCATAAATTCTCTTTACACATCATCAAAGGCTAGTCTTTTCGAAACCCTTATAAGCGGAGCGTCTATAGCCTCCTTCAGAAGTGGGCCATGCTTTGAATTATGGCCGGTACGACTAATGAGTGATGTTTTTATGGTAGATGTGGAGGAATTAAACCCGGTGGATTCTCAGAAGGAGAAGCAGGACGCTGTCGAGGAAGCCGCCCCCGTTGAGCAGCAGGACGCTGAGGTCGAGGAGACCGAGGATGCTGAACCTACCGAAGAAGAGAAAGCTAAACTGCAGGACCTCGAGACTCAGCGCAGCGAACTTAATAACGATGCCGAGCAGCACCGGATCCGCCGTGACGAACTCAATGCAGAGACGAAAGAGTGGAAGTCTAAGCGTGACGACCTGAATGCTCAGGTCCGTGAGCTGGTCGACGAGGCCGGCAAGAATCGCGAGGTCCGTGACGGTTTCAATCAGAAAGTACGTGAGGCCAAGGTCGTCCGCGACGAGTGGAACACCAAAGTCACTGAACTGAAGGACAAGATCCGCCAGCTCCGCCCTGAGCCCGCCGATGACAGAAATGGTGAGGTTTCAGTCGGCCAGATGAAGCGTGAACTCGACCGCCTCGAGCATACCCAGGAAACCCAGTCCATGGAGGTCGACAAAGAGAAGGCCCTCGTGAAGCAGATTTCCCTCCTGGCTCGTCAGATTGAGGAGAAGGAGAAGGCCATGGAGGGCGATGAAGCCATCCGTGACCTGGTTCAGGAACTCCGGGACGCAAAGGCCAAAGCCGAGGATGCCCACCATCAGGTGTCCGAGTACGCCGAGCAGGCTCAGACCGCTCACGACAAGATGCTCTCGCTCTACCAACAGGCCGACGCCCTCCGCAAAGAGGCCGACGCTGCTCAGGCGAAGTTCGTTGAATGCAAGCAGGCTGCTGATGAGGAGCACCGCATGCACATTGAGGGCATCAAGTCCGTTCATGAGCTCAGCAAGAGCGCCGACGGCATCAAGAACAAGAAATCCATGGCTCACAAGAAACGTGCGGACCTCGAGTCCAAGAAAGAAGCCAAGGAGATCTTCGAGAAGTTCAAGGCCGGCGAAAAACTGAGCACCGAAGACCTGATGACCCTGCAGAAGTCGGGTTACCTCTGATCCATCGATCGCTCAAACATCTTTCCCGTCTCGGCATCGGGACGGATTCATTTTTCATCTCATTATATCGTTTATATCCGGCGCCGTTCCATCGGAAAGCGGTAGAAACTCGGATAACTTTTAAATAAGGCATATACGATTGAAGTAACAGGGTTCAGGTCAGTCCCGTAGAGTGCATCCCATCCCTTCTGACTGGCTGGCCTGTTCCCACCTTGTATTGTTTTGCCGGCGCTCGTTCCATGACACCGGTGCCGTTCCATGCCGGAAGATATCGCTGCGCCTTCCTCCGTCTAGTCTGAGCCAGACCCAATAAACCGTTAAATAGGAACTAGCTGATAGGTTGGCCGTTACCATGGCCATGGATGGATTGGGAAAATCCCTAAGGGGAGTCATCGACAAGGTCAATGGCTCGGCCGCTGTCGATGAGAACCTCATCAAGGATGTGACGAAGGAGTTGCAGCGGGCGCTGTTGCAGGCCGATGTCAATGTCCAGCTGGTCCTGCAGCTCACCAACCGCGTCCAGGAGCGGGCTCTCAGCGAGAAACCGGCTGCCGGCCGCTCGGTGAAGCAGCATGTCACCCGCGTCATTTACGAGGAACTCGTCGCGCTGCTGAAGAACGGAGAAGGTCTGGCGCTCAAGCCCCAGACTATCATGCTGGTCGGTCTGTACGGCCAAGGCAAGACCACCACCGCCGGCAAACTGGCGAACTACTTCATCAAGAAGGGTTTCACCGTTGGTCTCATCGGAGCGGACGTCTACCGGCCGGCCGCCTACGATCAGCTGAAGCAATTGGGCGACAAGGTCGGTGCTGAGGTCTACGGCGAACCAGGGCAGAAGGATGCTGTCAAAATCGTTCGCGACGGCCTTGCCAAGCTTTCTGACAAACGGATCAGGATTATCGATACCTCCGGTCGGCATGCTCTCGAAGCCGACCTCATCCAGGAGATCAAAGACATAGCCATTGTGGCCAAGCCCGAAGAACGCGTCCTGGTTCTCGATTCGCAGGTCGGCCAGCAGGCCGGCCCGCAGGCCAGGGCCTTCAACGAGGCCGTCGGCGTCACCGGCGTCATCCTTACCAAGATGGACGGCACCGCAAAAGGCGGCGGCGCACTTTCGGCAGTCGCCCAGACTGATGCCCGCATCGTATTCCTCGGCACCGGCGAGCACATCCGTGATCTCGAGCCATTCGATGCCGACCGCTTCATCTCCCGTCTCCTGGGCATGGGCGACCTTGCCGGCCTTGTCGAGCTCGCTAAGACCGAGGTCGGAGACGAAGAGGACATGGAGAAGCTGGCAAAGAACATCATGTCCGGCCGCTTCACCCTTACCGACATGTATCAGCAGATGAAGGCAGTCGGCAAGATGGGTACCCTGAAGAAACTAGTCAATATGCTGCCAGGCATGAGCAACATGGAAGACAAGATCGACTTCGAGGCTTCTCAGGCACGGCTCGAAAAGTATAAGGTCATCATGGACTCGATGACGACGGCCGAGAAGAATGAGCCAGCAGTCATCAAGTCCTCGCGGATCGAACGGATTGCCGCCGGTGCCGGAGTGGCGCCGAAGGAGGTCCGTGACCTGCTGAAGCAGTATAATCAGAGCAGGAAGATGATGGGTTCCGTCGCCAAGGACCGCAAGATGCGGAAGAAGATGATGAAGCAGTTCGGGAATATGAATCCAGATGACTTCAAGGACGATGACGAATCCGACGACAAGGAAACGGCCGGGGCCTCCTGATGCGTTATTTCATCATCACCGGCCACAAGGCCTTCACGGACGGTAACTTCAAACTCGATGACATCGCCGGCGGCGCCGGCCGGCTGGACATCCTGGTCCGCTGCGTCACCGCCGCCTTCTGTCTCAGCCATGACCTCCGTAAGGAAGCCGAGGTCTATCTGGTGCTGGAGGGTGGCGATGATCCGCCGAAGACCGTCCGTTTCGCCGGTAATGAGGTGCGCTATCTCAACCCCGACGAGCGGAGCACCGCCTCGCTGATCCGCAACGCGCTGCTGCGGAAGATCCCCGCCGGCGGGGAGGCCCGCTCCTCGCCTGGCGTCTACGTCTCCCGCCTGTCGTTCGCCGACGTCCTCGCGAAGCTGGCCCCGCTGGGCTCATTCGTCTACCTGAAAGAGGACGGCACCGACTGCCGCGGCTTTCCCTTTCCTACGGATCCGATCTTTGTGCTGGGCGATAACCACGACCTGACCGACGAGGAAGAGCAGCTCTTGCTTGCCCGGGAGCCGGCCAAAATCGCCCTGGGCCCGCAGAGCCTGCACGCGGACCAGTGCATTATTATTGTTCAGAACGAACTTGACCGCCAACAGGCAGCCAGTCAGCGGTGAACATTTTTATCACAGACAGGAGATACAACGAGTATGAGCGAGGACCCAACAATCAAGATTCCGCAACATCGGCATTGCCGCTACTGCGGCAAGGCCTTCGTGGGCGATGGCGACTACTGCTCGCAGGAGTGCAAGGAGCAAGATGGCGCCGTGGCGAAGAAGAAGATCAAACGGTACATGATCCTCATCGGCGTCATCTGGATTGCCACGATCCTTGCCATCTTCTATGTCGGGGTATGAAGTTGATCGCAGCCGTCGCCGGCACGTTCGACGTCCTGCACGAGGGACACCGTCGTCTCTTGCAGCGCGCTTTCGAGGTCGGCGACGAGGTGGTCGTCGGCATCACCAGCGACCGTTTGGCTGGTGAGCACCGCGACGACGTCGTGCCGCTTTACATGCGCCAACAGGCGCTTGAGCGGTATCTGACTGAGGCATCCAAGCCCTGGCGGGTCTGTGTCATCGATGATGTCTACGGTCCGCGGGAGGAGATGGACCGCGCCGAGGTACTGGTTGTCTCCTCCGAGACACTGGCCAACGGCCGGCTCGTCAATGACGACCGTCGGGCCCGGGGCGTACCGCCGTTGGAGCTCAGCGTCGTCCCGCTGGTGCTGGCAGAGGATGGCGAAAAACTCAGCGCACGGGCCATCCTCGCCGGCCGCTATGCCCGCGACGGCACAGCCGGCGCAGCTGACATCGCCGTAGGCTCGCTGAACCATGTGAAGGTGGAAGCGGTACGGGCGGTCATGGAGCGCATCTTTGGCAGTGTGCGCATCACTGCGGTCGACGTTCCAAGCGGCGTCCCGGCTCAGCCTTTCGAGGGGCAGACGCGTGAGGGCGCCCTCAACCGGGCCCGGGCGGCAATCGGCGCCCATGACTTTGGTGTAGGTATAGAGGCTGGCGTGTTCGAGCAGAATGAGGGTCTCTACGACTTCCAGTACTGTGCAGTCATCGACCGGGCCGGCCGGGTCACCGTCGGCGTCGGCCCTGGTTTCGCCTATCCGCTGGCCGTAGCCGAGCTCGTCCGCCAGGGACGGACGGTCAGTGAAGCCGTGCAGACAATCTACGGTTGCACTGACATCGGCCACCAGCAAGGTGCCATCGGCCTCCTGAGTCACGGTCTGCTTGACCGTCAGGGTCTCACCGAGCAATCGGTAATCGCGGCGATG
>Ga0183095_10263_pt1 | contig 80942 bp, 65 predicted proteins | sample BioMet4_FD_130346 | JGI IMG/M metagenome (GOLD analysis project Ga0183095, IMG submission 130346) | Microbial communities from bioreactor (seeded with sewage sludge) at LBNL, California, USA - Biofuel metagenome 4 (v2) (version 3) | ecosystem: Engineered > Bioreactor > Anaerobic > Unclassified ... | reverse complement strand
TCCACTTCCACACGCTCACATTCGTCCAGAAAATCCAGAGTTTTGTTTCGGATCTCATCTTTCTTTGGCCTGCCTAGCGCGGGACCGGAGAGCCGGATGCCATGCTCCTTACAGAATCGCAGATTCTCCCGGTTGCGGTAGATCTTATCCGCCAGAATCCGGCTGGGATAATGCCCCTCCCGTTTCCAGAATCGCTCTGCCATCGCCGACAGGTTTCTCGCTTCATTGTAGGCATCAAAGGAGAAACACTCCAGTCTTGTCCAGCCGTTCACCACACTGATGTCCAGCTTCGCGCCGAACTCCACAGGTTTTCCAGCCTTGCCCCGCACAATGGGGCGCAGGAAAGGCTGGCTGACGCTGACGATTCTGTCTGGAACCGTGTGGCAGCAATGGTCATACATGTATTTCTGCTGTTCGTAGAGCGTGCGGATGGCTGCAAGACGGGCCGCTTTCCGCTCGGCAAGAGTCCTGCCCAGAGCGAGCTTTTCTTCAATGGCGGCAAGGTTTCGCGCCAGATGGCGCAGCTGTTTTCCGACCGCCTTGCGGATCTTCTTTGCCGTCTTCTTGCGACTGCGGCTGAACTGCAGGAAATCCCGATGCGCCTGGGTGCGGTAAGTGCGTGGCTTGCGGCCGTCGGCCGAATCATGCAGCTCGTCCAGGAGCTTTTCCGTGTTTTCCCGGGCTTCGTTGAGCAGAGATGCGTCCTGAGGGTAGCGAATATTGGAGGGTGCGCAGGTAGCGTCCACGATCATGGTACCGCGGTTGCCGCCGTTTCCATGGCCGTCGTCGTAACGGTTCTCCTCTTTTTGTGCTTCGGATAAAATCATCTCGTTGATTTCGCCCAGGATCTCCGGCGTCAGACGCTTGCGGAAGTACACCATCAGCGACGGGTCAAAGGGCAGCTTGGAATCGTCATAGCCGGGGTAGCCACAGAAATACTGAAAATATGGATGCTCTTGTATCATTTGAGCAGTTTCTTCGTCCGAAAAACCGTACTCCGCCTGAATAATGCAGGCCCCCAGGGCCAGGCGCAGCGGCTTGGCCACGTTGCCCTTCCGGTTGGTAAACAGGGCGGCATAGCGCTTCTCGATTTCCAGCCAGGGGATGGTCTGCGCCTTCTTCACCCACCGGTTGTCCTCCTTCAGGTGCATTCCCACCGGCTGCCTGAAATCCGCAAGACTGATCTGCCCGTTGCTATATTTGTACATCCACATCACGACCTTGTGCAAGCTTTTGATCTTTTAAGGCTGTTTTCTTTGCACCTATTATACCATATATCGGGCGCTAAGTCTTGCGCTGCAAGGCACTTTGCATTATTCAGGAGACATTAAATAGTCTTGTTCCTGTTCCTGATTTTTTATCAGCATATCAAAAGGCGATTTGAGGATAGAGATGAAGATAAGCATTATTGCACTGCATGCAACGAAGAACTGTTTGGTGATGAATAAAATCTACCAAGTGCTTTCGGTTGCGAATGTAATGCTCGGCACTCGGTTCCCATCCAGCTTTAAAAATCAGGTATGTATCTCGCGTGACTGCCGCGTGAGTTACGCACCTTTGGGACATTTTGGGTTTTGGTTCTTGCCGACTGAAAATTACATTGTCGGCAAGTCCAAAATAATGAAAACGAGCCAGTTTCAGCATTAAATTACCATTTTATTGTTGGAATTGTGCTAAAACCGGCCCGGGCGGTAGAGTGCCGCGTTCGCAACGCGGAGGTCGCTCCTAACCGGAAGTGGCTGACAGATATCACGCAGATCCAATGTAAGGACGGCAAGCTGTACCTGGCAGCAGTTCTGGACTGTTATAACGGAGAGATCGTCGGTCTTGCCATGGATGACAACATGAAGAAGGAACTGTGTATCCGGGCTTTTCGGTCCGCCTGCCAGGCGCAGGGGGCCTATGGGATGATCCTGCACAGCGACCGCGGCAGCCAATTCACCAGCGCCGCATTTCGGAAGGTGCTGGTGCAATACGGTGCGGTTCAAAGCATGAGCGGTACGGGCCGCTGCTACGACAACGCCAGGATGGAGAGCTTTTTTGCGACGCTGAAGAAGGAAAAGCTTTATCGAATCAGGACGGAGCAGATGCCCATGGCACAGGTTAAGAGCATCGTGTTCCGGTACATCATGACCTACTATAACCGCCAGCGAATCAATACTGCGAACCCCGGCGGTCTGCCGCCGGCCACATATCGTCAGGCCGCCAGAGGCCTGGCCGCATAAGCTGCAGATTTTGGGTATTCACACTCTGCACGGTTCTTGACTTCTCCAAGGTCAGGGGGTTGCAGTCCGGCTGAAAGGAACCGAACAGAAATGCCAGCTCGTACCGCCGGGTCGAAAACCCGTTCGCGTCCTTCAGCAGGGTGCTGGCCAGCAGTTTATGACTTCGTTTCTGCAAGATGCGCCTCCGATTACGACAGCATTCAGGATGCAGCAAGTATAGCACGGTACAAACCTGCGGCGCAAGAGCAATCAATGCAAGAATTTGTAAAATTTTGAATAACGAATGACGAAAAACGGCGCATCTTCCCGACCCGCCGCCGGAGGATCGCACGCCGCCGGGTCGGCGCCGCCCGGCACGCTGTTTTCCACAAAGAGCCGCCGCCGTTCCCGCGGAGCGTTGTCTGCATTTGACGAAAGTCGGAGCTGCGTTCGAAAAATCCGGCAAAATCGTTTGACTTCCCCCGGCGGCGTCCTTATCATGGAGGAAAATGACGTGGCCGCGCAAGCTGAGCGGACCGCGGGAGAGCGGAGGCATTCGTGTGAAAATCATCCCCCAGATCGGGCTCCTGTTCGGACTGTGCTGGCTGGCACAGTGCGTGGAGGGAGCATTGCCGTTTCCGTTGCCGTCCAGTGTCATCGGCCTGATTTTGCTGTTGATTCTGCTGGCGGCGAAGTTCGTCAGGGCACACCACATCCGGGAGACCTCGGATTTTCTGCTGGGGAACCTGCCGTTCTTTTTTGTCCCCGTCTCCGTGAGCATCATGAAATATATGGATTTGATCCGGGAGAACGCCGCGGCGTTTTTCGTGATCTGCGTGGTTTCCACGGTGCTGACCTTCGGCGCCACCGCCGGTGCGGTCACCTTGACTATCCGCCTGATGAGGAGGGAGAGACGATGAGCGAGTTGCTGAAATCCCCCGCCTTCGGCATCGGGCTGACGGCGCTGACCTACTGGCTGGGCGTCAAGATTCAGAAAAAGACGGGACTGGTGGTCTGCAATGCCCTGATCCTGTCGGCGCTGATGATCGCCGCGGTGCTGGTGGTGTTTCGTATTCCCTACGATGATTATAATGTGGGCGGCAGCTTTATCCACATGTTTCTGGCGCCGGCCACAGCCTGTCTGGCGGTGACCATCTACGACAGGCGGGAGCTGCTGCGGGAATACTGGCTGCCGGTGCTGGTGGGCTGCACGGTGGGCGTGGGGACCTCCATGGGCAGCGTCCTGCTGCTGTGCAGACTGTTTGGCCTGAACCGGGAGATGATGGTGTCGCTGCTGCCCAAGTCCGTCACCACCCCCATTGCGGCGGCGGTGGCCGAAAGCCAGGGCGGCATCGTCTCCATCGCGGTGGCGGCGGTGATCTTCACCGGGATTTTGGGCAACGTGACCGCGCCGCTGCTGATCCGGCTGTTCCGCGTGAAAGAGCCCATGGCGGTGGGACTGGGCATCGGCGCCTGCAGCCACGCGCTGGGCACCTCCAAAGCGCTGGAGATGGGCGAGACGGAGGGGGCCATGAGCGGGCTGGCCATGGGGCTGTGCGGCATCCTCACAGCGGCCGCGGCATTGGTGCTGTTCTGATCAACCGCAAAAAGCTCCGGCCCCGGGTTGAAGTGACCTCAAAAAGTTAGACAAATATTTTAAATCAAGCAACCGAGAGGGCTTGTTGTCTGTGAATTGCGGGCGGCAAGCCCTTTAGCTTTGCCTTGCTTCGGCGGTTGTTGTAGTAATCGAGATAGTCTACAAGCTCTTTTCTGAAATGCTCCATCGACTTAAATTCCTGCAAATACAGCAGCTCGCTTTTCAGCAGGCCGAAGAAGTTTTCAATCACGGCGTTGTCCAGACAGTTTCCCTTGCGGCTCATGCTCTGCCGGATACCCTTTGCTTTCAGCATCCGCTGGTATTGCTTGTGCTGGTACTGCCATCCCTGGTCTGAGTGCAGGATGAGATTTGTCCCATGGGGAATCCTTGCAAAAGCCTTGTCCAGCATCTTTGTCACCATGGAGAGCACCGGCTTATCGGAGATGGAATAGCTGACAATATCTCGGCTGCACAGGTCGAGAATCGGCGACAGATAGAGCTTCTGCCCGAACAAACTGAATTCCGTGACGTCCGTCACCCACTTCTGGTTTGGCTTTTCAGCCCTAAAGTTCCGTTCCAGCAGATTCGGCGCGATTTTTCCCACTTCGCCCTTGTAGGAATGGTACTTCTTCGCCCTAACCCGGCAGACAAGGCCCATCTGCTTCATCAGCACCTGCACCGTCTTGTGATTTAGAGTAAAGCCGCAACGCCGGAGTTCCGCAGTGATGCGGCGGTATCCGTAGCGGCCTTTGTTCTCGTGAAAGATTGTGGCAAGGGTCCCTTTAGCTTCAGCATATTTGTCTGCCCTTGTCAACCGTTTCTCGTGGTAATAATAGGTTGAGCGCGCAAGCTGGGCCACTTCCAGCAGAATTTCCAGTGAAAAACTTTGCCTCAGTCCTCGAATTACCAGCGTTTTTTGCGCGCTTTTCGCTCGTCTTCCAAAACCAAGGCTTGCAAGTTTTTTAAGTATGCCACCTCTGCACGAAGACGCTGGTTCTCAGCCAAAAGGTCTTCTTCCACCTTCGACGACAGCTTTGCCGGCCGGCCCTTGCTGTCCCGCCCACGCCGTTCAATGGCAAGGCCTTCCGGTCCTTCTGTGAGATAAATGCGTTCCCACGCTACGGCTCGATTGCGGGGTAGATTAAATTGCCGTTCGGTCTCGCGGCAACTCAGCTTTTCGCGCCGCATCGTCTCCACTACCATTACCTTGAACTCCGGCGTGTAGCGCTTATTTGGTATCCCTTTTGGCATAGTAAAACACCCCAATCGTTATTCAGTATATCATACTGTCTAACAATTGGGGTGCAGTTCAGGTGGGGTCGGAGCTTTTTGCTGCAGGCGGAATACCGGCGCGGGGAGGCAGCACCCCGCGCCGGTATTCCTTGCTTTGGATGAGGAGAAAAAGAAGTGTAATCAAATCAGTCGATTCCGCCGTAACGTCCGGCGGCGCCGGCTGTTGATCCCGAAGGGAAGGGGAGCGCGCCGGGGAAAGGACAATGGGGCATGCCGGTTGCCCGGCACGCCCCATTGCGTGGCATCATCCGATGAAAGATCGAATTACATGTAGAACAGCAGGTCGCCGTACACGGGGAACGGCCAGCACTCGGCTGCGGTCATCGTCTCAAGCTTATCGGCGGCCTCCCGGGCTGCGGCCATGTCGGGCACCAGGGTCTTATGGCAGTAGGCCATGGCTTTTCCGGAGTCGCCGGGCAGATCGGAAAGATCCTTTTCCAGCTTGTCGCAGGTATCCATCAGGGTGTCCGTCAGAGCGGCGATCTGGGCGGCGGTGGTCTTTTCATACTTGCAGGCCACGCCGCTGGAGGATTTGCTGTCGGCCCGCTCGCACAGGTCGGTGCCATAGGCGGAGACCGCGGGAAGGAGATCCCTGCGGATCATATCCACCATGGTGGTCGCCTCAATGCTGATGATGTGGACGTAGTTCTCCACATGAATCTCGTAACGGGCATTGACCTCTTCTTTGGTGTAAACGCCATGGCGGGTGAACAGGTCCACGTTTTTCTGGACGGTGTAGGCGGGCAGGGCGTCGGCGGTGGATTTCAGATTGGACAGGCCCCGCTTCTCGGCCTCGGCGACCCAGGCGTCATCGTAGCCGTTGCCGTTAAAGACAATGCGCTGATGCTCGGTGAGGGTCTTTTTGATCAGAGCCTGCAGCTCGGCGTGGAAGTCCGCGGCGTTCTCCAGCTCGTTGGCAAATTGCTCCAGCTCTTCGGCCATGATGGTGTTCAGGGCGATGTTCGGGCCGGAGACGGACTGAGAAGAGCCCAGCATCCGGAACTCAAATTTGTTGCCGGTGAAGGCCATGGGAGAGGTACGGTTGCGGTCGGTGTTGTCCTGAGGGATGGAGGGCAGCACATCCACGCCGATCTCCAGCGTGCGCTTGCCGGCATCCTCATAGGGAGTGCCGTCGATGATGGAGTCCATAACGGCCTTCAGATCGTCGCCCAGGAACACGGAGATGATAGCGGGAGGAGCCTCCTGCGCGCCCAGACGGTGATCGTTGCCGGCGAAGGCGACGGTGGCCCGCAGGAAGTCCTGATATTCGTCCACGCCCTTGAGGAACGCGGCCAGGAACAGCAGGAACTGGGCGTTCTGGCTGGGCGTTTTGCCGGGCTTGAACAGGTTCTTGCCGGTGTCGGTGGCCAGAGACCAGTTGTCGTGCTTGCCGGAGCCGTTGACGCCCGCGAAGGGTTTTTCATGCAGCAGGCAGACCAGGCCGTGGCGCTCGGCGACCTTTTTCATCAGTTCCATCGCCAGCTGGTTGTGGTCGCAGGCGGTGTTGGCGTCGGAGTAAATGGGGGCCATCTCGTGCTGAGAGGGAGCCACCTCGTTGTGCTTGGTCTTGGACAGGACGCCGACCTTCCACAGCTCCTGATCCAGATCCTGCATATACTCGGCGACCCGGGGACGGATGGCGCCGAAGTAATGATCCTCCAGCTCCTGGCCCTTGGGGGGCTTGGCGCCGAACAGGGTCCGGCCGCACAGCCGCAGATCCTCGCGCTTGGCGTACTGGTCCTTATCGATCAGGAAATACTCCTGCTCGGGGCCGACCTGGGCGGTGACACGCTTGGACTCGGTGTCGCCGAACAGCCGCAGAATGCGGATGGCCTGCCGGCTGACGGCGTCCATGGAGCGCAGCAGCGGCATTTTCTTGTCCAGCGCCTCGCCGGAGTAGGAGCAGAAGATGGTGGGAATGCACAGGGAGCCGTCCTTGATGAAGGCGAAGGAGGTGGGGTCCCACGCGGTGTAGCCCCGGGCCTCGAAGGTGGCGCGCAGACCGCCGGAGGGGAAACTGGAGGCATCGGGCTCGCCCCGGACCAGCTCCTTGCCGGAGAACTCCAGAATCACCTTGCCGCCGCCGGCGGGAGCAATGAAGCTGTCGTGCTTTTCGGCGGTAACGCCGGTCATGGGCTGGAACCAGTGGGTGAAATGAGTGCAGCCCCGTTCCGCGGCCCACTGCTTCATGGCCTCGGCAATTTCGTTGGCGATGGAGATGTTCAGAGAGGTTCCTTCGGTGATGCACTGCTTCCACGCCTGATAGGAAGCGGGAGACAGACGGGCGCGCATGGTATCCTCGTTAAAGACCATGCTGCCGAACAGCTCGGGCAGTTTGGTGGGTGTACACATAGTTCTTTTCCTCCTCTATACTTCGGTGGTATCGTTACATACGCTGCTTGAAAACACTATGAGAAACGCTTTGTGCCCCCTTAAGTGACCGAGGGAATGCCGGCAGATTATTTTCCGCTCTTCCCGTAGTTGGCCAGCACCCGTGCGGAGGGGTCGTCGACGTTGCAGCCCTCCCACTTCCGGTTGGGCATCCAGAAGTCCTTGATCATTCCGGCCTGACCGGGGTAGTACTGCTCGAAGATCTCGCGGTAGAGCAGGCTCTCCTTCGTGAAGGGAGGGCAGTAGCTGAACTTGCGGCGCAGACGGTTGAACTGTTCGTCGGTGTAGGTTTCCTCGGCGTGGGCTTTCAGATCATCCACCATGGAGTGACCCACGGCATCGGAGAAGGCGGCCTTCTGACGCCACAGAATTTCGTCGGGCAGCAGGTGATCGTTTTCAAAGGCGTGGCGCAGCAGGTACTTGCCCATGTCGTAAGTGTTGAGCTTCAGCTTGGGATCGATGCTCATGACGTAGCGGACAAAGTCCAGATCGCCGAAGGGAACCCGGGCCTCCAAAGAGTTAACGGAAATGCAGCGGTCGGCCCGGAGCACGTCGTACTGATACAGCTCATCCACCCGTTTCTTGGACTCCTGCTGGAAGGCCTCGGCGCTGGGCGCGAAGTCGGTGTACTTGTAGCCGAACAGCTCGTCGGAGATTTCCCCGGTGAGCAGAACCCGGACGTCCGTCTGCTCATGGATGGCCTTGCAGCACAGGTACATGCCCATGCTGGCACGGATGGTGGTGATGTCCCAGGTGCCCAGAAGCTTGATAACCTCCGGCAGGGCGCGGATCACGTCGTCCCGGGTCATGTAGACCTCGGTGTGGTCGGCGCCGATGAAATCGGCGGCCTGACGGGCGTATTTCAGATCGATGGCGTCCTCCTCCATGCCGATGGCGAAGGTGCGGATTTTTTTGCCCAGCACGATGGAGGAGATGGCGCACACCAGAGAGGAATCCAGCCCCCCGGAGAGCAGAAAGCCCAGCGGGGCGTCGGCGTCCAGCCGTTTGTCCACCGCCGCCACCAACTTCTGGCGGATGTTGCGGCACACCGTCTCCAGATTGTCCGTGCTGTAGGAGTTGACGGTGGTCAGATCGGTGTAGCGGATGAACTTGCCGTAAGCGTAGTAGTGGCCGGGAGGGAAGGGGAAAATCTGGGCGCACAGCCCCACCAGGTTCTTGGCCTCGGAGGCGAACACGATGGCGCCGGCCCGGTCATAGCCGTAAAACAGGGGCCGGATGCCGATGGGGTCCCGTGCCGCCACCAGGGAATCGGTCATGCTGTCATAGATCACCAGAGCAAACTCGGCGTCCAGACGGGAAAACATGGAAAGGCCGCACTCGTGGAACATGGGAAGCAGAATTTCGCAGTCGCTGCCGCTCTTGAATTCGTACTTTTCGGAGAGGCGGCGCTTGATGGGGCGGAAGCCGTAGATCTCGCCGTTGCAGACCACGGAGTCACCGTCCAGCTCAAAGGGCTGCATGCCGGCTTCGGTCAGGCCCATGATGGCCAGGCGGTGGAAGCAGAGGTATCCGGACTTGGTCTCGATAATTCTGGACATGTCCGGTCCGCGGGTGAGTGTGCGGTCGAAGTATTCCCGCAGTTCCTCCTGTGTCAGATCCTTGCTGGAAAATCCCATAATTGAACACATAAAAAGCACCTCCGGATTTTGTCGTCTTTCAGCTGCTCGGGCCAAAAGGCAATAAAAACGCAGCTATATCCTAAAATTATAGGACGAATAGCTGCTATCCGCGGTGCCACCTAACTTACTGTTTACACAGTCACCTTCAAGGTTCAAACAAACCCGTGTGATGTAACGATCACAACTCGTCGCACTTACTAGCGATGGCCTCGCGTTCAGATTGCAGCTACGGAGTGTTCTTCGCACAAACTCTGGTACAGGCTTTCCACTGCCGCCTGCTCACTGGGACTGACCGTCTGTGGTACTTTTCTCCATCAACGCCGTTGTCGATGATAAATTGTCGTATCAACTTTTAAAATTGATGGTCAAAGTGTATCACCCGCAGGGCCCCGGTGTCAAGGTCAAAACAGCCAAAAAAGGTAGGACTATTTTTGCGGAATTTTAGTATCCTCTGGTAAAAGCCACAAAAATGGCCGCGGAGCGGGGACAACCGTCCCTGCTCCACGGCTTTTTGAACCGGATTACAGCGTGATCTCGCAGGCTTCGCCCGCTTCCGCCCCGCCGAGCATGGGCGAAACCTGGCGGACAAACGCGTCCACCTGCTCCGGGCAGCGGCCGATGTACCGCGCCGGCTCCAGGATGCCGCGCAGCTCGTCCTCCGTCAGGCCGAAGGCCGGCTCCGCGGCCAGGCGCTCCAGCAGGTCGCAGGGGTCCCCCTCCTTCATCCGGGCCGTGGCGGCCATGGAGCAGCGGCGGATGATCTCGTGGAGCTCCTGCCGGTCACCGCCCCGCTTGACGGCCTCCATCATCAGGTTTTCCGTGGCGATAAAGGGCAGATACTCCCGCACGGCGGCGTCCACCACCTTCTCATTTACCCGCAGCCCCGCCGTGACGTTGCGCATCAGGCGCAGAACCGCGTCGGCGCAGAGAAAGCCCTCCGGCAGTGAGATGCGGCGGTTGGCGGAGTCGTCCAGCGTACGCTCCAGCCACTGGGTGGAAGCGGTCATGGCGGCGTTGGACGCGTCCGCCATCAGATAGCGGCTCAGGGAGCAGATGCGCTCGGAGCGCATGGGGTTGCGCTTGTAGGCCATGGCGGAGGAGCCGATCTGGTGCTCCTCGAAGGGCTCCTCCATCTGGCGGTCGTGCTGCAGCAGCCGCAGGTCGTTCGCAAAGCGGTAGCAGCTCTGCGCAATGGAGGACAGGCAGTTCAGCACCCGGCTGTCCAGCTTGCGGGGATAGGTCTGGCCGCAGACGGAAAAGCAACGGCCGAAGCCGAACTCGGCGGCGATGCGGCGGTTCATCTCGTCAATTTTCTCCCCGTCGCCCTCAAACAGATCCACGAAGCTGGCCTCGGTGCCGGTGGTGCCCCGGCAGCCCAGGAATTTCATGCCCTCCAGCACAAAGTCCAGCTCCTCCAGGTCGGACAGCAGATCCTGCATCCAGAGGGTGGCGCGTTTGCCCACGGTCACCAGCTGGGCCGGCTGATAATGGGTGTAGCCGAGGGTGGGGGTGGCTTTATGGGCCAGCGCAAACCGGGACAGATTGTCCAGCACCGTCAGCAGCTCGCCCCGGAGATAGCGCAGCCCCTCCCGGTAGATGATAAGGTCGGCGTTGTCGGTGACATAGCAGCTGGTGGCGCCCAGATGGATGATGCCGGCGGCGCCCGGTGCAACCTGACCGTAGGCGTAGACGTGAGCCATCACATCGTGGCGGACCTCCTTTTCCCGTTGGGCAGCCACCTCATAGTCGATGTCGGTGATGTGGGCGGCCAGCTCCGCCACCTGCTCTGAAGAGACGGGCAGACCCAGCTCGTGCTCCGCCCTTGCCAGCGCCACCCAAAGGCGCCGCCAGGTCTGAAAGCGTGTGTCCGGGGAGAACAGGTGCAGCATAAATTCGGAGGCGTAACGGGACGCCAGGGGGGATTCGTAACGGTCTTTCGGCATGAAATCGTCTCCTTCCATCCATTCAAGAAATCGCCGGAGCGCCCGGCGGGGAAACACGAAAAGGAGGGACGGCGTCCCCCCTTCCGCTATTATCTGACAATAATGGAATCGCGCTCGGGACCCACGGACACGTAGCCAATGTGGCAGCCCACGGCCCGCTCAATCAGTTCCACGTAATTGCGGGCGGCCTCGGGCAGATCCGCCCACCGGCGAACGCCGGAGATGTCGCACTTCCAGCCGGGGACGTACTCGATGACGGGCGCGGCCTCCGCCAGAAGGGCGGGGAAGGGGAAGGCGTCGGTCTGCTGTCCGTGCAGCAGATAGTGCGAGCAGACGGGAATCCGGTCCATGTAGGACAGAATGTCCAGCTTGGTCAGGGCGATGTTGGTGGCGCCCTGTACCTCCACGCCGTAACGGGTGGCCACCAGATCGATGGGGCCCACCCGGCGGGGCCGACCGGTCTTGGCGCCATACTCTCCGCCGGCGCGGCGCAGTTCCTCTGCCTCGTCGCCCAACCACTCGCAGGTGAAGGGGCCCTCGCCCACGCAGGTGGAGTAGGCCTTCACCACGCCCACGATCTCATCGATCCGGGCGGAGGGCAGGCCGGAACCCACCGGCGCGTAGGCCGCGATGGCGTTGGAGGAGGTGGTGTAGGGGTAGATGCCGTAGTCCAGATCCCGCAGCGCGCCCAGCTGGGCCTCGAACAGGAGTTTTTTGCCGCCGGCCTGGGCTTGGCGCAAAAAAGCGCCGGTGTCGCACAGATAGGGGCGGATCTTTCCGCCGAAGTCCTCCAGCCAGGCCGTCATTTCGTCCATGGTGTAGCCCTTGGCGCCGTAGACCCGCTGCAGCGTCAGGTTCTTCCACTCCAGCAGATCCGCCAGATGGGCCTTCAGCTGCTCGGGATACAGCAGCTCCCCGGCCTGAATGGTCTTCTTCTGGTATTTGTCGCTGTAAAACGGAGCAATGCCCTGCTTGGTGGAGCCGTATTTCTTATCCGCCAGGCGAGCCTCCTCCAGCCCGTCCAGCTCCCGGTGCCAGGGCAGCAGGAGGGAGGCGCGGTCGCTGATCTTCAGGTTCTCCGGAGTCAGAGACACGCCTTTGGCGCGTACGTCCTCCATCTCCACCCAGAGATTCTCGCAGTCCAGAGCCACGCCGTTGCCCAGGATATTCACAACGCCCGGCCGGAAAATTCCGGAGGGCAGCAGATGCAGGGCAAACTTGCCGTATTCGTTCATGACCGTGTGGCCGGCATTGCCGCCGCCCTGATAGCGGATGACCACGTCGTAATCCTCCGTGATCAGATCCACCATGCGGCCCTTGCCTTCATCACCCCAGTTGATGCCTACGATGGCACAGTTTGACATGTTAAAAAACCTCTCTTTTCAGGATCGTTTCCTGTCACGTTCGGTGAGGTCAACCTTTCCGCCTGAAAGGCGCTCAACCTGAACCATTATATCGGCGCGGCAACCATAAGTAAAGAACAAACTGGTAATATCCGATATAAATTTGATTTATACCCCGCCATATGATTCGGAAAAAGCGGGGGAGCGACCGCTTTTCAAACGGGATGTCCTGTGGTATACTTTTTGAGAAAATCAGCAAAGTATGCGCATAAATAAATTGTATCTATGACCGGGGGCGATACGCCGAACCGGCCGTGTAACCCCATGCAGGAAAGGAAACCGAGTATGCAGGACATCATTCAAATTCTCGCACAGGAGCTGGACAAACGGCCGGAACACGTGGAAAACGTGGTGCGGCTGCTGGACGAGGGCAACACCATTCCCTTTATCGCCCGATACCGCAAGGAGCTTCACGGCGCCATGGACGACACATCCCTCCGGACACTGGAGGAGCGGCTGCGGTATCTGCGGGGATTGCAGGAGCGGCGGGACGCCGTGAAATCCGCCATCGCCGAGCAGGGCAAGCTCACGGAGGAGTTGGCCGCCGCCATCGACGGCGCCGTCACGCTGGCGGAGGTGGAGGATCTGTACCGCCCCTATAAACAAAAGCGCCGCACCCGGGCGACCATTGCGAAGGAGAAGGGGCTGGAGCCTCTGGCCCGGCTCCTGTTTGCGCAGGAGCGGGACTGCCCCGATCCGCTGGAGGAGGCCGCCAAATACATCGACCCGGAAAAGGGCGTGGAGACGGCTGCGGACGCGCTCTCCGGTGCGTCCGACATCATCGCCGAGACCGTGGGAGACGACGCGGAGCTGCGCCGCCGGCTGCGGGAGATGCTCCTGTCCCTGGGGCAGCTGCGCTCCGCCGCCGCCACGGACGAGGATACCGTCTACCGGCTGTACTACGAATTTACCCAGCCGCTGCGAAAGCTGCAGGGCCATCAGATTCTGGCCGTCAACCGGGGAGAGAAGGATGAGAAGCTGAAGGTCGGCGTGGAGCTGGACCGGGATCTGGCGCTGCAGACCGTGCGGCGGGCCGCGGTCATCCCCGGCTCCCGGGCCATGGAGTTCGTCCGCGCCGCGGCGGAGGATGCCTACGACCGGCTGCTGTTCCCCTCGCTGGAGCGGGAGATCCGCAGCTTCCTCACCGACAGGGCCAATGAGGGCGCCATCGGTCAGTTTGCCCTGAACCTGAAACCCCTGCTGCTGCAGCCCCCCGTGAAGGGGAAGGTGACCATGGGGCTGGACCCCGGTTACCGCAACGGCTGCAAGGTGGCGGTGGTGGACGGCACCGGCCGGGTGCTGGACACCGCCGTGGTCTATCCCACCTTTGGCGAACGGCAGAAAAACGAAGCCATCGCCGCCCTGGCAAAGCTGATTCGGAAGCACGGCGTGGAGCATATCGCCATCGGCAACGGCACCGCCAGCCGGGAGACGGAGCAGATGGCCGTGGAGCTGATCCGGCAGGTGGGCGCCGACGGCGCGCAGGTCAGCTATATGATCGTCAGCGAGGCGGGGGCGTCGGTCTACTCCGCGTCTCAGCTGGCGGCGGACGAGTTTCCCCAGTACGACGTGAACCTGCGCAGCGCCGTATCCATCGCCCGGCGGCTGCAGGATCCGCTGGCGGAGCTGGTGAAGATCGACCCCAAGGCCATCGGCGTGGGCCAATACCAGCACGACATGCCCCCCAAGCGGCTGGACGAGGCCCTCACCGGCGTGGTGGAGGACTGCGTCAACGCCGTGGGCGTGGATGTGAACACCGCGTCGGCGTCGCTGCTGACCTATGTGGCCGGGCTGAACGGCACCACGGCGAAAAACGTGGTGAAATACCGGGAGGAGAACGGAATCTTCACCGCCCGCAAACAGATTTTGAAGGTGCCCAAGCTGGGGCCAAAGGCCTTTGAGCAGTGCGCGGGCTTTCTGCGGGTGCCGGAGAGCAAATCGGTGCTGGACAGCACCGCCGTCCATCCGGAGAGCTACGCGGCGGCGGAGCGGCTGCTGGAGCTGTGCGGCTACACGCTGAAGGATGTGGCGGCGGGGAAGATCGGCGACCTGACCGCGCGGGTAAAAGCCATCGGCTGGGCCAAGGCGGCGGAGCAGTGCGGCGTGGGCGAGCCCACGTTGCGGGACGTGGCCGCGGAGCTGATGAAGCCGGGCCGGGACGTCCGGGACGACCTGCCTCGTCCCATTCTGCGCACGGACGTGCTGGATATGAAGGATCTCATGCCCGGTATGGTGCTCACCGGCACCGTCCGGAATGTCATCGATTTCGGCGTGTTTGTGGACATCGGCGTCCATCAGGACGGATTGGTTCACATCTCCCAGGTGGCGGATAAATTCATCAAGCACCCCTCCGAGGCGGTTTCCGTGGGAGACGTGGTTCGGGTGGTGGTGCTGGAGGTGGACGAGCGGAAGAAGCGGATCTCTCTGTCCATGCGTCAGGTGCCGAAGGAGTAAACCATGATGCTGTTCTTTGATCAGGCCGCCGAAGCGCTGGACAAAATGGCGGAGGAATTTCCCGAGCCGCTCTTCGACGGGCTGAGCGGCGGGGTCAACCTGCTGCCGGACGTTCAGACGGACCCGGAGCTGCCGGACGTGTATATTCTGGGGGAGTACTGCGACGATCTGCTGGGGCGGTATATCAATTTGTATTATGGCTCCTTTGCCGCGCTGGCAGAGCGGGAGGACTGGACGCAGGCCCAGTGGAACGACGAACTGCGCACCACCCTCTCCCACGAACTGACCCACCACATGGAGGGCCGGGCGGGCGTAGAAGACCTGGACCGCCGGGACGCGGCGGAGCTGGAGGAGTACCGCAGGAACAGGGAAGAGCTGTAAAAAAGGGAACGGACGAAAGTCCGTTCCCTTTTGTTTTTACCAGCTGTGATAGTTCCAGGACTGGGATTCCGACATGCCGAAATACTGGTAGTTGGTGGCCCCGCCGGCGGCATCGCCCCAGGTGGTGTCGATGTGATACGATTCCCCGTCCAGCGTGGCCACGGTCCAGATATGGGTCTCGTTGCCCAGCGCGGTGCAGTCGATGCCCTCCAGCTTCAGCAGCAGGTTGTACGCGCCGGTGTACCCGTCGCACACGGCCTTGGCGTTTTTGAACACCGCGTAGGGCAGATGACTGATTGAGGTGTCGTCGGCGCCGTAGTCATAGGCGCAGTGGCTGCAGATCCAGTCGTAGTACACCCGGGCCTTTTCATATTCCGACATGGAGGCGGTGATCTGGCCGGAGTTCCACAACGCGTCGTGGGCGGCGATGGCGGCGGAGAGCGCGTAGCTCCGGCAGCCGGCGGTCTGGGAGACGGTCAGATCCGCGGCGGAAAAAGTCAGGGTGATCTGGCCGGTTGTGGTGTTGTAGAAGCAGTTGGCGGTGTTGTAGCCCTGCTCACAGTAGGATTTCACGGTGGTCAGCGCCAGCTGGGTGATTGTGTTGGCGCCGGCGGAGGTCAGGCCGGAATACTTCAGCTTGATCTGGTACACGCCGTGGCTGATGAGATAGCGGATCGCCTGATCCATCTCGGCGGACGTATTGGGGGAGGAGGGGCAGGTGGAGACTGCGTCCACCAGCCCGGCATAGGTGGAGCCCTCCGCGCTGTATGCTGCCAGGAGATCCCAGCCGGGGGTAAGACGCAGCTCCGCCCGGAACATTCTGGTGAGCAGGGCGGACAGTGCGCCCCGGGTGATGGCGGAGCCGGGATAATAGGTGCCCCTGGCGTCGCTGCCCACGGCGACGCCGCATTTGTACAGTGTCAGGATGTCCTGATAGTAGGGGGTGTACTCGGTGACATCGGTGATGAACTTCCGGCTGGCGTAGGCCTGCGTCACCAGCTCGTCGTTGACCGGAGGCAGCGCGGACTCCGGCAGAACGGACGCCAGAATATGAGCCACCTGGGCCCGGGTCGCGGCGGCGGAATAGGTGCCGTCCAGTTCCGTGCCCAGAACCCCCTCCTCCTGCAGATAGGTAAGATAGGGCTGATAGGCGCTCTGGCCGTCGGCGATGTATGCCGTCGGGCCTGTTTCCGCGTCTCCCGTGCGGTAAATGCTCCGGACCCGGCCGGCAAAGATGACCGCCTGGCCCACGGTGACGGAGTCGCCTGCGCCGAAGGTGCCGTTGTCCCGGCCCACGGTCAGGCCATACTCATACAGTGTCTGAATATTGCTGTAAAATGTGGAGTCGGCGGCTACGTCCGAGAACGAATTGTCGTAGACCCGAACCTGCCGGAAGTTTTCCATGCTGTCGGCGGCCAGAGCCGGGACGCTCAGCGCCAGGCAGAGCACCAGCAGCAGCGCGGGAATGCGTTTTTTCATGGGAAACCTCCTTCAAGACGGTCAGGGGGACAGAATGTCCAGATCAGACATGGTTCGGTCCTCCGCATAGGGGTTCAGTGCGGTGTTCACCAGCTGCAGCGTGGCGTCTGAGTCCAATGTGTAGTAGGAGACCCCCTTGTAGTAGCCGGCGCCGTCGCCGGGCAGCGTGGCGAAGGAGATGTTGTCCGTGCCGATGGAGATAGCCTCCTTGCCCAGCCAGGCAAGATTGCCCGCGGTCAGGTCGGTTTCCACATACTTCTGAAAAATCTTTGCGAAGCTGGAGATCTTATCCACGTTGGACAGCGTCAGGGTCTGCTTGGCCACGGCCTTCAAAAACGCCTGCTGGGTGCCGATGCGGCCGATGTCCTCGGTGCCGTAGCCCGAGCCGTCGTTGTTGTGGCGGAACCGAACCACCTTGATGGCGTCCGCACCGTCCAGATGCCGCAGTCCCTTCTTGAAATGGATCGACAGACCCTGTACGGGGTCGTCGTAGTTCATATTGATCGGAATCTCAAAGTCCACGCCGCCGATGGCATCCACCAGCTCCACGAAGCCCTTCAGGTTGACCTGAACGGTGAAGTCCACGGGGACACCCAGCGTGTCCGAAATTTCGGCAGCCAGCTGCTCGGTGCCGCCCAGATTATACGCGGCGTTGATTTTTTTGACCTTGCGCTTCACGTTCACCAGCGTATCCCGGGGGATGCTGACGCAGTGGATGGTGTCGCCTTTCGCGTCCAGAGATACCAGAATATTGGTGTCGCTGCCGCCGTTGCCGTCGTCAATTCCGGATACCAGAATGAGGTAGCAGTCGGACTTGCGCTGCTCGTGGGAGGACATCGCGGCGGTTTCCTCCGCGGAGACGGAATGGGCGGAGGAGGATGCGGACGGGGAGGTCTGGGGGACCGTTTCAATTTTGGGGGCGCGGAACAGGGTATGATAAATCCCCGCCATCGCCGCGGCGGCAACCGCAAGCAGCAGAATTGTGCGGGGCCAGCTGCGGCGCCGGTGGTGCCGTTTTTTTGACATAGAACGTCGCTCCTATCAATCTGCGGTTATGCTGCAGATCCTGTGCAATCACAGCCAAAGATTTACATAATGCAGCGCTCCTATTATATGGCGGAACGCGGGAAAGTACAAGTAAAAAATTGACGTGCCCTGTCGGCACGTCAATTTTTCAGGTGGTTTTCTCCTCACCGGCGGCGGTCTGTGCCTCCACAAGCTGTTCCAGCAGCGCCTTGATCTCCGTCAGCAGCTGATTCTGATAGGACAGCGCGCAGCGGATATAGCGCAGGGAGGGGTCGCATTGGCGATTTGCCGCCCCGGCGGGCTCCACCGGATGGGGCCATCGCCGCATGGCGGGTTCGGATGACACGACTGCCAGCGGCGAAGCTGACGTCACCACGACCGGTCTGCAGCGACAGCGGGAATTGTTTGCCATGGGGATCCTCCTTTACAGATGAGATGTCAGGAATCACACACCGCGGTACTTCAATCTGGTAGCAATGCCGCCCCGGATGTGCCGCTGTGCTTTGTTGACATCCAGCACCTCCTTGACCTGAAGGTACAGGGAACGGTTGAACTGGGGCAGCCGTTCAGAGATGTCTTTATGTACGGAGGAACCGAAACGGAACGGTACCCGCCGGAGAAAACCGGCGGGTACCGCTGCTATACATCACCAGATCACCCGGTAGGCCCTGGCGGAGGGGCAGGAGATCTCAGGTGTCTTCTCGAAATAGTCCATCAGCAGGTCGGACATCTCCACATTGATCTCCTTTACCACCGGGCAGGTCTGATAGGCGAAATAGCCCCCGGCCCCGCTGGAGCGGTAATTGTTCATGCACAGCGTAAACATGTCGCCGTCCCGCACCGGCACCCCTCCGTGTTCCAGCAGCACCACCCGTTCCCCCGCGGGTCTGGAGACATCGATGACGTAGGAAATCCCGGCAAAATAGTCGTAGTTGTAGTGTTCCACCTTCGGCTTCAAAAACCGGTCGGAAATGGTGAGCCGACCGTCGGCGTCCAGATCAAAATACTCCGCGCTCCGTTCGATCGCCTGCCGCAGAACGGCCCCTGTCACCGCCAACACCACCAGCGTGTTGGGATAGGGATAGGTGGTCAGGATGTCGCGGCGGTGGACGGTCTGGGGAAAGCCGGCAATCTCGTTGGCAAGACTGACGCTGGACAGCTGCGCGCCGGAATAGAACAGCTGCACCTGATTGAAAAAGTCGGCAATCTCGCTGCCCTCGGCCGCACGGATCAGCGGCGCGGCGGGCAGCAGCGCATGGTCCAGGTGTCCCACTTCCTCCCGCAGCCAGTGCTGCGCGCCCCGCTCCACCTCGGAAAACCGGCTCATCAGGGCCCGGCTGCACGCGCCGGCGGCAGGGATGAGCTGACTGGTGATTTTTTTTTCCGACCCGTCCACCCGCGCCTCCAGATGGTGAAATTCCTTCCCGTTTTCAGCGGGCTGCACCACGTAGGTCCCGAACAGCATCTGCCCGGGGACGGACATGTGCTGATGCCCGGTGAGGAGAATGTCGAAATCCAGATGCCGGCACAGATGCCATGCGATGTTTTCCGTGCTTCTGGAGAGCACTCGCCCGGTCTCCAGATCCCGTTCGAAGCCGCCGTGATAGATGCACACGGTCAGGTCTACCTGCCCCCGCAGCGCATCCAGCGCCTGCTTTGCCGCCGGGAACGGGTCCGTGATGGTGATGCCGGTCAGGTGCTCTGGCTTCTCCCAGAGATTCACGTGGTCCGTGATGATGCCCACCAGACCGATCCGCAGGCCGTTTTCCAGCACATGGATGCGGGAGGGGTAGCGGCAGGCGCCGTCAACGCCCAGAAGATTTTCGCACACGCACCGGGCGCGGAGCGCGTCCAGATAGTCCCCCAGATAACCCGCGCCGAAGTTGAAGTCGTGGTTGCCCAGGGTCACATAGTCGTAGCCGCAGTCGTTCATGATGTCCGCCAGGGGCTGCGTGCTGCCCAGAGAATCGTGGCAGAAGGCGGCGAAGGCGGAGCCCTGGAGTACGTCGCCGCCGTCGATGATCAGCGTGTTTCCGTCCTTGCGGAACCGATTGGCGCATTTGAAAAGGCCCAGGTCCTTTTCCTCTTGCCCCCGATAGTCCGTGGGATACATATATCCATGGAGATCGGAGGTGAAATAAATATCCGCTTTTCTTTCCATAGGGTCCGTCAGCCTCGCGTCAGCTTTGTCCGGATTCCGGAGGAAATCCATTCGATGATCAGCACCAGAATAATCAGCCCCACCAGAATCGCGCCCACGGCATTCCAGCGGTAAGAGCTCATGGCAAAGATCAGCGGCGCGCCGATGCCGCCGGCGCCGACGAGACCCAGCACGGTGGCGTCGCGCAGGTTCATGTCAAAGCGGTAGATCAGCGTGGACATGAAGTCCGGAAACAGCTGGGGCAGGATCCCGTAGCGGATTTTCTGAAAGGTGGTGCAGCCGGCGGCATCCAGGGACTCCAGAATCCGTTTGTCCAGATCCTCGATGCTCTCGATGAACATTTTGGACACCATCCCGATAGAGCACAGCGACATGGTCAAAAGACCCGCGAAGGGGCCGGGGCCCGTGACGCGGATGAACATCAGGCCGTAGATGAACGCGGGAACCGTGCGGATAGCCGCGATGACCAGCCGTCCGATCACCGCCAGCCACTTGGGGACCAGATTGACGGCCGACAGAAACGACAGCGGCACGGAGATCACCGCGCCCACGATCGTGCCCAGAAACGCAATGCAGAACGTCTCCAGCAGCAGATAGGGAACGCCCGAAGTGGTGAGATTGAACAGCAGATCGGTGTCCGGATGTACGATGCCGGACAGGATATTGGCGGCCACGCTCAGGCCGTCGGCTTTCATGCCGTCCAGCACCACGGCGGAGCTGGACCACGCCAGAATGCAGGCGATGACGAAGGCCAGCAGCAGTTTCGCCGGCCAGGTTCTTGGGGACTCCCGATAGGCCTTTGCAATTGTTTCAGTCATGCCGTCCACCTCCTCAGGTCAGATGCTTGCGGATGGCGTGGCTGGTCCACTCCACCACAAGCACCGTCGCCAGCAGGACGATCAGAATCATACCGACGCTGTCATATTCCCGCCAGCCTATTTTTTCGTTCATCAGCAGGCCGAGGCCGCCGGCCCCCACATAGCCCAGGATGGACGCGTAGCGCACGTTGCCCTCCAGGCAGAACAGGGACACGGACAGGTAGGTGGGCAGCACCTGGGGAAGGACGGCGGTCCAAAACGTGCGCACCCGGGTGGAGCCCATGGCCTCCATGGCCTCGAAGGGGCCCATATCCACCGTCTCGATGATCTCAAAAAGCTGCTTGCCCACGTAGGCGAAGGTGAACACGGCGATGGCGACAGTGCCGGCCATGGTGCCCAGACCGAAGATGTAGGTTGCGATCAGCGCGGTGACCAGGGTGGGCAGCGTCCGCACAATGCTCAGGAACAGCCGGACGAGCGAGACCGTCACCCGGTTCGTCACCATGTTGCTGGCTGCCAGAACGGCGAAGGGAACGGCCAGCACCGCCCCCACAAAGGAGCCGAGAATGGACATCTTCAGCGTATCCAGCAGCGGCTGCCAGATTTTGGGCAGATAGCCGGTATTGGGCGGAAACATCCGCGCCAGAATGTCGAAAAAGTACTTGCTGCGGGTGACCATGGTCATGAAATTAAACCCGGTGATCTTAACCGAGAGCGCGGAGAGCAGCACCAGCACCAGCAGCACCAGCGGAACCCGGGTAAACTTTTCCTCCACGTATTTTCCGTTGGACAGCTCGTAGCGCTTCGGCTTGAAAATGCGGTCGTAGATCTTCATTGGATCACCGCCTCCTGGGGTGCCCTTTCGGCGTAGACGGCGTCCAGAATTTCCGGAGTCACTTCCTTGGAGGGGCCGTCATACACGATCTTTCCCGCCCGGATGCCGATGATCCGATCCGCGTACTCCATGGCCAGCTCCACGTGGTGAATGTTCAGAAGAATGGAGATGTTCATCTCCCGGTTGATGCGGACGAAATCCTGCATGACCTGCTTGGCGGTCACCGGATCCAGCGCGGCAACCGGCTCATCTGCCAGGATGATTTTCGGTTTCTGCGCCAGCGTCCGCGCCAGAGCCACCCGCTGCTGCTGGCCGCCGGAGAGCTGATCGGCCCGAATGTACGCTTTATCCAGAATTCCCACCTTGTCCAGGGACTCCAAGGCAATCAGCTTGTCCTGCCTCCGGAACGCGCCGAACAAAACCCGCCAGAACGGCATCTCCGGTACCCGGGCGGACAGGACGTTTTTGATGACAGTCGTCCTGGTCACCAGATTGAAGGACTGAAACACCATCCCGATGCTGCGCCGGAAGTTTCGCAGGGCCCTGCCCCGCAGGACGCTGACATTCACATCGTTCACCGTGAGGTTGCCGGAGGTGATGCTGTGCATCCGGTTCACTGCCCGCAGCAGGGTGGACTTGCCCGCACCCGAACGGCCGATAATAGCCACAAATTCGCCCTCCCGGATGGTCAGGTTCACGTCATCCAGCCCGATGACGCCGTTGGGATACACCTTGGAAACGTGGTCGAATATAATCATCTGTTGCGCCTCGCTCTATATCGGATTTTTCCGTACAGCAGAAGAGGATGATACTGTCTCCCACGGCAAAGCTGTGCCGACCGGTAGATTCGGTATCATCCTCTGATCTGCAGTTCCGTTTATGCGGTTTTAGCTGTTGGCGGTCAGCTTCTGGATCATCTTCTGTGCCTCCCGCTCGTTGTCGTAATCGGAGGAGGCAGCCAACTGGTAGCCGTTGTGGCTGTAAATCTTGATCACGGCCTTGCCTGCGTCGGTGTTGCCGATGTCGATGAACGCATTCTGCAGGGCGGCGGCGATGTCGGGGTCCTTGTCCTCCAGCGTCTTGCTGACGCAGATGGTGTCGTTATAGATGGGGACTGTTACGCCGATGACGTTGGTCTCCGTCCAAATGGGCTGAGTGCGGCCGAACTCGCTGGTCCACCGGTCGGCATAGTCGCGGCGGGCGTCGGCATAGGTCACCAGGATGTCCACCTGGCCGGAGGCCAGACGGGCGAAAGCGCTGGCGTAGGAGTCGGACTGGACGGCGCTCTTCAGATCGGTGATGCCCTTGCTGTAGTTATCCTGCAGCCAAAGGGCGGGATAGATGTAGCCGGCGGGAGAGGAAGTGCCCATGATACTCCAGCTGGCGCTGTTGAGATCGTCCCAGGTCAGCGCTTCGCCATTGTTGACCTTGGCGGCCAGTTCCTGCCCCTTTGCGGAGGGTCCGGCGATGAACAGCGCCCGATAGGAGACCGCCTGCTTGTCGGAGGCCTCGGTGGCCTTGCCGTCGTTCCAGTCCTTGGGATTGTCGGAATCCTTGCTCAGGCCGTCGCGGGTTGCGGTCAGGATGACGTCGCATCCGTCGTCGTAGAGCACATAGGTACCGCCCGGAATGAAGCCGATGTCCGCGGTGCCGGCGCCCAGAGCCTCGCCCACCGCCTCGTATGTGGTGCCCACGGAGATATTCACCGTGCCGATATCATAGCCCTGCTTGAGCATTTCGTCCTTGAGCAGCTGCTTGAGCGGCTCGGTGGCGGTGACGATTTCGGACGGTTCGCGGGACGGAACGAAGTACACATTCAGCGTGTCCACGGACTTGGTGCCGGCTCCTGCGGAGGACGACCCTGATCCGCCGGCGGAGGACGTGCCGCCGCTGCCGCAGCCGGCCAGAAGTCCCAGGCACATTGCCAGTGCCAGAATCAGTGCAAAAGATTTCTTCATGTGAATACCTCCCAATTTTCATTCAATTCTTCCAAAAAATGGCGTGCGCCATCATTTGCTCAGGCAATGGAATAGGATTGCGTCAGAACATTGGACGATCCGCTTTTGATCCGGAAGGTGGCGGAGGATGCCGTCGTACTGGGGTTGAGTTTCATCAGGATGGTTTTCGTAGCAACACCCCCGCTGTCCGCAGTCATGCTGAATGTACCGGAGTAGCCGTAGCTGGTCGTCCAGGTGGAGCCATCGATGGCAAATACTCCGATCTGTGTTCCGCTGGTAAGGTAGGTCCCGACCTTCAGATTGGAAACCGTACTGCCCGCGGTCAGTCCGCTGATGCGCAGCGTGACGGCTGTTACCTCTCCCGGACGGACCGTGCCGGGGAGATATGCGCTGTAGCGGGAGCTGCCCGCGGTGGAAACGGTGTAGGTATTTGTTGCAAGATCGGTGCTGCCCTGCTTCAGCCGCACACTGAAGGTTCCGGATGCGCTGCCGTCCAGCTGGAAGATCATGGTCTTGGACGCGCTTCCGTCGGCATCGGTGGTGATGGAGAAATCGGAGCTGTATCCGCTGGCGGCAGGCAGGGTGCCGCCCACATCGGCGAATTTACCGATCTGCGTCCCACCGGTGACATAGGCTCCCAGTTTGAATCCGGTGTAGGTGGTGTTTGCGGTAAGTCCCGAGAAGTAGACCGTCAGAGGCAGTACCTGCCCTGCCGGAATCTGAGACGGCATCGCAACCGTGTAGGTGCTGTAGGTACCGGTGGACGATCCGGTGTAGCCGTAGGACCCGGACTTGAACGTGGACGGATCGTACCATTTATAGCCGGAGGCGGGAGTCGCCCAGGGCTCGGTCTGAGGTTCGGTGGAGGCGGAGGGCGTCTCATAGCTGTACAGAGTCGTCGGGGTATCCAGCGTGATTCCCTGTGTGGAGAAGCTGGTATAGCTCTCCTGCGCCGCCAGCCAGTTAATCAGCTGAACCAGCAGGGTTGCGTCGTTGACTTCGGAGAAGCCGTCATAGGTTGTTTTCGTGCCGCCGGTCTCTTCTTTCAGGTATTTTGGCGAAGCGTCCTCCACGGCGGAGGAGTCCCCGATGAATGCGGCCTTGCCGGCGCCGACCTTGGAAATTGCGACGAATGCGCCCTCTGCAGTGCCGCCGCCGTTGTAAACGCCGTCGTCAACAGCACTGGACCACTTGTTGCTGGCGGTCAGGCCGGAGGGAAGATAGACAATCCCCTTTGCGATGGTGGGGTCCAGGATCGCCAGCGTTGCCCCGGCATGCATGGCGACACCGGTAACGTTCTGGGTGATATTGAAGCACTGGTCGGGGCTGACGATTCCGTTGGCGGTGATGTCGCCAAGCGCGTTATAGCGGAACCGGACGCCGAAATTTGTCGCCAGCCAGTCGCTGCTGGCAACGCCGGACATGGCAGCGGAGGAGGCCTCTTCCGTACTCATGCCGCTGGTGGGATCTGCGTAGGCGCCGCGCCGGTAGCCGTTGAAGACCTCCGCCGCATCCCAGCGGTTCTTGTTGCGGTCGGCATTATAGTGGTCGGCGATGAAGAAAATGCTGCCGCCGTTCTGGACATATTGCACCAGAGCAGCCTGCTCGGTGGTTTTAAAGGGGATGTTCGCTTCGGGAAGCACAAAGACGCTGTAACCGGACAATTCCGAGTATGTAATGGGTGTGTTCGTCCGAAGCTCGGTCACGGTGTAGCCTGTGTTTGCAAGCGCGTTTGCAAAGCTCGAAAATCCGCCGTCGATGACCCAGTCTGCCGCGCCGGCGGTTTCCCCGTGTGTGTTATCAAACAAAATGCTGTATCCGTTTGCCGTGGTAGGCTGAATGCTGGGCGCGGGATTGGAATAGTTCTCCGCATTCACTTTGACCGGGATGAAGAATTGAAAGAGCAACGCAAGGGCCATAAAACAGCTGAGAATTTTGACAGTTTTCTTTTCCATGGTGTCTCCTTTCACTCCCCGTGTCTTTTTTTCTTCTCGACTCATGCTTAAAACAATGAAACGGTATGCTACTACCTGAAGTATAGCATACCGTTTCTTAAAAAAAATTCCTGTTTTAGGTTAAATTTTCCCTCTGTGCGGTCGAGGAGTCCGTATGCTGCAGATCGGTAAAGTAGTAACCGATTAATTCCTCAAATGCCAGGATAACCCGCCCGAAAAATGGATTTGGCAGTCCGCCGATCAGCGTCTGCTTGGAGCCGTCCACAATGAACGTGATGTCGGAAAGCTGGGCCAGAGTGGAGTCCTCCCGCTTGGTGAAGGAGACCACCTTGAATCCGTTCTGGCGTGCGGTTTTCACATCGTCGATGACGGAGTTGGACTCCCCGCTCTGGGAGACGGCGATGATGACGGAGGGGTCGATGTTGGTGACCAGCTGCTTGCTGTTTTCATGGAAGAGCATGAAATCGTAGAAGTGGACGCTGTTGAACACCATAAAGCCGCACACCGCCAGCCGCTGCACGATGTAATCCGCCACCAGCGCCGAAAAACCATTGCCCACCGCGAACAGCTTCTGATTCTGCACCTGCTGCAGCAGACGGCAGAAAGCCGTGCCTTTTTCGCTGTCGTAATTGTCAATCAGTTCGTGCAGCGCTCCGGCCTGAGCGCTCTGACTGTAGATGTTGACCCGCTGGGAAAGATGGTAGTATAGCTCGCTGTATCCGTCAAATCCCAGGCGTTTGCACATCTTCATAATGAAGGTAGGCGACACAAAATTTTCGGCCGCGATCTGCTGAATGCCGCTTCGCTTTTCACCGCACTCAATGTGGTGGATGATGCTGGTGACAATCTTAGTCTCCTCTTCGGACAGCAGATTCGTTAAAATGTAGTAATTCCCGTTCATGGGGCGCCTCCCTTCAGACTTTGCAGGTCAAAAAACGGTCACCGCCGCCAGTCTGTCCGCCGGCGGGAATGAAAACTGTGAGCCCGGTACAGATTTATTATGCACGAAATTTGGAAAAGTGCAAGAAGAGCGGGGCGGGCCGTCAGCCGAATCCCGGCTTGACAAGCGGAGAAAGAGAGATTAAAATTTGGAGGCTAATAGACAGGAAGCTAACAGTTAGGAGGCTTATTATGCGGGACTTGCTGCAGATGGCGCTGTTCAGCGCCTGGCAGGCTCAGCGCAGGCGGATCCGGCCCGATATGGCTCGGATCGGTCTTTCCGTGGGGCAGCCCAAGGTGCTGGACTATCTCTCCCGGCGGAATAATTGTATGCAAAAGGACATCGCCGCTGCGCTGGACATCGAGCCGGCCACGGTGTCCCAGCTGCTGGGCAACATGGAACAGGCGGGACTCATCAGGCGGTCGGAGCCGTCACAGCGCAGACGCGCCGAATCCGTCTCCATCACCGAAAAGGGGCTGACCGCCTATGGGAAGTGGCGAGAGCTCTGCCTGGAGGTGGAGACCGTCTCCCTGCAGGGCTTTACCGGGGAGGAACGGGCCCGCTTTCTCGATTATCTGGCCCGGATGTACGAAAATCTCACGGGCCGGGTCATGGAATAGCGGGAAAGCGGGGAGGGGCACATGTACAAAAGGCTGTTTGTTTATTTTAAGGGATACCGGAAAGAACTGACCGGCGCAGTGGTCTGCGTCGTGCTGGAGAGCGTTTTCGAGATCGTTATTCCGCTGATTATGGCGGGCATCATTGATGTGGGCGTGGTGAGCCGGGACCGGACTTACATCCTGATGCGGGGATTTGCCATGGTGGTCTGCGCGCTTGTCTCCCTGACGCTGGGCGCGTTTTACGCCCGCCTGGCAGCCCGGGCCGGCCAGGGCTTCGGCGCGGCGCTGCGGGCGGCCGAGTACCGCAGGGTGCAGAGCTTTTCCTTTTCCAACATGGACCGGTTCAGCACGCCGTCTCTCATCATGCGGCTCACCGGCGACGTGACGATCCTGCAGAACGCCATCAGCAACGGTCTGCGGCCCATTGTCCGTGGGCCGGTGATGCTCATCCTGGCCATCTCCATCTCTGTCACCATGAGTGCGAAGCTGGCCTTCGTCTTTCTGGTGGCGGCGCCTGTTCTGGCCGTCTGTCTCTATCTGATTCTGCGGAAGCTGAGTCCCATGTACCGGGGCATGCAGCGCGCCATGGACCGGGTGAACGCCATCGTGCAGGAAAACCTGATCGCCATCCGTACGGTCAAGTCCTATGTGAAGGGCGGCAGCGAGGCCGAGAAATTTGCCGGGGTGAATGCGGAGTACAGGGATGCCTCCCAGAGCGCCTTTCACTACGCCGCGCTGAACATGCCCTGCTTTCTGACGGTCATGTACGCCACCATTCTCTGCCTGCTGTGGTTCGGGGGAAACTTTATCATGGCCGGCACCATGCAGGTCGGAGAGCTGACCGGCTTTCTGAGCTATGTCCTCCAGATTCTCAACTCCCTCATGATGATCTCCAACGTGTTCCTGATGCTCAGCCGATCCACCGCCTCCGTCAGCCGGATCTGCGAGGTGCTGGACGAGACGCCCGAGATCGCGGACGGCCCCGGCGGCATTGAGGTGACCCGGGGAGAGATCGAGTTCAGCCACGTCTCGTTCAAGTACAGCGCCGCCGCGAAGGAGGAGGTTCTCTCGGACATCAATCTCCACATCGGAGCCGGACAGACGGTGGGCATCATCGGCGGAACCGGTTCGGCCAAGTCTTCGCTGGTGCAGCTGATTCCCCGGCTGTATGACGTCAGCGGCGGGAGTTTGAAAATCGACGGGCACGACGTGCGGGAGTACTCGGTGGCCCACCTGCGCCGTGCCGTGGGCATGGTGCTGCAGAACAACACCCTCTTCTCCGGCACCATCCGGGATAATCTCCGGTGGGGTGACGAGGACGCGCCGGACGGGGAGCTGGACTGGGCCTGCGCCGACGCCTGCGCGGATGAGTTCCTCTCCCGCTTCCCGGAGGGATACGACACCGACCTGGGGCAGGGGGGCGTGAACATCTCCGGTGGGCAGAAGCAGCGGCTGTGCATCGCGAGGGCGCTGCTGCGGCGGCCGAAGGTGCTGATTCTGGACGACTCCACCAGCGCTGTGGACACGGCTACGGAGGCAAAGATCCGGGAGCGGATTTCCCGGGATCTGCGGGATACCACGAAACTCATCATCACACAGCGCGTCGCCGCCATTGAGGGGGCGGATCTGATTGTGGTGCTGGACAACGGGCGCATCGACGCGGTGGGCACCCACGACCGGCTGCTTCGGGAAAACCGCATCTATCGGGATATCTATGAGTTTCAAAAGAAGGGGGCGGCGGTCTGATGGCGGCGGTTGTAAGAGAGCACGCAAAACCAAAAAACATGCGCAGGACGCTGAAATTTCTGTCCCGCTATTTCAAAAAGCACGCTGCCGTTCTGACCCTTGTAACTGTACTGATTGTCATCGGGGCCGGCGCCAACGTGCTGGGTACTTACCTGGTGAAACCCATTGTGAACAACTACATCGTCCCCGGTGACATCCGGGGGCTTGTGCACATTCTCGCGATTCTGGGCGGGATCTACCTGGCCGGCGTGGCCGCCACCTACGGCTACTCCCAGATCATGGTGAAAGTGGCGCAGAAGATCGTGCAGGAGCTGCGGGACGACCTGTTCCGCCATGTGCAGACGCTGCCCATGCGCTTTTTTGACACCCGGACCCACGGTGAGCTGATGAGCCGCTTTACCAGCGACATCGATACCATTGCCGAGGCGCTGAACAACAGTGTGGCCGTTATGATCCAGAGCTTCGTCATCATCCTGGGAACCTTCGCAGCGCTGCTGCTGCTGAGCGTCCGGCTGACCGCGATCGTGGCTGTCGCCTTTGTGGGCATGTACCTGTTCATCCGTCACAGCGGAAAAAAGAGCCATGAGTATTTTACCTTCCAGCAAAAGCATATGGGCAGTCTGAACGGCTTTATTGAGGAGATGGTGGCCGGGCAGAAGGTGGTGAAAGTGTTCAACCACGAGGAGAAGGACTTTGCGGAGTTCTCCCGGCGCAACCGGAACCTGCAGGATGCCGCCACCGGAGCGCTGACCTACTCCGGGCTGATGATTCCCGTCATCGTCAGTATCTCCTATCTCAACTACGCCATTTCGGCCTGCGTGGGCGCGTTCTTCGCCATTGCTGGGATTGTGGATCTGGGGACGCTGGCCTCCTATCTGGTGTTCGTACGCCAAACGGCCATGCCCGTCAACCAGTTCTCCCAGCAGGCCAATTTCGTTCTGGCCGCCCTGGCCGGCGCGGAGCGCATTCTGGAGGTCATGGAGGAACCGCCCGAGACGGACAACGGCTCCGTCACGCTGGTCAACGCGGCGCTCAGCCCGGACGGAACGGCTGCGGAGAGCCGGGAGGCCACCGGGCGGTGGGCGTGGAAAAAGCCGGACGGGACGCTGGTTCCCCTGCGGGGTGACGTCCGGCTCAACGATGTGGTCTTTTCCTATACCCCCGGGGTGCCGATTCTGAAGGGGCTGAGTCTTTATGCCAAGCCCGGTCAGAAGATCGCCTTCGTGGGCTCCACCGGCGCGGGGAAAACCACCATCGCCAACCTGCTGAACCGATTTTACGATGTCGATGCCGGCAGCATGACCTATGACGGCATCGACGTGCGGGACATCCGCAAGGACGCCCTGCGCCACGCCATCGCCGTAGTGCTGCAGGATACCCACCTGTTCTCCGGCACCATCTCGGACAATATCCGCTACGGCTGGCCGGAGGCCGGGATGGAGGACGTAATCCGGGCGGCGAAGCTGGCCAACGCGGATTCCTTCATCCGCCGTCTGCCCGAGGGCTACGACACCGTGCTCCGGGGGGACGGGTCCAACCTGAGCCAGGGGCAGCGTCAGCTGCTGGCCATCGCCCGGGCCGCCATCACCGATCCGCCGGTTCTCATTCTGGACGAGGCCACCAGCTCCGTGGATACCTACACAGAACGGCTCATCGAAGCGGGAATGGACCGCCTGATGGAGGGACGCACCGTCTTCGTCATTGCCCACCGGCTTTCCACCGTCCGCAACGCCAAGGCCATCCTTGTACTGGAGCAGGGCACCATCCTGGAACGGGGCAGCCACGACGAGCTGGTGGCGGAGAGGGGCCGCTATTATCAGCTTTATACCGGTCAGTTCGAGCTTTCGTAAGTGCACGGAGCCACCCGGACAAAATGCGGAGGTAGACATCGACGGTACCGTCTTTGTCTACCTCGATTTTTGCAATCAGCTGCTTGAGCTGCGCGTTGCTCAGATTCCGAACCGATACAAAGGCGGCGAAATTCCGGAGGATCTCGTCCGCGGCGCGGCTGGGTGCGCCTTCGTCCGGAGCAGCTTCCCGCCGCAGCTCCTCCTCCAGCCGCGCCTGCTCCTCCCGGCCGGAGGAGAGCCTCTCCTCCAGTTCCCGGCGGGTCAGCAGGTCGTCGGCATACAGCTCCAGATAGCGCTGCCGCTGCTTTTCCAGCCGTGCCAGCCGGGCGCGCAGGGTCTTGGAACGGGAGGGATCGCACAGTTCCCGTCCGGCGCGGCTCAGCTCCCGGCGGAGAATCTGCTCCGCGTGATGCCGGTCGCTCAGGAGGGAGAGAAAGTACTCGTCCAACTGGGCGCACAGCTCCGCTTCGTCCACCGCCGCCGCGTTGGCGCAGGCCTCCGGTCCCTGCCCGTTGTGCCGGGAGCAGACCCAGCGGACATAGGTATTCTGATAGGTTCGCACCATGCGCCGGAAGGAGCGGCCGCATTCCCGGCACCGGATCAGCGTGGAGAACAGGTGCTGGGCGCTGTGCCGCGTTCCGTTCTCGGCGAGCGCCTGATGCCGGGAGCGCATCAGACCGGCGGCCTGCCGGAACTGGTCATCGCCGATGATCCGCAGCTCCGGACGGTCGGCGATCAGCCAGTCGGCACGATCCCGATTTGCCCGGGCGCTGGTGAGAAAGTCCGAAACCTCCTGTTTGCCGTTGATTACCTTTCCAGTGTAGAGCGGGTTGATCAGAATCCGCCGAACCGCGCTCTGATTCCATGCAAAGCCCCGCTTGGTTTTCAGCCCCTGCCCGTTCAGCAGCCCCGCGATCCGGCCGGCGCCCGTGCCGTCCTGCGTGTACCAGTCGTAGATCCGGCGGACGACGGCCGCCTCTTCACTGTTGACGGACAGGGAGAAGCAGTCGCCCTCGGCCTTGTCGTAGCCGTAGACCAGGTTGGGAACCCGCCCTCGCTCGGCGTTCATCCGCTTGCCGAACTTGACACGTTTGGACAGACTGGCGGACTCCTCCTGGGCAAGGGCGCCGAAGACGGTGAGGATGAACTCGCTGTCCCCCATGGCGGTCATGTTGGCGGTGAGAAAGACCGTCTCGATGCCCAGGGCTTTTAGCCGCCGCACGCTCTGCAGCAGGTCCACCGTGTTGCGTGCCAGCCGGGAGATGTCCTTAACCACTACCAGCTGAAAAAGCCCCCGCTCCGCGTCGGTCATCATCTGCTGGAACTCCCTGCGGCGTCTGACCTTGGTGCCGGACAGCCCCTCGTCTGCATAGAGGCGGATGAGACTGTGGCGGTTTTTTTCCGCGTATTCCACAAAGAACCGTTTTTGGGTCTCCAGACTGTTCAGCTGGTCGGCTTTGTCGGTGGAAACGCGGCAGTAGGCGGCGATGTTCATGGCGGAGATACCTCCCTGCAAACAGAATGGGGGATGGGTGGCTCCGACTCCGTAGAAGTGCCGGCGGAACGTTCCGGGTCGGCGGCCATCCGCGACAGAGCGGAGCGCACCAGCAGCGCCAGCAGGCGGTCGGTAAAGGCGGACGGGTCGTCCGCAGGATGGATGCGCACGGTCATAGGGCGCCCCCCCGCCGAAACGGGCCGGAGAGCCGGCGCGGGAGAAGATGGCCTGCCTCCCCGAAGGGCTGTGCCCGTTGTGAACCGTTCCGGTTCGGTGCACCTTTATGTACGGTGGATTTGGAAATACCAAACTTTTTGGCGGCGGCGCGGACGGTCGTCCGATTCTCTATAATGTACTGGGCGAGCATACAGGCTCGTTCCTCGATGTTTCCCTTCAAGAAGCAACACTCCCTGCCTCATGTTGTTGTATCCTATGCTCGCCCCGGACGGGATATGCGTGGGGCAGGGAGTGCCGTGCAATCTTTTGCGGCAGCGGCGAGAAACGAGGGGGGATCGCAAAAGGCAGGGAGGCCATTCGCCCGCCTGCCTTTTGCGTATACTTGGGAGGAAGTCTTCTCCAGGATGCCTGCTGAGATCCGGCGCCGAGGGAATTATTTGGCCTTCTGTGCGAAGGTGTTGTCAACCAGCTTGCTGAAGTCCACCCACTGGCTGTGTTCGAGCTGTCCGGCGGTCTCCATGACCGTCTCCAGCCGCTCCAGAGATTCCTGCTTCATAACGGGGGTGTCGTTCCAGGCGTCAATATCCTTGTACCGCTGGGCCACGGTGGTCAGAATGTCCACGCCGGTGTCCGGGAACTGATCGGCGATGGCCTTGGCAATCTCCTCGGCAGAGTGCTCCTGGACCCATTTTTGCCCCTTGGCGACGGCGTTGGTGAAGCTCTGGATCACGTCGGCGTGGTCTTTGATGTAGCTCTGGTCGGCGAAGTAGGCGGTGTAGGGAATCTCGCCGCTCTCCTGGCCGATGGAGGTGAGGATGTAGCCCTTGCCGGCCTGCGCCACCTGGGTGGCGGTGGGCTCAAACAGCGTCACATAATCGCCGTTGCCGCCGGTGAAGGAACCGGCCATCATGTTGAACTGCACGCTGGTATCCACGGTGGCATCCGTGCCCGGCACGATGCCGTTCTGCCGCATGACGTACTCCAGCGTCATCTCGGGAACGCCGCCGGCTCTGCCGCCGATGATCGTTTTACCCCGCAGATCCTCCCAGGAAAACACTGCGTCGGAGCGGCCCACCAGGAAGGAACCGTCCCGCTTCGTCAGCTGGGCGAATACCACAGGATAGTCCTCCTTGCCCTGATTCATGACGTAGATGCAGGATTCCGGCCCGGCCAGGCCGATGTCGGACTGACCGGACACCACGGCAGTCATGACCTTGTCGGCGCCGCCGCCGTTGGTCAGCTCGATGTTCAGACCCTCCTCATCAAAGAAGCCCTCCTTCAGCGCCACATACTGCGGTGCGTAAAAGACGGAATGGGTGACCTCGTTGAGACGGACGGTGGTTGTGGTCTGCTTTGTCTGGCCGCAGCCGCAGCAAAGACTGAGCAGCATCAGGGAGAAGAGCAGAAACGAGAAAATTTTTTTCATACAATCACTCCTAAACGTTTTTCCAGCAATTTTTCCAGCCATAGTACAAACTGGTACATGACCACGGCGGCCACGGCCAGCAGCAGGACGGTTGTCATGACCAGATCCATGTTGAATACCTGAGACCCGTATACGATCAGATACCCAAGTCCGGCCTTGGAGACCAGAAATTCGCCCATAATCACGCCCACCCAGGACAGCCCCACGTTTACCTTCAGGGTGTTGAACAGCGTGGCGTAGTTGGACGGAAACACCAGCCGGGCGAAAATCTGCCAGCGGCTGGCCCCCAGCGTCCGCATAAGCTGGATCTTCCTCGGGTCGGTGGAGAGGAAGCCCAGATGCATATTCAAAATGGTGACAATAATGGAGATCGCCAGCGTCATGGCGATGATGGACGCGGTTCCTGCTCCGATCCAGACGATGAAAATGGGGCCAAGAGCGGTTTTGGGCAGGGCGTTCAGCACCACCAGATAGGGGTCCATAATCCGGGATACAAAGTCGCTCCACCACAGTCCTATGGCCACCAGCGTGCCCAGCGCCGTGCCCAGGGTAAAGCCCACAATGGTTTCATAGCAGGAGGTACCCAGGTGAAGCCACAGGTCTCCTGAGCGATACAGCCCGCTCAGCGTGGAGAGAACCCGGGACGGGCTGCTGACAATAAAGACATCAATCCAGCCCATGCGGGCGGACAGTTCCCACAGGCCGAAGAAGGCGATGAGCAGAAACAGCTGCGCAAAGCGAACGGCGGCCTTGCGCCGCTTTCGGGCCCGCAGATAGGCGAGCCTCTGGGTGGAAGGGCTGCTTTCAGACATTGACATCCAGCTCCTTCCATATGGAATTGAAAAATGTACGAAACTCCGGTGCATCCCGCCGTTCCATGGGGGAGAGATTGCGCAGGGGCCCCAAATTGTGAATTGCCTTGACGACAGCCGGCCGGTGGGACAGCACCACGACCCGGTCCGACATGCTGATTGCTTCGGAAATATCGTGTGTGACCAGTAAAGCGGTTTTGTGCTCCTGACGGATGATGCGGTGGATGTCTGCGGAGACCGAGAGTCTGGTTTGATAGTCCAGGGCGGAAAACGGTTCATCCAGCAGCAGAATGCAAGGTTCGGTGGCCAGCGTCCGGATCAGCGCGCACCGCTGGCGCATGCCGCCCGACAGCTGCGAGGGCCGCTTGAGGGCGAACTCCGACAGCCCATAGCGCTCCAGAAGCTCATGGACGTGGGCGCGCCGTTCCGGCGTGTTCTGCCGGCGGATTTCCAGTCCCAGCGTCACATTGCTCCAGATGGAGCGCCACTCAAACAGCTGATCCCGCTGCGGCATAAAGCTGATTTTGGCGGAGGGCGCCGTGACGGCCTCGCCATCTACCAAAATCACGCCGGCGGACGGCTTTTCCAGCCCCGCGATCAGGGACAGTAGCGTAGATTTTCCGCAGCCGGAAGGCCCCACAATGCTGACGAATTCTCCGTCTTCCATGCTGAATGAGACATCTCTCAGGGCCTCGACCTCTCCATCCGGCGACTGATACGTCAGGGCAACCCGCTGGAGATCAATAATCATGCCCGGATAATCCTCCTTTGGTTCAATGGAAACAGCTTCCACGCTCATAGTATGTTGGAGGAGCGGAGATTGCGAATCGAACCCTGGGCGCACAGCCTGCTTTTTCCGCCTGAGCGCCTGAAGAGCGTCGCCCGCCGACCGTGCAAAAAGCCCGCAGCCGATCGGCTGCGGGCTTTTTGCATTCGATTTCGCATGGGATAGGAAGAGGGCGGTCAGGTTTTTGTACACCGCACGACCACCCGGCTGGCGCCCCCATAGGTGCAGGTAAACAGCGTCAGGTCCCAGTCGCTGCCGGAGATGATATCCCCCAGCCCCTTCTCCCCGTCCACGGTCTCGGTCTCGGTAACCTGATAGCTGTAAACCGCCCCGTCCACGGCGGTAAATTCCACGGTGTCGCCGGCCTTCAAGTCGCTGATGTGACCGAAATGCCGGGCGTAGTTGTGGGCCAGAACAATCATCTGTCCGTCGGGACTGCCGCTGTAACGGCAGGGTGCGGCTCTCAGATTCGGGTAGCTCCACTGGGAGATGACCGGAAGCCGGATGTCGATTGCGGGGATGGAGAGCGCGCCGATGATGTCATAGTTTTTCACGGTGACGCTCTTGGGCGTATCGCTCTCGGACTGCGTTTCCGGCTGAGTCTCGGACAAAGCGGAATCTTGTCCGCCCGCGTCCGCGTCGTTGTCCTCCTCGGTGCCAAGGGCCATGGCCTGATCCAGCAGGGCGGCGAGATCGGCGGCCTCTTCGGCGGCCTGGGCCGATACCCGGCTGTTGTACACGTAGAGGGCTGCGGCCGCAAGAACGCAGCAGCAGCCCACGATGATCAGAAGGAACCCGCCTCTACGACTTCTCATGCTTCTTCCTGCGGTTGGCGGCCACGCCACCCACGATCAGCAAAGCGCCTGCCGACAGCAGCACCGGAATGGGCCACTGAACCAGACCGGTCTGCGGGGCCGCCAGAGGAACCGCACCGTCCGGAAGATCGGATACGGGGACATCTGTGGCCAGTGTGCCGTAGCTGTTGGTGATGGTGTAGGCATTCTCTGTGTGTTTGACGGAAGAGATATAGCCGCTTGGCACATTCAGCTCCGCCACGGACCATGCGGAGTCAGTGCCCAAAGCGGTCCAGGCGTAGGACCAGCTGTTGGAATCGTCCAGCGTAACGGTCTGGCTGACGGTTCCGTCCTTGAGCAGCCCAACGGTGACGCTGGCGGGGCGATAGGACTCGTATCCTTTGTCGTTCCAAACCTTGTTTACGGTGAGTGCGCCGCCCAGCGGGACGGTTTCATAGGTGTTGGTGATGGTGAATGCGGCGGTGGCGCCGCTGGACACGGAGTCAACCGTGCTGATATAGCCGTCGGGCACGCCGGTCTCATCCACCGTCCAGGTGTCGTCGGAATCCAGCCCGGTCCATTTGTACGTCCAGCTGTTGCCTGCGCTAAGCGTCTGGGCCTTGCCGTAGGCGATGCCGTTCCGGAGCAGAGAGACGGTGATGCTGGCGGGACGGTGGCTCTCAAAGCCCGCGTCGTTCCACGCCTTGACAACCAGCACGTTCATGCTGCTGGAGGAGGGGGAGCTGGAATAGCCCAGCTTGGGATTCGCGCTGATTGCATAGTTCCAACCGGTTCCCTCCTCATCCGTTGCAGGAATCGTGACCAGGAAGGGAGAGGCGACGGTGTAGTTGCCCGGTGCGCTGGTCTGCACCACCAGATATACGCCCAGGGGCAGGCCGGAGACGGTGTCCGAGCTGCTCGCCAGCGCAATGACGTCCTCTGGCGCTGCGTTGCCAGCATACCGCGCAAGGGCGGCCGCGGCGGATTCCAGCTTGCTGGCCGTGCTGATGTCGTTCAGATCCACGGCGTTGCCGGAGGAATCCTCCGCGTCCTGAAACACGCCGGTCAGATTGTACTGGGGCGCGGCCGATTCCCGGTCGATTTCGGCCACCAGATAAATGTTGAACGTGCATCCGGTGACGACGGTGTTATTGTATTTCGGCTGGATCGTCAGTGAGCCCGTCGTGGTCCAGTCGATAACCGAAGCGGCCAGCGTCGAAACGCTCAGACCGGCCAGCAGCAGTATGACCGTCAGCAGTGCAGCCAGCAATCGTATCTTTTTTTTAAAAGATGTGCTCATTGCTTTCCTCCAGTCGGTAATTGCGGTTTAATATGCCACGCCGAACAGATCCATAATCCGCTCGGACACTCGGACAAAGAAAGTGATGGTTGCTTCAAAGACGCCTGAAAAACCGACAAGCAGCTTATGTCCAAATTTCTGCAATCCGGTTTGGTTTTTCTGTGACTCGGAATTTTGAGAAATTGTCGTTTCGGAGTAATCCGCCGGATTTTGAATCCGGGTGCCCCGGATCAGAAGCCGGTGGGTGTTGATGCCGTATGGCGTGCAGGTGACGAGCGTCACATAATCCTGGCCGGGTACAATGCTCAGCGCATCCACGTCGCTGGGCAGGACCGTGAGAATCTGATCGACCTGATAGGTCAGCGTGTCGCCCAGAATTTTGAGGGCAAAGGTATCGCCGAGCTGCAGCTGATCCACATCGGTGAAGAGCTGGGCGGAGGGCATCCCGGTGTGTGCGGAGAGAACCGCGTGGGTGCCGGCGCCGCCCACCGGGAGGGAGGAGCCCTGCAGGTGGCCTACGCCGACGGAGAGAACCTCCTCTCCGGTGCCGTGATAGATGGGGAGCTGGACATTGATCTTATCAATTTCAATATACCCCATGACGTCGTCATCGTCAACATTCAGCAGCGACCAGTAGTCGCCGGTATGAGCCTCCCCGTTTTCCTGCCCCGCAGCGAAAGCGTCCTTGACGGTGGTGCTGCCTGCGGCGAGCCTGGCGTTGTATTCCCGCGCCGCCTGCAGATAGGAGCTGTAGTCCTGATAATTCAGGGTCGACACCGTGTCAACATAGGTATCGATCGCCCGGGTCTGGTTTTTGACGTTGATGTAGTTGCTCATCTGCGGATAGAGCAGAACGCACATGCCGATCATGACAATCAGGACAAAGGGAACCAGCACCGCGGTGCGCCGGAGGATGCGTTTGAGCTTTTTTCGGGTTGTTTCCTTCATGGGCACCTCGGTATCGCGCCCGCGGCGGGGCGGCGGAATCATTCCCGCGGGGCGGGGCTGCCGCCCCGCGGGAGAGTGGTTTGAATCCAGAGGATTATTCGCCGAACAAGCGCTTGCGGTTCAGGAAGAGGAAGGCGCCCGCGCCCAGCAGGATGGCGATGCCGCCCACGGTGAACAGAACCGTGCCCGCGCCGCCGGTGCCGGGGAGGAAGATGTTGGAGGTGTTGGTAATGGTGGAGCTGCCTGCGGCAGTGGTTCCGACAGTCACAGTAAAAGCGCCGGTGGGAAGAGAATAGCCGGTGGGCGCCTTGGTCTCAACCAGGTAGTAGGTGCCGTCTTCCACCTGATGCATGGTGGCATGGCCGGCGGCATCGGTGTTCAGACTGCTGATCTTGTAGAAGGTGGTGTCCGCGGGGGCGGTGCCAAGAGCAGTCAGCGCGGTCAATGCGGCACCCGTTGCTTCGGCAGCGCCGGAGTTGGTCTTCAGATTGGCGACCTGAGCGGCGGTGAACGCGGCATACACATCAAACCCGGCATTGGGCAGAACCTCTGAAGCGTTGGCGGAATTCACCTTGGTGATGGTAAACTGGTTGGTGTGCACGGTTGCGGTGGCCGTCACGGTGGAGGTCCCGGAACCGTAGGGATTGCTGCTGTAGGTCAGGGCGGCGGTGTTGGTCAGATCGGCGGTAACAACATTGTTCAGAGAATCGCTGCTCAGAATCCCCTTGTAGGTCAACGTCAGCGTCTGGCCGGCATATGCGGCGATATTGGCATAGGTGAACGCATACACGCCGGAGCTGAAATCAGTACTGTCCAGAATCTGCGTGCCGGCGGTGTTCTTGATGACCAGAGAGCCGGGCACATAGGACACGCCGGCGGGCAGAGTGTCGGTCACAGTGAAGGTTCTGTTGGTTGCGGAGGAGGGATAGGAGGGAACACCGACGGTGATGGTGTAGTTGATGTTATCGAAAGCGCTGACAATGGCATTGTCGTCATCCGCCGCGAGCTTGGTGATGGTGGGAATAGAGACCTTGCTTACTAGAGTAACCGCGTCCAGTGCATAGAACTTGATACCCTCCAAGGTTTCGATCGTCGGTATCACATTGGCGGTCATAATCTGATAGACATAGGCTCCGCTGGTGGCGTTGCCGGTACCGAGAACCAGATACTGGCCCAGCGGAAGACTGGAAATGGAGCAGGTTTTTTCAGAGCCCGCAGTATCTGTGTATGTAGTGGTAACACTATTGGCCTTGATCCAGGCGGCCAGCTCGCCCTGTACGCTCTCCAACGTGGGTGAGGTGGAATTGCTCAGGGTGGAGTATTGCGCTACGTTCATACTTTTACCGGTGAAGAAATCTGCCACGCTGGAATCAAACGCGTAGGAGAGGGAGTTGCTGGCGGCAGTGTAGGTGACATCCACGATGCGGTAAGCCGCGAAGGTGTCGCCCGCGTTCTGGGCGGTGATGTTAATGGTGCCTGTGGTGCTCTCAGTAACAGTGACTGGAGTGGCGAAGGCGACGGTGCTCAGACTGAACGTAAGAACCAGAACAATCAGAACTGCAGATAACTTTTTCATGTTCATATCCATTCTCCTTTTAAATATTGTATTTCAAATCTTCATTCTTAGAGTTTTGGCTTCCCTTGTTGTGATTTGCCGGGGAAACAGCAGATGGCTCGCTTCTTTCCTCTGGACAGTTCCATCCACAGTCCGATAGCCCCTCCTGCCAAAATCAGCGTGCCGACAACTTGGAACCAGACCGTTCCGATTCCGCCGGTGATCGGCAGCGTAAAGCCCGGCTGATACTCGTTTGTCACCGCGATTTCCGGGACTGCGGCGCCGGAATAGGTGCCGCAGGCGAACATGGCCCACTGATTGGAGGCTTGTATGGTCAGCGTTCCAGAGCTCGGATCGTACCGAATTGTACCGCCCCGGAAGGAGAACCCGGTCTGAATCAGGGCATTTCCGGAGAAGAAAGCAACCTCCGTATTGATGTCCGTAATATTGGGACTGAATGCGATGGAATCGTTGTCATTGATGATTGCCGCCACCGCCTGGCGCTGCCCGACGGACAGGGGCTGATCCGTCCATACGAAATATTTTTCGTTGGGTCCGGTTAGCTTTACGACAATCATATTGATGAGACCGACGTTGAATTGTGAAGTTGCGCAGGCGGTCGTTTCTCCGCTGGACTGATACGTCAGGACGGGGCTGGCCGTTGTGAGTATCGAGTCGAACCCGGTGGAGCCGGCCAGCGAGTAATCGGTGAAGAGCGTGTTCGCTCCGGTTTCGGAGACGGTGTACGCTCCGGCCGTCAGGCCCTCCACCTTCCAGGCCAAAGTCAGGCCATTCCGTGTGGCACCGCTGAGATACAGCGTCGCGGCGGGGGTATCTTCTCCGCTCTTGGTGAGCTGGATGAAATAGCTCAGATTGTCGGACGCCGTTTCCATCATACTTGTCAGCATGGCCTCGGTAATTCCGCTGAAAGTCTTGCGCACGGTCAGATACGGAGTATCCGGCGTGGTTTCCTGCGTATAGGAATTGGTGAAGCAGACGGAGGCGGCCGTGCCGCTGACCGTGAAGCTGACGGTCTTGGTTTCGGTAATGTCGCTCAGAGTTCCCTGCGCGGTTCCGCCCTGCACTCCGGTCAGGCTGTAACCCGAGGCGTCCGGAACAGACTCTGTAATCGTGTAGCTGCCGTTTGTAACGTTGGAGAAGCTGGCGATGTACGGAGTTCCGGCGACGAAGGTATCCTTATTGAGTACAATGCTTGTGGTCGCAATAGGGATATCGTCCTGCTTAAGTATAAACGTCACGGTGTATCCTCCGGCTGGGATGGCGTCGGCGGTCAGACCGCTGAACGTTTTGGATACCGTTACCGCTCCGCTTTCAAAATAGAGCCGCAGGGTGGTTTTTCCGTCCCGCACATACCAGGAGGTAGAACCGAAAACACCGTAGTTGGTGTCGCTTGAGCCATAGCCCAGCTTTGTCGCCGTCAGGGAGTACAAACTGCTCAGAGCGGCGTAGTGAGAGGCCGCGGTAGCGTCCACCAGAGTACCTGCCGACGGATTCAGCAGACCACTGTCCGTATAGGTTTCCTTTACACCGTTGACATAATATTCAATGGTATACGGGAGCTGCTGAGAGAAGGAAACGTCGTCCAGCAGATTGCCGATGGTCTTGTCTGTTGGGTGGTTTTTCTCATAGGCGGTAGTGCCCGCCACAAAGAAGAACCGGGTCAGATACTGGCCGGAAGAAACATTGTATGCATCCCCCGAATTGTTATGGCCATACCACTGTGAAGCGTTGTCAGAGAGATCCCAAACCTGTGCGCTGGAAATGTTGTAGCTGTTGTAGGTGGAGGATCCGCTGTTTACCGCTGAAATCATGCCCATGAGATCCGTTTGATTCGTGAAATGCTGTGCCTGATCCGCCGACATGACGACCACATACATCTGATCCACGGTGGTGCTGGCGTTTACGGCATTCAAGGAACGGGCACGATGATAAAGCGACCAGTACAAGCTGGAGCCCGGCGTGGTCAAAACATCCTGATAAAGTGCGCCGGCGGCCTCGCAGTTCAATTCGGCAAGTTGGGAACCACTCGCGGCACTGGTAACCCCGTACTGCTGGAGGGCGAAGGATGTACTAACAGATGGACGGGCAATTTCAACGTCAGCACCCGCATGCGAACCAGTTCCTGGCCCGGTGCTTTGCCAGATCAGGTTGGCGGTTCCATTGGTATACTGAACGCAGACGTTGCCGGAATTGACAGGAATTTCAAAGCCGCCGTTACGCAGCTGCATGTCATACGGGACGGTGTAGGTCGCCGTGCCGACTGTACCGGAACCATTTGCCACCGTCAGCGTGTAGGTGGCAAGCCCCCCCTTGGTCAGGGCCACGTTAACAGACTGGCCGCCGTTGGGCAGCAGCCCCTGCTGGCCATCCGGATCGGTGATCTCTGTGCCATCCTTCGACCAAGTGAATGTGTAGCCGGTCAGGTCAGAGATAACTACGCCGCTTGCACCTTTGACTTCGGCGTTCAGACAGCCGTCCTGCATGATCGAGTCAGTGATGGAGACGGAGCTGATTTGGATATAGAAGTAATCATAGCCGTTGCTTTGCCTGCCGTATCGAATGCGGTAGACATCACCGACACTGGCGCTGGCGGTGACATTGACAGTTATGGTCGCGTTTCCTGAGGCTGTAGTTGGATTACTCAAAGAAACCGCCGAGGAAGAGTCGCCGATTATCTTGCTGACGCTCCAGGTGTTGCTGCTGCCGGTCCTGTCGCTTCTCAGTGCAATGGAACTGCCTGCGGTGACCGCATAAGCAGTTGCCGCAGTGTTGATATAGACATTGAGGTTTTTCACAACCAGATAGATCGAGAAACTGCCGGCGTCAAACTCGACGGTATTTTCGTCCACCGTGACAGAATCAGCAACCTTTGTGGCGGTGACGGACGCGTCAGCCACCGTTGCGGTCACGGAATCCTCTGCGCCGGAGTCCGCGGGTGCAGGATCGGAAACAGCGGCATCCGCGGGTGCTTCCGCAGGATCCGTGGATGCACCGGAAGCATCTTCTTCGGATGAAGCTTCAATATGGTACACGTTTACTTCGTCCACGTCCTCCAACTGGGGCGTGTCGATGTTCACGCTGACCGTTTCTCCGGTCGCCTCGTCGGGCTGGAACTCGCTGCCGTCGGCATAGTGAATGGTGATGTCGTACGCGGCAAAAATCTGCATGTCGTCAATGGTGACGTTCACGGGCCAGGCCGTTATGTAGCCGCCCTCGGGCAGGGAGCCGGTGACGGTGATCACCGCCGCGTCATCCGCCGGGGCCGTCATGGTGTCGTCCGTATAGATGGCTGCGGTCAGCGTCTGGTCTGAGAGGATGGGCTCCGCGTCGACGGGTGCGACGCCTGCGATTGCCTCCGCATCGGTGGGATCGGAGCCGGGTTCAGATGCGGGATCGGTTACGGGATCGGTTACGGGATCAGATACGGGATCAGTTACGGGAGTGGTGGGCTCGGAGCCGGGGTCTGGGGTCTGTGTCCCGCTGTCGGAGGAAGGCGCCGCGTCATCCGTCGGTGTTTCTCCCCCGGAGGAAGCCGCCTCGGCATCGGAGGAAGCCTGTCCGCCTTCGCCGGAAGTGCTGGCATCGGAAACTCCCTGGCTGCCTGCAATTTCCGTTCCAGCTCCGGAAAGATCACCGTCTGCGGCGTATGCTGACATCATACCCGAACAGGAGAGCATGATCAGCACCAGAGTAAAAGCCAAGATTCTTTTGAGCTTGATTTTTTTACTCAAAATAATAGATTCCTTTCTTTCCGGGATTTGCGGACGCCTGCCGCCGGAACTTGTTTATCGAGTCTGGTATGGCACGGATCAGCGTGCTGCGCAGCCATGAAGCCGGTTGAATGCGGTCGCTGCCGACAAATTTGGAACGTGGGGCTTTGACGGCCTGCATACCGAATTGAATCCGGGAACCGCGGAGATTCTTGCCCCGCCGCACGGGACGAGGAAAAGACAGATACAACCCCAAACTATTTAATGAATCTGTATCTGTACAATACCCTGAGGAAGTTTCAAAATAGTTTCATGAGGCCGATTTTGAATTACATTTTTTACTATTTTTAAGTTTCTGCGTTTTGAACAACTGACAGTCAATGATTTAGTCGAAAATTTCGGGATAATTGCCATATTTGAAGGGGAAATCCGGAGTTTTCGACAAGCTTCGTCACTCTTTTTAATGGACAGAAACATTGGCATATGCTATATTGAATGTGAATTCAGGGAGTTTACGCGCAGGATGCAGACCCGTCATGCAGCCTGTATCCGGCAAGAAGCCTGTGGGAGGAGGGAGCGCCGTGTGCGACGGGAATTTCGTGCTGCTTGTAAAATCATTCGGGGGGTTTTCCATCTCAGCCTGCTCCGGCGATACCCGGGAACCGCTGGGGCCATCCGTACCGGACGGCGAGAGCCATGCGCGCAAAATGTGGGCGCTTGTAAAATACTTAATTTGCTCCCAGCGGAACAGAGTTTCCGCAGATGAGCTGATTGAAATCCTCTGGCCCCAGGACGGGAGCACTGCGGATCCGGTGCGATCCCTGCGGCTGCTGGTACACCGGGCGCGCCTGGAGCTGAACAAGCTTGGCTGCGTCAAGGGAGGCCGGCTGATTCTGTGCCATGGCGGCGCGTACAGCTGGAACCGAACGATCCCCATGGAATCGGATGCGGAGCTTTTTGAAAATCACTACCGCTCCTCGCGCAGCGGAAGTGATGAGACACGGCTGAGTCACCTGCGTGCGGCCATCGACCTCTACAAGGGGCCGTTCCTGCCGCAGGATTCGTCCAACGAGTGGGTCATGTCGCTGGACACCTATTTTCATTCCAAATTCACGGCCATGTGCCTGGAGGCCATCGAGATCCTCCACCGCGCCGGTCGATCGTGGGACATTGTGGATATTTCCAGCGCCGCCATGGTTACAGATCCCTATATGGAGGACTTTCATATCGCCATGATTGAGGCGCTGGCCAAGGTGGGCGCCGTCAAAAATGCGAAAGAGCACTATGAAAAAGTGACGGAGCTGTACCGGCGGGACAGAGATTTTCAACCCTCACCCAAGCTTGCCGCGTCCTATTACGCAACCCTCAAAACCGAGAATAAGCCGGGAACGGATGTGTCCGCCATTCAGAAGAGCTTGGACGACGAGAAGGAGGGGGGAGCGTTCTACTGCGAATACGAGCTGTTCAAGAAGATATACTCGCTCAAGCGCAGAGAGTGTCTGCGCGATCACTCCGAGATTCAGTTGGCTTTGATGACGATGATCCCATCCGGTGGGCACACCTCCCGCCCGGTGGATGCGGCCATGGAGAAGATGAGCGAGACGATTGCCGACACTCTGCGCAAGGGCGATATTTTCACGCGGTTTAACTCCACCCAGTTCCTGCTGCTGCTGCAGTTCACCACGGCTGAACGAGGGCGGCTGGCCATCGACAGGATCCAGAGGAGATTTCAGGGCCTCATGCCCAGATCCGGTTACCTGCTGCAGTACAATCTTCTGCCGCTCCCGTCGGAGGGGGGGGCGGAAAAGGTGGATGTGGGTGCTGTCGAAGCTCCCAAATGAGTCCGTGACCCATCCGGCCGCAGACGGTAAACAGAGACTCAAGGCAACCGATACATTACAATAAAGAATAAGAGATGCCTCCGAAGTGAAAACTTCGGAGGCATCTCTTCCTGTGGTCAGGGCAGAAGAACTCTGCCGGGTAATCAAAAATGAAGCAAGCAAAAGCAAAGCCTTGAGCGGCAAGGCTGATCGCTGTTAGCGCCGCTCGCCACTTGTGAATGCATTGATTGCTATCCGGTTTAGGGATTGTCCATGGAGCATGCGCTTTCCGGGCCTTTTTCCATACAGGACTGGTATTGGAAAGAGGACTGACTCGTTTGCTTTTTGCTGTCCTCCTCCTTGTAAAGCAGCCAGCGAATTTTATGCAGGATATCGTTGTACTGAATGAGTTTCAATTTTGGAAACGCTGTTATCATGCGCCTTTGCTGCTTGCTGAGGCTCTGGATGAATTTTTCATATGCGGCGCTTGCCTCGATCATAATCAGCTTTTCATAGGCAATTTTCACCGCGCTGTCCTTGTACCCCTCCAGAGCAGCCATGATTTCGGCCTTTTTCTGCTCCAGGAGTGCGGAAAATTCGCTCAATTCCCGATTAAAGCCAATGAAACTATTCACGGTTACAGCGATGTCCCCGAAAAAAACCAGAAAGATGATCACGGCGAGAATGTGCCGAATGAGCTGGGGAACTGCCGCGGTACATGCCGCAGAGAGAGGCACTGCGATTTTGATCAGCAAAACAGTGAATGTGCCGAAAATCACAGCGCCGCACAGGCAGATGCGACCGTTGAGATTGAGGCGCATGCCCGAATAATCCCACCATCTCGCATGGAACAGTTTCTCCATTCCATAGGAAATGAGGTATTCGATGCCGCAGGCCAGTCCTGCCCCAAAAAAGAACAGAAGGAAGGGGTTTTCAACCTGACCGAGGGCAAGGACGTTCAGCAACGCGCCGCAGCCATAGATTGGGCAGTACGGACCGTTCAAAAACCCGCGGTTTAAAATCCTTTTTTCACGGATGGAGCACAGCGCGCTTTCGTAAAGCCAGCCCAAGAGACTATACCCCACCAGCCAAAGAAAATGCGTTTCGATGTCTATGATATTCACGATCCTTCAATCACCTCGCTTTTTCGGGCTCACAGCAGGGAATGGACAGCATTTCGCAGACAGCGCTGATTTTGTCCGCTACACAGATAATCATGCTCTCCCTGTATTTTGGCGGTGTGATGTTCAATGGGAACATGTGCTTTTGAATCATATCCCGTTCAATGTTTCCCAGCTGAAAGTCTCTCGCCGCGTTTTGCAGAGCACATCCGGCATGCGTGAACCCGTGCAGCCGGTGGCTTTTATCCGGAATATGCCAGTCATACAAAAAATAATCGTGGAGCAGCGCACCGCGAACCAGCGCCCGCTCATCTACCCGAATGTTTAAAGATGCGGCAATGGTTAAGCAAAGGCAGGCCACACCCACCGAGTGATCATATACGCTGACCGATCCGTGCTGCAGATATTGTTTTTCGGACTGCATGCGGGAGGCGAGAAGAATATCCGCCCCATGCAGCATGACAGTTTCTTTCCAGGTCGAGGAATGTTCCATTGGACTCATAATTCTCCTAATTAAAAATTTTTCCCATTGTTGATTTTTACCACACGTGTGTATTATAATATGGATCATTGGAAACCGCAATGGACAGATTACATAGATCCGTTGAATCCGGAAATAAGATGCTGATTCAATTGAGATGTGCGCTGGGAGTATTTATGGAACAGGAATTAAGAAAAACGGACCGCAGGGTGCTAAAGACAAAAAGAGCCATACGGAATGCGTTTGCACAGCTGCTCTCCCAAAAGCCGTTGAATGAGATCACCGTCAAAGATCTTTCGGCGGCAGCGGATATTAACCGAAAGACCTTTTATAATTATTACAGGGACATTCATCAGGTCGTGGATGAAATTGAAAACGAAATTGTCTCTGCGTTTGAGTCCGCGATTCAGGATGTGGATGTAAGCTCTGACCTCAGGAAATCTTATGTAGTTTTCTCGAAATTAACCGCGATTATCAGCGGTGATCTGGAATTTTATGGTCATCTGTTCGGAATGAACAATGATGCCGGTCTGATTGCGAAGATCATGACCGCATTGAAACATAAATTTAGAGAGTCCTTTGCAGGCCGGATTGCGGTTGAGGGAAACACGCTTGATTTTATGGTAGACTACGCAGCTGCCGGAATCGTTGCCGTGTACCATAGCTGGCTCAGCTCAGGCTGCAGGATGCAGATAGAAACCATTGCGGAACGGGTCAGCACGATGACGTTCAATGGAATCAATGGGTTGCTGCTGACAACAACCGAACGTTAAGCGGCTGACGGTCTCGAAGAAGCAGACAGCCGGATGAACCGCAGGTACCCGTAAGACGACATGACTGGCTGTGTTTGTGAGGTTTGGCGGTTCTTCATCCGGAGGAGATTTATTATGATGTCATGGAAAGCAGCGGAAATTTGCTTGATTGCACCCACAGAGGATCTTGCGGACCGGGCCCGTACCATTATCCGCCGGCAAGATCTAGCGATTGAAGTGCATACGGCCGCTCTTGAGGAAGCGGTTACATTGGCCCGGGGGCTGATGGCGCGAAAGACATGGCTGTTTATCAGCCGAAGAGGCACCCGGGATCTTTTGGAAAAGGAATTGAACACCACGGTGGTCAATATCCCGATTGAAGCATCCGACTATATCCCTGCCATCCGTCAGGCGCAGAAGATTCAGGGGATGGTCGCTTTTTTTTCATATGAGGCCATCAGCAACGAACTGCAGACGATCTGTTACCTGATGCACATTCATATGCGGCATTATCACTTCTCGGACAGCGGCAGCTGCCGCTCGTGTGTGGAGCAGGCGATCCGTGATGGGGCTGTACTGGGGATCGGCGGAATCATATCGGCCAAATTTGCCGAAGAACTGAATTTTCCGTACATCGTTGTGGAAAGCTCTGACTCCTCCGTCGCTCAGGCCATTGAAACCGCTTGTCAGATCTATTCCCTTCAGAAGGCGAATGAACACAAGCAGGAACTCCTGGAAATCAGGCTGGAGCGCTATCGGAACATTCTGAATTACACACACGATGCCATCATTGCGGTGGACGCGCAGGGCCGCGTGGAAGTGACAAATCGCGTGGCGGAACGGATGCTGGATCCCCAGCGAAAACCGTTTGAAGGGAAGGCAATTGAGGCGGTTCTGCCCAACACCCATATCACCGATGTGCTACGAAGCGGTCATATGGAGACGGACCAGATCATGAACATCCACGGCACGCTTGTCTCCACGAACCGCATTCCCATTATTGTCAACGATCAGATCAAAGGTGTCGTAGCAACCTTTCAGGATGTAAAATCCCTGCAGAGCGCCGAGCGCAGCATCCGCATCAAATTGCATGAGAAGGGCCTGACCGCAAAATATCATCTCTCGGATATCGTGGGGTCCTCCAAGACTCTGCGCAGCGCAAAAGAGCTTGCGGACAATTTTGCCGATTCTCAGTTTACGATCATGCTTTATGGCGAAACGGGAACCGGCAAGGAGATGTTTGCCCAAAGCATTCATAACGCAAGTGATCGCCGGGATGGCCCGTTTGTCGCGGTCAACTGCACGGCGCTTTCCAAGAACCTGTTGGAGTCCGAGCTGTTTGGGTACGCCGACAGCTCTTTCACCGGGGCGAAGCGCGGCGGAAAGCCCGGCCTTTTTGAGATCGCGCATAGCGGAACCATCTTTCTCGATGAAATCGGAGAGCTGCCGCAGGAGTTTCAGGCGCAGTTCCTCCGGGTGCTGCAGGAAAAGGAGATTCGCCGAGTGGGGGGCGACACCGTGATTCCCGTGGACATCCGTGTCATCGGCGCGACCAACCGGGATCTGATGGAACGGGTGGAAAAAGGGGAATTTCGCCGCGACCTGTATTATCGTCTCAATGTACTCAATCTGATGATTCCCCCGCTGCGGGACAGGGGGGACGATTATCTGCAGATCGCAAGTTCGATCTACCGGAATGTTGCACCAGACCGATCCCCCACGGAGAATGCCGGTTTTATGGAGGTTATGAAAAGCTACAGCGGTTACCACTGGCCCGGCAATGTCCGGGAATTAAACAATGTGGTTGAACGGATTTGCCTGCTGCAAAAGAGAGGACTGTCCCAGGAACTGGTATTGGAATCCCTGTGGGCGATGGCCCGGAGGGATTGGCCGGCCGGTCTTCCTGCGCCTGCCTCCCCGGCTGCCGAAACTCTGGACCAGGTGGAGCGCAGCCAGATTCAGGCGGCCATGGCGCGCAATGGCGGAAATATAACCCGGACGGCCAAGGAACTTCGTATCAGCCGCTCCACCCTCTACCGCAAACTCAGATCATAATTGTACGAATTTGAGACAGTGTACTGTATTGAAACGGCTCGTTTTGGTACAGTGCGCTGTCTTTCTGCCTGCTTTGCCATCACGCAGCGCTGCGAAGCACTTAAAATCCATGGAGTTTTATATTTTTTTCAAAAGCGGCAATCTGGCACGATATTTGCTACATGTTATAGTGAGCTGCTCAAAAAAATAATTTTGGGAAATATGGAGGGTTAAATCTATGAACGTAGCGATCATCGCCTTGCTCGTTCTGGTACTGGTCATTCTGCTGGGATTTTTCAGAAAGATCAATGTGGGACTGCTTGCAATTCTGGCTGCGGCCATTTTGGGGGCCTTTACGGGGTCCACCGATAAGGAGATCATCGCCGGATTCAGCGCCAATCTGTTTATTATGCTGTTGGGCGTTTCTTTCCTCTGCGCCGTGGCCATTTCCAATCAATCTCTTGAGCTTTTGTCCAAGAAATTTCTGCGGTTGTCAGGAGGCCACGCCATGGTGGCGCCCATCCTGATTTACATAATTGGCTATGGAATTGCCGCAATGGGGCCGGGGTGCGTCCCCGCGCTGGGCATCGTGGCGGCACTCGCACTGCCTCTGGGCAAATCCACCGGCTTCAATTCCGTGATGCTGGCCATTATCGGTGAAATCGGCTCTTTTGCCGGACGGTTTTCTCCCATCACGCCGGAATCCGTCCTCATCAGCGGTCTGGCGGAACCCCAGGGTATTTCCGGTTATCAGTCGGCGGTGCTGATTTATGCTACCGTCACTACCGTTGTTTTGTCCGTTGTCGCCTTTGTTTACTTTAAGGGCTATCAAGTAAAGGGGAAAATTTCCGAGCAGGAAGTACTGCCGGCCTTTAACCGCAACCAGATTTTTACGCTGATCGGCTTCGGCGTTATGGTCGTGGGCAGCGCATTTTTCCAGCGCAATGTGGGTCTGATTTCCTTTGCGGTGGGCATTGTTCTGGTTCTGATTAAGGCGGCGGATGAAAAACAGGTGTTTCAGACGATTTCCTGGTCCACGCTGCTGATGGTCACAGGCGTGGGAATGCTCATGGAGGTTGTCATTCAGGTCGGTGGTGTGGATGCTCTGTCCAGCGGTCTTGCCTCAATTATGAACACCCATACCGCCATTGCCATTCAGGGCTTAACTGCGGGAATTATGTCCTGGTTCAGCTCTGCAATCGGCGTTGTGTGGCCCACGTTGGTTCCCACTGTGGGTGATATTGCGAAAAATGTCGGCGTCCCGGCCAACGGACTGATCAGCATCATGTGCCTGACTGCCTCCTTTGCCGGATTGAGCCCGGCTTCCACCGGCGGCGCCCTGATCATGGCGGCCAAGGCAACCGATCCTACCTTCGATAAGGAACAGGAAAACAAGCTGTTCATTCAGCTGTTCACGGTATCCGGGCTGATGCTGGCCCTGATCATTCTGGCCGCGCTGATCGGTCTTTACAACATCCTGTAAGCAAACAGCAAAAACTTGGATAATTAGAGGTATTTAAATGAAAAAAGGTATATTAGACGGGGTGGTAGTCCTGGATCTGACGCGCGTTCTGGCAGGCCCTTACTGCGGAATGCTGCTGGCGGACATGGGTGCCACGGTTTATAAAATTGAGGTTCCGGGCAAAGGCGACGACAGCCGAGCGTTTGGTCCCTATAAGAATGGCGAGAGCGTCTATTACATGAACTTCAACCGGGATAAGATTGGCTGCACGCTGAACCTGAAAGCTCCCGAAGGCAAAGAGCTGTTCAAGGAAATGGCAAAGAAAGCCGACGTGGTTATTGAAAACTATCGTCCCGGAACGATGGAAAAGCTGGGCCTGGGGTATGATGTCCTGAAGGAAATCAACCCTCGTCTGGTATACGGAGCCGTCTCCGGCTTCGGCCATACCGGCCCTTATCATCAGCGTGCCGGATATGATATTGTAGGACAGGCCATGGGCGGTCTGATGAGCACCACCGGCTGGCCCGACGGAGAACCGACCCGAACCGGCACCCCCATGGGCGACGTGCTGGGCGGCCTGAATCTGGCCATTGGCGTGCTGGCGGCGCTGCTGCATCAGCGGATGACCGGCGAGGGCGACAAGGTGGACGTGTCTTTGGTGGATTCCGTCGTTTCCTCCATGACCAATATCAACATGATTTATCTGGCCACCGGCCGGATTCCCGATCGGATCGGCAACCGCTATGAGTCGACCTATCCGTATGATTCTTTTAAAACGAAGGACGACAGTGTCATCATCGGCGCCGGCAACGACAAACTTTATGGAAAGTTGTGCGATCTGATGGGCCGGCCCGAGCTGAAAACCGACCCCCGTTTCCTCAGTGTGAAGGATCGCGTTGCCAATCATGTGGCGATGAAGGAAGTCGTGGAAAGCTGGACCGTGCAGCACACCGTGGACGAGATCGCCGACATGCTCAACGCCGCCGGCGTCCCCGGCTGCCCCATCAATTCCATTGACCGGGTCGTTCGGGATCCCCAGATTGCAGAAGCCCGGAATATGTTCCCGGAGATGGATCATCCCGTGGCAGGTAAAATGCGCCTGACAAACAATGCCCTTAAGTTTACCAACGAGAGTGCGGACCCCCACCGTCCCGCTCCCACTCTTGGACAGGACAATGAGCAGGTGTACAGCCGGTTTTTAGATCTGGACGCCGAAAAAATTGACCAGCTGAAAGTGGCGGGCATTATCTGAAGAAAGGAGGACTTTGCAGCATGTCTCAAAAAATTGAAGTCATCGAAGTGGGCCCCCGCGACGGATTCCAAAGTGTGAACGCGGAGTGCTACCTGATTCCCATGGAACAAAAGCTTGAAATCATCGACCGGTTATTTCAGGCCGGCTTCCGGCACATGGAGTATACATCCTTTGTCAGCCCCAAAGCCATCCCTCAGCTGGCGGATGCCCGGGAAGTGACCAGGGCCGTTCTGGGCAAGTATCCGGATCTGGATCTGTTTGCGCTGGTTCCGAATCTGCGGGGAGCCGCCAACGCCTATGAATTGGGCCTGCGTAAGGTTGTTTATGTGGTTTCTCTCAGCGTCAGCCACAACAAGGCCAATATCAACCGCACCCACGAACAGTCGCTGGAGGCCTATCGGGAAATCCGAAAGACATACCCGGATCTGGACATTATTGTGGATCTGGCCACCGCCTTCGGCTGCCCGTTTGAGGGGAAGTACGAGGATCCTCAGCGCGCTGTGTCTTTCCTGAAGGACTATGTTGAGGCAGGCATGAAAACCTGCTGCCTGTGTGATACCGTCGGAATTGCCGATCCCGCACAGACCCGCCGGCTGATCGGCAGTCTCAGGGGTGCCTATCCGGATCTGGATCTGATGGTTCATTTCCATGACACCCGGGGGCTTGGCATGGCCAATACGTTAACCGCCATTGATATGGGGATCTGCAAGGTGCAGTCCGCCTTGGGCGGCTTGGGCGGATGCCCCTTTGCGCCCGGTGCTTCCGGCAATCTGTCTACGGAAGATCTGGTGTGGATGCTCAACGAAATGGGCTATGACACCGGCATCTCCTTCTCCCCTGCACTGGCCGCGGCGAAGATGCAGAAGGCCTCCGTTCCCGGGCAGTACAGCGGGCACCATATCTGCGTTGAAAACGAAACGCCTTGCAAGGAGCCCGGCGTCCTGTAAGCGCCGATCCGTTTTACTGATACTCTCTTGGGCCTGAGCGGCAAAAACGCTCAGGCCCGCCTTTTTGCGTTACAATGCGGATGTCACAGCGCACTCAGACAACGAACTTGACAGGCCAGCCAAATACTGGTAGAATGTGCACAAATCAAAGGTTGAATTTCACAATTTATCTGGATGATACGATGCTAGTATTGTCTTTACTCGGCTTAAGAGCGAGGCAGCTCCTGAAATATTTCGGGAGTTTTTTAATTTTTTCCGGGTTTCTGCGGGACTCATATGATAACTGATACGGCGGCGCCGAAGATTCCCGCCTGTCCGGTGGAAAAGCGGCAAACAATTTTGGCGGAGCGGGATCAGGCGGAATCTGCCGCAGAATCGGATGCCGGATCACGGCTTTCCCCAAAACCGCCCTGATTGTGCCGCACCAATTGACGCCGCGGCCATTGCAGCCCGGCAGGGCCCTTGAAAGTCCGGAAAAACGAACAGATGGAGGGAAAAACATGGAACAAATTAAGGTCAAGAGTCTGGCGCTTGTGCTGGCGCTCGTTCTGGCGCTCAGTCTGGCTGTCCCGGCGGGAGCAGTGAGCGACAGCGCCGTGGAAGCGGCTGTGTCTGACACCGCATCGTACATTTACAATCTGGTGAAGTCTCCGCAGGTGGGTTCCATCGGCGGCGAGTGGGCGGTGCTGGGCCTTGCCCGCAGCGGCTGCAGCGTGCCCAACAGCTACTATCAGGACTACTACGCCACCGTGGAGGAATACGTTGAAGCCTGCAAGGGCGTGCTCCACGAAAAGAAGTACACGGAATACTCCCGCGTCACTGTGGCTCTCACCGCGATCGGTAAGGACCCAACGAATGTGGCGGGGTACAATTTGCTCACGCCGCTGGGCGACTATGACAAGACCATCTGGCAGGGTATGAATGGCCCCATTTGGGCGCTCATCGCGCTGGACTCCGGCAATTACGCCATGCCGGTCAACAAAGCTGCCAAGACGCAGGCCACCCGGCAGATGTATATCGACCGCATTCTGGACTGTCAGCTTCCGGATGGCGGCTGGAGCCTGTTTGGCGGCACGTCATCGTCTTCCGTCAATGAGACCTCCGACCCGGATATCACCGGCATGGCGCTCCAGGCGCTGGCCAAGTATCAGGACCAGACGGCGGTGAAAAAAGCCACGGATGAGGCGCTTGCCTGCATGTCCAAACAGCAGTCCGCCGACGCCGGGTTTGCCTCCTGGGGAACGGGCAACTCCGAAAGTCTGGTGCAGATGATTGTGGCGCTGTGCGAGCTTGGGATTCCTCTGGACGATTCCCGGTTTGTCAAGAACGGCAAGACCATGGCGGATAACCTGATGACCTTTTATCAAAGGGGGGCGGGCTTTCTGCATACGCTCTCAGGCTCCGGCTCCAACCAGATGGCGACAGAGCAGGGCTTTTACGGTCTTGTCGCCATTCTGCGCGCCAACGCCGGGAAGAACAGCCTCTACCGGATGAGCGATGCGCTGGAGATTGGCGAGAGCACGACCACCGGTCCGGCCAAGGGCGAGGGACTCGCCGGCAAAAACGCGGCCGTGAAGTCTGTGGCCATCACCAGTCCCGGCGTCACCTTTGACGACATCAGCGGCCAAGATAATCAGCCGGCGATCGAGGCGCTGGCCGCCCGCGAGATCATCACCGGAAAGAGCGCCGCCACGTTTGCCCCCGACGCAACCATGACCCGCGCGGAATTTACCGCGGTCATGGTGCGCGCTTTGGGCCTGACACCCAAAGCGGTCTCCAAGTTTACCGATGTGAAGGATTCGGATTGGTTTGCCGCCTACGTGGGAACAGCCAATACTTATGGCATCGTCAACGGTACCACCGACACCGCTTTCAATCCGCAGGGAACCATCACGCGTCAGGAAGCCGCCGTCATGATGGCGAGGGCGGCCAAGCTCTGCGGCATGGCTACCGAGTATTCTACGGCGTCTGCCCGCGATGTGCTGGCGCAGTTCTCGGACTATGTGAAGTGCTCTGGCTGGGCGCTTCCCAGCCTTGCCTTCTGTTATGACAAGGGCATTCTTGACAGCAGCGCCCTGACCATTCAGCCCTCCAAGGCCATCCTGCGCTGTGAGGTCGCGCAGATGCTTTACAACATGCTCTCGGGTGCCAATCTGCTGTAACGGGATGGAAAAGGTTCAATAATTTGTGGAAGGTTCTTACGCCGGGCTGATGATTGCAGCGTCTGCGGAAGAACCTTCTGCTTTGCCGCCGCCGCTTCGAAACGCACTGAGCGGACAGGAGTGCGGCCAAAAACCTGGACACTGCAGAATAAAAGAACACCCAAAGGTACTTTGCTGCCGTTGGGTGTTCCTTATTTCGTTGCGGAGGATGCTGCATTTGCAGTGCTTATGTATGAGCCGTTCACAAAAGGCGCAGCTCTCTTGCTTTTTGGTATAAATTTCTCTTTTTCCGGACATCCTAAGGACAAATCCCAGAAAAGGAGGATACTTAAATGAATAATCACGCACCCAGACGAGTTCTCAGCGGCGTGGGCTTTTACACGGTTCTGGCCGTTTGCCTTGTGGCGGTGGGCGTACTGGGGTGGTTCGGGCTGTTTCACGATGGGAACACCACCGATACAGACACCCCGGCCAGTTCCTCGCAGGAGCAGACTGTTTACGGCCAGACGGAGGATGTGACGCCGGAGGCGCCCACCGTGGAAACCTCGAAACCCGCCGTAATCGAGGAAAAAACCGAGCCGCAGGTTTCCATGCCGGAGGAAAAGGTGGACAATACGCCCGTGGTGGCCGAGGCGCCCCGGCTGATTGTCTCCCCCCTGAACGGACAGGTGGTGGAGGCGTTCTCCGTGGATCAGTTGGTGTACAGTGAGACCCTGGGTGACTGGCGTACCCACGACGGAGTGGATATCGCCGCCGCACAGGGTACCTCGGTGCTGGCAGCAAGCTCCGGTACAGTGGTCTCCGTGACGGATGACCCGCTCATGGGCACCATGGTGGTGCTGTCCCATGACGGCGGATACCAGACCACCTATGCCAATCTGCAGGCCAAGCCCGCCGTCAGTAAGGGGGACAAGGTCTCCGCCGGCCAAATCATCGGCGCCGTGGGTACCACCTCCACCGCTGAGTCCGCCGAGGGGCCCCATCTGCACTTCTCCGTTACGAAAGACGGAGACGTGGTGGATCCGGTAAAATTCCTCAAGGGCTGAGCACGCGTCAAGTCTGATTCTGCAAAACGCGGGGGACCGAGGCAATTGCCACGGTCCCCCTTTGCTTCGTCCAGCGGACAAATTCGTCGCTTTGCCGGTTGCGGCGAACCGGCCATCGTGCTATACTGACCTCCAGAAATTCTGGGAGGTGTACGCATATGCAGAAAGGTGCTTTGGTGCTGGAGGGCGGCTCCCTGCGGGGGTTGTTTACCGCCGGGGTGCTGGATATCCTGATGGAGGGACAGATCTGGTTTGAGTACGTCAACGGTGTCTCCGCCGGATCCCTGTGCGGGTATAATTACATATCCCGCCAGCCGGGCCGCTCCCGGGATATCAACGAGACGTTCTGCAATGACCGGCGGTATCTGGGGTTTGACAATCTGCTCCGCAACGGCGGCGTTTTCAACTTTGATTTCCTGTTCGGCGAGGTGGGGGACAAGCTGTTCCCGGTGGACCGCGCCGTTTTCGACCGCTCGCCCCAGCTGTTTGAGGCCGTGGCCACCGACTGCCTCACGGGAAAGGCAGTCAACTTCCGCAAGCAGGAGATGGCGCCGGCGGACTTTGATCTGGCCTGCCGCGCTTCCTCCAGCATGCCGGGACTGTCCGACATTGTCTGGCTCAACGGCATACCCTATCTGGACGGCGGCTGCTCCTGCGGCGTGGCCTACCGGCGGGCGCTGGAGCTGGGCTATGACAAGGTGGTGGTGGTTCTGACCCGTCCGGCGGGCTTCCGGAAAAAGCCGGAGCAGAGTGCCACGCTGCTCCGGGCGCTGGAGCGCGGATACAGCCGGTATCCCGCCCTGTGCACTGCCCTGCGGGACGCGAACCGGCACTATAACGTTCTCTACGCCGAGCTGGAGCAGCTGGAGCGGGAGGGCCGTGTGTTTGTGATCCGGCCCGACCGTCCGGTGATCGTGGGGCGGCTGGAGCGGAACGTCCAGCGGCTGGAATCCCTCTATCAGGACGGACGCCGGGTCATGCTGGACCGGCTGGACGGCATGATGCTGTATCTGAACCAGTGAATTCCAACCTTTGTGTAAATTGAGAGCCTCCGGCACAGCCGGAGGCTCTCAATCGTGATCGGTAAAGTTGTTTTCAGTTCAGAACCCAGACACTGTATGCCAGATAGCCCGCGAAGGAGACCCAGATCAGATACGGAATCTGCAACATGGCCGCCGTGGGACTGACCCGCCAGAAGGACACGATCATCAGCACGATCAGCACCAGAAGAAACAGCAGCCAGAAGAAGGCCAGTCCATACATCTGCAGATTGAAAAACAGAATGCTCCAAAACAGATTAACGATCAGCTGCACGGCGTAGATCTTCAGGGCGCGGGTCCTGCCGGGAGCATCGGACCGCCAGACCATCGCCGCGCCGATGCCCATCAGAATGTACAAAACCGTCCAGACGATGGGGAACACGGACGAAGGCGGCGTCAGCGGTGACTTTGAAACCGCCTCATAGGCAGCCATCGCTTCGGAAGTAATCCATCCCACGATGCCGGAGGCCGCCAGAACCAATACCACAGAGATAACATAGGGCCTGAGCGCTTTCCATTTCATGTTCCATCCTCCTCCTAATAGTTTCCGGCCCGTTGTGCCGGAGACCAACCGTGGCCCGGGCACAAACATTCGCCGTTCTGCAGTCATTATAGCACCGGAACGGGAAAAAATGGGAGAATTTCGAAGAACAGAAAATCTTTTTTTCAGCGGGTGGGTTCCATGAAAACAGGCGCGGCCAAACGGCCGCGCCTGCTCAAGGGGGGATCTCCTGCCGTCTCGGCAGAAGGTTCGTCTCCCAATTTATTTTTTCAGCTCGCCGGTGGCCAGACCCGTCAGATACGCGTTGATGAAACCGTCGATGTCGCCGTCCATCACCGCACTGATGTTTCCCATTTCGTAGCCTGTGCGGGTGTCCTTTGCCAGGGTATAGGGCATAAAGACGTAGGAGCGGATCTGGCTGCCCCACTCGATTTTCATCTGCACGCCCTTGATGTCGGAGATCTTCTCCGCGTGCTGCTGGGCCTTGAGCTCCATCAGCCTGGAGCGCAGCATCTTCATGCAGTTGTCCCGGTTCTGGAACTGACTGCGCTCCGTCTGGCAGGAGACCACCACCCCGGTGGGAAGGTGGATCAGGCGCACCGCGGAGGAGGTTTTGTTGATGTGCTGGCCGCCGGCACCGGAGGAGCGGAAGACCTGCATCTCGATGTCCTCGGGCCGAATCTCCACGGAGGCGTCGTCCTCAATCTCGGGCATGATCTCCACCGCCGCGAAGGAGGTCTGGCGGCGGGAGTTGGCGTCAAAGGGAGAGATCCGCACCAGCCGGTGGACACCGTTTTCACTTTTCAAAAAGCCATAGGCGTTGTCCCCTTCGATGGCGATGGTGGCGGACTTCAGACCCGCTTCGTCCCCGTCCTCGTAGTCCAGCGTCTGGTATTTGAAGTTGTGGCGCTCCGCCCAGCGCGTGTACATCCGGTAGAGCATGGACGCCCAGTCCTGCGCCTCGGTGCCGCCGGCACCGGCGTGGAGCGTGATGATTGCGTTATAGCTGTCGTACTCGCCGGAGAGCAGGGTGGTCAGCCGGGTTTCCTCCACCGTCTTCTCCAGCGTCTCAAAGCCCTCTTTCAGCTCGGCGAGCAGCTCCGCATCGTCCGCTTCCTGGCCCATTTCGCACAGGGCGGTCAGATCCTCCCACTCGCTGATCAGCTTGGTCTGGCGGGCAACCTTGTTCTGAAGCTGTTTGAGCCGCTGGTGGACCCGCTGGGATCGCTCCAGATCGTTCCAGAATCCCTCCTGGGCAGACTGATCCTCCAGACTCTTGATCTCAGCCCGGGCGCCGTCCATATCCAGCGCGGCGGACAGCTTGACCAGGTCGGGTTCCAGGTCCCTCAGTTTCTGTTTATATTCGTCATATTCAATCAAAGCCATGGCATATTCTCCACTTTCCTGCAGATTACGTTAGCCGGAATATTATACAGGAATTTTGAAGATCTGTAAAGGGGGATTGACGATACCGGCAGACGGAATTTTCGTACAAAAAAGCAGAAAAAGAGCAGATCCTGGAGGAGAGAGACTCCGCAGCCGTCAGTTGTCCCGTCGGAATCGCCGACAGCGGTATCACAGTAGCCGCATTCGCCTTACCTGCGGTCATCGCTAAAAGATCCAGATTTATCCTGCGCTCCCCCTCTCAGGCGGCCCGGCAAACACTGCAGAAGGGGGCATTCGACAGGTTCGGTTTGACGCGGCTGGACAAATTTGTTATATTAAACTGAAATTTCCAACTTTTTCAGAAAGAAGGTCCTGTGAAGATGCGAAGAAGGCTGAAAGCGCTGCTGGCCTGTCTGATGCTGTGCGCTGCGCTGGCATCCGCGCCGGCATCGGCGGTGTCACCCCGGTTCTCAGACGTGCCCGACGGCTATTGGGCTGCCTCCCAGATCCGCCGCGCTGTGGATGCGGGGCTGTTCAACGGCCGGTCTGCCTCCTGGTTCGGCGCGTCCCGTTCCATGACCCGCGCCGAGTTCGCCGTGGTGCTGTGCCGCCTGTTCGGATGGGAGACGGTGACGCCGACCTCCGGCAGTTTCACGGACAATCAGAACCCCACTGCCTGGTATTACAGCGCGGTGGAAACGGCATGCCTCAACGGCGCGGTCACGCAGCAGAGCCAGACCTTCCGCCCCGGGGATCCCATCACCCGGGAGGAGCTGAGCGTCATGCTGGTGCGGGCGCTGGGCTACGCCAATATCGCGGGGCTGACCCAGGATCTGCCGCTCCCGTTCCGGGATGTGAGCGCCAACCGGGGCTATCTCTCCATGGCCTACCAGCTGGGAATCGTCTCCGGCACCTCCGCCACGGCGTTTTCCCCGAATGCGATTGCCACCCGTGCCCAGGCCGCGGTCATGCTGATGCGGGTCTATGACAAGCTCCACGCGGCGTCCCCGGCCCTGTGGGGTCTGGCTCCGGACAGCGCCAGTCTGGTTACGGCGGGGATGCATATCGTGGCGGTGCCGGCCGCCCGGCTGACGGGCGGAGAGAACCCGGCGCTGACACAGTCCGTGACCGATGGGGAAATCCGGGCCGTCCGTGCTGCCGCCGCCGGCGCGGCGGTGCTGCTGGAGGTCTCCGGGGATGCTGCGGCGCTGCAGGGGAACGCCGCAGCCACCGCCGCGCTGCTGGCCGCAGCTGTATCCGACGGGGACTACGGCGGGGTGCTGCTGGATATCCGGCAGGTACCTGCGGACGGAAAGGCCGCGATGACGGAGCTGGTCACCGCGATTCGCGCCGCCCTGGGGGACAAGCTTCTGTACGTCGTGACGGAAGCCCCCGTGTGGCAGGGAACCGCCTACGGCGGGTATGATTTTGCAATGCTGGCGAAGCAGGCCGACCGGCTGGTGGTGCGTGTGACGCCGTATGACAAGATCTCCGGCGGCGTCCTCACCGCGCCGGAGGAGCCTCTGGAGGAAGTCTACTACGCGCTGTCCACCCTCAAAAGCACCGTTTCTCCCGCCAAACTGTCACTGCTGCTGACTACCACGGGGTCCGACGGCTCCGACGGAACCCGGATTGCAGAGCTGCTGGGCACGTCCGGAATCGGGACCTATTACTCCGCACGCTATGACTCTGCCTACCTGACGAAGCTCACAAGTCAGGGCTCCAGCGTGGTGCTGTGGTACCACAACGCCGCCGCTGCGGCGGCACGGAGGCAGCTGTGCGCCTTTTTCGGCGTGGAGAGCATCTGCCTCAGCGACCTGACGTCTCTGGGAGACTACGGGGATAACTCTCTGCTTCGCGGGCTGAAGTAGCAGCAAACGGCCCACCCTCCGATTGCGGAGGGCGGGCCGTGCAAAAGGGGAGAGGCTCAGCCTCTCCCCTTAAAATGTTCAAAGATTACAGATAGCGCTGCATCCCGTCGGTGGCGGCGCCCACGGACGCGCTGATGGTGACGGTGAACTTGATGCCGTTCTTTTCGCCGAATTTGTCCAGCCAGTTCAGGAATTCCTCGGTGTCTCTTCCGACATCGCCGCCCACTGTTTTACATAGATTGTCGATAAACACGTGGGAAATGTCGTAGTTGCCCGCGTACAGCCCGCTGACAAAACCGCGGAATGTATCATAATTGTCGAGCTTGTATTCCTGAGCGTCAATCAGACGAATGTGATAGTGAATATCGTAGGTCATGTTGTTGTCCGCTTCAATGCAGACCACATTGCCGGGCTCGTCCTTCGCCGCGTTGTTAATCAGCTCAATCAGCTGCTTTGTCTTGCCGGAGCCTTTCACGCCCATAATCAATCTGACCATATTGCATCACTCCTGTTTTCATAGAATTGCAAGAGGAAAAAGTATTTGCTGAGTAAAGGATAGCATAACCCTTTGTAAAAAACAATGCAAAAAAGGAAATTCAAACTTTGTTCACAATGATACTTGACATCTTGGAAAACGATTCGGAAAAAAGACAGAAGAAGCACCCGCCCGGCGCGTTTGGCCGGACGGGTGCCGGGGTTACTTCAGTTTTTCCTCCAGCTTGGCGCGCCGGTCCTCATAGCCGGGCTTGCCCAGCAGGGCAAACATATTCTTCTTGTAATCCTCCACGCCGGGCTGGTCGAAGGGGTTCACGTCCAGCAGACAGCCGGACAAGCCGCAGGCAAACTCGAAGAAGTAGATCAGCGCTCCCAGCGTTTCGGCGGACTTTTCCCCCGCGTCCACAATCAGGTTGGGCACACCGCCGTCGGTGTGGGCCAAGAGCGTGCCCTCCATCGCCCGGTCCCGGATGAAGTCCACAGATTTTCCGGCCAGGAAATTCAGGCCGTCGCCGTCCCCCTCGTCCGTGGGGACGGTGAGCTGGTGGCCGGAGGCGCCGAAACGCACCACGGTTTCGAACATCAGCCGCTTACCCTGCTGGATGTACTGGCCCATGGAGTGCAGATCGGCGGTAAATTCCACGCTGGCGGGGAACAGACCCTTGCCCTCCTTGCCCTCGCTCTCACCGAACAGCTGTTTCCACCACTCCGCCATAAACCGGAAAGCGGGATCGTAGCAGGCCATCAGCTCGATGGACTTGCCGGAGCGGTACAGCTCATAGCGGATGGCCGCATAGCGCCAGGCGGGGTTCTGATAGGCCTCCTCGGCGCAGATGTCCATCATTCGGGCGGCGCCAGCCATCAGGGCGTCGGTGTCCACCCCGCATGCGGCGATGGGCAGCAAACCCACGGCGGTGAGCACGGAGTACCGGCCGCCCACGTCGTCGGGAACCACAAAGGTCTCCCAGCCCTCCGCGTCGGCCAGTTCCTTCAGCGCGCCGCGCCGGGCGTCAGTCGTGGCAAAAATCCGCTCTCCGGCGCCTTCCCGGCCGTACCGCTTCACCAGATCCTCCCGGAAGAACCGGAATGCCACCGAGGGCTCGGTGGTGGTGCCGGATTTGGAGATGACATTTACGGAGTAGTCATCCTCGCCAATCAGCTCCAGCACCTCTGCCATAGCGTCGGCGGACAGGCCGTTGCCCACAAAGTAGATGTTGGGTGTGGATTTCTTTTTCAGATTGTAGTTAGGCGAACACAGAAAGTCCACCACGCCGCGGGCGCCCAAATAGGACCCGCCGATTCCAATGACCACCAGAGCCTTGGAATTGCCCTGGATTTTCGCGGCGGCGTTCCGAATGCGGGCATATTCTTCGCGATCAAAGTCGCGGGGCAGATGAACCCAGCCGGTAAATTCCCCGCCGATCCCGGTTCCGGTCTGCAGACGCTTCTGCGCCAGCTTCAGGCGGGGCATCAAAGCTCCCTCATACGGCATGGGCAAAAAGGCATCGATATGAAACAGTTTGACTTCCAGCATAGTCGCCAGTCCTTTCCTACACTTCTGTGGATATTATAGCAGGGCGGACCGGTGCCTACAAGAGCAAAGCGTGTCGGAAGCGGAAATATTCTATCCCGCCATCAGCGCAGAGCGCAGCAGCCGCAGCGTCATCTGCCCCCAGGTCAGCCGCGGCACGTCTTCGCCGGCCACGATTGGCAGCTTTGCTACCTCCTCCTCGCCGCTGGTGACCGTCAGCTCCCCCAGAACGTCGCCCTTGGCCACCGGGGCGCTCGCCTGCTCCGCCAGAGTGACGGACTGCTTCAGATTGCCTGCCTTGGCTTTTTCCAGCAGCAGCGACTGCTCTCCCGACAGTACCGGCTGTACCGTGGCCTGGGTGCCCAGGGACACCGGAATCGGCGGCAGCGCCGTCTCCGGTACGATTTTCTTCAGCGCATAGCTGGAAAAGCCGTAGCTGAGCAGGGTTTTGGCGTCTTCAAACCGCTGGGCGGAGGTGGCGTCCTTCATGATCACGGCAATCAGCTCCATGCCGTCCCGCTCCGCCGTGCCGGACAGGCAGTAGAGAGCGCTGTCGGTGGAGCCTGTTTTCAGCCCGGTGGCGCCCTGGAAGAACCGGACGAGCTTGTTGGTATTGACCAGCGAGGAGGTTCCGTTGCGCAGGGTGTCCATCCAGATGGTGGTGTACTTGCGGATGTCCGGGTGGTGCAGAATCAGCTCCCGGGACATGAGGGCGATGTCGTGGGCCGAGGTCACATGGCCCTCGGCGGGCAGACCGGTGGCGTTTTTAAAGGTGGTGTCTGTCATGCCCAGCTCGGCCGCCCGCTGGTTCATCTTCTCCACAAAGGCGTCCTCGGTGCCGGAAACCGCCTCCCCCAGCGCCACGGCGCAGTCGTTGGCCGAGACCACGCACACGGCCTTGAGCATGTCGCTCACCGTCAGCTGCTCGCCTTCCTTCAGCCAAATCTGGCTGCCGCCCATGGAACAGGCATGGGCCGAACCGGTCACCATGGTATCGTAAGAGAGCTGGCCGGAATCGATGGCCTCCATCACCAGCAGGAGCGTCATCACTTTTGTGACGCTGGCCGGCTCCAGCTTGGCGTGCTCGTCCTTGGCGAAGAGCACGGTGCCGGTCTCTTTTTCCATCAGAATTGCCGAGGGTGCCGCAATTTCCAGCGCATGGGCCGGCAGCGTCAACAGCAGCACCGCGGCAATCAGGGCCGCGATCTTTTTCATGGAACTCCCCCTTTGCATGATTAGTAGAACTGTATGAGGCGGGAGGGACATTCATGACGCCCCGCAATTTTTCAGCTTGCAAAATGCTGCGGGCTTTGTTATAATACGACTTACGTGATGGATAAGCGGATATAGTTCATCGGTAGAACGGCAGCTTCCCAAGCTGCATAGGAGGGTTCGACTCCCTTTATCCGCTCCATAAAAAATCCTTAGAGCCACAACGGTTCTAAGGATTTTTTACTGTCTATCAGCAGCTATGCTCCGGTTCAAAACGGCGTCAAGGCAGGTGCTTTTGACGTATCGGATACGTTAAAATACGGTCAGACGATGCAAAGCCGCCTAATCGGGACAGTGTGGGGATTTAGGCTCCTGTAACATATTATTGCTGAATTCGGTTATATTACGTTCGCTATAATTCGGCGAGCGTATCGGCCAAATTGCAGCAGTATTTCCTTTGAGGTCTTCCCAAAAACATCTGAGAACACGGATATTCGGGAAAAACCTGATCCAGCACGCAAACCTCTTGCGCTTCAGATCGCTGATGGAATCTGCCAGGTAATGCGGAACCGGGTCAAATTCTTGAGGGAAAGAACCGCTTCCTCCCGTCGTGTTGGTAAAGAAAAATGTACGAAACACTGGCTTTCTGTCGTTTCTGACCATGCTAGCCACATGCGTGTTCTTACCAATATCGATTCCAAGATGGACACCCGAAATCCTGATATTGGGGTGAGTGATTTCCTCTTTGCCGCTAAGCGTCACAGCCTTGTAGGAGATACGAAGCCGGGGCAACACCCCGCGACATCCAATTTATTCGCAACCTGCTTATCGGAAGAGGCGTCATTCAATGACGAGCCTTACGCCCAAGGAGAAGTTTGACGCCACTCTTTCCCATGACGCTATTATCTGCGATAACAACGTGGTTTTTAAGGGTTATGGGATCCCCCTAAACCTAAATTCATTATACAAGGAGAAGTGTTACTATGCCTCAAAAAGAAAACTCAAAACAAGAACTGTCTCCTGCTGATCAAAAAATCATCAAGAAAGATGCTGAGCATTATCAGTATCCAACCAAAAAAGCTCCAGGTGTTCAGAAGGATTCTGAGCCTGTCGGCGGGGCATAAATGTACCCCGAAGCCTACCATCTGGTAAGCCTCGGGGGAGTCTCGTTTAACATTTCCAACCAGTCAGACTGATAAAAATCAAAAGTGTTTTGACGCCTGGAATTGATGTGCCCAGGTGTGCGATGAATGCCTCCTGCTCTGTCTAAATGAACAGGATGTGCAAGCGCGTGTTCCGTGCATCAGCACGTTGCCGGAGGAATACATCCCGGTATTTGCGGTGGCCGGCTTTCTGAGCGCCGGAAAGGCAACACGCTGAATCAGCTGCGCTTTGGTTTCATGCGGCTGGTTTGTCCATAGATATATCCAGCATAAATAAACGTAGTAATTGGAACACTCACAATAACTCCTATGGTTGCAGCAATGGACTGTGCCAGCTGTACTGTGACAAGGTCAGACGATAATAATTGATTCGTTTGATACCCATACGAAATGAGCAATATCAATAAAAGAAAATTTTCGCCCAATATCGCCAGGATTAGCGTATTACTCATGGTTCCGATCATATCTTTGCCAATGTTCATACCTGATTTGATCAGCTGCTTTTTGTTTAAATTTTTATTTTGCGTACGCAGTTCATCCAGTGCTGAGGCTAACGATAAAGTTACATCCATCACTGCCCCGAGTGCGGTAATGGAAACAGGAATCAGTAATAAATTGCGAATGGATAGTCCGGTGGCTTTTGCAAGCAGAACCAAAGAATCCACATCTTCTGAATTATACCCTGATATGTTCAGAATTTTTGAAAACAAAATATATACCAGCAGCGCTGCTATAATTCCCATGACCGCTGATAAGACGGATACGACCAGTTTTCTGTTATTATCACAGATTAAAATGAAGGTAAACAGGCTGATGGAAAGAATGGTCAACAGGCTAATGACGAGAGGCCTCCCGCCATGATAAGCAGCCTGTACCGCATACATTACAATGGCAAGGCCGGAAAAGCATAGGCTTCCTAAAGCATACAACCCTTTTCTGCGGCCCACTAAAATCATTACAACTGCAAAACCAATCAATATTGCGGCGATTCCCACAGTCCGGTCGTAATTGTAGACGCTGTAATATATCTCGGCGTTTTCAGATTCATCTGCACAGATGATGAGCCGACTCCCAACATCTGCTTGTATGGCATGGCCTCTTGTTAGATAATTCTTGACCTCAACCGTCTCTCCGCTTTGGTGTCCACTAATAATTTTTACCTGCAGTACCTGACTGCCCAGCAACAGCGCTTCATCCTCTTCCGTCTGTGTTAATTTTTGAGAATCCACAACGGTAACAATACCCTTTACATAGTGCAGAGAACTTGTGTTGTACTGCGCATACTGATTGATGGAATTCCAGTCAAAGAGGGTACAGAATATCACAAGTGCTACTAATACAATCTCAACTGATATTTTTATAAACCGAATAATTTTTTCTTGCTTCAATGCCATATATTTCATCCTCCCCTATATCAATAACGCTGTATAAGCGCAGCCGGCATCACAAGAGCGATGCCGGCCTGCTTATACAAAATCAGCAGAACTTTAATTGTTAATTACGTTTTGAACAAGGCGAGTCATCATTGCCGCAACTTGCTCACGAGTTGCGCTGCCGGTAGGAGCAAGGCCGGCCCCGGTACCGTTGATAATCCCGTTGGCAACCGCCCAGCTCAACGCATTCTGTGCATAATCAGCAACATCAGCGACATCAGAGTAGCCGGAAATATCGGTGCTACTTATACCCTGAGTCCCCGCGTAGCGGTACAGAAACACCGCTAGGTCCTGTCTGGTAATGGCAGACTCGGCGTTAAAGCCATCATCAGTGCCTTTGATGATGCCCATTTTGACACCCCACTTTACCGCATCAGCATAAAAAGCATCCGAGGGAACGTCATCAAAGCTAACATCAGAACCGGCAGTGTCAGGCTGGCCCTCCAAACGATATAGAACAGTCATCAGCATTCCGCGATTCATAGTTGCGGTTCGTTCAAAAATACCGTTGCCGACTCCGTTAAACAGTTCATGGCTAGAGACAAAGGCAATGGAATCGGCCGACCAATTATCGGCGATTACGTCATTAAACGTTTTGGCGTTATCTGTAATCTTAATGGTAGCGGAGCCAATCAAAGTAACCGCCATGTTTCCTTCATCGTCAAGCATAGACTTCGGAAGAACTGTCTCACTTCCATCCTCGTTGACAAGAACGATAACCTGCGTACTGCTGACAGACTCTACGGGAATTGCAATATGGATACCGCCGCTCACTGCGTTCTGTGTATCACCATCTGCAGCCACATTGATGGTAACGGTTCCATCGTCATTTGTAATTGCCGTAACAGTGAGCGCATGGCCAGACATTCGCGTAAGCGCAGCACTGCCGAGCGAAATAGTTGCTATCCCGGTATCAATTGACAATGCCATATCAGAGGCTGAAGCAATTGCCGCCACATCGGAAGCAGCAATGGTAACGCCAACCGATAGCGGCGCGCGGCTTCCTGCATCAGCTTCGATCAATACATTTTTTGTCTTTTGGGCATTGTTAATCAAAGTGGAGACCACATTACTGCCTACGGTAAACGAGGCTTTTCCGTCAGTGACATCAGCGTTTATGGTCGCGTGACTGCCATCAATTTTGCAGTTGCTGCCGGAAGCTGCAGATGTGTTGCCGGTAGCCGCAGATGTGCTGTTGGTTTCCGTTGTTATAGAGATGGAGAATGTTGTTGTAAGCGCGCCCAGACCATCACCGGGAACATAGCTGACTGTAATCGTTTTACTTCCCGAAGTTGTCAGGTCGTCCGCGGTGGAGATGGTGTATCCCCTTGAGTAGTCATAATAGTTTTCGCTCTCACGGGTATTGCTGTTGCTGCTCAGGCTTGAAGAAATTTCACTTTCACTCTTTGTATGATAAAGTGTCCCATTGGGAGCGGTGCCGCTCGTTTTTTCTGTACAAGCCGCCACTGCACTAGCTCCGCCGATGACTACGTTTGTCAGCGTAACGGTCTTGTCAACGCCTTGAGCACTGTATATTGTGCGGGACGATGTATTTCCGTTGGCGTTGATAAAGTTTTCGGTTACAGTCAGGTATTGGAACAAGTCATCGATTTCTATTCCCGACGTGTATGAAGTTTTACTGCACACGGCGCTGACAGAAGCAGGGGTAGCGCTGGAAACGACCTTATCCGAGGATGTAAACACCATAAAAGTCGGGAGAGTACGTGTACCCTTGCTTTGTTCAACAAAGTCCACAGCGGAATATGAATTCGCGTCCACGTTGTTTCCAATGCTGCTGACTGTTTCTCCGATCACTGTCTCAGCGCTGCCGCCGCCGTCAAAGTTATAGGCGAATACACAACCTTCTGCCAGTGCAGCAGCAGCGGCAGAAGCCATGGTCCATGTGCCGCTGAGCAGCAAGTATGTTCCATCTGCCTTTACGCCGAATATCTGGCGCACTGCGCTCTGGGTATAATGTCCAACGTAGTTATCATAGCTTGAAAGGACTGTGCCGTTTACCAGAATCGGCACAAATCCGGTTACAGCAGAAACAATCTTTCCGTAGGTTGTCGTGTCTGTGTTGTCACTGCTTACAATACCGTCAATCTCTGTTCCGTAAATATTATACCAAGTTTCAGTGCCAGCCACCAATCCGTCAGCATCGGCATAATACGGAGCCCAGCCTACATTTCCGTACTCATCGATTACAAAAATGTCGCATTGTGTATGGTCGATGGTTTCTGTGCTTTTGAGAACCACACCATCGGAAATCACAACGCCGTCTGCCTCTTTGTAATTGAAGCAGTATGTATTGTTACTGTTGTTGTAGAAGATTCCTGCATTTGCCGCCACGACGATATTTTCTTCATCGCCGTATTTTTCCGCCATGCCGAGAACGTTCGTAAAGTCTGACGAAGCGTTACTGCCCGCGCCGGTAGGCATATAGACCGATGGAGTCAGACCGGAAACGGAAACATAGGAATATTCGCCGTACGTCGCATCTGTCTTTTTGCCGTAAGATACATGGGAGTCACGCTCTGCCACCGAAACGGCTATATAATCGGCAGGGTCTTCCGTTATAGCTGATGTCCCGGCGTTGCCGTTCTTGACAACCACCGTATAATATTTGGCGTCTGCGTAGGTCGCTGAGGTCAGGTCTGCCGTCAGAGAACCGCCCGGGCTTGTCCAGCCAAGGCTTCCCCCGCACCGTTCGCCTGCTGCATCATAAATCTCAAGCTTTGCATAGTAAATGCCGCTGGAGACATCCACAGTAATATTGGTTGCGTCATCAGGAAGCGCTGTCAGATAAGCGTTTGCTTTCGCGGCGGAAAGGGCTGCATTCGTTGTCGGCGAAAGCCCTGAGGCATCACTTGTGAGAAGAAGTGAACGAGTGCCGTCCGCGTCGATGCTTAATGTATCACTTAAATAGTTGGTAGTATAACCGTTAGCATAAGCGGAATCGAACTTATAAAGGGTAAACGTATCCACCTGCGAGGTGGTGTTGTCAGGGTTGACCTTATATGTCGTTACGGTAAAGGACGTGTCCGTTACAGAAACACTGGAATAATTGGGGAGTTTCGACTGATTCATAACATCGGAATATTGGAAAGCCTCGCTGGTAATATTATAAAACTTACTGCCGGAGCCGGAGTTAAAGGTGACATATTGTACGCCGTCCGGATTGATAATATTGGTCTGTCCGGATGATGTATCATTGCTAATCTGATCGGCGGCCGTAACCTGGGCTGCCATTCCGGTCTCATCATCGGAGCCGCCCATGACGTATGTTCTTGCGTAAACGTGGTCATGACCCTGCAGAACAACGTCGATATCCAAATCATTGAGTATAGGCGATAGGTTGGTGCGCAGAGAGGCGACGTCGCTTACGTGGCTTGCCACGGAATAGATAGACTGATGGAAAACAACCACCTTCCATGTGGCATCCGGATTTTGCTGAATTGTCTCCTTCATAAATGTCTCATGTTCAGCAACACTGGAGTTATTGGTATTCAGTACCATAAACAACGTGCTGCCATATGTATAATAGTAATCTCCGTTGCCTGTTACGGTTTCCCCATATTCGCTGGAAACATTGGGCAGGGTAAAATGTTCAACATAGTCAACAGCGCCGGAATCATGGTTACCAACAGTTGTTGCCATGGGAATACCTCGGAGGCTGTCGGTATCAAGGAACAAATTGTACTGGACCTCGCTGGTGCTTGTCTCCACTTGGTCACCCATTGAGAAGATGAAGCCGTAGTCCGTACCGTCAGAAAGTGCTGTGCGCAATGTATTGTACCAGCCATCCGCATCGGACTCGGCATCTCCACTTGCACCGAGCTGCGGATCGCCTACAACGACAAAGCTATATGCATCGGAGCTGTAATCAGGCGTTTCATAGGTGTCTACATCGGACCAGACTCCGTCATTGCCGTAACGGTAGGTGTAGGTTGAATTGCCGTTCAAGCCAGTCAGAGAAACTTTGTTGCAGTAAAATCCGTCTGCATTTTCCGCTTCCGACAATGTGGTATCCGCCGTGTAGGAAACCGCGCTAGCCTCATTAAAGGATGCGCTCTCTAAAATCTGAAATGATCCGTTGCTGTCAGCGGTGGTGGAAAACCATGTGACACTGACGCTGCCCTCTGTGGAACCGATATTCATGACAAAATCTTTAAGAATCGTCCACATACCGTCATCTGTGGAATGAGGGCCATAGACAGCATAGTCGGCAGTTGAATAGTCAACGGCTTCAAAATCTGTCGCGTTGTCATCGGTATCTTTGAAATCGGCTCTGCGAAGGGCTGTTGTATCGCTGATTCTGACGGCCGCTGCTGCATTGCCTTCGGCTTCTGTGTAGAGTACGCTGCTGCCGACGGCAATTGCATCCGTTGTGTTGGCGCTGTCATCAGAGATGACAATCTGATAATCAGTGGTGCTGATTTCCTGATTCCAAGACAGATCATATGTGTCTATGCTATGTGTTGCCGAAGCGTTCCCCGTTGCTCCGCAGCGGATCAGGAAACTGTTGTACGCAGGGACGGTTCCCGTGAGATCCAGCGTCACCGTATTCAGCGTTCCGCTGCTATCGACGGAATAGCTCAGGGTGTACCCGGACAAATCAATACTGTCCCCCGAATCATTAAACAATTCAATAAAGCTGTTCGAAAGATCGGATGATGCGCTGCTTCCTCCGCCATACACCTGATTGATCAGCAGAGAAACAGCCGTTGTCGTGGTGGAACCGCCAGGAGGGGTACCGCCGCCACCGCCTGGTGGGGGAGGACCCGGCGGAGCCGCAACCGCAGCCGTGATGCACTGTGTCAGCAGTAGAACACTCAAAATGAAGGCTACCGGCACTTTAACTTTTTTCATCAAAATATTCCTCCTTAATTTTACACACCCATATAACTAATGTCTCCTGAATAATGCAAAGTGCCTTGCAGCGCAAGACTTAGCGCCCGATATATGGTATAATAGGTGCAAAGAAAACAGCCTTAAAAGATCAAAAGCTTGCACAAGGTCGTGATGTGGATGTACAAATATAGCAACGGGCAGATCAGTCTTGCGGATTTCAGGCAGCCGGTGGGAATGCACCTGAAGGAGGACAACCGGTGGGTGAAGAAGGCGCAGACCATCCCCTGGCTGGAAATCGAGAAGCGCTATGCCGCCCTGTTTACCAACCGGAAGGGCAACGTGGCCAAGCCGCTGCGCCTGGCCCTGGGGGCCTGCATTATTCAGGCGGAGTACGGTTTTTCGGACGAAGAAACTGCTCAAATGATACAAGAGCATCCATATTTTCAGTATTTCTGTGGCTACCCCGGCTATGACGATTCCAAGCTGCCCTTTGACCCGTCGCTGATGGTGTACTTCCGCAAGCGTCTGACGCCGGAGATCCTGGGCGAAATCAACGAGATGATTTTATCCGAAGCACAAAAAGAGGAGAACCGTTACGACGACGGCCATGGAAACGGCGGCAACCGCGGTACCATGATCGTGGACGCTACCTGCGCACCCTCCAATATTCGCTACCCTCAGGACGCATCTCTGCTCAACGAAGCCCGGGAAAACACGGAAAAGCTCCTGGACGAGCTGCATGATTCGGCCGACGGCCGCAAGCCACGCACTTACCGCACCCAGGCGCATCGGGATTTCCTGCAGTTCAGCCGCAGTCGCAAGAAGACGGCAAAGAAGATCCGCAAGGCGGTCGGAAAACAGCTGCGCCATCTGGCGCGAAACCTTGCCGCCATTGAAGAAAAGCTCGCTCTGGGCAGGACTCTTGCCGAGCGGAAAGCGGCCCGTCTTGCAGCCATCCGCACGCTCTACGAACAGCAGAAATACATGTATGACCATTGCTGCCACACGGTTCCAGACAGAATCGTCAGCGTCAGCCAGCCTTTCCTGCGCCCCATTGTGCGGGGCAAGGCTGGAAAACCTGTGGAGTTCGGCGCGAAGCTGGACATCAGTGTGGTGAACGGCTGGACAAGACTGGAGTGTTTCTCCTTTGATGCCTACAATGAAGCGAGAAACCTGTCGGCGATGGCAGAGCGATTCTGGAAACGGGAGGGGCATTATCCCAGCCGGATTCTGGCGGATAAGATCTACCGCAACCGGGAGAATCTGCGATTCTGTAAGGAGCATGGCATCCGGCTCTCCGGTCCCGCGCTAGGCAGGCCAAAGAAAGATGAGATCCGAAACAAAACTCTGGATTTTCTGGACGAATGTGAGCGTGTGGAAGTGGAACGGCGATTCAGCCTGGCCAAGCGAAAGTGCGGCTTGGGGCTGATTATGACCAGGCTGCGGGAAACGATTGCCCACAGCGTCGCCATGTCCATTTTGGTGCTGAATCTTAGAAAGATTCAGTGCGCCCTGCTGCGGCTGCTTGCGTTTTTGGTGCTATGGTTGGCTCCGCTGAAAAAGCAGCCTTTGTTCAGTTGACATTAGATATCACTGGTAATATCAAAATCTGCGTGGCCAAGAATTTTGGACAAGGTGTTCTTACTCGACGACGACGGCACGAAGCGCTACAAGGTGTACTGTACGCGGAAACAGATGGTGATCTTCCTGCATCGGCTGTGGAAGCTGCTGACAAGTAAATAAAAGCACAAGAGCCCCTGCCCTTTATTCGAGCGGGGGTTCTTGTGTTTGAGAGAAAAATGAAAAAAAGATATCCTCTTTAACGTACTTGCGCGCCTTGAGGTTAAATATAAGATAACGCCTGAAACTGAAAGCAGCCTAAAAAATATTTGAACAAATTATTAACAAAAAACCCTCGCTTATGGCGTGACTGTGGTTCACTCGTGTGGGCTAGTAAGGGGAATGGTTGAAATTGGATGGTGTCGTGTTGTTGCTCCTGTAGTCTGTCATTGACTGCGACTCACTGTTATCTGAAAGTGGCATATCGAAATTGTGGACACCGTATAAAAAAAGGATAATAACTGCGACCAGCAACAGAAGGAGCAGCGCGGAAATGGCTGACAAAACTTTCAATAAGACTTTGGAACCGGCAGGCTTAAAAGTTGCGCCATCGGATGGTTCGTACTTTGATTCATAAGAACGCGCACTGTCTCTTTGGGCATTACAAGCTGTATGATACTGTTGTTTAAGTAGTTTTTCCTTTTCTATATGTAGGGAATCATCATAGTCCGCTTTCCTATCGGCGTCTCTCAGCACCCGATACGCTTCATTAAGCTGTTGCGTCTTAATTTGGGCGATTTCGGGAGGTCCGGTATAGAGATCTGGATGAAAAAACTTCACTTGGTTCATGTAGGCTGACCGAATAACATTTTGATCTTTCATAAATTCCGCAATTCCGAGAACTGCATAATAATTGTCCATTGATGATACCACCACAATCTATTATTTGTTCAAACTTATTCCGGAAACCTTAAATGAAAGCAAAACAGACGCAAGAAGTCCCGCCTCCATAAGGAAGCGGGGCAGCTTGCGTGTGAGAGGGTTTAAAGAGGGAGAATGAAAAAGATGTTTTGGCTTGTCCTTATTATGGAATATAACCACTGAAGCTGAAATTATCCTTTAGTATGTAAATAATCCGCGCCCCCGAAGGAGGCGGGTCCTTCGGGGACTCTCTTCATCCGCGATACCAGCAATAGTTTGCGCGGATTCCGTAGAGCTATGCCTACACCGGCTGGCGGTTAATCTGAACAAAGCAAAAAAGCGGGACAGCCCCGCAGAGTTTAATAGCTCTGCGGGGCTGTCCCTGTCGAATAAGAATAAGGATAAGCTGAAAGATGCCGGATCATCTCAAGCCTTGTGCTGAATATAACAGCCAAATCTAAAATAAACCTTTAAACATGAACACGGCCGCCTCCTTTGGGGGCGGGTGTGTTCATAGGGGAATAATGAAGCTCTTTTCTTACTATCCTTGCTGAGGATATATCAACCATATCAGGGATAATTTAACTGAAACTGAAAAGACAATCCCAGGGGCTTACCAAACCGTAGGTTCAGGGAGATTTTTGCGTTGTGATAAGCTTTATTGTGGCCGCCACGGTGGTGGGCATCAGGCCCAGTTCAACGCGCTGGTGAGTTCCTGCTACAACTGCAGGAGAGGGATGCCTATTGAGTTCCTGGCTGGATGGAATCAACGTGTGGCGGTACATGGTGTAGAAGTTTGGAATCGCATAGGTGAAGCATTCCCGGAACTTCAAATCTGGTTCAGCGGTGATGAGCGGATTTTACGCTATTCTTGGAACGATGCTTATTACGCCAAGCAATAACGAAGCACAAGTTGTGGTAATGTCGATCGCAGACGGTTGGGCCGGAGTGGCATACAGCGGGCTGATCGGTTACTGTTCGGCGGTGTGGCTTGCAAAAAATAGCAGCATGCGAAAGCGGTCATCTCTGAAAAAAGCGTCAGAGACGGCCGCGTCTTTGAATTCTGTGGGTTGCTATACTGGAAGATAGTGGTATAATTTGTAGAAAAATAGGTTATGAAGCTCGGCTCGGTTTATGTCATAGCAATAATGGGCAATTCGTTGATAACCAAGAAATTTAGAATAATAATTTCTAAAACTGTAGTGCAGAGTAAAGCAAAAGGAGTAAAAAACTTGAAGGCATTTATGTCTATTTTAAGTTTGCTTATGAATAATGCAAGTTTTGAAAGAGATGGAAAATTGGCAACACTATGGTTTGATGAGTTGTTATTAAGAGCAAATGATGAAATAATAAGAAAATCAATTGAATATGTAGCGGAGAAAGAACGTTGGAACAGCAATACTTTATGAGAAATTAAAAAAATACATATATCAGCTGAAGATATACTACCTCAAGTGAGTTTTATTAAGCAACTCTTTGATTTGGCAGACTTCTGCACCGGATTCCAAGAGGTGCGTCGCAAAGCAGTGGCGCAAGGTGTGTACTGTGTAAGTATCCGGCAGACCAGCCTTTCTGCAGCAGTTATTAAAGGCATTTGCCACCGAGCGTGGCGTCAATACTTTTTGCCTCTGCTTTCTGGGATAAAACAAATAGCTGTCCAGATGATTTGGGCGGTATTCTTTCCAATATGCACGCAGCGCCTCCAGATTGCGCTGGGAGAGCAAAGTAAAGCCATCTTTGCCGCCCTTCCCGTGATGGACAAAGATTCTCATCTGCTCGCTATCAATATCTTGAACGCGAAGATGGGTTATTTCGGATAGGCGCAGCCCTGCACCGTATACAGTTGCAAACATGGCTCTGCCACGGAGATTAGCCATGGTAAAAGAAATGTGCAAGTTCTTTTTTTCTCATCAATGCCGGAAACTCCCGGCGTTCGCGCCGTCGATGAATGAGCTGATAGTTTAGGTTTTGTCCCAGAACAGCTCCGAAAATGAAGCGCAGTGCGCTGTTGCAAACATTGACTGATCCAGCGCTGTGTCCGGAATCCAACAAATACAGCAGGTACTCGCGAATTTCGATTTCATTCATTTCTTCAATGGGACGATCGTTGAAATACTTTAGGAACAGCTTGAGCCGTCCCAGATATGACGCAACTGTTTTGGTTGACAGACCGCGCAGCCGTTATAGCATCCGTGCACAAGCCACAAAATGCTTGCTAAAGTATTGCCCAAATATAGACTAGTCACGTTATGATATGATGCAATCGTATTGTCGCAAAGCATCTTTGCGTGACAAGAAACCAGCCTAAGTTCATAATGTGTCATGAGGTGATGTGCGTGGTAGCCGTTAGAAGAAATATAAAAAGTCTTCGAACATCAAAAAGTATGACACAGGATGAACTTGCTGAAAAGCTATTTGTTAGTCGGCAGACTGTATCGAATTATGAAACTGGGAAATCTCATCCGGATATTGATACGTTGGTAAAAATCTCTGAGGTTCTTGGCACAGATGTCAATGCGCTTATCTATGGAATCCCTGTGACTCCGGGTAGAGGAAAAGAGTTTCGGAAAACAGCGGTTGCAACTATCGTATTACTACTATTGGGTATTGTTGCTTTTATTTTAGGCTCTCTTTCACATAAGTGGGTGACGCGGTATTATATACTTTTTCTCATGTATCTGCAGAAGACTTTTTTGCTGCCGTGCTTTTATATTCTTTTTGGGTGGGACTTTTTTCAGATCATTGGCTTGATTTCAGGTGCAGGCCCATTGAGAAGTCGATGGATAGCTAGAATTCGCTATCTTGCTATTGCAGTACTGTCACTCCATGCTGTTGCAATAGCACCTTTTTAGTTACCAACCTTTTACATTTCCTGGAGTTTTATTATTCGCTAAGAACTCACATCGAATATAGCCAACCAGCATATCATTTTCTACCGGTATGGGATACAATGACGATTATCTGTATCCAAGCTGCAATAAAGTATAATATCAGCTTCATTATACCTGGAATTGCCATTTGGGCAGCAAAAGCAAAGATACTGCACTAGATTCAAGCCGAACTAAAACGATATACTCTACTCTCTACAATTTGGCACTATCCCTATAATGTGCGAATAAGAATTAATTTGAACTATTATAATGTAAAAGCCTCGTTTAAAAATGGCGTAAAAAACGCCCTGATTTCTCAGAGCGTTCTTATAAGAGAGCTTAGAGAAACTCTTTTAACTGCTGAATATTATTCTCTTCAAACTTAAGCAATTTTTCCATAAGTCTGACAATTTTAGGTTCTATACTCTGATACTTCTTGAGATTTTTAACTGCGTTAATAACGCCCATATTACTTCCGATAATGAGCATTTCCGAGATATGGGAAGGTGATTTATCTGCCAGCGTTTGCATGTTGATCATTAAATAGGTTTTAATTTTATCCAGTGCGCCGATCCCCTTCTCATCGTACCCGTTTTCATTCAACGCTTTCTGTGCAGCATCATGAATTTCTTTATATTCATTAAACTGAGATTTTAATTGTGTTTTCATCTTTTCATCCTCAACAATTCCTATTAATTGGTTTATTGTGTCTACACCCATTTGCGAATTTTGATAGATAAAGTTTAAAAGTTCGGCATTCCCATTCATTTTTAACACGCTCCTTTGCAAAATAGTATTTCCAATAACATTTAAGCTATCCTGACAATCAAATGGGGCGGTTGATATGAACTTTGCGTTACGTTTAATGCTGGACAAACATTGCGTTTTGCATAACAACTCCGCCGCCTTCACCTTAGAAGGCATCGGAGCAGGCTGTAATGGTGCCGTATAAGGTGCTCCCGTAAGCTGCGGGCGGCGGCCTATTGCAGGAAGTGTTCTGGCCGTACTATCAATGGTGGCCGGGCTAGAAATAAAGGGGTCATAAATATGAAAGAAGAAATTATACCAGCATATGATATGCCTGAAGCAATAAAAAATTTGTTTAATGAATATATTAAGATGCTGGTGTCCAATGATGTAAATTTTGAAAAGTATTTAAAAATTCAAAACTACGATGCAGAATTAGAGCATCTGAATGATAAGTATGGACCGCCTAACGGAAGGCTATACCTGCTTTGTGTTAACGGTAAAGCAGCTGGATGCATTGGCCTCAGAAAATTAAATAATGATGCATGTGAAATGAAGAGGCTGTATGTCACCCCTGAATTCCGCGGACATCACTTTGCAGAGCATCTTGTTGTTAAAATTATTAAGGATGCTAAAAAAATCGGATATCAAATGATCCTTTTGGACACACTGCCTTTTTTGCAGAGTGCAATCCGCCTCTACAAGAAAATGGGATTTTACGAAATTGCACCTTACAATGATAGCCCACTGGATAACACCATTTATATGAAGCTGGATTTGAACAGCTTTGCTGTGTAGGCTAATCGTTGAAAAGAGTTTAGTGCAAGGAGTGATAATATGCCCCCAAAGAATCGTTTTTCCTCTGTACAAAATAAAAAATAGTTGTACAGAGGAGTGCATAACAAGTGAACAGATTAAATAAACCAGTTGTTACAAGTGAGACCATTAAAGCAATGGAGGATATGTCCTTCTTTACCCATTCTCTAATCTTTGATGACCTACTTATCGTTGCGCAAAGAGAAACAAACTGCTTTGTGTTGTGGACGTATGATGGGCTGATTATTATCGATGCCATTTGGCCCGCGAAAGAAGCATTTAATGCAATAATAGCGGCGATTGAGGATGTAGGATGGAATCCTGATACCATTAAAAAATTGGTTTTAACACATGGCCATGTCGATCACACTGGATGTGGGAAATGGTTCGTTGAACAATATCATGCGGACACTTACCTCTCTAAAGTAGATGACACGTTCTGGGAGGAGCATCCGACAAAACCGGATAGATCAGAAACATGGAAAGATTACAATATTGACCATTATCTCCTGGATGGAGAGACCATAACATTAGGCGATAAGGCGATATACGTTTACAGCACTCCCGGTCACACACCGGGATGCATGAGTTATATTTTTCCCGTAAATGAAAACGGAGAAAAGCATATGGCAGCCCTGTGGGGAGGTACTACGCCTCCCTGGACAAAGGCCGAAGTAATTCAATACCTGAAATCATTGAATTACTTCATGGATGCAGCAAAAACCAAAAATGTTGATGTGGCTTTGAGCAACCACACATCAGTCGACAATGGGCTGGAACGTATAGCATATTCCAGAAAGCGTTATTCCTATATGCCAAATATATATATCATCGGATCTGATGGATTCTATCATTACTGCCAGGTGTTTCAGTCAATGAGTAATGACATACTAAAAAAGATTCAAAATTTTCGATAGTGATCTGTTTAATTGCTTCAGCCAATAGAATGGTCATATGGGCGCTTATGTGGTCGTAACTAGAAACAAATAGAAGCAAATAAAGATTGAAAATAGCTAATTATTTGCGGATATTTATTGTGGAAACTGATTCACACGCAGGAGGTCGAGAGTTCTAGTCTCGTAAGCGTAAAGCGAACCAGCGGATTAAAAACGCGCAGAAGATGTGAGATAATGTTCTCGAAAAGTCTCAAGATTTCTCGAGAATTCTCATTTTCGGGGGTGTCTGAGTTGGGCGCAGAGGAATTAAAGCATCAGGTAAAGCTGGAACAGTGGAAGGAGCAAATCACTGCCTGCCGCAGCAGCGGGATGAGTGCCAGGAGGTGGTGCATAAAAAATCAAGTAAACCAGAAGAGCTATTATCGTTGGGAAAAAGAAATCGTGGGGCCGTGTATAATAATGTCAACTGAACAAAGGCTGCTTTTTCTGCGGGACCAACCATAGCACCAAAAACGCAAGCAGCCGCAGTAGTGCGCACTGAATCTTTCTGAGATTCAATACCAAAATGGACATGGCAACGCTGTGGGCGATGGTTTGGCGCAACTTTGTCATGATCAGCCCCAAACCGCACTTGCGCTTGGCCAGGCTGAATCGCCGCTCCACTTCCACCCGCTCACATTCGTCCAGAAATGGAGAAGTCAAGAACCGTGCAGAGTGTGAACACCCAAAATCTGCAGCTTATGCGGCCAGGCCTCTGGCGGCCTGACGATATGTGGCCGGCGGCAGACCGCCGGGGTTCGCAGTATTGATTCGCTGGCGGTTATAGTAGGTCATGATGTACCGGAACAC
>Ga0183095_10636_pt1 | contig 81063 bp, 76 predicted proteins | sample BioMet4_FD_130346 | JGI IMG/M metagenome (GOLD analysis project Ga0183095, IMG submission 130346) | Microbial communities from bioreactor (seeded with sewage sludge) at LBNL, California, USA - Biofuel metagenome 4 (v2) (version 3) | ecosystem: Engineered > Bioreactor > Anaerobic > Unclassified ... | reverse complement strand
CTTGTAGTCCAGCGCCGAGAAGGAGTCGTCGAACAGGAAAATCTCCGGCTTTCCGGCGACGGCGCGGGCAATGGCCAGCCGCTGCTTCTGCCCGCCGGAGACGTTGGTTCCGCCCTGCGCAATGGGGCCGTCGTAGGTGCCCTCCATCGCTTCTACAAATTCCGTGCTCTGCGCAACGGAGACGGCATTGCGTACCTCCGCATCCGTGACTTCCCCCTGACCGTGATCGCCGTAAGAGACGTTGGAGCGGACGCTGCCTGCAAACAGCACTGCCTTTTGCGAGACATAGCCAATCCTGTTGTGGAGCGATTTCTGAGTGCAGTCCCGAACATCGGTGCCGTCCACCAAAATTTGTCCGGCGGTTGCGTCGTAAAAGCGGGGGATCAGATTGAGCAGCGTCGTCTTGCCGCTGCCGGTGGCGCCGATCAGCGCGACGGTCTCGCCGCGGCGGGCTTTGAAGCTGATGCTGATGCGGCTGCTGCTCGTCATTCTGGCAGACAGCTAGAGGAGGAAAACCCAGATGGATTTTGAACAACTGCAAAAGGATATGGCGGATCTGGAGGAACAGGGCGTTCTGAAGACCGCGAACGCCCTTGCCGCGGCCGGCGGCGAGGGCGTGGAGCAGGCGCTCGCCGCCATGCAGACGGGTATGGAGCAGGTCGGCGCGCGGTTTGAAACAGGCGAGTATTTCGTCGGCGATCTGGTCTATGCCGGCGAGATCATGACCGAGGCCATGGACATTCTCAAGCCGTTCCTCGGCGGGAAATCCGAGCCGCTCGGAAAGATGATCCTCTGCACCGTGAAGGACGATCTGCACGACATCGGCAAGAACATCGTCAAGGCTATGCTCGAGGCCGCCGGCTTCGAGGTGCTCGACCTCGGCATCGACGTCGCGCCGCAGACCGTCGTCGACACCGCGAAACGCGAGCAGATCCGGATTATCGGCCTGTCCGGCGTGCTCACGCTGGCGCTCGACTCCATGAAAGCCACCGTGGACGCGTTCTCCGCCGCCGGGCTGCGCGATCAGGTGAAGATCATCATCGGCGGCGCGCCCGTGTCCGAGGCCGCCTGCGCGAGCGTCGGCGCGGACGAGTGGGCGCACAGCCCCGCCAAGACGGTTCGCGTCTGCAGGGAGTGGGCGCAATGATTCTGATCGGGGAAAAGATCAACGGCGTCATCCCCGCCGTGAAGGCCGCCATCGAGACGCGCAATCCGGACGAGATCGTCCGCCGCGTCAGAGCCCAGGAGCAGGCGGGCGCGGCCTTTCTCGACTGCGCCCCCTCCACGGACACGGCGCTCGAGTACGACGCCATGTGCTGGCTCGTCGACGTCATCCAGGGGGCCACGCGCCTGCCCATCTGCCTCGACAGCCCGAACGCCGCGCTGCTGGCCCGCATTCTGCGCGAAGGCCGCGTGCAGACCCCCGGCATCGTCAACTCCGTGAACGAGGCGGGCGACAAGTGCGAGACCATCTTCCCGCTCATCGCCGGAACCGGCTGGCAGGTCATCGGCCTCACCTGCGACAGACTGGGCATCCCGGCCCAGGCAGATAAAAAGGTCGCCATCGCCAGATCCATCATCGACAAGGCCGACCGCTTCGGCGTCGCGCGGGAGAACCTGCACCTTGACCCCTGCGTCATGTCGCTGCCCACCTGCCCCACCGCCATGCTGGATTTTGAGACCTGCATCCGGGAGATCAAGGCCTATGCCCCCGGCGTGAAGATCACGGGCGCGATCTCGAACATCAGCTTCCAGATGCCCGCCCGGAAGGCCGTGAACGCCTGCTGCATGACGCTCGCGATCCGCGCCGGGCTCGACAGCGCGATCCTGGACCCCTGCGACCGCGACATGCTGACCGCCGTCTACGCGGCGGAGGCCCTGTCCATGCGCGACAAGGCCGGGCGCGCGTTCAACCGCGCCTGCCGCCGCGGGATCATCGGCCCGGCGCGTCCGCAGGCATAGTTATGTAAACTTGCTGTATCTTCATCCGCACCGGCGGAGGCCTCCCGGGCCTCCGCCGGTGCGCTGCGTCTGCGGCCTCCAAAAAACAGCAGAAAGTAAAAAATGACGGGTGGACTTCTGCGGCATCCTTTGCTATACTGTAGCAGCACGCGGGCGGCCGCCCGCGTATTCTCTGCAGCAGCAAACACAGGAGTGTCTATGGATCAGCGCGCATTCTACCGAAGAAATACAAAATATACCGTCCTCAACGGCTTTTTCTGGATGGCCGTCTGTCCGATCAGCTCATTCGCGGGATTTTTCCTGCTGTCCAGTTCCTGTTCGAACCCCGAGATCGGTCTGGTGCTGGCGATTTCCGGCGTGACGACCATTCTGGCCCAGCTGCTCACCGCGCGCCTGGCCGACCGCGCCAAAAAGGTCTCGCCCGACGTCTTTATCTCCGCTCTGACCGCGGGGGCCATTCTGGTCTGCCTCGGGCTGCTGCTCGCCCGGAATCACAAATACCTGCTCTGCGGGCTCTATATTCTGCTCCTCACCCTGTGCAACGCGCTGCAGCCGCTTGTCAGCGGCTACGCGTTCTATCTCGAGCGGCTGCAGACGCCCATCGTCTACGGCCTGGCCCGCGGCGTGGGCTCCGTCACCTATTCTCTGATGGCAGGCGCGCTGGGAAAGATCTCCGCGCAGCTGGGCGCTCCGGCCGTCCCCGCCGCGTCGATGATCTTCTTCGCGCCCATGCTGGCCGTTTTGTATCTGCTGCGCCTGGAGGGGCAGCCCGCCGAGTGCACCGCCCGGGCAAAGCTCATCCGCCCGGCCGCGGCGCCGCGCGCCGGGCGCTCCCTTGTCCTGCTTGCGGGCATCGGCACCCTGTTTTTCGGCGTCGGCATCTGCAACAACTTTTTGATCCAGATCGTCCAGGCCTTTCACGGCAGCGTGGAGTCGTTCGGAACGCTCAGCATGTTCGGCTCGTTCGCCTGCGCGCTGGGCGTCTTCCTCTACATCTGGGTGAAGCAGAAGCTCTCCTGCGCGAAAATCCTCTGCATCTCCTCGGCCGTCTTTTTCCTGCAGATCGCGCTGCGCTACTGCGCACCCAGCCTCGGCTGGCTCTACGCGATTGCAGTCCTGTCCGTCTTCTCGGACGGCTGGATCTATACGAGCCTCGTCGATCTGGCCAACGAGCTGATGCCGGCCGAGTACTGCGTCCGCTCGCAGGCCCGCATGACGGTCGCCATGACCGTGGGCGGGATCCTGGCCTGCGCGCTGGGCGGCGTGATGCTCGACCGGCTTTCGATCCGCGGCACGCTTCTGGCCGCCTCCTGCCTCACGCTGGCTGGGCTGTTCCTCATCGTCCTCGGCCTGAAAGCCGCCCGTCCGGTCCGGGCGGCATGAGCGCGCGAAAAAAGTTCTCCGGACCGGCCGCGTCTCTGCTATAATGAGAAAAAAGCATGTCCGTCCGGGCTCCAGCCGGAAGGACGAAAGGTCGGTGATCTGCCATGTCTCTGTGCCAGGCGCTCAACACCTGCTTCGGCATCGTCATGTCCGCGGACAACCGCGTCATGACGACGGTCGGAACCCTCAGCAAGACGACCTTTCTGCTGACCGACCACGCGAAAAAGCTCTTTCTGACCGCGCAGGGCTTCGGCGTGGCCTACTGCGGCGCCGCGTCCATCAGCGGAAAGCCCGTGCAGTATTATCTGGAAAAGGAGATCGGGGCGCTTCCGAAGGGCCTGTCCCCGGAGAGCACGGCGGTCTTTCTCGCCAAAATGCTCCGGGTAAGGTCGTCGGAGAACATCATTCTGATCACCGCCGGATACGACCAGGGCGAGGCCTGTATCTGCAGCACGAACACGCTGTCGCCCGACACGGTCATGACGCAGAAGACCTTCGGGCTCGGCTCCAAGTTCGGCGTCGTCTACGCCGGGCGGGACGACATCGCCAACCAGTACTACCGGGCGAAGAATCTGAGCTTCGACTATCCGCAGTTCACACTGGAGGACGCGGCAGGGCTCCTGTCTTATGTAAACTACTCTGTCGCCGCCGGGCTCCGCTTCACGCAGAGCCCGCAGGACGTGAGCCTCGACTGCGACGTGCTGACGCTCACGCCGGGCGGGGCCGCGTGGTCGAGAGGCCGCGACCATCTGCCGCGCTGAGCGGGCGGGCGGTCAAAAAGCATAAAAAGCGGCGCTGTACGGGGCTTTCGCCCTGTACGGCGCCGCTTATTTCTATGCGTTTGTCCATTTCCGCAGCTCCTCGTCCGTGGCGAGGACGCAGTGCGTGCCCTCCAGACGGTGCTGCGTGCCCTTGTTGTAGTCGATGCCGGAGGTCCGGTAATCGTAGCTCAGGGCCGTGCGCACGCGCTCCACGCGGGGGTTTGGGTGCGGAATGGCGGAGAGCAGGCTCTTCGTGTAGGGGTGGACGGGGTTTTCAAAGATCTCTTCCGTCGTGCCCGTCTCGACCAGATGGCCCAGATGCAGGACGCCGATGCGCTGGGAGATGTACTTGACCATGGACAGGTCGTGCGCGATGAACAGATACGCCGTGCCGGTCTCGGCCTGGATATCCTTCATGAGATTCACGACCTGCGCCTGGATCGAGACGTCCAGCGCGCTGATGCACTCGTCCGCGATGATGAGCTTGGGGTCCATGATGAGCGCCCGGGCAATGCCCACGCGCTGCCGCTGGCCGCCCGAAAACTGGTGCGGATAGCGCTCGGCGTACTCTGGGGCCAGGCCGACCTTCAAGAGGATGTCGGCCACCCGGTCGCGGCGCTCCGAGCGGCTTTTGCAGATGTGGTGGATGTCCAGCCCCTGGGCCACAATGTCCTCGACCTTCTTGCGGGGGTTCAGGCAGGCCATGGGGTCCTGGAAAATCATCTGCATCTCGGTGCGGAGCAGGGCGTCGTGCTTTTTGGAGAGCCTGCCCGAAATGTCCATGCCGTCGAAGCGGATCTCGCCCGCCGTGGGGTCGTAGAGCCGGATGATGCTGCGGCCGATGGTGCTCTTCCCGGAGCCGGACTCGCCCACGAGGCCGTAGGTCTCGCCGGGATGGATGACGAAGTCCACGCCGTCGACCGCCCTGACCGTGTAGCCGCTGTTGATCCTGAAATACTGCTTCAGCCCTTTTACGCTGAGCAGCGGTTCTGCCGTGTGATCCGACATGTTACCGGCCCTCCTTCTGCATTCGCTCGATGCGCGCCCGGAGCTCGGGCGGCAGCTCCACCTTGGGCGCCCTGGGGTCCAGCAGCCAGGTCGCCGCGAAATGCGTGGGGCTGACCTGGAACATGGGCGGCTCCGCCCGCTCGTCGATCTTGAGCGCGTAGATGTTCCGCGGCGCGAACGCGTCGCCGGCCAGCTCCCGTTTCATGTCGGGCGGCGAGCCGGGGATCGTGTAGAGCCGGTCGTCCGCCGTGTCGAGATCCGGCACCGCGGACAGCAGGCCCCAGGTGTAGGGATGGCGCGGATCAAAGAATATCTCGTCGATGGTCCCCTTCTCCACGATCTTTCCTGCGTACATGACGTCCACATAGTCCGCGACCTTGGCGACGACGCCGAGATCGTGCGTGATATAGATGACGCTGATGCCGCGCTCCTTCTGGATCTTCTGGATCATCTCCAGGATCTTCGCCTGGATGGTCACGTCCAGCGCGGTGGTGGGCTCGTCGCAGATGAGCAGCTCGGGATCGCAGGCAATCGCGATGGCGATGACCACGCGCTGCCGCATGCCGCCCGAGAGCTGGTGCGGATACTGCTTCATGAGCTTCTCGGGCTCGGGCAGGCCGACCTCCCGCAAAAGCTCGACCGCCTTCCGTTCCGCCTCCGCCTTCGGCGTTTTGTAGTGCCAGATCATGCCCTCCGTGATTTGCCGGCCGATGGGCATGGTCGGGTCGAGGCTCGTCATCGGGTCCTGGAAGATCATGGCGATGTGCTTGCCGTTGATCGTCCGCCGCATCTCGCGGCGGCTCATTTTCAAGAGGTCGACGGTGTTGTACGCTCCGCCGCCCGCCGGATAGGTGTAGGTCACGGTTCCGCCGTCCACCGAGCTGTTCTTGTCCAGAATGCCCATGACGGACTTCATGGTGACGGACTTGCCGGAGCCCGACTCGCCCACGATTGCGAGCGTCTGGCCCTCGCAGAGGTCGATGTCGACGCCGCGGATGGCGCGGACGGTGCCGGTCGTGGTGCAAAATGAGACCTGGAGATTTCGGATCTCCAGAATTTTTCGCTTCTGCGTATCCATGCTCCCCGCCTCACATTTCTTTCAGTTTCGGGTCGAAGGCCTCGCGCAGGCCGTCGGCCAGGACGTTGAAGCAGAGCATCAGCAGCGCCAGAATGATGATCGGCGAGACGATCTGATACGGATGCGTCGTAAAGCTGTTGAACGCGTCGCTGATGAGGCTGCCGAGCGAGCACATCGGCGCGGGAATGCCGAGGCCGACGAAGCTCAAAAACGCCTCGGTGAAAATTGCGGTGGGGATGCTGAACATGAGCTGCGTGATGATCTGGCCGATGATGTTCGGCAGGATCTCGCGGAAGATGATGAAAAAGTCCCGCGCGCCGAGCGTGCGGCTGGCCAGGACGAACTCCTGCTCTTTGAGCTTCAGCATCTCCGCGCGGGCGATGCGCTCCATGCCGATCCACTCGGTAATCATGAGGGCGAAGACGATCGTCCAGAAGCCCGGCTGCATGATGAGCATTAAAAGCGTCACGATGACGAGCCGCGGGATGCCGTTGACAATCTCGGCGATGCGCTGCATGACGCTGTCGGTCGCGCCGCCGAAGTAGCCGCTGATGAGGCCGTAGCTCATGCCGATGACCATGTCGATGACGGCGGCCGCGATGGCGATGCCGAGGGAGACCCGCGTGCCGGACCAGACGCGCGTCCAGATATCGCGGCCCAGCACGTCGGAGCCGAACCAGTAATAGACGTCGGTCAGCTTCTGGTTCTTGTAGCCGTTGACGATCTTGGAGCCGGTGGTCGTCTTGAGGGACTCGTCGCCGTCGAAGATGCCCAGCTTCTCGAGCCCCGGGATGCGCGGGGCGAAGTTCTTCTGCGTCAGCGTCTGCTGGGAATAGGTGTACTGATTCATGCCCGGGCCGAAGATGGCCAGCAGCGCGATGAGCAGCACCAGCACGAGCGCGATGACCGCGCCGTGGTTGGAGAAGAAGCGCTTGCGCACCTCCGTCCAGAAGCTCATGCTGCCGTAGTTGGTGTCGATGCGGATCTCGTCCGCGCTGTGGCGGAGCGTGAAGTCGTCGGGCAGAAACTGGATTTCCGCCGCCGCGGGGGCGGCTTTGACTGCGGTCTTTGCCATATCAGTTTCCGCCCTCCTTTGCAAGCCGGATGCGCGGGTCGATGATGCCGTACAGAATGTCGACCAGCAGCATGATGCCGATGTACATGGCGCTGTAGATGAAGCTCAGGGCGATGACCACGTTGTAGTCGTTCGACTGGATTGCCGTCACGAGAAGGCTGCCGACGCCCGGGATGGCGAAGATTTTCTCCACCACGAGGCTGCCGGTCATGAGATCGACGATGAGCGGGGCCAGGATCGTCACGATGGGGATGAGGGAGTTCCGCAGCACGTGCCGCCAGATGAGCGGCGCGCCGCAGATGCCCTTGCTCTCGGCCAGAAGCAGATAGTCGCTGCCCAGCACCTCGAGCATCTCCGTCCTCGTAAAGCGCGAGACGGAGGCCAGCGTAAACAGGCTCAGCGCGATGCTCGGCATGACGGAGCTCGCGAACGGCGCCCCGTTTTTGTAGAGCATCGGAAACCAGTTCAGCTTGAAGCCCAGCGTGTAGCTCAAAGCCAGCGCGAACACGTAGCTCGGCACCGAGACGCCCAGCACCGAAATGATCGTGCAGAGCGTGTCCCAGAAGGTGCCGTGCTTGAGCGCCGCGACGATGCCGAGCAGCAGCCCGACGATCGCGCCCAGCGTGACCGCCATGCCGCCGATGCCGATGGAGATGGGCAGGCGCGTTTTGATCAGCTGGCTGATGGGGGTGTTCTTGCTGATGTTGTAGCTCACGCCGAAGTCGCCGCGGAACATGTTGGCGACGTAGCGGAAAAACTGCACCGCGATGGGCTGGTCGAGCCCGTATTTGGCGTTCAGCGCCGCGCGCTGGGTGTCCGTCAGCTTTTCATCGTTGAACGGAGAGCCCGGCATGAGCTGGAGCAGAATAAACAGCACCAGCGTGATGGCGAGCAGGGTAAAGACCGAGATGAGCACGCGCTTGAGAACATACTTTTTCAACTCTCTGTCGTCCTCCTTTTTGAATAAAAGGACCTTCTGACAGGGGCATGAAAACGCGTCCCTTGCTAACCCTGCCGGAATGACCGAATATGCGCGCAGCGGCCCTGAGCAGTCAGGGCCGTTGTGCGGTTTACGCTCCCTTGCGGGGCGCCTTTATGGTTCAGCTTTTTACGGTGTCCTTGTAGACGCGGTTCAGCGCGACCGGGTGGAACTCGATCCCGGTGACGTTCTTCTTGATCATGTCGGCGTTGCACTGCGTGTACAGCGGGAAGATGACCGCCTGATCCATGACGATCTTTTCGGCGTCGTACATCGCGGACCAGCGTCCGGAGGCGTCGGTGGCGAGCTTGCCGGTGGTGCAGTCGGCGATCTTGCTGTCGTAGTCGGCGTCGCTCCAGAGGCCGTAGTTGTTGCTGTTGTCCGTGACCCACATGCCGAGGTAGGTCATGGGATCTGCGTAGTCCGGGCCCCAGCGGGTCAGGCCGAGGCAGAAGTCGCCGTTCTGCATGTCCTCGACGCGCTGCTTCTTCGGCTCGACCTTCAGGTTGATGGTCACGCCGGAGAGCGTGCTCTCGAGCTCTTCCTTGATGACGGCGGCGACGTTCTGCTGGATCTCGGTGTCGTCGACGACCATGTCAAAGGAGAAGGTGTCCTTGCCGAGCTCCTTCTTGGCCTTCTCGAAGTATTCCTGGGCCTTGGCGGTGTCGAAGGCGCAGACGTCCTGGAACTTGGTCTGGTCGGCGCTGAAGTCGGTGCCGTCCGGGCCGGTGGCGAACTGCGGCGGCACGGCCGTGTAGGTAGCGGTGGAGCCGTCCTTCACGACGCTGCTGACGATCGTGTCGCGGTCCAGGGCGAACGTCATGGCCATGCGCATGTTGAGGTTCGCCAGCTCGGGGTATTTGTCGATGTTGGGGCTGATGTACCAGAGGTAGCCGGCGCCCACGCTGGAGAATTCGGGATCGTCGGCGACCTGGTCGACCTGGTCGCCGGAGAGCTGGATGATGTCCAGATCGCCGTTCTGATAGCTGAGCAGCGCCTGCTGGCTGTCCTTGATGACCTGGTAGTTGAGACCGCTCAGCTGGATTTTGCTCGCGTCGTAGTAGTCCGGGTTCTTCACGAGCGTGAAGCTCGTGGCCGCGGGCTGGTAGTCCTGGAGGATGAACGCGCCGTCGGAGAGGACGGTGTCGGCGCTCGTGCCATAGTTCCCGCCGCAGCTCTCAAAGAACTTCTGGTTCATGGGGTAGTAGGTCGGGAAGTACAGGAGCTGGTCGAAATACGAGACCGGGACTTCGAGCTGAACCTCGAGGGTCTTGTCGTCCACGGCCTTGACGCCGAGATCGGTGACGGGCTTCTTGCCGGCGATGATGTCGGCCGCGTTCTTGATCTGGCCGATGTCGCTCAGCATGTAGGAGTATTCGGAGGCGACCTCCGGGTCGACCGCGCGCTGCCAGCCGAAGACGAAGTCGGCCGCCGTGACGGGATCGCCGTTGGACCATTTGGCGTCGTCGCGGATCTTGAAGGTATAGGTCAGGCCGTCGTCGCTGATCTGTTCGTCGGCGCACAGGGCGTCGATGACCTTGCCGCTGGCGTCCATCTGCTTGAGGCCGTCGGTATAGTCGGCGATGACCTCGAAGCTGGTGCCGTCGGTGGCGACCTGCGGGTCAAGGCTCTCCACCTCGACCTCGATCATCACGTTGAGCGCGTCGGCGCTGCCGGCGGCTGCGGAGCCGGAGGCGGCGGCTGCGGAGCCCGCCGACGCGGCGGCGGAGGAAGCCGCCGTCTCGGTCTTGCCCGAGGTGCCGCAGGCCATCATGCCGAGAAGCATCGCGGCCGCCAGCAGAACAAGGCAAAGTCTCTTCACTGTTTTCATCTGTTTTCCTCTTTCCTTGTATCTATTTTCAGAGATCTGTGCATCCTTCACAATTCCCTTGGAAAATTGTAAAACAGATGCAGCAAATCGATGAATCACATTGATATTTCATTAATGCCCTAAAGATTAACACAATATTATTCAAAAATCAATCTTTTATTTACAATTTATTAAAGTAATTTTAATATTCATGCATATCCTTCACGCAGGCCGCCGCAGTCCCTGTTTCGCTGTCCCGCGTTTCCTCCCTTCTCCCCCAGCTAGTCCGCTCACGGTTTATGCTTCATTTCCAAATAAAGGTTCTTCCGCCGGCACGCCCGGCGGCCGGACGGGGCGGACGCACTTTTCTGCGAAAAAATGCCCGCAAACGGTATCTTTTTTCCGGGTCCTGCTGTACAATTCCAGGTAAAGAGCTTCCCGGCCGGTTCAGCCGCCGGTCCTTCCGGAGCCGAATGTTCTGAAGGAGGATTTTTGACCATGCGGTGTGCAATCTATGGAACGGGTTCTCTGGGCACGGTGCTCGGAGCCTACATGACAAGAGCCGGCGTGCCGGTGGAACTGGTGAACCACAACCAGGCCCACATTGCCGCGCTGCGGGAAAAGGGCGCGCACATCACCGGGACTGTGGACTTCACCACGCCCGTGAAGGCGATCTTCCCCGAGGAGATGACGGGGCCCTACGACGTGATCTTCCTGATGACGAAGCAGCTCCACAACCCGGAGGTTGTGGCCCAGCTGAAGCCGCTGCTCGCCCCGGACGGCGTGATCGCCACGACGCAGAACGGCATCCCCGAGCCCGGCATCGCCGAGATCGTCGGCGCGGCGCACACGGTCGGGATCGTGGTGGAGTGGGGCGCCTCCCTGATCGGGCCCGGAGAGTGCCGGCTCACGAGCGAGCCCGACAGTCTGTCCTTCCACATGGGCGGCATGCCGGGCATTCCGCAGGCGAAGCTGGACGAGGTCAAGGAGCTGCTCGAAAAAATGTGCCCGGTCTGTCTGGAGGACAATCTGCTCGGCGCCCGCTGGTCGAAGCTGCTGATCAACTCCACGTTCTCCGGCCTGGGCGCCGTCGTGGGCGGCACGTTCGGAGACGTCTTCGGCAGCAAACTGCCCCGCAAAATCGCCGTCCGGTGCATGAAGGAGATCATCGACGTGGGCCGCGCCGCCGGCATGACCTTCGCCCCGGTGCAGGGCAAGGACATCACGAAGCTCTTCTACTACCGGAGCTCCCTCAAGCGCGCCTTCGCCGAATTCGTGCTGCCGATCGCCATGAAGAAGCACGCCGGCATCGTTCCGTCGATGCTGCAGGATCTGCGCAGCGGCAAGCCCTGTGAAATTCTCGCCATCAACGGCGTCGTCTGCGCCTACGGTAAAAAATACGGCGTTCCGACTCCCATCAACGACCGCATCGTCGAGGTCGTGACAAAGGAGCAGAACGGCGAGCTCCGGCTGTGCGCGGAGAATATCGAATATTTCAGGTCCTTCCTTTAAGAAACGAGGACGTCGGAAAGGGGGAGGCAAAATGGAACGTCTTCCGGAGCCTCTCTGGGGGCGGTGGTATCTGGGCGAGCAGCTGTACGCGGGCGAGAGCACCGAGGTCTATGCCCTGACGCTGCGCGGAAGCCCGGGCCGCGCCTGCGTCTTAAAGCGCATCCGCGTCCCGTGCGGCCGGGCGGACGAGCTCGCCCGGGTGTGGGACAGCGTGCGGGTGCAGGAGCGGATGTCCGACTGCGGCGGCGCCGTCGCCATTTACGATGAGGAGCAGCTTGAATCGCCCGGCGCGGACGGAACGCCCGCATTTTGGGAGGTCCTGCTCCGCATGGAGCGGCCGGACTGCCTGGCGGAGCTGCTGCGCGAGGGCACGCAGTTCTCCGAGGAGGAAATTTTGCGGCTGGCGCGCGATCTGCTGGAAACGCTCGTCTTCGCGCGGCAGCTCAATCTCGTGCACCGGGACATCAAGCCCGCGAACATCTACCGCGCGCCCTCCGGGCGCTGGAAGCTCGGGGATTTCGGCGTCTGCGCCCGCGCCGACGGGCCGGCCCTCGCCTCGGCCGCCGGCACCGCCGCCTATATGGCCCCGGAGGCGGCCGCCGGCAGAAGCTCCGGCGCGCAGGAGGATCTCTATTCGCTGGGCGTCGTGCTGTATCAGCTGCTGAACGGCGGCTTTCTGCCCATGACCGGCGCGGATTCGACCTATGCCGAGACCCAGAACTCGATCGCCGCCCGGCTGCGGGGCGCGCGCGTGCCTCCGGTCCGCTGCCGTTCCCGGCAGCTGCGCCGCGCCGTTCTGCGCGCCTGCAATCCCAACCCGGCGCGGCGCTATTCCGGCGCCGCGCAGATGCTGGCCGATCTGACGCCGCGCAGCCGTCCCGCGCTTCTCCCCGCCTGCGCCTGTCTGCTGGCTCTGGCCGCGGGCTTCGCCGCGGCGCGGCTCTCGGCCCGGCCCCGGCAGCTCTCCCCGGACGCCGTCAGCACGGCGGCGCCCGCCGCCGCGGCCCACAGCGCGGAAAGCGCCTCGCAGAGCTCCTCTGCCGTGCCCGCGGCCGTGACGGAGCGGACGGAGGACGGCTCCGGCGAAACGGACGTCGTCCACCGCTACGAGGTGATTCTTCAGCCGCTCAGCTGGCTGGACGCCAAGCTCTGGTGCGAGACGCGCGGCGGGCATCTGGCGACCATCACCTCGGCCGAGGAATCGGCGCAGGTGACGGAGCTTCTGACCTCCGCCGGCGCGCAGGCCGTCTGGCTGGGCGCCGACAACCGCAACACCGCGAACGGCTTTACCTGGGTCACCGGCGAGGCGTTTCGCTACGCCGAGTGGGGCCCGGGCGAGCCGAACAACGACGGAGGCACCGAATACTATCTGATGCTCGCGCACAGCCAGGACGAGGGCTGGGTCTGGAACGACTCGCGCAACGACGGCCTCGCCATGTTCCCGACCGGGACGGGCGGCTTTGTCTGCGAGTGGGAGGGCGACGCGCCGTGACGGACAGCTTTTCCACCGTGCGCCTCCGCGACGAGGCGGAGCGCGCCGAGGATCTGGAGGATCTCCGCGCGCTGCTCGCGCGCTGTGAGCAGGTCTACACCAGCTGGCAGCGGGAGTTTTCCCGGCTGCTGGACGAGAGCGGCCTCAGCTACACGGCGCTCGCCGCGCGCAGCGGACTTTCGCGCGGCACGCTGCGCCGCTGGTGCCGGGGCGGCGGCGCGCCGCGCTGCCGGAGCGAATATCTGCGTCTGGCCTTCGCGTTCGGCATGACGCCCGCGGAGACGGACGTCCTGCTCACGCGCTACGGCGGATACCCCGGCCTTTATCCGCGCGACCGCTTCGACGCGGCCTGTCTGTTCCTGCTGCAAAGGGGCGGCGCGCGCTATGAGGACGCGGAGGCGCTCTTTTCGCTCTGCGAGAGGGACGGCGAGCCGATCGCCGACAGAACCGCCAGCGCCGCGGCCGCGCTGCGGACGGTCGCCACGCAGGAGGAATTTCTGGCCTTCGCCCGGCGCTCCGGCGTGATTTCCGGCGCGCACGAGCCGCTGCGCGCGTTCGTGGAGGCCCGCCTGCACGCGAGCGGGCTCGACCCCGTGACGGGCGAAAGTCTCTCCGTGCACGCGCTGTTTTCCTACGAGCGCATCCCCGCCCGCTTTGAAAAGGACGTGTCGCTGATGCTCACCCGCGGCGTCGTGCCGCGCCGCGAGCGGCTCATCGCACTGGGGCTGCGGCTGGGGCTTCTGACGGACGGGCTGAATGAGCTGCTCGCGCTCGCGGGCATGGAGCCGCTGTGCGCCAAAAACCGCGTGGAGTGCATTCTGATCGGTGCTCTGCAGCAGCTGGAGCTGCTGCACCCCGAGCTGTCGCTCGACTCCGCGGCGAAGCTTCTCGGCGCGGCCAACAGCCCGGAGCTCTCCGACCAGTGCCGCGCGCTTCTGTCCGAATGCGCGGCCAGGGAGTATAAAAGCGCCCCGGAGGAGATCGGCTCCGCCGCCGAATACCTGCGCGGCGTCCTGCGCGACCTTGCCCCGGAGGAGGCCGGCGAGCTGCTCGGCTTTCTCTGAGCCCGCTGCGCCATTCGCGAAAAAAAAGAGCTTTCCCCGCTGTATGCTCGGGGAAAGCTCTTTTTTAGGTGGTGGCAGTCATGCGTAATCTTTGCAAGCTCTGGATTGAGCGCGCCGTCTATCCCGCGATGGAGCGCTTCCGCGGCAATCGCGTGCGGGCGTATACCGAGGCGCTCGCGGGCACTGAGTCGCTCTCCCCCGCCGCGCTGCGGGACCACCAGGCGGACGAGCTGCGGCGGCTGCTCCTGTTCTGCGCGGAAAAAATTCCAGCCTACCGGGCGCTGTCGCTCACGCCGGAGCAGATCGCGCGCGATCCCTTCGCGGCGCTGCTCCGCGCGCCCGTGCTCACGAAGCAGGCGTTTCGCGCCGGCCCCGACCGGTACCGCGATCCCGCGCGCCCGCCCGAGCGCCTGATTCTCAACAAGACGAGCGGCTCGACCGGCGAGCCGGTGCGCTTCCTGCTCGACCGCCCCGCCGTCGAGCAATACGAGGCCGCCCGCTGGCTGGGCCTGCGGCGCTGGGGCGTGAGCTGCGGCAGCCGCAGCGTCATGGTCTGGGGCAATCCCATCGAGCTCGCTGAGGGGCAGCGGCTCGCGGCCCGGCTCAAGGACCGGTTTCTCAAAAACCGTGTCATCCTGTCCGCCTATCGCCTTCGCCCGGAGGATACGCCGCGCTATATCCGCTTCCTGAACCGCTTTCAGCCCGAATATCTCTACGGCTACGCGACCGCGCTCGACGCGCTGGCCGGGCTGCTGGAGGGGCGCGCGGGCGAGCTGCGCCTGCAGCTGAAGGTGGTCGTCTCCACGTCCGAAACGCTCTGGCCCTGGCAGCGCGCGCGCCTTTCGCGCGTGTTTGGCTGCCCCGTCGCGGGCGAATACGGCGCGCGGGACGCGGGCATTCTCGCCTACGAGTGCCCCTGCGGCCGCCTGCACCTGTTCTCGCAGAACGCCGTGCTGGAGATTCTCGACCCCCGCACGCTGGAGCCCGTTCCCGCCGGGCAGACGGGCGTCGTCGCCGTGACGGATCTGCACAACTTCGCCATGCCCCGCCTGCGCTGGCTGCTCGGCGACACGGCCGCCCTCTCCCCGGACGGGTGCCCCTGCGGCCTGCCGGAGCCGGTGCTGCAGGAGCTCGGCGGGCGCGAGGACGCCCTGTTTCTGCTGCCGGACGGAACGCTCGTCCATGGGAATTTCGCGGGACAGCTCTCCCGGAAGTATCCCTCCGTCGCGAAATTTCAGCTCGTCCAGACCGACAGGCGGCACGCGGTCCTGCGCCTGGTCCAGCCTGAACCCGACGCCTCCGGGGCGGAGTCGTTCTGCCGGGAGGTCGCGGCCATGCTGCCGGGTGTCGACGTGCAGCTCGCGCTCGCCGATCATCTGGAGCCCGGCCCGTCCGGGAAATTCCGCTGCGCCGTCCGCGCGTTCGACCTTCCGGCCGCGCCGCGGAGCGGAGGCGGAGCTTCTTCCAAATAAGCAGCGGAGCGCCCTGACGTTTTTGCGTCCGGGCGCTCCGCTCTGTCATCCCTCCGCCGGCCGGGGCTTTCCGCGCCGGTTGAGGGCAATATAGTAAATTCCGCACAGGACGATCTGCAGGACAGTCGAGGCGGGCGTCGCGAGGCCGATGTAGAAAAGCGGCACGTTCGGGATCCTGCTGATGAGGTAGGCCGCCGGGATCCGCACGCAGAACGCGCCCGCGATCCCCTGGGCCATGACGAAGATGGTCCTGCCCATCCCGTTGTAGTAGCCGCAGAAGCAGAACAGCACGGAGACCAGGATGCAGTCGATGCCGTAGGCCCGCAGATAATCGGCGGCCACCGCCGTCACCGCGGCGTCGTTCTCAAAGATCCCGGCCAGCGCAGCGCCGTGGAAAAACGCGAGCCAACCCATGACGACCCCGACCGCCGCGGACGCCAGGATGCCGCAGCCGAGCGCCTTCCGCATGCGGGCGGGCTCGCCCGCGCCGTAGTTCTGGGCGACGAAGGCGGACAGCGCCTGCGTGAACGCGGACGGCGCCAGCATCAGAAACGCGCAGACCTTCTCGGCGATCCCCACGCCCGCCGACTGCAGCAGTCCGAGCGAGTTGATGATCGCCAGAATGACCAGAAACGAGATGCTGACCAGAAAATCCTGAAACGCGATCGGCACGCCGAAGTGCAGGATCTGCTTCACGATCGCGCGGTCCGAGCGGACGTCCTTCCAGCCGAAGGAGAACGGGAGCTTTCTTTTCACAATGATGAGGATCGACAGAAGGACGCTGACCGCCTGCGCGAAGATCGTCGCGGCGGCGGCGCCCGCCGCGCCCATGTGGAAGACCGCGACGAGCAGCAGATCGCCGAACACATTGACCACGCAGGCGATGGCCACGGTGATGAGCGGCATTTTGGAGTCCCCGATCCCGCGGAAGACGCTGCCCAGCAGGTTGAACGCGGTCACGAAAACCAGTCCGGCCGCGCAGATCCGTATGTACTGCAGGGTCTCGGGAAACGCCTCCTCGGGCGCCTGGAGGAGCCTTGCGATCGGGCCCGCCAGGCACAGAAACACCGCGGTGAAGACGACCGCCAGCACCGCGAACAGGACGACGGCCGTCCCGATCATCCGCCCGGCCTGTTCGTTCTGTTTTTTTCCGATCGTCTGCCCCAGCAGGATGGTCACGCCGGAGGCCAGGCTGGAGAGCACGAACGTGACACTCTGGATCACCTGCGCCCCCGTGGCCACGCCCGAGACGTCCGCCGTCCCGGCAAAGCGGCCCACGACCATCAGATCCACCGCGCCGTACATGGCCTGCAGAAAGAGCGCCAGAAATACCGGCAGCGCGAACCGGAGCAGCGGGCCCAATATTTTTCCCCGGGTAAAGTCTTGTACCTTTTCCATGCTACCTCCGCAAAAAAACAGCCGGACAAGAGACCGGGCGCACCCGACATCTTATCCGGCTGATCGTTCCGACGATTTGCCCTCTGATGAGTGTTTCTATTATACCGCAGTCCTCCGGTATTTTCAACCGCTGCCGGGGCGGGAAAAAAGTTTGGCGGACTTCCGGCGCGCTCGCGTTTTTTTCGTCTCGATTTTCTTTCCCATTGCGCCATTGTCCCGCAGGATGTGTATAATGGTTTAAACGAGCGAACCATTGCACGGGAGGCGAGAACCATGGATGAATGCGCGGCGCAGCGGCAGCAGCTGTCCGAGGAATTTCAGAAAAATCAAAAGATCTTTCTCGCGCTGGGCGACGAGACGAGGCAGCAGATCCTGATCGCCCTGCTGGAAAACGAGACGATCGGCATGCGCGTCCCGGCGATCACGGCGAAGACGCACCTGTCCCGCCCGGCCGTCTCGCACCATCTGCGGATTCTGAAGGACGCGGGACTCATCCGCATGCACCGCGCCGGCACCCGGAACTACTACTATGTGGACGCGAACGAGAGCTGCTGGGGCGGGCTGAAGGCGCTCGTCGACCACGTGGAGCGCGTCGTGCGGTCCGCCGCGGCGAACGCGTATCCGCGCCTGCGGGAGGAGGAAGCGCCATGATCCGCATTCATATTCTGACCTGCGGCGAGGTGGGCGTCGATCCCGCCGTGCCCGACCGCGGCGTCTCCCGGAACCGTCTTGCCTACACCGGCCTGCTCCGCAGCCCGAGGCGGCGGATCTGGCTGCCGGTCAAGGCCTTTCTGATCGAGCATCCGCAGGGCCGCATCCTCGTCGACACCGGCTGGGACAGCGCGGTGCGGGATCACCCCGTTCGGACCCTGACCTTCCCCATGTGGTTTGCTTCCAAGCCGAGGCTGCCGGCGGGCGCCGCCGCGGACGAGCAGCTCGCCGCCCTGGGCCTCGCGCCGAAGGATCTGCGCTACGTGCTCATGACCCACATGGACATCGACCACGACTCCGGTCTGCGCCTGGTGCGGGACGCGCGGCAGATCCTCGTCAGCCCGGAGGAATGGCTGGCGCTCTGCTCCGGCCAGGTCCGGTACGCCAGACGGCCGTGGAAGGACATCCCGCTCGGCCTGATGCCGCTGGAGGACGACCCGGCCGCGCCGTTCGGCCGGTCGTGGGACGTCTTCGGCGACGGAAGCGTCCTGGTCTTTCTCACGCCCGGGCACACGCAGGGCTCGGTGAGCATCCGGGTGTCCGGCGCGAACGGCTTCGCGCTGCTCGTGGGAGACACCGGCTACAACCGCGCGTCCTGGGAGAGCCTGCGGCTGCCGGGGCCTGTCTTTGATCCGTCCGCCATGCGGGCCTCGCTCGCGTGGGTACAGCGCATGCGGCAGGAGCCGGACTGCCTCGCGGTGCTGGCGGCCCACGACCCGGAGGAAACCCGCTCCATTCTTGAACTACAGGAGGCAGCAAAATCATGACGATTCAGGAAGCGATCCTCGCGCGCCACGCGGTGCGCAGCTACACAGATCAGAAGATCCCGGAGGACGTCGTGTCCCGCCTGAAAGCGGAGATCGACGCCTGCAACGAGCAGAGCGGGCTCCATATCCAGCTCGTGACCGACGAGCCGCACGCCTTCGACGGCATGATGGCGCACTACGGCAAATTCTCCGGCGTGCAGAACTATATCGCGCTGATCGGGCCGAAAAGCAGCCGGCTCGAGGAGCAGGCCGGCTATTACGGCGAGCGCGCGGCGCTGCTGGCGCAGACGCTGGGACTCAACACCTGCTGGGTCGCCATGAGTTTTTCCAAGGGCGCCGCGAAAAAGCGCTGCACCATCGCGGCGGGCGAAAAGCTGGTCTGCGTGCTGGCGCTCGGCTACGGCGCGACGCAGGGCGTTCCGCACCGCTCGAAGCCGATGGAGGCGCTCTGCCGCGTGGACGGCGCCATGCCCGACTGGTTCCGGGCCGGCATGGAGGCCGCGATGCTCGCGCCGACCGCCGTCAACCAGCAGAAGTTTCTGATCACCCTGTCCGGCGACCGCGCCGAGGCGAAATCCCTCGGCGGCTTCTATTCCATGGTCGACCTCGGCATCGTGCGGTATCACTTCGAAATAGGGAGCGGACGGCCGGTCGGCTGAGCGCCCTGTCCTCTCAGGAAAAAACGCAGCTGCGCCCGGAAGCCTCCGGCGCGCAGCTGCGTTATTCTGTCTCCCGGTCAAGCTCCGCCGGTCTCGTCCGCGCATTCCGTCTTTCCAGGGCGGAAGAAGAGCGCGCCGAAGTAAGTCACCGTGTTTTTCCCGTTGTTGTAGGCGATTCCCGCCGCGTCGGCCAGCTCCTTGACGCGGATGCCGTACCCCTCGATTGAGGGAAACAGGACGTCCGGCAGCCTGCAGGGGCCGTCCGGATACGAGCAGCTCCCGCAGCGGCGGCAGCCCTCGTTCGACAGCAGCAGCGTCTGCGGATACTCGCCTGCGGCGAGGCGATGGAGCCTGTCGCAGAGCGCCTTGAAGCCGGCGTGCCCCGCGGCCATGCCCTCGCAATCGAAGGAATCCTCCAGCGGGTACCGGGCGCTGAACACCAGCGCGCACGGATAGGCCAGGCATCTCTGCCGGCACTCTTCCACCGTTCCGACGGCCGGCGGGCAGGCCCACGTCGTTCCGTACAGGCGGCAGACGTTCCCCTCGCAGATACGCCGGACTTCCCCGCTGAACAGGATCTTTTCCGTCGGGATCACGCCGTACTGCCATACGCCGATCTCTTTCAGGCTGCGGTCCGGGATCATGCGGTCTTCTCCGCCTTTTTCAGCGACAGCAGCAGGAGGATCAGACCGGCGCCGGCCAGAATGTGGCCGATTCCGGCCAGACCGGAGATCGCCGCGTCCGCGCCCGCGGACAGCGCAATCCCCCGCACCTGCACGACGCCGCGCACCGCCAGCATCACCGCCGTCAGCGGCACGCCGAGGTTGTAGAGCCACAGGAACACGCGGAAGCTCTTCTGCGCGGCCAGCTCGCGGCGCTCGGCGAAGAGCGCGACCAGCAGGAACACCATCATGCCCAGCAGAAACAGATGCGCGTGGACCTTGCCCAGCGCCGTCACGCCCGCAAAGCCGTTCCATTTTGTGAATTCGCGGTAGAATACGCCGCCCGCCATGGCGGCGATCGCGTATGCAAGAGAGAGATTCAGATATTTTTTCATGTCTTCTCCTTTCCCGGCGGCGCGGCCGTTCCGCTCCTCACGCCGTGCGGGGATCCGCGTCGATCCCCCGCAGGACGATGTCGACCGTCTGGCACAGCGCCTCGTGGTATGTGATCTTGTTTCTGCTCAGAAAGTCGCCCTGGTAGAGCATCTTCATGCCGTTTTTCAGCAGATTCTTGATGAGATCCACATTCTCGCGGCGCAGCACGCCCTCCTCCATGCCCCGGAGCAGCAGGGACTCGATGTCGTCCCAGTCCATCTCGTAGACCTCCATGAAATGGCGGTACACCTCCGGGTAGTACTGCTCCACCTGGTAGATCCGCTCCAGATCAATGTCGGCCTCAAACTTGGACTCGATCGTCAGGCACCGGCGCAGCTTCTCCCGCGTGCAGAGCGCCGGATCTTCAAAGACGACCTGCTGTCTGGCGCGGATGGACTCGTGCATCCGGTCGATGAGCACCGTGAGCGCCTTTTCCTTGCTGGGAAAATACCGGTAGAACGTCTTCCGGCTGATCTTCAGCTCCGCGACGACGTCGTCCAGGGTAAACCGGCAGCCCTTCCGGTTGAACAGCGCGATGCAGGCGCGGATGATTCTCTCTTCCATGGACGTCCTCCCCGGCGCGAAGCTTCTGTCTCTGTGTTCTTTATAGAACTTTTGCGCGGGTTTGTCAATCTTTCGCCGCCCGGCCAGAGGCCGCAAAAATGAGGAAACTATTTTTAAAAAATAGTTTCCTTTTCCATTTTTTGCGCTACAATAGAAGTATATCCGGTCTGCGGCGCATGTTCCCCGCGCGGGGCGGCGCCCCGGAAAAGAGAGACAACAGGAGGAATGGAAATGGCATCCACAAAAAACGAGACGGAGCACGTCCGGCTCTCCAGCCGGCTCTGGCTGGGCGGAGCGGACTGCATGATCACGACCCTCTGCAACATCATGACCGGCGGCGGGCTGACCTTCTTCTTCGTCAAATACTTCGGCATGGACCCCGGCTGGAGCGCCAGCTGCTGGCTGATCTTCGGCATCTGGAACGCGGTCAACGACCCGCTCTTCGGCTACATCTCCGACAAGACGAAATCCCGGCTCGGACGCCGGATCCCCTACATCCGCTACGGCTCGCTGATGATCGCCGCCGTGTTCGTCCTGTCCTGGGTCATCTGGTTCGGCACGGGCAGCAACGCGCAGATGTTCGCGCAGATGCTGATCTCGCTGTTCCTGTTCGATACGCTCTACACCGCGATCGCGACCTCCATCTACGTCATGCCCTTCGAGATGGCCACCACCAACGAGGCCCGCGGCAAGATCCTGCTGGTCAAGGTGATCTTCGGTCTCGCGGCTCTCTCGGTGCCGCTGGTGCTGCTGGCGGAGCTCGAGAACATCCTGAACCGCTCGCTGCAGCAGTTCCAGCTGATCATGACCGTGATCGGCCTCTTCGCGGGCGCCGTGATCTTCGTCAGCTCCTTCTTCTACAAGGAGAAGAGTTATCTGCAGAAGGACGAGCAGTATCCGTTTTTCCAGTCCCTCGTCACCTGCTTCCGCAACAAGAGCTTTCTGATCTTTGAGATCATCTCGTTCTCCATCACCTTTATCCAGACCGCCCTCATGATCGGCCTGAGCTACTATTTCGCCTCAGAGGGCATCTCGTACCTCTGGTGCTACCTCGCCATGTTCCTCGGCATCCTGACCGGCATCGTCCTCTGGATGAAGCTCGGAGCGGGCTGGGGCGTCAAAAAGAGCGTCACAATCATGTGCGCCATCTTCGGAGCCGGGCTCTGGCTCATGCTGATCCTCGGCCACTACACGGCGGCCGGCGTGGCCGGCTTCTTCTGCACCGGCATCGGCTTCTCCGGCGGCATGTACCTGATCCCGCTCATGAACGGCGACGTGATCGACTACGACGAGCATCTCTCCGGTCTGCGCCGCGAGGGCATGTACGCCGGCGTCAACAGCTTCATCTGCAAGCCGGCCATCAGCATCGCGAACGCGCTCTTCCCCGTCATGCTCCTGTGGTTCGGCTACGATTCCGCGATCGCCACCGCCGACCAGACCTCGCTTGCCAAGTTCGGCATCCGCTTCTCCTGGCTGTTTCTCCCGGCCTTCCTGCTGACGGTCTGCTTTATCTGCATCCGGGCGTTCTATCCCCTGGCGGGCGAGAAATGGGCGGAGATCAAAAACGGCCTCGCGGTCCGGCACGACGAGCGGCAGAAGGCCTTTGAGCGGCAGGCCGCGGAACATGCGGACTGACCGGGTCGGGGAGGCGGAACTATGTCGTCCTGCATGATCAGCGCCCCCTGCGGCCCGGTGCGCGGCACAGAGGACGCCGGTATCCGGGTCTTCCGCGGCATCCCTTTCGCCTGCGCGGAGCGGTTTGAAAGGCCGCGGCCGCTCCCGGTCTGGCGCGAGGTCTTCGACGCCGCGGAGTCGGAGACCGATTGCCCGCAGTACGGCAGCTACCGCGCCGAGACCGACAAGATCGGCGCCTTCTACCACAAAGAATTCCGCGGCAGCCTGGCGTCCCGCTACGCGGAAAACCCGCTGACGCTGAACATCGTCGCGCCGTCGGACGCGCGCGGCTGCGGCGTTCTGGCGTTCATCCACGGCGGCGGCTTCGAGACCGGCACCGTCGGCGAGCTCCCCTACGGCACCTGCACCGAATACGCCCGGCGCGGCGTGGTCTTCGTGTCCATCGGCTACCGGCTCAACGTGTTCGGCCTGTACGGCGGACGCAATCTCTGCCTGTACGATCAGCTGGAGGCCGTCCGCTGGCTCCGCGCCAACATCGCCGCGTTCGGCGGCGACCCGGACCGGATCACGCTGGCCGGCCAGTCGGCCGGCGCCATGTGCATCTGGGATCTCTGCCTGACGGACGCTCTCAAGGGCAGCGTCCGCGGCGCGGTGCTGATGTCGGGCGGCGGGCTGATCCCGCGCGTGATCGGCCCCCGGAAGCCGTCCCGCAGCGAAAAATTCTGGCGGTCCGTCGCCCGACTCGCGGGCGCGGACTCCGAGCAGGCGCTCAAAGCCCTCCCGGCCGAGACGGTCTGGAACGCCTGGTTCTCCGCCCTCCAGACGAAGCGCAGCATCCACGACGCGCAGCCGGAGATCGACGGCACGCTGATCCCGGACGTGCCGCAGCGCGTCTTCCGCAGAAGCGGCGGGCTGGGCATCCCCATGATCTTCGGCGTCACCTCGCAGGACTTTGTGGCCCCGGTTCTGTACCGGGCCGCGCTCCATGCGGCCCTCTTCCGGAGCCGAAAAGGCTTCGCCAGTTACGGCTACTTTTTCGACCGGACGCCGCCCGGCGGCTCCTACAAGGCCTTCCACGGGGTCGACCTGTGGTATCTGTTCGGAAAGATGGAGCAGTCCTGGCGTCCGTTCGGGGCTGCCGACCGGCGGCTGTCGGACGAGATGATCCGCTGCGTGTGCCAGTTTGTAAACAGCGGCGATCCAAACGGGGAGGGTCTTCCCCACTGGCCGGCCGTCACGCCCCGCCAAAAGGGGTTCCGGCTGTTCGACGGCCGCTCGGACGGGCTGATCCGACCCGCCGCGTGCTGCCGCAAAACCCTCCGTTCCCTGCTCTTTGACCGCGGCCCCATGTAAAAAAGCGAGACCCGCAGCTTTGCGGGTCCCGCTTTTTTACGCGCCCTCCGTGCCGTCCAGCACGGTCAGCAGCACGGTGAAGTCGAGCTCTCTCTGCCCCGGAAACAGGAACTCCGGGTGCACCGGCGCGCCCCAGGAGTCGTCTCCGCCGACGCCGCACTGCCCCTGCAGCAGCCGTACCACGGTGCGGCGGACAGGCGGCAGCTCTGCGCGGTGCGCGGCGTTTTCCAGCTCGTGCGCCGTCCACGGCAGCACGGAGGCCTCGAACCGCTGCGGCGAGGTGACGCGCAGGCCGCGGCCCCGCTCGTCCGTGACGCGAAGCTCCCGCAGGTCCGTCTTGTTCGCGCACTCCTGCGGCTTGAGATAGGGCGTGAGCTGCGTCTCGGCCGTCCCGCTCCCGACGCCGAGCCGGCAGGCGTTTTTCCGGTCGCAGCCGGCCTCGGGCTCCGTGTTCCCGACCCAGCGGAGCAGATGATACTGCCGCGGCATAGAGAATCCGAGCCCGAAGCACGGCATGTCCGTCTTCGGACGTTCCATCCGCACGCGGAGCAGCACGCCGTTTTCCACAAAGCGATAGGTCAGGGAGCAGCCTCCGGCGTTCCCCGGCAGCGCGAGCGCTGCCTCGAGCTCCCCCTTGTCCGGGTCTGTGCGGATTCCCGCGCAGTGCTGGTACAGGTCCGCCGTCTTCCATTCCGCCCAGCGGAGCACCGAGCGGCTGCCGATATCGTTCTCGGTCGGCGCGCGCCAGAACACGGCGCGGACGCCCTCCGCGAGCAGCTCCCCAAACGGCGCGCGCAGCGAATTCAGCCGTCCCCACGGATGCCAGACGAGCGCGAACGCGCCGCCCAGCCCGGCGCCCGTGTTGCAGTCGCCGCAGACGAGGGGCACCGCCGCCGGGGCCTCAAACGCCGCCGCGGCGCGCAGCACCGCCTGGCCGAAGGTGATCTCGTGGCCCGCCGGGGCCCAGGGCTGCGGGCGGGCGTATTCGGCGCGGCAGTCCAGAATCCACTCCGCGCCGTCCTCCGGCGGCGCGGCCGCCTCCTCCGGCAGCGGGAAGCTCTTTTTCTCGCCCGGCAGAAGCAGCGCGGCGAACGAACCGCTGCGGAACGTTTCCCCGTTCCGGAGCAGGCTCCAGGCGAACTGAAGATCGGACGTATCGAGAAAGTTTCTCTTGTTTTCGATCTCGACGCCGTCCCGCGCGCAGCGAATGCGGATCGGGCTGTAGAGGAACTTGGCCTCCGCCAGCTTGGGCGACGGCGTCCGGTCCGCAAACAGCAGGCCGTTCGAGCAGAACCTGCCGTCGGTCGGCCGGGCGAAGTCGTCGCCGCCGCAGAGGCGCGCGGTGCCGTCCGCCTCCCGGCAGCGCAGCTCCTGGTCGATGAAATCCCAGATGAAGCCGCCCTGGTACTGCTCGTACCGCTCCTCCAGCGCCGTGTATAGCTGCAGATTCCCCAGTGAGTTGCCCATCGCGTGCGCGTACTCGCACGAGAGGAAGGGCTTGTCCGGGCTCGTCCGCAGGTAGGCCTCGATCTCCTCCGGCTTGGCGTACATCCGGCTCTCGACGTCGCTCGTCTCGGGGTAGCGCGGGTCGGCGAAGACGCCCTCGTAGTGGACGAGCCTCGTGTCGTCTCTTTCGCGCAGCCACGCGGCCAGATCCCGCAGGACGCTGCCGCCGAACGACTCGTTGCCGCACGACCAGAACAGGATGCAGGGATGGTTCTTGTCCCGCTCGACCATCGAGGCCGCCCGGTCGAAGACCGCGCCGCGCCACTCCGGCCGGTCGCCCGGCAGCGCGTCCGCGCCGCCGTTTTTGATTTGTCCCATGACCATCCAGGTGCCGTGCGTCTCGAGATTCGTCTCGTCGATCACATAGAGGCCGTACCGGTCGCAGAGCTCGTAAAAACAGGTCTGGTTCGGGTAGTGCGAGGTGCGCACCGCGTTGAAGTTGTTCTGCTTCAGAAGCCGCAGATCGCTCTCAATCTCGGCTCTCGTGACGGCGCGGCCCAGCTCGCAGGAAAATTCATGCCGGTTGACGCCGCGCAGCACGAGCCGCCTGCCGTTGATCCGCAGCACGCCGTCCTTCTTTTCCAGGCGGCGGAAGCCGACCGCGGTCCTGCAGCGCTCCAGACGGGTCCCGTCCGCGCCGCACAGCTCGGCGTACACGGTGTAGAGCTGCGGCTGCTCGTCGCTCCAGAGCCGGGGCACGGAAACCGCCAGCTCCGCCGCGGCTCTGCCCCGCTTTCCCGGCGCCCGGACGGGCGCGCAGGCCGGGCTGCCGTCCGGCGCGAGAAGCGAGAACTCCACCGCGAGGCCGTCCGGGAGCTCTCCCGACAGGATCGCCGTCAGCCGCAGAGCCGCGCTCTGCAGGTCCTCCGCCACCTCCGCCCGGGCTTCCAGGTCGTCCAGATGGCAGACCGGCACCTCCAGAAGCCGCACGCTGCGGAAAAGGCCGGAAAAGCGCCAGAAATCCTGATCCTCGAGCCAGCTGCCGCTGCACCAGCGGACGACCAGCACCGACAGCCAGTTCTTCCCCGGACGGGCGGCGGCCGACGCATCGAACTCCGCGGGCGTGAAGCTGTCCTCGCTGTAGCCGAGGAAGCACCCGTTGAGCCAGACATAGAGGCAGCTCTCCGCGCCCTCGAAGCGCAGGCGCAGCCGCCCGGTCAGCTCCGGGAGCTCGAGCTCCCGGGCGTAGCAGCCGGTCAGATTGCGCCCGGCCGGGACCTGCGGCGGCGCGATCTGCTCGCAGCCGTCCCAGGGATACATCGTGTTGACATACTGCGGCTCGCCGAAGCCCTGCAGCTGCAGATGCCCCGGCACGCGGATCGTCCCGGCGCGTGCGGCAAAGTCCGGCGTGAGAAAATCCCAGTTCACGTCTCCCGGGGTCTGCGCCGCCTCAAACAGCCACGTCCCGTCGAGCAGGAGGGAGAAGAACGCCCTCCCCGCCCCGTCCGCGAAGCTGTGGTCGGAGTGGGCCGGCAGCCGGCCCACCGAAAAGATTGCCGGGTCGGTCAGCCATTCCAGCCGCTTTTTCTCCGCGTCTTCCATTAACTCCCGCATAGCGTACCTTATCCTTTCACGGAGCCCAGCATTCCCTGTACGAACTGCCGCTGCAGCGCGAAGAACAGGACGATGACCGGCATCGTCGCCAGCGCGATGGCCGCCATGATGAGCCCGTATTCGGGCGTATAGGACGAGGACATCGAGGAGATCAGCAGGGTCACGGTCTTCTTTTCATTGGTCTGGGTGACGATGAGGGGCCAGAGATACGAGTTCCAGCTCGTCATGAACGCGTAGATGCCGGCCGCGGCGTAGGTCGATTTCATGGACGGGACAAAGACGCGCGTGAAGGTCTGCCACTCGCTCGCGCCGTCGATGCGCGCGGCCTGGATGACCTCCATCGGGTAGGTGACGAAGCTCTGGCGGAAGAAGAAGATCATGAACACCGAGGAAACGGAGACGATGATGATCGCGAAATGCGTGTTGATGAGCCCCATTTTCACGATGATCTGGAACAGCGGCACCATGAGCGACGCGAACGGGATCATCATGGTGCCGAGGAAGAAGGCGTAGATGCGCTCGCGCGCGCGGCTCCGGTACATCTGGAAGCCGTAGGCCGCCGTGGAGGTGACGACGAGCGTGGCCAGCACGGTGATGACCGTGATCTTGACCGAGTTCAGAAGCGCCTGCGCCATATTGTAGTTCGCGAACAGATTGCGCAGATTTTCCAGAAGCAGCGGGCCGAAGGTCATCTTGCCGCCGATGATGTCCACGGCGTTGTTGGTCGAACCGATGACGATCCAGACGAACGGGAACACGCAGAACAGCGAGAAGAGGACGAGCAGCAGATACACGGGGATCATGCCCGCGTGAAAACGGGGCGCGGATTTTGTTTTCATGGCAGTCTCCCCTCCTCAGTTCTTGTCCGCGGTGACGCGGAACTGCAGGACGGTCAGCAGCGCGATAATGATGAGAATCGCGTAGGCCACCGTCGAGGCGTAGCCGAATTTCGGATTGTACTTGAAGCAGAGGTTGTAGATGTAGACGCTGAGCGTCATGAAGCAGTTGCCCGGGCCGACGGTGGCGGCCGTGGTGCCGCCCTGGGAGAGGTTCATCGGCTCGTCGAAGAGCTGAACCGTGCCGATGGTTGACATAATTGTTGTAAAGAGGATCATGGGCTTGAGGCTGGGGATCGTGATGTGGAAGAACGCCTGCACGGGCGAAGCCCCGTCGATCTCGGCCGCCTCGTAGATGTCGCCCGGGATGTTCTGCATGCCGGACAGATAGAAGATCATGTTGTAGCCCGTCCAGCGCCAGATCATGGCGAGGATCAGCACGAACATGGCGAGCCCCGGCTCCATGAACCACTGCAGCGGCTCCGCGATGAGATGCAGGGCCAGCAGCGTCTTGTTCACGAGGCCATCGAAGGAGAAGAGCATTTTAAAGAGGATCGTGTAGGCGATGAGCGAGGTCACGCACGGCAAAAAGATGGCCGTGCGGAAAAAGCCCCGGAGCTTGATCTTCGGATTGTTCAGAATGCTCGCCAGCACGAGCGCGAGGATCAGCATGACCGGGACCTGAATCATCAAAATCAAAAAGGTGTTGCGCAGCGCGAGATAAAAGACCGGGTCCCGGAGCAGCTTTCCGTAGTTGCCGAGCCCGACGAACGAGGTGACGCCCTCCTTGGCGGAGGTAAGGGACAGATAGAGCGAATAGAGGACGGGATAGATCAGAAAGACGGCCAGCAGCACCGTCGCCGCGAGGATGAAGAGCCAGCCGCTGCGGCTCAGTTTCTTTTCCATGCGATTTCTCTCCTTTTCCGCGGCTGTGCCGGCCGCGCGGGCTGGAATGCTCCAGGAACGGAATGAGCCGCCCGCAAAGACGGCTCATTCCGCTGTGACAGCGATTTATCCGATCTGAATTTCGACCTGGGCCTGCGCGTCGCTCAGCGCTTTCTCCACGGGGATGGAGCCCTTGCAGAACGCGTCGATCTGCGCCATGACGGCCGCGTCGGCCTCGTAGGTGTAGGCGCCGTAGCTGACGGCCGGGATCTCGGTGACCCACTGGCTGAGGTCCTTGTAGATGGCCGTGCCGCCGAAGAATTCATCGGTTGCGGCGTAGGCCTCGCCGGTCGCGGCGGGCAGATAGGTGCCCATGGCACCCTGGTTGATCAGGATGTTCTGATAGAAGTCCATGTTGCCGTCGTACATCGTCTTCAGGAAGTCGATGGCGGCGTCGCGGTTGGCGGAGTTCTCAAGCACGTACCAGCTCGAGCCGCCGAGGTTGGAGGCGTTCTTGGAGGCGGCGTTGTTGAGGCGCGGCACGGGAGCCACGGCCCACTTGCCGCTCTGGTCGGCGCCGGCCTTGATGGAGCCGACGATCCAGACGCCGGTCGTGATGGTGGCGGCGTCGCCGCTGTTGATGGCGCCGACCCACTCGTCCCAGCTGGTGGTGGGCTTGAAGATGCCGGAGTCGTTGATCTTCTTGTAGGTCTCCATGGCTTCCTTGAGGACCTCGTTGTCCGCGATGTTGACGCTGCCGTCGGCATTGAAGTACCAGGAGCCGGCGGACTGGAGCATGATGCGCATGAGGCCGCCGTCGGTCAGCTGGAAGCCGAGCATGTATTTGCCGGTCTTTTCCTTGACGGTCTTGCCGATCTCAATGAAGCGGTCCCAGGTGATGTTCTTCATGTCGTCCGCGGTGAAGCCGGCCTGCTCGAGCAGATCGGTGCGGTAGAACATGCCGGCGACGCCGGAATCAAACGGAACGCCGTAGAGCTTGTTGTCGATCGTCATGATCTGGGTCTTGTAGGCCGCGAAGTCGGCGCTGTTAATGGAGCTCGTGAGATCGGAGAACGCGCCGGGATAGGACTTGATGTACTTCTGGGCGTTGTAGTCCTCGATCAGGGTGATGTCGGGCAGGCCCTCGGTCGTGCCGGAGGCGAGCGCCGTGTTGAGCTTCTGCTCGACGTCGGCCTTGGCCATCTCCACCACGTTGACGGTCACATCGGGATGGTCGGCCTGGTAGCGCTGCGCGGCGTCGTTCATGATCGCCACGTTGAACTTGGCGTCCCAAGCCCAGACGGTGATGGTCTTTTTCTCGGAGGTGCCGGAGGAGGCGGGGGCGGAGGTGCTTGCGGAGGCTGCGGGGGTGCTCGCGGAGGCTGCGGGGGCGCTTGCGGCAGCCGAGCTTGCGGCGGCGGACGTCGCGGTTCCGCTGCTGCAGGCTGTCAGCATGCCGGCCAGGATGAGGGTCGCCAGCAGAACAGCAAGGATCTTTTTCATGTTGTTTCCTCCCAATCGCTTTTTCATTTTTCCGGTGGATTCCCTTTGGGTCGTTCCGGTTATGGTTAAAGTTTACTCTTTATGGTAAAATAAAGCAATAGTTTTCGTAAATATTTCACTAAACATTTACTACAAAAATTTCCTGCCCCAGTAGACTTTTTCACCAAAAATGGTAGAATGGAGAAAAGAAAAGACACTCTGAGGGAGGATGACGGTATGGCAACCATACGGGAGATCGCAAAAGCGGCCGGGGTTTCCCCCGCGACCGTGTCGCGGGTACTCAATCACGACCCGACCATCAGCGTCGGCGTCGACACCAAGCTGCGCATTTTCGACATCGCGGAGGATCTGGAATACGTCACGCCGAAGGAGCGCCGCGAGCAGGCCGCCGCGCCCGCCGGCCGGCGGAACATCGCGATCGTCGACTGGTACTCCGAGGCGCAGCTGGTGGACGACCCCTACTATCTGTACCTGCTCAACGCGGTGGAGAAGGTCTGCATGCAGCACAATCTCAACACCTTCAAGGTCGTGCGGCTGGAGAGCGGCTACACCGCGACCGTCGATCTCAAGGCGGACGGCATGATCGCCATCGGCCGCTTCCCCATGGAGGAGGTCGCGCAGCTCGAGCAGTTCACGAGCAACATCGTTTTCCTCGACTCCAGCCCGGACGACGGGCGGTTCAGCTCCGTACTGGTCAACACCGAGCTCGGCACGCTGCAGGCGATGGAGTATCTCTACGGGCTCGGCCACCGGCGCATCGCGTTCATCGGCGGCGAGGTCGTCGGCAACAACCGCGAGCGCGCCGCCGACAGCCGCAAGACCGCCTACACCTCGTTCATGAAAAAGCACGAGCTCTACGACGAATCGCTCATCTTTGAGGGCGCGCGCCTGTCGCACCAGGAGGGCAGCCGCATGGCGCAGCAGCTGCTCGAGAAGACCGGCGATCTGCCCACCGCGCTCTTTGCCGCCAACGACACCGTCGCCACCGCGGTGCTCGCCGCGCTCACGGCCGCGGGCGTGCGGGTTCCGGAGATGGTCAGCCTCGTGGGCTTCAACAACCTGGCCACGGTCAAGCACCTGTCTCCCCCGCTCACGACGGTCAACATTCCGCTCGACTCGATCGCGGAATGGGCGCTCGAGCTGCTGCAGAAGGAGGGCGCGTGCGCCGGACAGCCCGTCAAGTTGTACGTCCCCACCGCGCTGAAGATCCGCAAGAGCTGCGCCTCCCCGCGCAAATAGGCAAAAAAGCGGCCCCGCAAAATGCCTTTGCATTTTGCGGGGCCGCTCTGTGTTCCTCGTTATCCGCGGCCGCCCTTTCCGCCCATGCCGCCCATGCCGCCGGGCATGGAGTTCGTCATCTCCGTGATCTGGCTGCCGTTGACCGTGACGGTGCCGCCGTTCAGCTCGCCCGAGACGTCGTAGTCGAACGCGGAATTCGCCGTGATGTCGATCGTGCCGCCGTTCACATAAATGCTGCCGTTGGCGTCGACCGCGTCGGTGTCGCCGCTGCCCATGACGATCGTGATGGTCCCGCCGTTGAGCTCGATCACCACATCGTATTCCGCGCTCTTCGCCGCGGCGTTGATGCCGTCGTCGGAGGCTTCGATGGAGATCGTGCCGTCGTTGATCTGGATGCTGGTGCCCTCGATGCCCTCCGCCGCGGTGATCGTCAGCTCGCCGCCGTCGATCTGCGCGACGGTCGTGCTGTGGACGCCGTCGTCGCCGGCCGTAATCTGAAAGACGCCGCCCGAAATGTAGACCCAGCCGAGCGAGGCGTCGTCGGCGTTCTCGCTGTGCAGGCCGTCCTCCGACGCCTCGATGGCAAATGTGCCGCCGCTGATCGCGATGGAGTCCTTGCCCTCAAGGCCGTGCTTGCCCGCCGTGATCGAATAGGTGCCGCCCGTGACGCGGAGGTCATCCTTCGAGGTGACGCCGTTCGCCGTGGAGGCGATCGTCAGCGTGCCGGCGCCGTTCAGCGTCAGATCGGCCTTCGAGAAGATGACCGCGTCGAGATTCGTCTCGCCGTCGGCCGCGAAGGTTCCGGTCACAGTGAGCGTGTTTTCGCTGTCCGTCGTCGTGATAAAGCATTTGTCGGCCGAGACGACATAGATGGCCGGGGCGTCCGTGTTCGTGATGCTCACCCCGTCCAGCACGAGCTGGACCTTGGCCGTGTCGTCCGCGTTCACGTAGATCGTGCAGTCGCTGGCGGTGCCGGTGATCACGTAGACGCCCTCCTCGGTGATCGTGATGTCCCGGCCGTCCTCCACGGTATAGGTAACTGCGTCCGCGGTGTCGGCGGTCTGCTCCAGATCACGGCTCGTAAACACGCTGCCGGTGTCCAGCAGGCTATCCGACGAGGTGCCGGAGACGGTCGCCGCCGCCGAGGCGTCCGCCGTCTCGGAGGAGTCCGACGAGGCGGCGGACAGGGTCTCGACCAGGGACTGGGTGGTGCTGCTCAGGGATTCCGCCTGGGCCGCCGTGCAGCCCGAGAGCGCCGCGCCCGTTCCCGTGAGCAGGGCGGCGGCCAATAGAAGGGCGATCCATTTTTTCATAAGTATGACCTCATTTCTCATTTAAGCGTAGGTTTGCTGTCTGATGGCGTCATTATCGCCGGGAAAGCTCAAAACTACTTAAAGAAGAAAAAAAATTGTCATTCCGGGCGTCCGCGCGGAATCTCTCCCCCGAATGCCGTTTCGGGAAGGGATTCCTCGGCCGGACAGCCTCGGAATGACAAAGGACGAATCGCCGTATCTGCACCCCGGCGCTATGGCTCGCCGGGTTTTGCCAGGGGACCGTCGTCTCTCCGGTCGAGCAGCAAAAAGCCCGCCGCCGTGAGCGCGGCGAGACCCGCCGTGATGAGCCAGCCGGAGCGGTAGCTCCACACGGACAGCACGCGGCCCATCAAAAGCGGACCCAGCGCCGACGACGCGCCGCGCATCAGCGCGGAGAAGGCGTTGATGCGGCCGAGACAGCCCGCCGGCGCGCGGTTGGAGATAAACGCGCCCACCTGGATGGCCGTGCAGATCTCGCCCAGCGTGAAGAGCACCGCGAAGAGCCAGTATAGCGGGTAGCTCCCGCCCGCGCAGAAGCCGAGGTAGGCGGCCAGATAGAACGCGCCCGCCAGCGCGACCGCGCGCAGCGGCCGGAGACTCTGCGTCAGTCTCGTGATGAGCGGCGTGGTCACGATCACCGTGACCGCGTTGATGGAGGCCAGCACGCTGAACATCCGCGCGCCGGCGCCGGAAAAACGGTCGCCGAACTGCGCGGGCAGCATGAAGCCCCACTGCGAATAGCAAAAATCGTATAAGAACAGCAAGAAGACGAACGCTGCGATCATGGGCGCGCGGGAGAGCGCCGCAAAGAGCGAGAGCTTTTCCCGCGGCTGCTCCGTCTGCGCCGCGCGCGGCCGCGCCTCCTCCACGTTCAGGGCGATGATGAGCACCGCCGCGAACGTCGTCGCGGCGTCCAGCACGAAGAGCAGAGAGAGATGGTTCTGAAACAGCAGTCCGCCCACGAGCGGGCTCACCGCCGCCCCGATGTTGATGCCGAGATACAGGAGCGAATACGCCGCCTGGCGCTGCTCCGGCCGCGTCAAATCGGCGAGCAGCGCCTCCGACGCGGGGATGGCCAGCACCACGAAGTCCGCGGCCAGGATGATGCAGTACACCATGGCCCTCCCGCTGAGCGCCAGCCCGCAGACGAGATACAGAAGCGCTCCCGCCGCGCTGCCGAGGATCAGCGTCCTCTTGCGGCCGAAGGTGTCCGCCAGCCTGCCGCCCAGCAGCACGCAGGGTGCCTGCGTCAGGGTCAGCAGCGCGAGCGTCGTGCCCGCCTCCGCCTTGCCCATGCCGAGCTTCTGCGTCAGAATGAGCGTCAAAAGCGGGCCCACAAAATAGCCCATGCTGTTCACGAGCCGGGCCGCGAAGAGGAAATAGACCGCGCGCGGCAGGCCCGCATAGGCTCCGAAATAGTGTTTTTTCAAGCTTCTCCCCCAGCGCGCCGCCCGTCAGAGGCGCAGCGTCTGTCCGTCCGACAGGATCTGCCGGAGCGCGCCGTTTTCGATCCGGTACGCCTCGCCGCGCAGCTCCTCCCCGCCGTCCCGCACGAGCAGATAGCTGCCGTCCGGGATCGCGTAAAAGCATCTTCCCAGGCTGTCGCGGCTCGTGATCTCGTCAAAAAGCCGCAGGCCGTCCAGCGTCTCGTTTTTCGTGAGCTGGTAGTGCGGCAGCAGCATGGTTTTGGCGAGCCCGAGGCCGCGCAGGAATTTCCGATAGTGGGGGTCCAGCGCCTCGCCGGGCAGCTCAGGCTGCGCGTAGACCACGTCGGCGCTGTTCATGGAGCCCGCGCTGATGCCCAGCACCGTGCCCCCGAACGGCTCCATGAGGCCGCGCAGGCCGAGCTGCGTGAAAAACCGGTTCTGCGTCGGAACGTGCCCGCCCCCGAGGATCACAAAGTCCGCCCCGCCGAGCTCCCGCGCCGCGTCCCGCTGGTTCCGCCGGTCGAGGACCGCGAAGTCTGCAAAGCGGAATCCCGCCTCCTCGAGGCTGCGCCGCAGCTCCCGCGCGAAGAAGTCCGTTTTGTCCGGGCTGTCGGGGTCGGAGCAGACGAACAGCGCGCGGCAGCTCTGCGGCAGCGCCGACCGCAGCTCCCGGACGAACCCGTTCGCGGGGTTCAGCTTCTCCCCGGCGTCCGCCGGGCTGCTGGTCAAAAAGCAGGTTCTCATGGCCGTCCCTCCCTTCCGTTTTCCTATCATATCATGTTTTTCCCGGAAAGGACAGCGCTTCCTTCGGCCCGGCGCGCGGCCACCTGTTTTTACACCTTTTGTTCCGTGTCAAAAATGCAGCAGATTTCACAGTTTTACCCGTGGATTTTGAAAAATATATGGTATAATTGATGTTACCCGGCGGGCTGTGAAAGAAGGATGCCCGACGAACGACGCGGAGAAAGAAGGTTTTACAGCGTATGAAAAAATTCATCAACCAGGTCGATCAGGTCGAGAATCAGATGATCACCGGCATGGTCAAGGCTTTCCCGTCCCTGCGCAAGCTGGACTGCGGCAACGTGGTCGTGCGGACGAACAAAAAAGAGGGCAAGGTGGCTCTCGTGAGCGGCGGCGGCAGCGGCCATGAGCCCGCGCACGGCGGCTACGTCGGCACCGGCATGCTGGACGGCGCCGTGGCCGGCGCGGTCTTCACCTCCCCCACCCCCGACCAGATTCTCGAGGCGATCCACGCCGTGTCGACCGACAAGGGCGTGCTGCTCGTCATCAAAAACTACACGGGCGACGTCATGAACTTTGAAATGGCCGAGGAGATGGCGCAGGACGAGGGCATTCAGGTCAAACACGTCGTCACGAACGACGACGTGGCCGTGAAGGACAGCCTCTATACGGTCGGACGCCGCGGCGTGGCGGGCACGATCTTCGTGCACAAGATCGCCGGCGCGAAGGCCGAGGCCGGCGGCAGCCTGGACGAGGTGCAGGCCGTCGCGCAGAAGGTGATCGACAACGTGCGCACCATGGGCGTGGCGCTCACGCCGTGCATGGTGCCGGCCGCGGGCAAGCCCGGCTTCACGCTGAACGAGGACGAGATGGAGGTCGGCATCGGCATCCACGGCGAGCCCGGCACGCACCGCGAGGCCGTCCGTCCCGCCGACGAGATCGTCGACCATCTGCTCGACCGCATCCTGGCGGACATCGACTACACGGGCCATGAGGTGGCCGTGATGGTCAACGGCTCGGGCGGCACCCCGCTCATGGAGCTGTTCATCCTCAACAACCACGTGCACGACGTTCTGACCGCCAAGGGCATCCGCATCTACAAGACCTTTGTCGGCAACTACATGACCTCCATCGAGATGCAGGGCTTCTCGCTGTCGCTGCTGCGGCTGGACGACGAGATGAAGGCGCTGCTCGACGCGCCGGCCGACACGCCGGCCTGGAAGGCGTAATCACTTAGAATCAGGAAAGAGGAATTTTCATGGCAGACAGTCAAAAAGTCCTGGAGATCATCCGGGCCATGGGCGAACGCATCGAGCGGGAGAAGGACTACCTGACCGAGCTCGACCAGCCGATCGGCGACTCCGACCACGGCATCAACATGGCGCGCGGCTTTGCCGCGGTGGAGCAAAAGCTCCCCTCGCCGGAGGCCGACATCGGCGCCATTCTCAAGTCCGTCGGCATGACGCTGGTCTCCACCGTGGGCGGCGCCTCGGGCCCCCTGTACGGGACGGCCTTTATGAAGGCCGGCATGGCCTGCGCCGGGAAACAGGAGCTGGACGTCGCGGGCTTCCTGGACGCGATGGACGCCGCCGTGGCGGGCGTGCAGACGCGCGGCCACGCCGCCGTCGGCGAGGCCACGATGATCGACGCGATGGTGCCCGCGCAGCAGGCCATGCGCGCCGCCGCTTCAGGCGGTCTTTCGGCGCATGAGGTGCTGGCCGCAGGCGCGGCCGCCGCGCGGGCCGGCGCCGAGCACACGAAGGAGCTGGTGGCCACCAAGGGCCGCGCCAGCTATGTGGGCGAGCGCGGCATCGGCCATCAGGACCCCGGCGCCACCTCGTTCACCGATCTGCTGGAAACCGTCGCCGCCGCCTTTTAGGGGAGAGGGACCGTATGGTAGGAATCGTAATCGTTTCCCACAGCGAGACGCTGGCCAGAGGTGTCGTCGAGCTGGCCTCCATGATGGCGGCCGACGCCCCGCTCGCCGCGGCCGGCGGGCTGGAGGACGGGTCGCTCGGCACCAGCTTTGAGCGCATCCGCGATGCCGTCGGCCGGGTCTATTCAGACGACGGCGTGCTCGTGCTCATGGACATGGGCAGCGCCGTCATGACGGCGGAGATGGTGCTCGAGTCCATGCCGGACCGGAAGCTCGCCATGGCCGACTGTCCGCTGGTCGAGGGCGCGGTCATCGCCGCGACAAGTTCCTCGGGCGGCTGCACGATGGAGGAAATCCAGAGCCAGCTGGCGGAGGACGCCTTCGCGCACAAGCTCTGACACACCGCAAAAAAGCCTGCTGCAGAAGGGAACGGGAACCGTTCCCGACAGAAGCCGCGCTCGGAATGTTCTCCGGCCCGGCCGCCGTCTGCAGCAGGCTGTTTTTATGTGTTTTTCCCTTTTTGCCTCCGGGCCTCGAGGCGCCCGGAAATCTGCAGGCCCGCCCGGAACGCCAGCAGGCCGAGCAGCACGCCCAGGATCGCCGCGCCCGCGACGTCGCTCGGAAAGTGGACGTACAGATAGAGCCGCGAGAGCGCGATCAGCATGGCCGCCGGGATGGCCGCGAGCCCGAACCGCCGGTTCGTCTTTGTGAGCACGGTCGCGGCGATCGCCGAGGAGAGCGTGTGCCCGGAGGGGAACGAGTAGTCCGTCGGGTTCGCGACCAGAAGCGGGACGCTCGTGTCAAGCCAGCAGGGCCTCGGCCGCGCGATCCAGTTTTTGAGGATCAGATTTCCGACCAGCACGCCCAGCAGCAGTCCGCCCAGCACGAAAAATCCGTATTTCCGGTATTTTTTCGTGCAGATCAGCGCGGCCGCGGCCAGAATCCACAGGACGCCCCCGCTGCCCAGCAGCGTGATCTTCGGCACGAGGAAGTCCAGAAAGCCGCAGCGCAGCGTCCCCTGGATCCAGTTCAGGATGGCCCAGTCCCAGGCCTGTATCATACTCAGCAAGTGATTCGCCCTTTCCTTTTTTCGGGTATTCTATCTCCGCTGCCTTTATTATACCTTAAACGGCGGCTCTTCACAATTATTAGGATTTTTTTCGGCCGGATTCCCCCCGCGCTATGGTATAATGGAGAAAATATGCAGGAGGATCGGGCCATGTTCGAATTCGTCACGACATACACCTACCGGGATTTTCTGTATCTGAACCGGCTGACCGCCCGCCGGTACCGCAGATGGTACACGCTGTTCTACCGGCTCTTCACGGGGATTTTCGGCGCCGCCTTTACGGTCATCGGCAGTTTGCTTCTCTCGGAGGGCTTTTCCGCGTCCAGTCTGTTCATCCTCGTGGTCGGCGTTCTGCTGATCCTGCTCACCGTGTTTTACGACCAGATCAGCGCCCTGCGGAGCAGGCGCATGACCATACAGAATCTGGGGCAGATCACCTTCACCTTTTCGGACGAGCAGTTCTCGTACGTCTGCAGCAAGCAGTCCGCGCAGCACGCCTACTCCTCGATTCTCTCCTTTTTCCGCTATCACGAGCGGTATTTTCTCTTCCTCGACGCGCTCCACGCCTACGTGCTGCCGTATTCCGGCTTTACCGCCGGAAACCGGGACGAGTTCGAGGCCTTCCTGGCCCGGAAGACCGGCAAGGAATGGGACAAGGTCTACCGCGAGCCCAAAAAGAAGAAAGCGCGCGGGAACAAAGATGCAAGTTAAAAAAAACGCCTGCCGTACGGCAGGCGTTTTTTATGTAAACTTAATGACGAACTCCGGGCCGTCCTCGCGGTTGCGGAGCTGCAGCTGCCAGCCGTGGCGCTCGATGATCTCCTTTGTGAGCGCGAGGCCGATGCCGGTGCTGCCGTTTTTGCCGATGTAAAACCGCTCGAAGATATGCTCGGCGTCCTCCTTCGAGAGCTTCTCCCCGTCATTCCAGACGGAGAGGCTCCGGCTGTCGCAGGCGATCACGATTCTGCTCCGCCCGTACTTGACCGCGTTGGACAGCAGGTTTGTGAACGCCGTCTCGAGATTTCCGACGTCCGCCTGCACCTCCGCCTCCTCCAGATGCGTCTCGACCGAGAGCCCCTTCTTGACGATCACCGACTCGAGCGAGACGAGGCAGTTGTTGACGAGGCCCGGCACCGACACGCTCTCGCGGTGCAGCCTCGTCTCCCCGCTCTCGAAGCGGGAGAGGCAGAGGATTTCCTCCACCAGCGCGGTCATCTTGTCGCTCTCGCTCATGATGACGGCGGCGGCGTGCTTTTCGTCCTGAATGACGCCGCTGCAGATGCCCTCTGCATATCCCTGGATCGACATAAGCGGCGTTTTCAGCTCGTGCGAGGCGTTTTCAAAGAACTTTTTCTGCCGCTCCTGCCCGCGCTCGATGCTCACGCCGATGCGGATGCCGCAGACGCAGGCGAGCGCCGCGCAGAGCACCATGACGAGGATCATGTCGAGATCCATCCGGCGGATCAGCGCGTTTTCACCCGTCACATCCACATAGATGATCCAGATGCCCTCGCCGTTTCCCTCCTCGGTCGTGTTGGGGATCTGCGAGACGAAGTACGCGCGGCCGCCGAGGCTGACGCTCTGCGTCGTGCCGTCCGGCGCGCCGTGGCGGCTGCACCACTTGGCGAGCTCCCGCCGTCTGGCCAGCTCGTAGGACTGCGTCTTGTACGTCTTTCCGACCAGCAGGCAGGACGCGACGGTGGAGGGCATCTCGTGCGTCTGCTCCCACTCGAAGAGCGCGTCGTCGTCGTAATACAGCTCCGGGTCGCTGAGCTCCTCCTTCACGTATTCGATCGCCTGGCTGGCGTTCGTCTCGATGTGGTTGCTCATCACATGCCGGAAGACCAGCAGCAGCGCCGTGAAGGACAGCAGCAGCGTCAGAAACAGCACGGTGATCAGCTTGAGCGTCGTCCGTTTCATGGTTTTGTCTCCAGTCTGTAGCCGTAGCCCCAGATCGCCGTGATGGACACGCTGCTGCCGGCGGTCTTCAGCTTTTTGCGGATGCGGCGGATGGTCTCGTCGGTCACACGGGTCTCCACGTCGGCGTGCAGGCCCCAGATCTCGCTCAAAAGCTCGTCGCGCGGGATGGCGCGGGCCGAATTCTTCATCATGTATCGAAGCAGGGAGATCTCCGTCATGGTGAGCCCGATGTTCGCCCCGCGGCAGAAGACCGCCTGGTCGTTGCCCGAATAGGAGATGTCGCCGTAGGAGACGAGCTCGCCCGCCTCCGAGTGCTCCATCTCCATCCGGCGCAGGAGCGCCTTGATCCGCATGACCAGGATGGACGGGCGGAAGGGCTTGATCATGTAATCGTCGCCCCCGAGCGTGAGGCCCATCATGTAGTCGACCTCGCTCTCCTTGGCCGTGAGGATGATGATCGGCACCTTGGAAACGGCGCGCAGCCGGCGGCAGATCTCCAGCCCGTCGGTGCCGGGCATCATGATGTCGAGGATGACGAAGTCGCAGGGCTGCTCCCGGAACGCGCGCAGCAGCGCGTCGCCGTCGGCGAATACCCGCACCGCGAAGCCCGCCTCCTCGAGATAGGTCCGGATCAGCTCGCGGATATTGGTCTCGTCGTCCGCCGCATAGATCAGCTTGCTCATGTCGCGCCGTCCCCCTTCAAGCGCCCGGCCCTCACGCGGCCTGGCCGGTGCTCTTCAAATAGGCCCCGAGATCCCTGTCCCAGGCCGAATAGGCCGCCTCTCCCCGGTGATCCGGGAGCCCGATGCGGTCGCTCAGGTAGCTGCCGATGTAGCTTGTCACCTTCTGCGCGCCCGAGAAATTCAGATGATCGCCCCGGTCGTAGGTGTCCTTCGACCAGTCGATGCCGAGCTTGTCCGCGATCAGGTTGAGGTCGAGGAACGTCAGCTTGTTCTGCCGCGCGTACTCCGCCACGCTGTTGTGCTTCTTTTGGTTCCAGTTGCGCGGGGAGGGCACGCTGTAGAGCACCAGCCGGATGTTCTTTTCGCGGCACAGCCCGGCGATCTTGTCCAGATAGATCTCCTGCACCTCGCCGATCGGCTGCTTCTTGTCCGTCCCGGCCATGTACGCCCCGCCCGTGTACGGCGAGGCGCCCGTGCGGTAGCGCATGCCCTTGAACACGCTCTGCCGGAGGGCCGCCGCAGAGCCGACCGCGATCAGCTGCTTCCAGTTGTTGTGGTACTCGTAGAGGCCGACCGCATTGCCGACATAGTGGTCGAACGCGGTCACGGTCTCCTGCCGCAGCCCCCGGTTGCGGAAGATGAGGTTGGTCTCCAGCAGGATGACCTTCGGCGTCTGGCGCCGGAGCGTCTTTTCAAGCTGGTAGTAGGCGTCCTGGATGCGCTGCGCCGAAACGCCGCAGTCGTACCCGGCGAAGCCGCAGCTTTTCCACAGCTCCATGGGGGAGATACTAGTATAGCACTCGCTGTCCCCGATGACCAGATAGTCCAGCGAATTTACCGGCTCGTCGAGGATGCTGCCGGGCTCGTTTTTCGGCGTAAAGACCGGCGAGAGCAGCTGGATCACCGCCGTGAGCAGCGCCAGAAAACCGATCGCCCGGATTCTTATCGTTTTCGGCTTCATGCCGCGTCCCTCCTAAAAGCCCGCGTAGAGCGGGTCGACCGGGAGATAGCCCGTCCCGTAGGCGCCGAAGATGACGACGAGCAGGATGGCCGCCAGATAGATCGACCACCGGATCGGCAGGCTGAGCTCGGCCGTCTCGCGGCGGACGGAGATCCCGTTTTCATGCAGGATATCGACCGCCAGCACGAAGACGAGGCCGATCGCCGCCGCGGCGAAATCGTAGCCGTCCAGCCCCAGCTTCATGAGCGCGCCGTTGCGGAGCACGGCGGCGCTCCAGCCGGTAAAGATCGAGCGGAACATGGAGAACCCGGCGCGCAGGCCGTTCGCGCGGAAAAACAGCTCGCCCGTCACGACGATCGCCGCCATCTTGACCGTCTGCATCGCGCGCCACAAAAAGCCCTCGCGGTTCAGATGCAGGAACTTCGCGATGCCCGCCGCCGCGGGCTCCCACAGGTTGCCGAGCAGGATCAGAATGAAATAATACAGGCCGAAAAACAGGTAGTTCCAGCCCGCGCCGTGCCAGAGCCCGTTGCACACCCAGACCGCCAGCAGCGGCAGAAACACCTGCGCCGCCTGCCCCAGATGGCGCCCGAGCTTTTTCCGGGCCTCTCTGCCGATTTTCTTGACGTGCTTCGTGAGCGAGAGCGGATAGAAGAGGTAGTCCTTGAACCAGGTGCCGAGGGTAATGTGCCACCGGCGCCAGAACTCGGACGCCGTCCGCGAGAAAAACGGCTGGCGGAAGTTCTCCGGGACCGTGACGCCGAACATCTCCGCCGTGCCGATCGTGAGGTCGATGCAGCCGGAGAAGTCCGCGTAGAGCTGGAGCGTGTAGCAGACCGCGCCCAGCAGCACGACGATGCCGCTGTAGTCGCGGTAGTTCGTGAAGATCTTTTCGACCAGGATATTGAGTCGGTCGGCGATCACGAGCTTTTTGAAAAGTCCCCAGACCATGCGCTGGATGCCGAAGGTCACGTTTTCATATTCGAGCGGCTTTCCCTCATAGAGCGTCTGCGCCGTGTCCGAATAGCGGCAGATCGGACCCTCCACGACGACCGGGAAAAACGCGAGAAACAGCGCCAGCCTGCCCAGGTTGTCGTCCGCCCTGATGCGCCTGTGGTAGACGTCGGAGATGTACGACACCGCCTGCAGGGAGAAAAACGAGATGCCGACCGGCACGCCGAGCGAGAGCTCGGGCAGCTGGACCGGCAGCGGCAGCTTCAGCAGCAGCGCGTTGAGATTCTGCCCGAAGAAGGGCGCGTACTTGAGCAGGACCAGCAGGCCGATGTGCAGCACGACGCCGTAGCAGAGGATGCGCTTTTTCTTCTGCGCGCAGGCCAGCCGCGCGGCCTCGGCCGCCTCCCCCTCCGCCCGCGCCGCGGCCGCGTCGCAGGCGTCCAGCCAGAGTCCGATCCCGTGGATGGAGATGGCGGAGAAAAACAGGTAGAAGATCAGCTGCTTGCTCATGAGAAAGAAGAACACATAGCTGGCCGCGAGCAGCAGCCTCCAGCGGCGGCGCTGCGGCAGAAGCCGGTACAAAAGCAGCACCAGCGGCAGGAAGGCCAGCAGGTAGAGCAGCGAAACGTACTGCATACCGGCCCGCCCTTCAGTTCTTCTGCAGCCGCTGTATCATGTCCCACATGGCCTGCGCCGAATTGAAGTTCTTCGGCACCAGCTCCGTCGCCGTGATCTCGACGCCGTAGGCGTCCTCGAGCGCGGAGACCAGCTCCAGGATGGCGAACGAATCCAGCAGGCCGCCGTCGATGAGGGCGGTCTCGGTCGCGTAGTCGTTGTCGGGATTGATATCCTCCAGGATTTTCATCAGCTGTTCCATATTGCTTCTCCTTTTATCGTTCGAAATTCCATTCGTCCGTCTGCGTGCGCGCCCGCGCGGTCCTGAACCCGCCCGCGGCGGAGTACAGCAGCACCTGCGGCAGCTCGCGGCTCAGAAAGAGGGCCATGCCCTCGGTCGCGGAGTAGGCGCCGGCCTGCTGAAAGACCAGCACGCTGCCCGGATGCAGGCCCGAAAACGGGTGCTCCTTGAGCAGCACGTCGTTTTTCGTGCAGAGCGCGCCGAACACAGTCCAGTTTTCCGTCTCTCCGCCGCCGCGCAGCTGCAAAACGGGCGGCGACTGCATCCCCATCAGCTGGCCGTCGTAGCGGAGCTGGTGGATGCCGCCGTCCGCGATGGCGAAGCGCTCGCCGCCGCAGCTCTTGACGTCGACCACGCTCGTCGCGTAGCTGCCGCAGCCGGCCGCGAGCTCCCGCCCGAGCTCGAGCACCACCGTGCCTCTGAACCGGAGCGCGCCGAGGCAGAGGGAGAGGCAGTCCAGCATGCGCCGCTCCAGCCCCGGATCGGCCCCGAAGTAGTCGACCGGGAAGCCGGGCCCGTACTCGAGCCTCTGCGCCGTAAAGCCGAAGCGCGCGTGCAGCTCCTCCAGAAGATCATCCAGGCGGCGCAGCTCCTCCCGCATCCTCGTCTCCGACTTTTTCTGCGTGCCGGAGAAGAACTGGAGCCCGTCGACGCAGACGAAGGGCCTGTCCGGCGCCTGCTCCACCATGCGGCAGAGCTCCGGCTTCTCTATCCCGAACTGCGCGCCGCTCGTGAGCCGCAGCAGCACATGGACGGTGCGGGCGTACTTTTTGGCCAGACCCGCGAGCAGCGTCCACTGCGCCGGGGATTCGACCGTAAAGGTCCCGACCGGCAGGCCCTCTGAAAAGACCGCCTCCAGTTCGTCCGGGTCCTTGTAGACGCCCGACAGCACGACCTTCTCCATTGGCACCCCGGCCCGCCGACAGATGCGGAGCTCCCCGGGCGAGCAGACCTCCAGATAGTCCGCCGGCCCCGCGAGCGCGCCCGTCAAAAAGGGGTTGGCCTTCATCGCGTAGCAGAGCTTCGCGCCGCCCAGCGACACGCGCAGCGACGCCAGATGCGCCGCGGCCTCGTCGGTGTCGAACAGGTAAAAGGGCGTTTTGGCGAGCGAAAGCGCCCGCTCAAGCGTGCTCAGCTCCATGTCTCGCAGTCCTCCCGGCCATCAGCCGTTTCCGGTCCATTTTTCCGTTCGGGGTGAGCGGGATCTCCCCGACCATGTGCAGCTCCGCCGGAATCATGTAGACCGGCAGCAGCTCGTAGAGCGCCTTTTTGAGCGCGTGCGCCTCGATCCCGCCGCAGTAGAAGCCCACGATGCGGTTTTCCTCCGCGCTGAAGCAGCAGCAGGCCCGGCGGACCGCCGGGACGCTGTTGAGCGCGGCCTCGATCTCCTCGAGCTCGATGCGGTGGCCCATGAACTTGATCTGAAAGTCGCGGCGGCCGGCGAACAGCAGATTCCCGTCCCCGTCGTAGCGCGCCAGATCGCCCGTCCGGTAGATCGTCTCCGGATAGTCCGGGTTGAGCGGGTTCTGTACGAAGGCCCGGCGCGTCTGCTCGTCGTTCCGGTAATACCCGAGCGCCAGCGCCGTGCCGGACACACAGAGCTCCCCGGGCAGGTCGGCCTGCGTGATCTCGCGGTCCTTTTCGTCAAGCAGGAACACCTTTTCATTCGGGAACGCGCGGCCGATCGGGATCTGCTCGCCCGGGCCGAACGCGCGCGCGATCTGATAATAGGTGCAGTTGCAGGTGATCTCCGTGGGGCCGTAGAGGTTGACGAACCGCGCCTCCGGCAGCGCCGCCTGCCACTGCTGCAGATATTTGACCGGCATCAGCTCCCCGCTGAAGAGGATCTTGTCCACCCTCTCCGGCACCCGGTAGCCGAGGCCCTTGAACTGCGCCACGAGGCACAGCGCCGACACCGCCCAGATGAGCGTCGTCACCCGCCGCTCGCAGAGATAGTCGAGCAGCACGGTCACGACGGAAAAGTACTTTCTGGGGATCAGCACGAGCGCCGCCGAGGTCTTGAACGCGGAATAGATGTCCTTGACGGAGACGTCGAAGTCGAAGGGCGCCTGGTTCCCCAGCACGTCCTCTCCCGTGATTCCGAACAGCGCCGGGAAGTAATTCATAAAGTCGATGACGCTGCGGTGGCTGACCAGCACGCCCTTGGGCATGCCCGTGGAGCCGGAGGTGAAGTTGCAGTAAAGCGGATCCGTGTCCAGCGCCTGCGCGCGGACAATGGCGAGCGCCTCCTCGTCCGTCTCCGCGCGGGCGAGCTCTTCAAAATTCAGGACTCTGACGTCCGCGCCGAGCGTCGCCGCCAGCTCCGGCCGGTCGGTTACGACGCACGCCGGCCGGCAGACCGAGAGGATCTGCCGGAACCGGGCGGGCGCCTGCGAAGGGTCTATGTACACATAAAAGCAGCCCGCGTAGACGGCGCCCATCATCGCCTGCAGCGCGAAGACGGACTTCTCCATGCAGACGGCCACCGGCTGCCGCGGTCTTGTACAGGCCAGCAGCGCGCTGCCGAGCCGTTTCGCGCCGCAGGCGAACGCCCGGTACGTGCAGCTTGTCTGCGGGTCGGAGACCGCCGTCCGGTCGGGGCATTCGCGCGCGGAATTTTCCAGGTACTCCAGAACGTTTGTCATTTCGGCCTCCCGGGACGCCGTTTTCCCGGCATCCAACATGCCTATTCTAGCGCCCGGGCCGCGAAAAATCCCCGCAAATGGTCGCCGAAACTGTCACAAAACTGCGTCAGCCGCCGGGCGGGCGCAAAAAAGAAAGGCGGCCGTCCGGCTGCCTTTCTTTTGTTTATTCGTTGGTTCGGATCCGCTCAAAGGAAGCGTCCGCCTGCTCGTAGACCGCCTCCAGGTCTCGGTCCATGAGCGGGAGCAGCGGCTCTTCCGCCTCGTAGTACACGCACGTCCCGCAGGAGGAGCTCAGCTTCCGCGGCACCGGCGCCATTCTGGCCGGCACGCCGTGCCGGGCCAGCGTCCGGCTGCTCATGAGCGCGGACAGGTGCGTGTGAAAGGTCGCGACGTACTGCTTCATTTGCGCAGCGTCAGCAGAAAGTCCGCGCCCTTGTCCTCCACGGAGACCTGGTAGCCCGCGCCGCCGGCGAAGCGGCTCACGTTTTCCACCGCGCAGCGGTCGTCGACCAGCACCTCCAGCATTTGAGGCGCGTTCTTTTTGACTTCCTTCTGCACCATCACAACGGGCATGGGGCAGGAATACCCTCTCGCGTCGATCATGCTTTTTCCGCCTCCCTGCTCAGATTGACAAACGAAACGACCAGCAGAACCGCGATGGCGAGCGCCACGGCGATCTTGCCCGCGGTGCCGATGCCGCCGACTACGTATTCGCCTGCGTCGTTCACGGAATCGGGGTTGCCCGCGAGGGAGAAGTTATGCGCCAGCGCGGCGCCAACGATCATGCCGAAGACGGTGACGGCGCTGTCGCCGTTGCCCTCGCCCGCCAGGATCAGCTGGCGCAGCGGGCAGCCGCCCAGCAGCACGGAGCCCCAGCCCACGACGACCATGCCCAGAAGGTTCCAGAGCTGGCTGGAATGGGCGATCGGCTGCGAGGTGAAGCCGAGATTGAATTTGCCGAAGATCAGGTTGCCGAGCAGCACGGTCACAAAGATGGCGGCGAAGCCGCCGAGCAGATTGCCGTCCCGGAAGAGCATCACGTCGCGGATGCCGCCCACCATGCAGAGCCGGGCCTTCTGCGCCAGCGCGCCCACGACGAGCGCGACGGCCAGCGCGATGAGCACGGGCGCATGCTTGGAGCCGGGGCCCTCGGTGCTGGCGAGGAAGATCGAGGGGACGATCAGCAGAAGCAGCAGCAGTCCCGCCATGACGGCCGGCAGCACGCCGCCCTCCGCCTTGCCGACGGAGTAGGCTCTTTTGAGCGTGAAGCCGTTTTTGAGGAACAGCACGCCGATGCCGATGCCCGCGACAAAGCCGACGAGGCCCACCAGCGCGTTCAGATCGCCGCCGCCCAGACGGAGCACCATCCGCAGCGGGCAGCCCAAAAAGACCAGCGCGCCGATCATAACGAACATGCCCAGCACGAAGCGGGTCGCGGGGGACGAGCCCGCCTTCGCGCGGAACTCGTGCGTCGCGAGCGACATGATAAACGCGCCCAGCACCAGGCCCAGGATCTCCGGGCGCAGATACTGCACCTTCGCGGCGCTGTGCAGGCCGAGCGCGCCCGCGATGTCCCGCTCAAAGCAGGCGATGCAGAAGCCCATGTTGGCGGGGTTTCCCAGCGCGGTCAGCGCCAGGGCCGCGATTCCGACGACAACGCCGGTCAGAATCACGAACCAGTTTCCTTTTTTCATGATATTCTCTCCTTCTTGTTTTGGCATATCGCTATTTTTATTATAGAATAACGACAGGCCTGCGTCCAACGCAAGAAGGCAATCCGAGAGGGGTCGTTATCGTTTTATTCGATGGGAGATTTCATGCCCGAATACCGGCGGCAGGACCGCATGAACTGCTGCTCCAGCTCCGAATAGGCCTCGTTCTTCCGGCTGGCCATGTAGATTGTCCGCTGCAGGCCCGCCTCGTCCATTTCAAAGCTCAGCAGCTTCCCCGCCTGCACTTCCGCGCGGACGGCCATCGCCGAGAGCACCGAGACGCCCGCGCCGCAGGCGACCATGCTCTTGATCGTCTCCGGGTTGTCGATTCTGGCCACGATCTTCAGCCGGGACTCCGGGAAGCCGCGGCTTCTCATGTAGGAGACGACCGTGCGGTCGGTGCCGGAGCCCTCCTCCCTCGCCACGGTCGGCTCGCCCAGCAGCTCGCAGCCGCAGACGCCGCCGCGCTTTTTCTCCTGATAATAGCGGTTGTTGGCCGTCACCATCACGAGCCGGTCCTCCGCGATCGCGTCGTACTGCAGACCGGCCGGGTCGAGCGCCGTTCCGACAAAACCGATGCGGACGGTTCCCGCGCTCAGAAACTCGTGGATCTGCAGCGAGTCGCCCCTCCTGAGAGAATACCGGCAGCCGTCGTGCTGCCGCAGGAACGCCGCCAGCATCTCGGGCAGCACATACTGCGCCGGTACGGTCGAGGCGCCCAGAAGCAGCGGCAGGTCCTCGCCCCCGTTCTCCGCCAGCTGGCCGAGCGCGCGGCAGTCGCTCAGAACGCGCTTGGCCGCCGGATAGAGCCGCTGCCCCTGCGGCGTCAGCTGGACGCTGCGCCGCGTGCCGCGCGAAAAGAGCGGCACGCCCAGCGCGTTTTCCAGACTGCTGATGTGCGCGCTCACGGTGGACTGCGTCAGATACAGCTCCTCCGCCGCCCTGGTGAAGCTGTTAAGCTCCGCCACCGACACGAAAATCTCCAGCTGCTTGAGACTGAACTTCATCATGCCTGTCTTCCATCCCCTTTTCATTGTGTTTCGCGATTTTACATTCCCCGCGGCCGATGCTAGAATAAAAGCAGCATTTTGGACGCGGGAGGATTGCCATGATCTATCTCGACAACGCGGCGACCTCGTTCCCCAAGCCCGCCGGGGTCAGCAGCCGCATGAAGGAATATCTCGACGAAATCGGCGCGCCGGTCAACCGCTCGGTCTACGCGCGCGCGCAGTCGGTCGGCCTCGTGCAGCTGCAGCTGCGCGAGCGGCTGGCCCGGATCCTGCATTTTGAGGAGCCCGTGACCCAGGTGCTTCTGACCTCGGGGGCCACAGCGGCGCTCAATCAGGCGATCTTCGGCTTTCTGCAGCCGGGCGACCACTGCCTCGTGAGCGCGATGGAGCACAACGCGGTCATGCGGCCGCTGCAGATGCTCGCACAGCGCGGCGTCTCGTTCGACCGCGTCCCCTGCCGCCCGGACGGCAGTCTCCTGCTGGAGCAGATCGAGCCCGGGCTCCGCCCCAATACAAAGCTTTTCGTGCTGGCGCACGCCTCGAACGTCTGCGGCACGGTGCAGGACGCGGCGGCCGTCGGCGCGATCTGCAGGCGGCACGGCGTCGCCTTTCTTCTGGACGCGGCGCAGACCGCCGGGCACTGGCCCGTGGATTTTACGGGCTTCGGCCTCTCGGCCCTCGCGGTGCCCGGCCACAAGGGTCTGCTCGGCCCGGCCGGCATCGGCGCGCTGCTCGTGACGCGCGGCTTTGCCGACCGCCTCACGCCCATCCTGGCGGGCGGCACCGGCAGCGCCTCGGACAGCGAGCTTCTTCCGCCCTATCTGCCCGACCGCTTTGAATCGGGCACGCCCAATCTCCCCGGTATCTACGGCTGGGAGCGCGCACTGGAATTTGTGGAGCAGACCGGCGTGGAGACCCTGCGGCAGAGGGAGCTGGCGCTCACAGAGCGGTTTCTGGGCGGGCTGGCGGGACTCCCCGGCCTGCGCGTGTGCGGCCGGACGGACACCGCGAACCGCGTCGGCGTTCTCTCCCTCGATTTTCCGGGACAGGACAATGCCGAGCTCGCGGGCCGGCTGGAGCGGGAATTCGGCATTCTCACGCGCTGCGGCCTGCATTGCGCGCCCTCGGCGCACAAAACGCTCGGCACCTTCCCGGCCGGCACCATCCGCTTTTCGCTCGGGGCGTTCAATACCGAGGCGGACGTGGACGCCGCGCTGGAGGCGGTCCGCCGCCTCGTCTGACCGGATTTTATCTCTATCGTATCACAGATTCCCCGATTGGGACAGGCTTTCCGACGGAAAGCCTGTCCTTTTTGCTGCCCGGCGGGGGCGGGAAAAGACTGCCGCGGGCTGCGGCAGTCTTTTCAGACTCTTTTCTCGATGGCCTCCTCCAGCGCTTTTCGGAGCGCGGCGGGCTCGACCGGCTTGGCCACATGGCCGTTCATTCCGGCGTCGAGGCACTTTTGCACGTCGTCCTTCAGCACGTCCGCCGACATGGCGAGAATCGGCACCGTTCCGGCGTCCGCGCGGTTCAGGGCGCGGATCGTCCGCGCGGCCTGATAGCCGTCCAGCACCGGCATGCGGATGTCCATGAGGATCGCGTCGAAATATCCGATCGGGGCGCGCGCGAACGCGCTCACGCCGCGCTGCCCGTCCTCCGCGACCTCCGTCTCGATCCCCCACTCGGACAGCAGGGCCTTTGCGATCTCCTGGTTGAGCGGATGGTCCTCGCACAGCAGCACGCGCCGCCCCGCGAGCGCCGTCTGCTGCGGCGGCTTCGGAGGCCCGGCGGGCGCGGCTTCGTCTCCGCGGCAGGCGCAGTCGACGGACAGCTCCACCGAGAACACCGAGCCCTCGCCGGGCCGGCTCACGGCGGAGATCGTGCCGCCCATCCGCTCGACGAGCTGCCGCGTGATGGCCAGGCCCAGCCCGGAGCCGCGCTGGTCGGAGTTCTCGTTGCGCGCCTCCTGCGTGAAGGGCGTGAAGAGCACCTTCTGGAAGGCCTCGCTCATGCCGACGCCGTTGTCGCTGACGCGGATGTGCAGGGCGAGCCGGCCGTCGGGCAGGCGCTCCCCCTCCGAGCGATAGACGATCTCGCCGCCCTCGGGCGTGTACTTGACGGCGTTGGAGAGCAGGTTGAAGACGATCTGGTTGATGCGCAGCTTGTCGATCACGGGCACGCAGTCGTCCTGCCCCAGGATCTCGACGCGCAGCGTCTGGTTCTTGCTCTGGCAGATGGGGCGGATCACCGCGTCGATGTAGACGCCGAACTCCTTCGGCGAGTAGGGCTCGGGGTGCAGCTCGATCTTCCCGCTCTCCGCCTTGCTCATGTCGAGCAGGTTGTTGATGAGGCTGAGCAGGAAGTGGGACGAGACGTCGATCTTGCGCAGGTTCTCCTGCGCCGCGGGCGGCAGCTCCATCTTCTCCGTGAGATAGGTCATGCCGAGGATGCCGTTGAGCGGCGTGCGCATGTCGTGGCTCATGCGGGAGAGGAACTCGGATTTGGCGCGGTTGGCGGCGTCGGCCGCGCGGATGGAGGCGGCCAGCTGGAGATTTTTCCGTCTGCGCGCGTCGGACGTCACCAAAAAGACGAGGATAAGTCCGGTCAGCGTGCCGAACAGGCCGATCAGCAGCGCCATCTGCACCGGATAGCGCTGGAGCATCATGCGGACGGAGTACGTCTCGGTCGTCACGGCGTTTTCGCTCAGGATACCCTGCACCTTGCCGGGCGTGATGTGCTGCAGCGACTTGGAGAGGATGCCGAAGAGCAGCGGATTGGACTCCTTGGTCACGCCGAGCGAGATGCCCTGCGTGATATGCTCGTCCGGCTGGTAGCTGAAGTCGCCGTAGGCGCTCATCGTGCGGTAGTAATTGGCCTGGAAGTAGTTGAGATAGGTGCAGTCCGCCTTTCCGCGCGCGACCGCGTCCATGCACTCGCCGAAGGTCGCGTATTCCACGCGCCGGAGCTCCGGGTAGACCTGGCGGATGCGGCTGGCGAGGTAACCGCCCCGGACGATGGCGACGGAGCGCGGGGTCTGCCCGCCGTCCTGGCTGACGCGCAGGACCGCGCCCGAGACGTACGGCTGCGTCACGAACAGATCGTGGCTGTCCGCCCAGAGATAGTCGTAGCTCACGGCCATGACGGTGTCGGCCTTGACGCCGCTGATGCCGGTATAGATGTCCTGCGTGGAGGACGAGAGCACATAGCGGAAGCGGATGCCCGTGTCCGCGCTGATCTCGCTCAGAATATCGGGCGTGATGCCCGCGGCCTCGCCCTTCTTGTCATACTCGAACGGCGCCCAGTTTGTCTCGTAGTAGACGTCCACGACCGGCTTTCCGGCCAGGTAGTCCATCTCCTCCTGCGTGTAGCCCACGGCCTGGGAGACGGCGTTGCCGAAGTGGTACTCGAACAGGTCGGCGTTGAAGCTCGGATTGAAGCTGAACAGCTGCGCCATGGCGGCGTCGAGCTCCGTCTTCAGCGCGGGGACGGCCTTGCTCGTGACGATGTAGACGGGACTCGGGCTGCACTTGGCCAGGATGATGTGGCCGGCGGGCGTGTCGTAAAAATTGTTCTGCACGACCGTGTCCACCTCGCCCGCGTCGAGCGCGGCGAACATGGCGGCGCCGCTTATGTAGGGCTTCGCCGTGAAACGGAAGCCCATCTGCTCCGCGTACTGCCGGAAGGAATCGACGATCGAGCTGCCGTTCTCGTAGCCGACCGTCATGCCGTCGAAGGCGGCAAAATCGTCGTAGTGCAGCGCGGTGTCGTCGCGGCCGAAGAGATAGCACATCTCCGTGCCCATGGACTCGGAGGAAAAGTCGTAGTACGCCAGGCGCTCCTGCGTCCGGGAGACGTCCACCAGCACGTCGATCTCCCCTGTCCTGGCCATCTCCAGGCACTCCGACCAGGGGGCCTCCACGTAGACGAGATCCCAGTTCGCGTATTCCGCCAGCGCCTGCAGGTAGTCCTTCTGGAAGGCGACCGTGCGGTTTTCCCCGCCGTTTGTGCCCGGGGTGTCCGCGTCGGACACGCCCGCGCGGACCGTGCGGCGGGCATGGCCCGTCAGGGCTGCGGCGGGCGCGGCCAGCAGCGCGCACAGAAGCAGCAGGCAGAGCGCGGCCGCGAATATTCGTTTTCCCGTTCCGGCAGGTGTCATGTCCGTGCGCCTCCGTTTCCCCGTGTAAAAGATATTTCAGATAATATCATTGTTATCCAGAACGGCCGATTTTGCAAGCCCCCCGCCGCTAAATTCCCATAAAAATCCTCTATTGCAGCGGACGCGGATTTTTTTTCGACATTCGCCCCAAAAATTTGACAGTTATCTCTCTGTTATTTATAATAAAGACAGCCTCTGCGGAAGAAAACCTGCAGCCAGCGCGGCCGACGCGCGGAAAGGACGACAAAATGAAATACACCATTGAAGGCGCACCCATGCCAGTGGCGATCTGCGAGCTGGAAAGCGGCGAGCAGATGATGACGGAACGCGGCAGTATGAGCTGGATGACCCCCAACATGAAAATGGAGACCACCACGGGCGGCGGCCTCGGCAAGGCGCTGGGCCGGATGTTCGCCGGCGAGGCCATGTTCCAGAACCGCTACACGGCGGCCGGCGGCCCCGGCTCGATCGCGTTTGCCTCCAGCTTCCCCGGCGAGATCCTGGCCTTTGAAATTTCCCCGTCGCACGAGATGGTCGTGCAGAAGAGCGGCTTCCTCGCGAGCGAGCTGTCCGTCACGCTGTCCGTCTTCTTCCAGAAGAAGTTCGGCTCGGGCCTGTTCGGCGGCGAGGGCTTCATCATGCAGAAGCTCTCCGGCAGCGGCGTCGCCTTCTGCGAATTTGACGGCCACATCAAGCAGTACGAGTTGGCCGCGGGCGAGTCCATGATCGTCGACACCGGCTATCTCGCCGCGATGGACGCCACCTGCTCCGTGGACATCAAGACGGTCTCCGGCGCCAAGAACATCCTCTTCGGCGGCGAGGGACTGTTCAACACCGTCGTCACCGGCCCGGGCAGGATCTACCTGCAGACCATGCCGATCAGCGGCGTGGCTACCGCGCTCATCCCCTATCTGCCGACCTCCAAAAACGGATAATCAAACCGCCGCCGGGATCTGTGACGATGTCACGGAATTCCGGCGGCGGCCGCATTATGATGTAGAAAAACGCTGGAGGTTCTGCTTATGAGTCTGTTCGGAAAAAAATCCGCCCCGGAAGAGGCGGAGGGAAAAACGCTGAAGGTGCACCGCGAGCGCTGCCCGCAAAACCATCCCTGTCCCTCGGTGCGGGTCTGCCCGGCGGGCGCGCTGTCCCAGAAGGGTTATCTGGCGCCGGAGGTCGATACGGAAAAATGCGTCCGCTGCGGCAAGTGCGTCCGGTTCTGCCCGATGGCGGCGCTGCGGCTGGAGTGAGGAGACAAGATGGGCGAACAGAACGGCATTCTCGGCAGATCCGGCAAGTGGGAAAAGCTGGAGAACCCCGCCCGCGCGGCGGAGCTCGACCCGGCCGGAACGCTCCGGCGCGCCGGCCTGCAGAGCGGCCAGACGCTCTGCGACATCGGCGCCGGCAGCGGCCTCTTTACCCTGGCGGCCGCGCGGCTGACGGACGGGACGGTCTGGGCAGCCGAGACCGACGCGGACATTCTGGCGCGGCTCACGGCCCGCGCGCAGAAGGAGGGGCTTTCCAACGTCCTCCCCGTCCCGGCTGAGGGCGTCCGCTATCATCTGCCGGACGGCTGCGCCGACTGGGCGCTGCTCGTCACGGTTCTGCACGAGATCGCGGAAAAGGACGCGCTTCTGGACGAGCTGCGCCGGCTTCTGAAGCCGGACGGGCGCGTCTGCCTCGTCGAATTTCAAAAGGCGCGCACCCCGATGGGCCCGCCGCCCGAGCACCGGCTCGGCGCGGGCGAGGCCGCGGCGCTCTTCCCGCGGCACGGCTTCGCGCCGGAGCAGCAGTTCCCGCTCGGCGAGAATTTCTACTGCCAGGTCTGGAAAAAGGCGTAAAAAGCGGATGCGGGCGCAAGCCCGCATCCGTTTTTGTCAGATCACATGGTATTCCTCGAGCAGCTTTTCAAGGTCGGTGCCGGCAATCTTTTTGAGCGCCTTTTTGAGCACCAGGCGCTGCGCGAGCGTGAGGTCCGCGTCGGTGAGCTTTTTGCCGTCGCGCAGCTGCACGGTGGCGTTCAGCAGATCGCGCACGTCGTAGGTGCTGCCCCAGACCTCGGGCACGCCGCGGTCGACGTTCAGGAGCGTGTAGACGGCCTCCATGCCGGTGCGCATGGAGTACTCGGTCGTGAAGATGGTGTCGCGCCCGGTCTCGGCGAACTGGCCGAGGAAGGCGAAGTTCACGGCGCCTTTCGGCACCACGTCGGGGCGGTCGCCCGCCTCGCGCGGCATGAAGAAGGAGCTGACAAACGGCATCATCGTGGGGACGGTGTTGGCCGAGTGCTCGGCCAAATCCTCGATCTGGTCGGTGGGCACGCCCAGGTGGTACAGCCACTCCTCGCAGATCTCCTTGCCGGTGCAGTCGCGCATCTGCTTTTTGATGAAGTCGCCGGGCTTGTCGGTGAACATGCCGTAGAGCCAGACCAGGCACTGATCCTTCGGCTGCGAATGGAACTGCGGCTGGCGGTTGATCGTCCAGCTGAGAAGCCAGGACGAATCTTTGACGGTCACGATGCCGCCCGTCACGACGCCGCCGGAGAGCGGGTCGCGCTTGCAGATCTTTTTGATATAGGGCAGGATCTTCTGGTCGAGCGTGTTGACCGTGACGCCCATCCAGTTGCACTGCTCCGGGTCGCCGCAGAACTTGTCGGGGTGGCCGAAGGACGGGTCCTGGGCCGCGATGCGGCGCCACAGGTCCCAGCCGCCGCCCGGCTTGATCTCCTTGTCGAAGACGCAGGGGGTGTTCTGTCCGCCGATGGAGGAATTTTCGACGTTGCCGCCGTTCGTGATGAAGAGATAGTCGTCCTCGGTCAGATCGACGAATTCCTGCTCGCCGCCGCGCAGCAGTTCTATGCGCTTGGCGAGCTTTTTGTCCGGCTGAATGTCAAAGCGCACATCCATGACCTTGGTGTTGTAGTGGAACTGCACGCCGCGGCCCTCGAGATATTTGACCATCGGCAGGATCATGGACTCGTACTGGTTATAGCGCGTGAAGCGCAGGGCCCGGAAGTCGGGCAGGCCGCCGACGTGGTGGACGAAGCGCCTGAGATAGAGCTTCATTTCGAGCGCGGACTGCCAGTTGGCGAAGGCGAACATCGTGCGCCAGTAGAGCCAGAAGTTGGAGTTCAGCACCTCGTCGTCAAAATAATCGTTGATCCGCTTGTTGTACAGCTCCTCGTCCGGTGTGAAATAGAGCTTCATGATCTCCATGGCGGCCTTGTCGCTGAGCCCGAACTTGCCGTCCGTGTGCGCGTCCTGACCCTGCTTTTCCGTGGCCCGGCAGAGCGAGAAGTTCGGGTCGCGTTTGTTGAGCCAGTAGTACTCGTCGAGGACGCTGACGCCCTCCGTCTCAATGGACGGGATGGAGTGGAGCAGATCCCACATGACCTCGAAGTGGTTGTCCATCTCGCGGCCGCCGCGCATGACGTAGCCGACGTTTTCGTATTTGTAGCCGTCGCAGGCGCCGCCGGGGATGGGGTCCTTTTCAAAGATGTGGATGTGGCTGCCGGGCATCTGGGCGTCGCGCACCAGATAGCAGGCGGCGGACAGGGCCGCGAGGCCCGTGCCGATGAGATAGGCGGATTTGTGGTCGACGCCCTCCGGCTTGACCGGACGGGCAAAGGCTTCATAGTTGCCGCTGGAATAATACATTTCAAAAACCTCCCGAACTGCTTTGTTTGTTCCGATGGTCAGAGAATACGCCGTTTTCGGGCCAGCCGCAACCGGCAAAGCCGCCCGTCTGTTGAAAGCTTCGGCAGACGGGCGGCAGGTGTTCAAGATTTTATCAATTCCGCGGTTTTGATGGAGCGATCTCGTTCTGGTAGTTGGACAGGGCCTGGGCCATGTTTCCGCGCACGAGCAGCGACAGACGGTCGATGATGGCCTGCGGGTCCTCCCTCATGCCGTTTTTGATCCAGTCGAGCATGAGGCCGACGAAGGCGTATTTGTAGAAGTGCGCGATGAACTCGCGGTCCTCCTGCCGCACCTGCATCCCGGCGGCCTCCTCCTCCACGACGCCGATCAGCAGATCGTAGGTCAGGCGGTAGAGATAGTGCTCGACCTGCTCGCGGCTCACGGAGTGATAGACGTTCAGAATAAAGGGTCTGTTCTCCTGCACGGCCTGGAAGATCTGCAAAAAGCCCTGCTGCCAGGTGCTGTAGGTCTTTTTCCCGCCGAGCGCGCGCGAGGCGTCCTCCTCGCACGACCATTCGACGAGGTCGTAGATGTCCCGGAAGTGATAGTAAAAGGTCATGCGGTTGACGCCGCAGTCGTCGGTGATGTCGGTGATGGTGATCTTGTCGAGCGGCTTTTGCAGCAGCAGATGCTTGAGCGATTCCTCGAGCGCGCGCTTGGTGATCTGCGACATGGCCCGGCCTCCCCTGCCTCGTTTTTTTCAGTATAACACAACCCCGGCGGGATTACACGGAAAACTCCGCGGAAAAAACGGCCCGGGCTGCTGCGTGCAGCCCGGGCCGCGCTTTACTTTTTCTGCTCGGCGAGCTTGTCGAGCCGGCGGTTGCGGAAATAGACCGCTATGCTGGCGGCCAGCATGACCAGGTTGATGATGTAGATGGTCATGAGATACCAGGTCGGGTCGGGCAGGTTCGGATCGCAGTACTTGATGATCTTCGCCGCGACGCCCATGACGTAGCCGCCGAAAATGAGCAGCAAAAACGGCAGGCTCATGGACTTGGCGCTTCTGAGCTTATAGCTCTTGATCATGTTGATCGGCCAGGAAAAACCGAAGCAGATCAGCATGGCGGTCTCCAGAATATCGGCAAACTGCATAATTGTTCTCCCTTACTTGTCTCTTCTTGCGTAGTCCGGCAGCAGCTTCGGGGACACGACGTCGGCCGTGAAGCCCGCGGCTGCGCGCTCGCGCTCAAATTCCTCCACATGGCTGAGGCTCAGGCTCCCGACCTGCACGGATTTGGCCTTCTCGGAGGCGTTCTTGCCCGCGTTGCGGCCGAAGACGATGACGTCGAGCAGGCTGTTGCCCATGAGGCGGTTGCGCCCGTGGATGCCGCCCACGACCTCGCCGGCCGCGAACAGGTTTTCGACGACGGTCTGGCCGTCGGTCGTGATCTTGAGGCCGCCGTTCTGATAGTGGAGCGTCGGATAGACGAGGATCGGCTCGGTGCGGATGTCGATGCCGTGCTTCGAGAACATGCGCATCATGGCGGGGATGCGCTTTTCGATCGTGCCCGCGCCGTTTTTCAGCTCGATCATCGGGGTGTCGAGCCAGACGGCGGAGCCCGTCGGGGTGGGCACGCCGTTATGGCGGTCGGAGCACTCGCGGATGATGGCCGCGGCGGCGACGTCGCGCGTCTCGAGCGGGTTCATGAAGACCTCGCCGCCCGCGTTTACGAGCATCGCGCCCACGGAGCGCACCTTTTCGGTGACGAGCGCGCCGTAGATCTGCGCGGGGAAGGCCGCGCCGGTGGGATGGTACTGCAGCGTGTCGGCGTACAGAAGCTTCGCGCCCGCGCGGTAGCCGAGGATCAGGCCGTCGGCCGTCGCGCCGTAGTGGTTGGAGGTCGGGAAGCCCTGGTAGTGGAGCCGGCCCGCGCCGCCCGTGGCGAGGATGACCGTCTTGGCGCGCGCGATGAGCAGCTCCTTCGTCTCCATGTTTTGCAGGACTGCGCCCGCGCAGCGGCCGGCGTCGTCCTTGATGAGCTCGATGGCGGCGGTGAAGTCGACCACGGGGATGCCGCGGTTGAGCACTTCGTCGCGCAGCGTGCGCATGATCTCGGCGCCGGAGTAGTCCTTGGCCGCGTGCATGCGCTTGCGGGAGGTGCCGCCGCCGTGGGTCGTGATCATGGTGCCGTCGGGCGCCTTGTCGAACTCCACGCCAAGCCCGGACAGCCACTGGATGGCCTCGGGAGCCTCGGTGACGAGCTTGTAGAGGAGGTCCTTCTGCGCGGCGAAGTGGCCGCCGCCATAGGCATCCAGGAAGTGCTGCGCGGGAGAGTCGTTCGGCTTGTCGGCGGCCTGGATGCCGCCCTCGGCCATCATGGTGTTGGCGTCGCCCATGCGGAGCTTCGTCACGACCATGACCTTCGCGCCGTTGTTGTCGGCCTCGATGGCCGCGGACGCGCCCGCGCCGCCGCCGCCGATGATGAGCACGTCGACGTCATAGTCGGGGTGCCGGAGGTCGAGCTTTTTGCCCTCGATGCGGGAATTGGCCTCGAGCAGCGCCGCCAGCTCCAGGGGCACCTTGTCGCCCTTGTTGGGGCCGAACTTCAGAACCTCGAACTGATTTTCGCGGTAGTCGGGATGGTACGTTTTCAGAAGGACGTCCTTCTCGTCCGCGTCCATGCGGCGGGGGTTGAGCCGGATATTCGCCTCACGCGCGGCCTCCACCTTTTTGATGGATTCCAGCATAGCTTGATCGGTATACATGGCGCAATCCCTCCTTACGCTTCGATGTCGCGGTTGTTGTAAAGCTCCTGGATCTCCGACAGGGGCTTGCCCATCAGATCTTCAATCAGCTTTTCGTACTTGCCCTCGGCGATCTCTTTGACGCGCTCGTCGAGATGGTCGCAGTGCGGCGCGAGATACTTGCCGTTGAGGCGCCTGGCCAGCATGGCCACCTGCGGGTGGGAGATCTGGGCCGGGCAGCGGGACGAGCAGATGCCGCACATGACGCAGTCGAAGGAGGCCTCGGCGCACTTGTCGTACTCGCCGCGCTGGGCGTAGGCGATGTACTGCATGACGTCGAGCCCCTGCGGGCAGGCCTTGGTGCAAGCGTTGCAGCCGACGCAGGAGTAGATCTCCGGGTAGAGCTGCATCATGATCTGCTGGGACGGCTTGATCTTTTCGATGTCGTAGACCGCCTTCACGAGCGGGAAGAACGGCAGCGTCGCGACGTACATGTTGTTCTCGACCTTCGTCGAGCAGGCCAGGCAGGCCTTCAGCTCGCGGTCGCCCGCGATGCGGTAGATCGTGGCGCAGGCGCCGCAGAAGCCGTTGCGGCAGCCGCAGCCGCGCACGAGCTGGTAGCCGGCGTACTCCATGGCCTCCATGATGGTCAGGCTGGCCGGAACCTCATATTTTTTGCCGAACAGGAATACATTCACCATTTGTTCCATCGGATTGCCTCCCTTAATACTCATCCGGCAGCGCGTCGAGCTGGTCGAAGCGGAAAACCGGGCCGTCCTTGCAGACGTACTTGCTGCCGATGTTGCAGCGGCCGCACTTGCCGAGTCCGCACTTCATCTTGAGCTCCATGGTCGTGTAGATGTGCTTCTTGTCGAAGCCCAGCTCCATGAGGCCCGCGAGCGTGAACTTGATCATGATGGGAGGGCCGCACATGACGACGGTCTTGGAGGTGTCGAAGCCCAGCTCCTTCACATAGTTGGGGACGAAGCCCACGTGCCCGTCCCACTCGGGCTGCGCCCGGTCGATGGTCAGATGGACGTTGATGCCGTCCTCCCTGCACCACTCGTCGAGGATTTCCTGAAAATCAACCAGGTCCTCCTTCGAGCGCGAGCCGTAGACGATGTCGATCGAGCCGTAGCGGCTGCGGTAGTGGCGGCAGTAGTTGACGACGGAGTGCAGGGGCGCGAGGCCGATGCCGCCCGCGACGAAGAGCAGGTCTTTTCCCGCGAAGTCGGTGTCCACGGGGAAGCCGTTGCCGTAGGGGCCGCGGATCGTGATCTGCTGGCCCTCGTCCATGGCGTGCAGCCAGCTCGTGACGCAGCCGCACTTTTTGATGGAGAACTCGAGATATTCCTCGACCGTGGGGGACGAGGTGATGGAGAACAGCGCCTCGCCGACGCCGGGGATGGAGAGCATCGCGCACTGGCCGGGGATGTGCACGAAGGGCTTTTTCCCGTCCAGGCCGACCACGCGGAAGGTCTTGACGTCGGGCGTATCCACGCGGATCTTGGTGACGACGCCGATCATGGGGATCAAAGGATCACGATTCATTTTTTATCCTCCCCCAGCGTTTTGATGACTTTGGCGATGTTCATGGAGATGGGGCACTTCTGCAGGCAGCGGCCGCAGCCGACGCAGCCGTACATGCCGTCGTTGTTCGTCGGGAAATAGACGAGCTTGTGCATGAACCTCTGGCGGAACCGCTCGAGCTGGGTGGGCCGGGGCTGGCCGGCGGACATCTTCGTGAAATCGGAATACATGCAGCTGTCCCAGCAGCGGAAGCGCTTGACCTCCGAGCCGGTGTTGAACTCCTCGATGTCGTAGCACTGGCAGGTCGGGCAGACGAACGTGCAGGTACCGCAGCCGAGGCAGCTCTCGGAGAGCGAGGCCCACTTGGGAGACTGGAACAGCTCCATCATGTGCTCGCCGTCGAAGCCCTTGAGATTCAGGTCTTTCAGGGGCAGCTTGCCGAGAATTTCCCGGGTCTTTTCCTGCTGGGCCCTGACTGCTTCCTCGCCGGAATCCTCCAGCATGGAAAGGCCGGCCGTCAGCTTTTCGCCTTTTTCGGTGTTGGCCTGCCAGTAGAGGCTTTCGCCGTCCATCCAGCAGCTCACGTCGCCGGCGGGCTCTGTCGGGTCGATGCCGAAGACCGTGCAGAAGCAGGTCTCGGCCGGGCGCGTGCAGGCCATGGTGACGACGACGCCGTTTTCGCGGCGGGCTTTATAGTAGGTGTCGGCAGGCTCGGCCAAAAAGACCTTGTCCAGAATGTCAAAGCTCCTGGCGTCGCACGCGCGCACGCCGAAGAGGACGAAGGGCTCGGCGGGATCGCGGCTCTCGATGAGCTCGATCTGCTTGCCCGTCACCTTGAAGCCGACGAGATTCTCGACCTGCGGGAAGAACAGGTCCTTGGCGCTGCGGACGGTGTTGAGCTTTTGGGAGAGCGCCAGGCCCTCCTGCCAGACCGTGAATTTTGCCTGTCCGGCCGCGTCGTCCGCGGGGATGTAGAGCTTCTGTCCGGCGGAAAGAGCCTTGAACAGCTCGTCTATTTTCGAGAGCGGAAGTTTTTTCATGCCTTGTCCCCTCCTCTTTCATAGACGACGGACGGGTCGGCGTCGCCCTTGGTGAAGTCCATGAGCGGGGGCTTCGTGTCCATGTCGGCGCCCGCCTGGTACTCGCCGTAGAGTTCGTCGATGTCCTTGATGAATTTCCGGTTGAGAAGGTGCAGCGGGATGTGCTGCGGGCAGACGCGCGAGCACTCGCCGCAGTCGGTGCAGCGGGAGGCCACGTGGAAGGCCCGGATGATGTGGAACATGTTCTCCTCGAACGAGTCGGCCGCAGCCTTGTTGCGCGCGCCGGAGTCCGGGTTGTCGAAGATGCACTTTTCGCAGCTGCAGGCCGGGCAGACGTTGCGGCAGGCGTTGCAGCGGATGCAGCGGGAGAGCTCGCCGCGCCAGAAGCTGTAGCGCTCCTCCGGGGTCATTCTCTCCAGCTTTTCGACCTCGGCAAAGCGGCCCGCGTCCTGCTCCTCGCCCTGCTCGCCCAGCAGCTCGTCATAGACGACCAGCTTGTGGCTCTTGCAGACGGCGCAGCGGTCCAGCAGCGCGTCCTTTTTGGACATCCTGTGCTCGCCGTAGAGGGTCTCGGCGACGAGGCCGTCGCCCTCCTCGCGGACGGCCGTGACGCCGTCGCACCCGGCAGCCTTGATTTTCTCAATGTCGCAGGTGCCGTCGCACTGGACGCCGACCACGTAGACGTTCTCGCGCAGAATGCGGTGCTCCTTGAGAAGCTGCTGGAAGGAGTACGTGTCGCAGGGCTTCAAAAACGCCGCGACCTTGCCGCCCTTTCGGGATTCGGCGATCAGATATTTCGAGAGATTCGCGCCCGAGAAGACGCTGAACACGAAGTCCTTTTCGATCTCCTCCGGCGTATGGAAGACAGCGGGCGTGAGATCATAGAAAAACTCGCCGGCCTTCCAGCCGACCACGCGGTCGACCGTCTTGTCCTTCAGAAGCTGAATGGCTTTTTCCTTTAATCCTTGCTGCATCTCAGGTCCTCCAGTCTCCGGTTCGGGCCGAGCTTTGTGACGGCGGCCACAAAGTCGTTCATCGTCGCGGCAAATTTTCCGCCCTCGGCGGCGGAGACCCACTCGACGCGCGTGCGCTCTTTTTCAATTCCGAGATAGTCGAGCATCGAGAACAGCAGCGTCATGCGGCGGCGGGCATAGTAGTTGCCGGTCGTATAGTGGCAGTCGCCGGGATGGCAGCCGCAGAGGATGACGCCGTCGGCTCCGCGCTGGAAGGCCCGCAGAATGAAGAGCGGGTTCAGCCGGCAGGAGCAGGGAATGCGGATGATCTTCACGTTGGCGGGATACTGCAGGCGGTTGGTGCCGGACAGATCCGCGCCCGCGTAGGAGCACCAGTTGCAGCAGAAGGCCACAATGGTCGGTTGGAACTCGCCGTTTACCTGCATATCGCATCCACCTCCGCCATGATCTGTTTGTTGGAGAAGCCCTTGAGGTCCATCGCGCCGGACGGGCACGCGACCGTGCACGCGCCGCAGCCCTGACAGACCGCCGGGTTGACCTGCGCCACGCGCCGGATGAGCGTCGTGCGGTTCGGGCCGCGGAACTCCTTGTCCGCGTAGGTGATGGCGCCGTAGGGGCAGACCTTCTCGCAGCTCGAGCAGCCGTTGCACATGAGCTCGTCCGGCTCGGCCACGCACGGGTTGCAGGTCAGATGATCCTTGCACAGAAGGCCGATCGCCTTGGACGCCGCGGCGCCCGCCTGGGCGACCGTCTCGGGGATGTCCTTCGGGCCCTGGCACGCGCCGGACAGGAAGATGCCGGCCGTGGGGCTCTCGACCGGGCGCAGCTTGGGGTGCGCCTCGGTGAAGAAGTTGTTCGTGTCCATGGAGGCCGTGAGCATGGTGGCGAGCGGTCTGGCCGACTCGTCCGGCTCGATGGCCGCGGCCAGCACGACCATGTCGGCGTCGATGTGGAGCTGGCGGTTGTCGAGCAGGTCGGACGCCTGCACCTTCAGCTTGCCGTTCTCGGGCACGACCTTGCCGACCATGCCCTTGATGTAGTGGACGCCGTATTCCTCGACCGCGCGGCGGTAGAACTCGTCGAAGTTCTTGCCGGGGGTGCGGACGTCGATGTAGAAGACGTAGACCTCGGTGTCCGGGTATTTCTCACGGCAGAGCATCGCGTGCTTGGCCGTGTACATGCAGCAGATCTTGGAGCAGTAGGGCTTGCCCTTTTCCTCGCTGTCGCAGCGGGAGCCGACGCACTGCACGAAGACGAGCGTCTTGGGATGCGTGTGGTCGGACGGGCGCAGCAGCACGCCGCCCGTGGGGCCGGCCGCGTTCATCAGGCGCTCGAACTCCAGAGACGACACGACGTCGGGGCTCTGGGAATAGGCGAACTCGTCGAACTTGTCGAGCTTGATGGGATTGTATCCCGTCGCCACGACGATGGCGCCGTACGCCTCCTCGATGAGCTCGTCCTTCTGCTTGTAGTCGATCGCGCCCGCGGTGCAGACCTTCGAGCAGACGCCGCACTTGCCTTCCTTCAGCATGCGGCAGTAGTCCGCGTCGATGGTGGCCACCTTCGGCACGGCCTGCGCGAACGGGATGTAGATGGCGCGGCGGGTGTCGAGGCCGAGGTTAAACTCGTTCGGCACCTTTTTCTGCGGGCACTTCTCGGTGCACAGGCCGCAGCCGGTGCAGACGTCCTCTTTGACGTAGCGCGCCTTTTTGCGGATAGTCACGCGGAAGTTGCCGACGAAGCCCTTGACGGCCTCGACCTCGGAATAGGAGTAGATGTGAATGTTCTCGTTCTGCGCCGCCTCGACCATCTTGGGGGTCAGGATGCAGGCCGCGCAGTCGAGCGTCGGGAAGGTCTTGTCGAGCTGGGTCATCTTGCCGCCGATGGTCGGCTTCTTCTCGACGATGTCGACCGGGAAGCCTGCGTCGGCGATGTCGAGCGCGGTCTGGATGCCCGCGATGCCGCCGCCGATGACGAGCGCGCGCTTGGTGACGGGGCTCTCCCCCGCCGTGAGCGGGCGGTTGAGCTGCACCTTGGCGATGGCGGCGCGGCCCAGGATGATGGCCTTTTCGGTGCCGACGGCCTTGTCCTTGTGGATCCAGGAGCACTGCTCGCGGATGTTGGCGATCTCGACGAGATAGGGGTTGAGCCCCGCCTTTTCGCAGGCGCGGCGGAAGGTCGTCTCGTGCATTCTGGGCGAGCACGAGCAGATGACCACGCCGGTGAGCTTGTAGTCCCGGATGGCGCTCTGGATCATGTCCTGGCCGGTCTGGGAGCACATGTACTGATAGTTGGTGGAGAAGACAACGCCGGGCTCATGGCCCAGAACCTCGGAGACCTTTTCCACGTCCACGGTCGCGGCGATGTTACTGCCGCACCAGCATACGAATACGCCGATTCTCTGCATTGCTTCTCACCTCATTTCCTGTATTTCCGGAACGCGCTGGTGACGGCCTGCTGCGGCAGGTCCTCGTCCAGAATGGCCGGAATGTGTTCGGGCTTCATGTGGTCCATGCCCTGGCGGCGCAGGCACGCGCAGCGCACGGCCTCGATGAGCTTCGCGGGCTCGACGCTGCGGGGGCAGCGTTCGACGCAGGCGAAGCAGCTCAGGCAGGTGTAGATGCCCCTGGAGTTCATGAGCTCGTCGATGCGCCCGGACTCCACCATGCTGACGAACTGATGGGGATGGAATTCCATCTCGTCGTAGGCGGGGCATGCGCCGGAGCACTTGCCGCACTTCATGCACTTGCGGGGGTTGACGCCGGAGATCCGCCCGATGGTCTCCATCAGATCCGAATTGCTCATGCGTCCGCCTCCTTTAAGCCGAGCGCCTCGGCCAGAAGCTCGGTGAAATAATAGACCGGCAGGCCGTCCTCGGAATTTTCCTTCAGGTTGTACATGCAGAGCGGGCAGGCCGTGATGAGCGCCTCGGCCCCGCAGGCCTTCGCGTTCGCCATGATCTTGGCGACGTTCTTTTTGGCGTAATCCTTGTTCTCGATCGTCGTATAGCCGCCGCAGCACTCGTTGCGCATGCCGTAGACGACGGGCTCCGCGCCGATGGCCCGGATGAAATCCTCGAGGATGCGGGGATTTTCGGGGTCGTCGAAGCCCAGCTCCTTCGACGGACGGAGCAGAAGGCAGCCGTAATAGGCTCCGATCTTCCGGCCGGTCAGAGGATGGGTCACTTTCTTCGCCACCTCGCCGAAGCCGACGCGGTCGCGCAGCACCTCGAGATAGTGCAGCACGTTCGTCTCGCCCGCGTAGGGCTTCTCGAGCTGCAGATAGCGGTTCACCTTGTCGCGGATCTCGGGGTCCTTCTTCATGTCGCCGTTGACCCGCTTGATGACGTGATGGCAGGCCGAGCAGAGCGTCACAAGCTCCCGGCCCTCGTCCCGCGCGGCTGCCAGCGCGCGCACGGAGGAGAGCCGCGTCGCGATCTCGTCCCTTGCCATCGGATAGACGGCGCCGCAGCACTGCCACTGCGCCAGCTCCTGCAGCTCAAACCCAAGAGCCGCGGCGGATTCGCGTCCGCAGCGGTCGAGTTCTTTTCCCTTGGTTTTGAGCGTGCAGCCGGGAAAATAACTGAATGTCATAGCGTTTCCTCGCAATCAGACCATTTGTTCCGGATGGAACACTTCGTCAAAATTTTCCGCCGACAGGAAGCCCAGCGATACGCAGGCCTCCTTGAGGGAAATGTTTTCCTTAAACGCCTTTTTGGCCGTTTTGGCGGCGTTCTCGTAGCCGATGTACGGGTTGAGCGCCGTGACAAGCATGAGGGAATTGTGAAGATTGTAGCGCATCTTCTCGCGGTTGGCCTTGATGCCCGAGACGCAGCGGTCGTTGAAGGACTCCATGCACTCGGCCAGAAGGCGCGCGGACTGCAGGAAGTTGTAGATGCAGACCGGCATGAACACGTTGAGCTCGAAATTGCCCTGCGACGCGGCCATGCCGACCGCGACGTCGTTGCCCATGACCTGCACGGCCACCATGGTGACAGCCTCGCACTGCGTGGGGTTGACCTTGCCGGGCATGATGGACGAGCCGGGCTCGTTCTCCGGGATCGTAATTTCGCCCAGGCCGTCGCGCGGGCCGGAGGCCAGCCAGCGCACGTCGTTCGCGATCTTCATGAGGTCGCAGGCCAGGGCCTTGAGCGCGCCGTGGGCAAAGACGATCTCGTCCTTGGAGGTGAGCGCGTGGAACTTGTTTTCCGCCGTGCGGAACTTTTTGCCGGTCAAAAGCGCGATCTTTTCGGCCACGAGCGTGTCGAATTCCTCGGGCGCGTTGAGCCCGGTGCCGACGGCGGTGCCGCCCAGCGCCAGCGCCCGCAGCGGCGGCAGCGCGAGCTCGAGCATCTTGCGGTCCTGCTCGAGCGAGGCCCGCCAGCCGGAGATCTCCTGGCTGAAGCGGATGGGCGTCGCGTCCTGCAGATGGGTGCGGCCGGATTTGACGATGCCCTGATTTTCCTCCTCCAGACGGCGGAAGGTCGCGGTCAGACGGTCGATGGCCGGGAGGACCCTGTCCTCGATCACGGTCACGGCCGCGATGTGCATGGCCGTCGGGAAGGTGTCGTTGGAGGACTGCGACATGTTGATGTCGTCGTTCGGATGCAGCAGCTTCGTGCCCGCGATCTCATTGCCGCGGTTGGCGATGACCTCGTTGGCGTTCATGTTGGACTGCGTTCCGGAACCGGTCTGCCAGACGACAAGCGGGAAGTGGTCGTTGAGCTCGCCGGAGATGACCTCGTCGCAGGCGGCCGTGATCGCGGTCAGCTTTTCCTCCGTCATTTTTCCGGGTCTGAGCTCGGCGTTTGCCATCGCGGCGGCCTTTTTAAGGATGCCGAACGCATGCGTGATTTCGCGCGGCATGGTTTCAATGCCGACGCCGATCGGGAAATTGCCGTGGCTGCGCTGTGTCTGCGCGCCCCAGTACTTGTCGGCCGGTACGGATACTTCTCCCATGGAGTCGTGTTCGATGCGGTACTCCATTGCGGTTCCCTCCTTAAAAAAATCAGGGCAACACCGGACCGCATTGCGCGGGGCGGGATTGCGCTGTCAAATTCTTATATCGGCGGACGCCCCGGGCGTCCGCCGAACAGAAGTCGGAGAGAACCGGCAGCCGGTGCGATTCCGGTTCTCTCCAACTTCCGCCAAAGGCGGATGCAAGCCGCAGCTTACGGCTTCTCGGGGGCTTCCTCGGGGTCTGTGATCTGGATCTGGCTGATGACGTCCTTCAGACGCTCGGCGCTGATGCGGAGCTTGGCGATCTCGCCGTCGGTCAGGTGGTTCGCGATCTTGCCGCGGACGCCCTGGCGGTCGACCAGCGTGAGGGTGGACAGGCAGACGTCGTCGATGCCGTACTCGCCGTGCATCATGGTGGAGACGGTCAGCGCGGTGCCCGCGCCGGCGTAGATGCACTTGCAGATGTGGCAGACGGCCATGGCGATGGCGTAGAACGTCGCGCCCTTGTCCTTGATGACCTGCGCGCCGGAGGTCTTGACGAACTCCTCAATCTCGGCGTAGTCGTGGTTCCAGTTGATCTTGTCCTTGTCGGGGCAGCTGTCGCGATAGACGTCGATGTGGTTGTTGGCGATGTGGACGAGGGACCAGGGCACGAAGGAGGAGTCGCCGTGCTCGCCGTAGACGTGCGCGTGGACGTTCTTCGGGCTGATATGGAACCGCTTGGCCAGGGTGGACTGCAGGCGGCTCGTGTCGAGAATCGTGCCGGAGCCCATGATCTGGCTCTCGGGCAGGCCGGAGACCTTATAGAACACATAGGTGAGGATGTCGACGGGGTTCGAGACGATGACGTAGATCGCGTTCGGGGCTTCCTTGACGATCTGCGGGGCGATCTGCTTGATGATATTTACATTGGTCTGCGCGAGGTCGAGGCGGCTCATGCCCGGCTTTCTCGGCATACCGGAGGTGATGACAACGATATCGGAGCCGGCCGCATCGGGATAGTCGCCGGCGCGGACGATCGCGGGAGAGCAGAACGGAGCGCCCTGGTAAATATCGAGCGCTTCACCGAACGCCTTCTGCTTGTTGATATCCACGAGGACAATTTCGGAGGCAATGCCCTGAACCATCAGGTCATTGGCAATGGTCGCGCCGACGCTGCCGGCGCCAATCACAGTAATTTTGCTCATGTTTTATTTCTCCATCCTTTTCGGTTGTTCCATGCCGGTAAACTGGACTTCCCTCGGAAGCAGCGGGCGGAAACGGCATCTCTCCGTCCATTCCGATAAAATTATATCGAAATCTTGCGGTAAAAAGAAATGCTTTTACAGGGGTTACTATATCATTTTTAATATGGCAAATTCTCGTTTTGTTTTTGTTGCTCCAAAAACTCCATAAAACCGCTCTCGAGCTCGGTCATGGCGTACTGCGGATTATAGATGAGCGCGTCGTGGTAGACGACGGGATTGTCCTGGCAGACCTTCTGGATCAGCCGCCAGCGCGCGAGCTCCCGCCCGGGCAGCGGGGCCGACCAGAGGTAGCTGTCCGGCAGGGTCTCCAGCAGCGACAGCTGCGCCAGGCGGTCGACCGTGTAGACGCTGCGGCGGGCGGCGTCCTCGGGCATGTTGTGCACGCGGAAGGTGTCGCCGTGCACGATCTCCGGGAAGCCCGCGAGATCCGCGCGCACGATCGTCTGCTTGGCCGCCAGCGGGTGCCGGCCCGCCATCACCAGCTGGTAGCGGAACTTGCCGAGGATGCGGAAGCCGAGCTCGCGCTGCCGCGTCTGTTCCTCGAAATATTCCCGGTATTCGGTGCGAAAGCGGATGATTCCCAGCTCCGCCTCGCCGCTTGCGAGCATCTCCAGCGCCTGGCGCACGTGGCACTCGCGGATGCTGGCGTCGAGGCTCCGCTCGGGGTCGAGCGAGGCGAGGTAGCGGGCCGTGAGATCGAAGAGCTCCCCGGAGCGCGGCAGGCAGACGCGGAACCGGTTGGCCACGGGGTGGCGCGGGCCGAGCGCGTCCATCGCCTCCATCTCGCGCAGGATGCTGCGGGCGTGCTGCAGATACTTCTCTCCCCTTTCCGTGGGCCGCACGCCCTTGCTTGTGCGCTCGAAAATCGGGAAGCCGGCGGATTCCTCCAGCTCGCGCAGGATGCGCGAGAGGTTGGGCTGGCCGATGTAGAGATTCTCCGCCGCCTGGGAAATGGAGCGCACGCGTTCGATCTCCGTGAGGTACTGAAGGTGTTGCGTATTCATGGATTTTCCTCCGCTGTTGCCGGATTGGCGCGTTTTGTTGGGGTATAACCATATCAAATTCAACATGGTTGTGCGGAAAAAGGGCGCTCCGTTATGCCATTTTGCACAAAGACAAATGCCGGAGCGCCCCTGCGTATTCTATTTGCTTAGCATGCGGTCCTTCTCGATCACCGCGTCGACCGCCTGCTGCACGGCGGACTCGAAGCCGAGCCGCTTGAGCGTGTGCACGCCCTCGATGGTCGTGCCGCCGGGCGAGCAGACCTGGTCGCACAGCGCGATCGGGTGTTCGCCGGACTCGAGCGTGAGCTTCGCGCTGCCCAGAACCGCCTGGCAGGCGACGTCCTGCGCGAGCGCGCGCGGCAGCCCCGCCTTGACACCGGCGGAGGCGAGCGCGTCGATATAGAGGTGGATGAACGCGCCGGAGGCGCCGCCCAGGGCCGAGAACGCGGAGAACTGGCTCTCCGGCAGCTCGTAGACGGTTCCGACCGTCTCAAACATGCGCCTGACGAGCGCGACCTGCTCGCGCGACGCGTTTTTGCCGCCGCACAGCCCGCTCGCGGCCGCGAGCACGCGCGCGTTGATGTTCGGCATCACGCGCACGACGGCCGTCCCGGCAGGCAGCGCCGATTCATAATAGGAGAGCGTTTTTCCGGCCGCGATCGTCACGACCAGCTTGCCGGGCGCGAGCGCCGCCAGCCCGGGCAGCACGTCCGGCATCATCTGCGGCTTGACGCAGAGCACCACGACGTCTGAGACGCGCGCCGTCTCCCCGGCCGAGGCCGTCGGCACGAGGCCCAGCTCGCGCTGCAGCGCGAGCGTCTTGCCCTCGCTGCGGTTGCAGCCGCAGAACACGTCGCCCGTGAATTTTCCGCTCCGGCACATGCCGCGCAGGATCGCGGAGGCCATGTTGCCGAGCCCGATAAAGCCGTATTGCATCTGTATCCTCCCTAGCGGATCTGTCCGCTGCCGTAGACGCGGTATTTCATGGTGGTGAGCTCGTTGAGCCCCAGCGGGCCGCGCGCGTGCAGCTTCTGCGTCGAGATGCCGATCTCCGCGCCGAGCCCGAATTCGCCGCCGTCCGTGAAGCGCGTCGAGGCGTTATGGTAAACCGCCGCCGCGTCCACGCGGTCCATGAACCGCGCGGCCGTTTCGCTGTTCTGCGTCACGATGCACTCGGAGTGGCCCGTCGAATAGCGGCAGATGTGCTCGATCGCCTCGTCCATGCTGCCGACGATCTTCGCCGCGATGATGTAGTCGCCGTATTCCCTGCCCCAGTCGCTCTCGGCGGCGGGCACGGCTTCGTCCTTCAGGATCGCCAGCACCTCTCTGTCGCCCCGGATCTCGGTGTGGTGCTTCGCGAGCGCCGCCGCGATGGCGGGCAGCGCCCGTCCGGCGATGTCCCGGTGGATGAGCATGCACTCGGCCGCGTTGCAGACGGACGGGCGCGAGGTCTTGGCGTTGTCGACGATGCGGGCGGCCATCGGCACGTCGGCCTCGCGGTCGACATAGATGTGGCAGACGCCGGCGCCCGTCTGGATGACCGGCACCGTCGCGTTCTGCACAACCGCGTCGATGAGCCTTCGGCCGCCGCGCGGGATGAGCACGTCGACGTAGCCCGTCAGGTGCATGAGCCCGTTCGCGCTCTCGTGCGAGGTGTCCCCGATCAGCTGGATGCAGTCGGGCGGCAGGCCGGTTCCGGCGAGCGCCGCACGCATGGCCGAGGCGATCGCGAGATTGGAGCGGATGGCCTCTTTCCCGCCGCGCAGGATGACCGCGTTGCCGGACTTGAGGCAGAGCGCCGCCGAGTCGGCCGTCACGTTGGGCCGCGCCTCGAAGATGACCGCGATGACACCGATGGGCACCGCCGTCTTGATAATGCGCAGGCCGTTCGGCCGCACGGTCTCGGAGAGCACCCGGCCCACGGGGTCGGGCAGCGCCGCGACGTGCTCCATCGCGTCCGCGATGGCGGCGATGCGGCCGTCATTGAGCATGAGCCGGTCGAGCAGGGCCTCCGAGAGCCCGCTCTCGCGGCCCGCCGCCAGATCCCGTTCATTTTCCGCGCAGATGTCCGCCGCGCGGTCGCGCAGCGCCTGCGCAACCGCCGCGAGCGCTTCGTTCTTCTGTTCCCCGGAGGCAATCGCGAGCACGCGCGACGCGGCTTTCGCGTTCCGGCCGATCTGTTCAAGCATGGCGTTCCCCTCTTGCAAAAAAGTGCGTTCCGATGTCCTCGCCGTCGAGGAGCCGGTAGATGTTGTGCGCGTCGCGGCCGCAGATCACGTAGGTGTCGATCCCGGCGGCGGCGGCCGTCTCGGCGGCGCGGAGCTTGGTGGCCATGCCGCCCGTGCCGAGGCTCGTGCCCTTGTGCGAGGCGTAGGAGCGGATCTCGTCCGTGATCTCGCTCACGCGCGAGATGCGGCGCGCGGCGGGGTCCTCGAGCGGGTTGGCGGTGTAGAGCCCGTCGGTCTCGGTCAGGATGACGAGCGCGTCGGCCCCGATCAGCATGGCGACGACCGCCGAGAGCGAGTCGTTGTCGCCGTAGACGATCTCGTCGACCGCCACGGCGTCGTTTTCATTGATGATGGGGATGGCTCCGAAGGAAAAGAGCTTGTCGAAGGCGGCGATCAGATTTTCGCGCCGCTTGGGGTCGTCGACGTCCTCCTTCGTGATGAGCAGCTGGCCGACCTTGTGGCCGTACTGCGAGAACATCTTGTCGTACATGAACATGAGCTCGCACTGGCCGACCGTGGCCGCGGCCTGCTTGCCCGCGGTGTCCTTCGGCCGCTCGGGCAGGCCCAGCTTGCCCACGCCCACGCCGATGGCCCCGGACGTCACAAGCGCGACGCACTTGCCCGCGTTCATGAGATCGGACAGCACCAGCGCCAGCGCCTCCATCTCCTTGAGATTGGTCTTCCCCGTCGCGTGCGTCAGCGTGGAGGTGCCGACTTTGAATACGATTGTTCCCGCGTCTCTGAGCATCATGTCCTGAACCCTCCGGATTGTCCCGTTTCGGCGGCTTCGGCCGCCGATCCATGTCTTTTTTCTATTATACCATGTATTTTCTGTGATTTCCATGGTTATTCCGGGAAAATCCCCATGCCCGCAGCCTGCATAAAAAAGGGTGCGATTTTTACTGGAAACATGAAAAATGTTACAAAGATGGCGAATCGCTCTGGTAAATTTCTCAATCTTGTCCTAAAATACAGAAAGAGAAGAAAAAACTGACAGGAAGGGCGGGAGCAGCGATGGCGGAGACGCGGATTCTGATCGTCGACGACGAGAAGATGGAGAGCATCCTGATGGAAAAGTGCGTCAACTGGGTTCCGTACGGGTTCCGCGTCGTGGGGTCGGTGCAGACCGCGCACGACGCGCTCACGGGGCTCGTCACGTTCTCGCCCGACCTTGTGTTCTGCAGCATCGGCATGCCCGTCATGGACGGGCTGGAGCTCAGCCGGCGGATGAAAGCCCAGCGGCCCGAGACGCGCATCCTGATCGTTACCGGCCGCCCGGAGTTGGACTACGCCCGGCAGGCGCTGCAGCTGGGCGCGGACGACTGCATTCTGCGGCCCGTGCAGCCGAAGGAGCTGCTCGCCGCCGCGCAGAGGCTCCGCGAGAAAATCGTCCCGGCCGAGAGCGCCGCGGCCCCCGCGCCCGGCCCCGTGCGCAGCGAGCTGGTCTGCCGGGCGATGCGCTACATCGAGGACAATCTGCCCCGCCGCGGGCTTTCGCTCCACATGATCGCGCCCGCGCTCTACGTGAACGGCAGCTATCTCAGCCGCGTGTTCAAGGAGGCCGCCGGCGAGACCGTCACGGGCTATATCCTGCGCCGCCGCATCGAAAAGAGCTGCGAGCTGCTCCGGACCACAAATCTCCGCGTCTACGAGATCGCCGCCGCGGTCGGCATCCCGGACGCGCACTATTTCGGCCAGTGCTTCAAGCGTTTTACCGGCCAGACCGTGAACGAATACCGGCAGGGCGAACCCGCGCCCGAGCCCGTGATCCTGAACGCGCCCGTCCCCGCGGGCCTCGGCCGGGCGGAATGAAAACAGAAAAAAACTGCTGCGGCTTGCGCCGCAGCAGTTTTTTTAACAATTCAGGCGTTTACTGGACGGTGATGGTCAGAAGGCTGTCCGCCTGCACGGCCGTGAGCTTGCCGCCCACGAGGCCGGTCAGCTGCTCGGCGGTGATGTAGTTGTTGCCGGCGGCCACGAGCGTGTCGAGGCTCACGGGCTTGCCGTCCACGGTCGCGGTGATCTTGCTCATATTGTAGACCGCGGTGGAGGGCACGGCGGTGATGGCGGCGGTATAGGCCGTGCCGTTCGTCACGACGACGCCCTTGTTCCAGTCGACGTTGAACGCGGCGGCGGTGTCCTTGAGGACGGCGGCCAGATCGCGCAGACGGTAGTAGCAGACGCCGTCGGCGGTCTTGTACTCCGCGATGGCGGAGACGGTGCCGTTGACGCTCACGTTGTTGAGAAGCGCCTTATCCTTGGCGACGTCGCTCACGTTGAGGCTGGTGTTGTACGGGACGGCCAGCAGGCCGCGGTTGACGAGGGAGATGAGCGTCGCGCGGTCGGGGTTGGAGGTCTGCAGATCGACGCCCGTGATTTTCCAGTTGTTGTCCACGGTGGGCTTGATCGGCGAATTCTGCTTGAGATAGCTGACCAGCATGTCGCGGATGGACTGGCTGGACTCCCAGATCTTCTTCGTGTCGGCCGGGACGAGCTTGTTCTTGAGAAGGCCGGAGGAGAAGCGATAGTCGTTGACGGCGAGCGTCAGCTTCTGGTCGTCCTTCAGGGGCTGGCCCTTGAAGGTCACGTTCTTGATGCGGCTGCCCGCGGGCTGCGAGAGGTCGATCTCATAGTTGACGCCCGCGAACATGTCGTAGAGATAGCCGGGCTTGTCCTTGTTGAAGCTGATGGACAGATCGCCCGTCTTCCACTGGTTGTAGCACGCGGCGGACCACTCCATGTAGGCCTTCAGCTGTGCGCCGGTGACCTCGATCTTATACAGGACGTTCGTGAACTTGTAGATGTTGAAGATGTTGGCGTAGGTCAGCTGGCCGGCCGGGATGTCGCTCGTGTCGGCAAACAGGGCCGCGGCGGAGACGTCCGCGCCGGAGTTCGCCAGCTGGACCTTGTTGATGAGATCCATGACGGCGGTGTCCTGCAGCTTGCCCGCGGGAAGGCCCTTGATCTCGTTGGCCGGCTGGAAGGTGACGGCAGCCGTGCCGAGCACGCTCTTGTTTACATAATCAAGCGTCTTGTCCTGCGCGGTCTTGACGGCGGCGAGGCCGCGGATCTCCGCGCTGGGCTCCACGTCCTTCATGGAGACGGTGCTGACCTTGCTGTCGACGATCTGGTTCTTGTCGTCGAGCGTCAGATCGAAGCGGGCAACTTCCACTGCACCGTTCTTGACGCCGCCGATGACGACATTGCCGTCCTTGTTGGCGATGGTGGTGTGGTAGTGACCGACCTGCAGCACGTCGACCTCGGGGTTCTCGTCGAGGATCGCCTGTGCGGCGTCGGCATTCTTCTGATCGGCGAATTCACCGGTGAGGCCGGCGTGCGCGCAGACCATGATGATGTCGGCCTTGCTGCCGATCTCCTTGATGCAGGCCTTGACGGCGTCCGCCATCGGGGCGAAGGAGAGCTTCGCGACCTTGGCGCCGTCCCAGGTCGGGATGTTCGGGGTGTCGACGCCGATGACGGCGATCTTCACGCCGGAGCGGTCGAGAATGGTGTAGCCGGCGCCCGTGAAGAGCTTGCCGGTGTCCTTATAGGTGATGTTCGCGGCCAGGACCGGGAACTTGGCCTGGGAGATGACGGTCTTCAGATTGTCGAGACCGAAGTTGAACTCGTGGTTGCCGAGCGTCCAGGCGTCATACTTCATGGCGTTCATGGCGGCGATCACGGGATGGTCGGCGTTCGACTTGCTGTAGATGTCGTCGGTCATGATGGTACCCTGGATGGAGTCGCCCGCGTCCACGAGAATGGTGTTCGGGTTCTCCGCGCGCACCTGCTGCACATAGGTGTAGACTCTGGCGAGACCGTCGGTGGTCTCTTTGTTGTTCTCATAGGAATAGCCCCAGATATTGCCGTGGACGTCCGAGGTTCCGAGGATGGTGATCTGCTTCTGGCCGGCGTCGGCCGCGAAGACCACGGAGGCCATGGATACGAGCATGGCCACGGTCAGCAGGACCGCGAGTATGGACCGGAAGCTGCGTCTGTTTTGCATCATGTTGTACACTCCTTCTTATTTCTCCATTCTTCCCCAAGAGGAATCGTTTTCATTATATGCAAAATGCACAGATAAGTCAACGAACATGGCTTAATTTTTCTGAATATTGTACACAGCGACCCGTGTGTAATACAAAACACGCCCCCGGAGCGCAGTTTCTCCGGGGGCGCAGAATGGGATTTTTTACAGTCCGAGTCCGTAGATCCGGTTGGCGTTGTCGAAAAAGATCTTGTCCCGGCTCTCGGGGTCGACCAGCCGCGAGATGAATTCGACATAGTTGCACACGTCCACCGCCGGGTAGTCGGTGCCGAAGAGGAAGCGGCTGTCGTCGTCGACGTAGCGCATCCACGTCCGCAGCTGCTCCACATAGCCCGCCTGGCGCTCGAAATAGCGGCCGAGGTCGGTCACGCCCTCGAGCAGCCCCGAGAGATCGGCCGCGACGTTCGGATTTTTCTCCATCACGGCGGCGGCGTCCGCGAGGAACGGGTTTCCGAAGTGGCAGAGAACGAACTGCACCTCGGGGTAGCGGGCCGCGACCTCGTCGATCGTGAGCGGGTGGCAGTATTTGAGCTGGCCCATCGAGCCCGCGGTCATCCCCGTGTGGAACGCGACGGGCTTGTGGTATTTCTGCGCCAGCCGGTAGTAGGGCGCGAGGCGCTCGTCGCCCGCATAGACGGGCGCGTAGCCGATGTAGAATTTGAGCCCGGCGCAGGTGTCGCGGCGCAGCTGCTGCTCCAAAAGGGCGAGCGTGCGGCTGTCCGGCTCGATGCTGCGCTCGAAATCCCCGATGCCGACGCAGTAGTGCAGCGGCTTTTCGTAGCGGTAGGCCGCCTCGGAGAGCGGCTCGTTCCCCATGACGACCCCGCCGCAGATCTCCAGCGGGCCGTACAGCTCTTTTAATATAGTACCTGTCTTCGGCTCCGCGCCGCGGTCGAACAGGTGAAAATGCGCGTCGATGATTTTCATGGCAATCGCTTCCTTATCCGGTCTGCCGCGCGTCCGGGCGCCCGGCGTACCGGAGTATTATAGCACGCTCCCCGCGCCGCCGCCACTGTTTCCCCGCAAAAATCCGGCCGGCCCGCGGCGGCGGGCTGTTTTTGTCTGAAACTGTCTTTTTTCCTTGAAGATGGCAAAAAACGATGCTAAGATGCAGATAGCACCACTTTGTCGGGAGGCGATCGTGTGAAGCGGACAACCGGGCTGCTCTGGAAAAAGCAGGCGCTCATCCTGCTGCTGTTTCTGATCCTGCTCCTGCTCCGCTTCTGCGGCATAAAGAGCACGTTCGGAAGCTTCCTCCGGGAATACTTCTTTTTCGGCCTGTATTTTGCCTGGGGCATCTCCATCCGCAAGCGGCTGATACAGGTCTCGGTCCGGCGCTATCTGTTTCTCTCCGCGATGCTGCTGCTGCTGTGGATGCTGCTCCGCACGTTCAAATACAACTTCACCGAGTCGGGGACGGAGCTCAGCCGCCTGCTCTGGTACGGCTACTACATTCCCTTTCTGCTGCTGCCCGTGACGTTTCTGCTCACGGCGCTCTGTCTGGGCCTGCCCTGCGACGCGCCGCCGCCCAGACGCGCGCGGCTGCTGCTGCTTCCGTCCGCCCTGCTGATCTCCCTCTTTCTGACGAACGACCTGCACCGGCTGGTCTTCCGCTTTCCGCAGGGGCTCGCCGCCGGCGATTCCATCCACCACTACGGGCTTCTCTTCTGGGTCGCGTCGGTGTGGATCCTCATCTGCGTCTCGGCCGGCATTCTGACGATCGCGGCCAAAACGCGCGCCGTCAAAAACCGCCGGTACGCGGCGCTCCCCTTCCTCGTGATCGGCCTCGGCATCGTGTATTCCGCGCTGAACATCCTGCATCTGGATGGCTTCCTCAGCCATACGCTCGGCACCATGCCAGACTGGATGTGCCTCATCTTCATTCTGCTCGCGGAGAGCTGCATCGACTTCGGCCTGATCCCCTCCAACTCCCACTACGCGGAGCTGTTCTCCGTCTCGAGCCTCGCCGCGCAGATCACAGACGCGAACGGCACCGTGCGCTACCGCTCCGAGCGCGCGCGGACGCTGCAGCCGAGCGAATTTCTTGCGGTAAAGAACGGCCCGATCCTGCTCGGACGGGACACGCGGCTGCGCGCCGCGCCCATCCGCAACGGCTATATTCTGTGGGAGGACGACATCCGCGAGCTCAACCGGCTGCTTGACGAGCTCCGGGAGACCGGAACGCGGCTCGGCGAGCGGACGACGCTGCTGCGCGAGCGGCTGAAGCTCCAGTCCCGGCGCCTGCACACCCAGGAGCAGGCGCGCATCTACGACGCCATGTACCGGACGAACGGCGGCGAGATCGCCGCGCTCAAGCGCCGGCTCGACGCGCTCGGCGACCCCGCCTGCGGCCGCCGGGAGGGCCTGTACCGGCTGTGCCTCGCGGGCGTATATCTCAAGCGGCGCTGCAACCTGTTTCTGATCGGCGAGAGCAGCCGCTCGATGCCCGCGGAGGAGCTGCTGCTCTGCTGCCGGGAGACCGGCGAAATCCTGCGGGACATGGGCGTCAGCTTCGCGGTGCTCAGCCGCCTCTCCGGCCGTCTGGACCCCGGCGCGGCCATGCTTTTGTACGCGCTGCTCGAAACCGTCGTCGAAACGGCCGGGCCGGGCCTGAGCGCGGTGCTGCTGCAGTTCAGCCGGGACGGCGGGCGGATCGAGGAGCGCCTGGAGGCCGAGTGCGCCGGAGCGGCGCCCGGACTGCCGGACCGCTGCGCCCCGGCCGGGCTGCCGGAGGACGCGCGGCTCAGCTGGGAGGCCGTCGACGCGCACACCTGGCGGGCTCTGCTGTCCGTTCCGGAGGGAGGCGCGGCGGAATGATTCTGAACGTCTCCATGACCGTGCGGCTCGTCACCGAGCTGCTGCTCTTCCTCGAGGAGATCCTGCTGCTGGGCCTCTTCCTGTATCACCGCATCTACCGAAGACGGCTTCTGCTCTGTCTGCCGGAGCTGCTGCTGTCGCTGGTGCTGCTGGTGCTCTACGTCGATCTGGCCAGCCTGCTGCACCACTTCACTCTGAGCGGCGATCTCCCCTACGGGCTGCTCGCGCGCACCGTCCCGATCTTTGTCTACTGGCTTCTGCTGGCCGTCGCCCTGCTGTATTTCATGGTCTCCGCCTTTCACACCGGTCTGCGGCAGCGCCGGGAGCTCACGCCGTTCTCCATCCAGGAGGGCTTTGACTCCCTTCCGATCGCGGCCTGCTTCTTCCGGGAAAACGGCCTGCCGATGCTCCGCAACCGGGTCATGTACAGGCTCGTCTATTCCCTGACGGGGCAGGACATCCAGAACGCGGAGGAGCTGTGGCACGGCATCTGCTCCGGCCCCCTCGCGGACGGGGCCGAGCGGCTCGGCCGGGGGGAAACGCCCCTGATCCGCGACCCCGACGGCGTGATCTGGCTCTTCTCGCGCTCCCGGATCCAGCAGGATCGCCTGACCGCGACCCAGATCCTCGCGGTCGACACGTCCGACCTGTACGCGCTGACCGAGAAGCTCGAGGGCGAAAACCGGGAGCTGGCCGGGATGGAGAAGCGCCTGCGGGAGCTGCTCGGCACGCTGCCCGCCATGAAGACGGAGGAGGAGATCCTGTCCGCCAAGATGCGCGTCCACGACGAGATCGGCCGCTGCGTGCTTCTCACGAGAAAATATCTGACGGGCCCGGAGAACGCGGCCGAGGAGGCCGCCCTTCTGCGCCAGTGGCAGACCGTGACGCGGCTGCTCGAGCGCGAGAGCAGCCCGGGGGACGAGCCGAGCGCCTTCTCCCAGCTGCAGCGCGCGGCTGCCGCGATGGGCGCGCAGGTGCTGCTGGAGGGCGAGCTGCCGGAGGACGAGAAAGCCTCCTATCTGCTCGTGACCGCGATCCGGGAGTGCCTTGTAAACGCGGTGCGCCACGCGGGCGCGGCGCACGTCTTCGCGAAGATCCGGCAGTCCGGGCAGACCGCCGTGCTGTCGGTCACCAACGACGGCGCCGCGCCGGCCGGGCCGGTCGCGGAGGGCGGTGGGCTCGGCAACCTGCGCAGGAGGGTGGAGCAGTCCGGCGGGGAAATGCGGATCGAGAGCGCCCCCGTATTCCGGCTGATCATCGCCGTTCCGGCTTCGCTGTCGGAACTGTACTGAGGAGGATGGCCATGGAACAAGCTGCGGTAAAGGTCATGATCGTGGAGGATCAGCGGGTCGAGCGGCAGATGCTCGAGGCGTACGTGGCGGCCTCGCCGCGCTACCGGCTCGTGCGCAGCATCGAAAACGCCTCCTTCGCCGAGATGTACTGCACGCGCGGGGAGATCGACCTCATCATCATGGACGTCTGCACGGCCAACGACGAGAGCGGGCTGGACGCCGCGGCCCGGATCAAGCGCTACTGGCCGCAGATCAAGATCATCATCGTCACCTCCATGCCAGACTGCACCTTCCTGGACAAAGCCCGCGCGGCGGGCGCCGAGAGCTTCTGGTACAAGGACGTCAGCCAGGAGGAGCTGATTGAGGTCATGGACCGCACCGTCGCGGGCGAGCGCCTCTATCCCGGGCACACGCCCGAGCTGCAGATCGGCGAGGCCAGCAGCGAGAGCTTCACGCCGCGCGAGCTGGAGATCCTGCAGGGGCTCGTCGAATACGGCTCCGACCGCGAGATCGCCGACCATCTGAACATCTCGATCGACACCGTGCGCTTCCACATCAAAAACCTGCTGTCCAAGACGGGCTATCCCAGCCGCACCAAGCTGGCCATCGCCGTCGTCAGCCGGAAGCTGATCCTGCCGGACTACTGAAAACCCGCCCTGAGCGGCCGCGTCTTTCGACGCGGCCGCTGAAACTGTCAAAAGAGGCCGGCGGCCTCTTTTGACAGAAGGGTTGCAGTCTGCGCGCGCATATCGTCGAAGCAAGCTCCATATCCCTCGTCCCCGCGTGCGCGCGGGGCCTCGTCCATTCCGCTGCTTCTCCTCTTCCAACCTGACCCGCTGCGCTGGGCTCAGGTTGG